>ULPT01016557.1_pt1 | contig 38925 bp, 33 predicted proteins | sample 1953751 | NCBI WGS metagenome assembly ULPT01 (sample SAMEA4835636, study PRJEB28245) | human gut metagenome | biome: gut microbiome; material: fecal sample | place: Denmark | collected 2008 | reverse complement strand
ATCTTCTTATTTCCAGTTTCTGCTTGCAATTCGGGCTTTTTTTATAAAAAAAAGCATCAGATACTTCTGACGCTTTCTCCTTCTATAAATGTGAAGTCAATAAGTGTAGCACGTTCGACCTCTTTTTCTTCAATCATATCAAGAATAATTTGTCCAGCCATCTGACCAGCATGGGCATAATGGAACTTAATAGTTGTAAGGGCAGGGGACATGACAGTAGAAGTCCAATAACCACCAAATCCAGTCACTGAAACATCCTCAGGAATACGTAAACCGTGATCTTTTAGAACCTTCATACATCCCATCGCAATCGTATCTGTTGCACAGATAATAGCAGTAGGGCATGTATGATTCTTTAAGTAATCATTGAGTTTATCCATAGTCTTTTCCACAGAGAAGTCTGTTTCTAGAAAATGAGGATGCACATCCTGTAAGCCATCATAAACACCCTGTCTACGAATGACTCCTACAGCCACATCTTTTCTGCTTACTCCTGCATATACAACATTCTTATGACCATTATTATAAATATACTCACCTATCTTATAACCTGCTTCATAATCGTTATTAATAACACTTACACCATCATCATAGGCCTGCGCCATAAAGACAATAGGAATGGAACTCTTAGAGGCAATATCTCTATGTGCCATTGTGATAGATGTTGCAAGCAGGACAATTCCATCCACCTTTAGCTGCATAAGTTTAGTAATAGATTTGATTTCATCGAGTTCATCATGATTTGTATTAATGATAATTGTCGTATAATGATGCTTCTTTAAGAACTGATCAATGTTCATCATCATACGACTAGAAGCATATGAAGTAAGAGTAGGGCATACAATACCCACAGTATGTGTCTTGTTGGCTTTTAAATTCGCAGCAAGCACATTAGGCTCATAATCATACTCTTTCACAATCTTCTCTATCTTCTGACGTGTTTCTTCTTTTACATAGCCGCCATTAAAATAACGAGAAACAGTTGTCTTAGAAACACCTGCAACTTTCGCAATATCGGCCATAGTCATCTTCTTCATGTTAATCCTCACTAAATAAACTCATGATTTCTTCACCACTCATAGTCGTAATAGAACCACTATTACCTTCCACAAAACGATCTGCAAGATCCTTCTTTGCAGCCTGCAATGTCTGAATCTTTTCTTCAATAGAATCAGCCATAATCAATTTATATACAAATACCTTATTCTTCTGACCAATACGATATGCTCTATCAGTTGCCTGATTTTGTGCAGACATATTCCACCAAGGGTCAAAATGAATAACACCTTCTGCAGCAGTCAAGTTTAAACCAGTACCTCCAGCCTTCAAGCTAATTAAGAAGACTGTTGTATCATCGTTCTGATAAGCATCCACTAATCCTTTACGTTTCTCTTTTTCTGTATCACCAGTCAACATATAATAAGAAGTCTTACTCTTATCTAATTCTTTCGCAAGAAGATTCAATAAACTCTTAAATGACGAGAATACAATAATCTTCTTATTATTATCCTTATATGTCTGAATAATATTCAAGCAGGCTTCCATCTTAGAAGACTTATGTTTTACATCATCAAAGACAATACGAGGCTCACAGCAGATCTGTCTTAACTTAGTCAACATAGCAAGAATCTGAATACGATCCTTAGACCCATCTAAAGTCTTTAATAACTGATTGGCCTGTGCTAAATGTGCTAAATAGAGCTTCTTTTCATCTTCACTGAAGTCTACAAGTACAGTATTTTCAATCTTATCAGGTAAATCCTTTAATACTTCATTCTTCGTACGTCTTAATACAAATGGTGAAATCATCTTCTGTAATTGGGTCTGAACCTCTTCATCATGATCCTTGACAATAGGTGCTTCATAATGAGACTTAAAATAACGATAGTTGTATAAATAATCTTTATTCAAGAAGTCAAAGATGGACCATAACTCAGCCAGTGAGTTTTCAATAGGTGTACCAGTTAACGCAAAACGCTGTTTACCTTCTAATGATTTTACTGCAATCGCATTCTTAGTTTTCTGATTCTTAATATACTGCGCTTCATCTAAGACAATAAAATCAAATGTGATACCTTTATATTGTTCATAATCCTTACGAATATAGTCATAAGAAGTAATCATAACATCAAACTGTTTATAGCTTTTAATAATCTCTTTGCGTTCCTTCGCACTTCCCATAACACAAGTCACCTTTAAATGAGAAGAGAACTTATTAAACTCATCTAACCAGTTTAAAATCAATGAAGCAGGACAGATAATAATAGAGAAATGATGTTCATTACTTTCTAATAAACTCATAATCTGAATCGTTTTACCTAGCCCCATATCATCGGCAAGAATACCACCAAAATGAAGGTCATTCATAGTAGAAAGCCATTGGAAACCTTCCTTCTGATAATCTCTTAAAATAGGTGCATAACGCTCATTTAAAGGATGTTCATGATGTGTATAGTTCTTTAAATGGTCTAATACATCCTTAAATGATTCTTCACGGTTGACCTGTACATATTCAAAACCTTGAGTGGCTAAGTCCATCTGATGAGCTCTATTCAGATTTAAGTCAATAGTACCATCTTCAGAAATATCTTTAGGTAGAATATGATACTGATCCATCATATTACCTAACTCATCTAATTCATGTGTATCAATATAAAGTAACTGACCATTCTTTAAACGATGATAACGTTTCTTCTTCTGATGACTTGCTATAATATCAGCCAGTTCTTCTTTAGGAACATCTAAAGAATCCAGATCCATTTCTAATAAATTATGAGAAACCTTAATACCAACAGATAAGTTCATAGACTTCTTAGAACCAATAGCCTGTAAAGAATCAGATACATAAACATCTGTCAACTTATTCAAGTGATTTAAACCATCATGAATCATATCAATTGTTTCATCACGATGTGTATCAAAACGCATAGGTCCTGACATATCATCAGGATTATATTTCTCTAGGAAACTAATAATCAAATCTGCCTTTAAAGAATGAGGTACATCATCTTTAAGAATATCATGCTTACCATCCTCATATGTTCCCATTAAAGAAATCAAAGCATATTCATCTTCATCTACATCTGCATAGATTTCTAGATGCGTTTCTTCCTTAATCTTATCTTCTAGACCTACATACTCAATATATTTCTTTGTAGGAGAAATAATATAACGTGTAAAGTTTTCTAACTGATCATGAGATACATAAAGACGCTGTAATGTATCAAATCGATTCAATAACTCAACACTTACTCCCTGTTTATCAAAACGATAACGTGTAAAAGAATGTGTAGAAGGGCTATAACCATATAAGTTTTTCTTACCAATATAGTAAGGTGAGAGGTCTGTGTCCAATTCTAGAATTGTATCATGTTTATCCTTAGACACTGATACAACAGGATGTAACTCATCCTCTAAACGGGCAAAAGGATGCATTGCCTGAGGGATTTCTTCAAGTAAATCCCAGAAAGCATCGACATTATCATCATTGATGAATAAAGTGTTATTACTAGATAAATGTGAATGATAATATCTTAAAATAAATTGATAAATCTTCTTTGAAGGTTCATCCAGAATATCAGGATTATGCACAAAAGCGAGTGTCTTACCATACGTATGATATTCATTATTTTGCATTTGTGTCACAAAATTAGGAATACTCTTTACAATATAATCTCTATTACGTCCAATCTTTAAAGTAATGCCAAACTGCCAGTCATCTGCATATAGTCTTAAATGAACAGGTGTAGAATCAACAGGTGTAAACTGATTCACTAATTGTTTTTTAATATAATCAGTCAGTTCATTGGTTTCCTTTTCTCTTTCTTTACGTCTATATTCCTGCATACGCTGTTCCCATAAAAGACGTTCTCTCATAGCACTTTTCTTTTCTTCCTGTGCACGCTTTTGTAAATCAACAGCATAACGATAAGGGAATGTGTTAGGAGATAACTCCTGAACCTTTAAGATAAGGGCACCTATATGACCACAGGCTGTATATTCATCGGCATAAATACAATTACAGTCTGTAGAAACTATTTTAGAATTGGGATTTACAAGAACACGAGGAAGATAGATATTACCATTAATCATAACCTTACCAGAAATATGATAATAACCACGATTATCAGTTGTAATAGAAACATTCACAACATAATCTCTTCGATAATATTCTCGTGCAATATCACGGTTACGTGCTCTAGATACAACACGTTCAAATTCATTATCAGTGATAAATAACATAGCAATTCCTCCTAATCTAACTAATTATATCATAAGAAAGAACACAAAAAAACTGGAATAAAATTTATTCCAGTTCAACAGGTTCCTGTTGTAGAGTTAAACCATATTTCTTTTTAATAATAGAAACGATTTCTTCTCTAGCCTGTTTTAAGTGTGCATAACTTTGTGCACTTTCATTAATTAAAATCAGTGCAGCTTTCTCAGATACACGCATGCCATGGAAAACCATACCCTTTAATCCAGCATGGTCTATCAACCATCCAGAAGGGACTTTGTTTCCTTCCCATACCGGTACATTCATGCCTCTTAAACGATCAGCTTCAGCATCATCTAAATAAACATTCTTAAAGAATGATCCAGAACTTGCCATTTCTTCAGGTTTAGGAAGCTTCGACCAGCGTATCTCAGTCACCATCTCTCTAATAGATTTAGGAGAAAAATCAGTGATCTGATGTTCTTCTACATAATTCTGTAAAGAAGTATAGAAAGGAGGAGTAAGTGTATCATGACTTAAGTGAATAGTCATAGAGATAATCAAATAACGTCCTGCATCTTCACCATGATTGAAGATACTTGATCTATAGCCTAGCTTCATATCTTCAGCTTTAATAGTGACATACTTTTCTTCCTTTAAATCATAAGCAAGAACAGAGTCTAATACCTGTACAATTTCCTGACCATAAGCACCTACATTCTGTACAGGTGCAGCACCTACTGTACCAGGAATAGCACTCAATGCTTCAATACCAGATAAATTTTTTTCTGTAGTAAAAGCAACAAGATCATCAAGTAGTTCTCCACCCATTGCAACAACTGTCAATTCATCAATAGAACGTATACCCTTAATACGGTTTAAAAGAATAACCCCCTTGAAACCTTCATCTTTTCCAATTACATTACTTCCTGTTCCTAAAATAAATACAGGAAGCTGACGTTCTTTTGCAAATAAGTAAGCTTTTTCTACATCTTCTACGGTCTCTAATTCAATCACATAACGCGCTAGACCGCCTAGGCGCATTGTAGTGAGTTCCTTGATTTCTACATTCTCATTTATTCTCATAAAGTGCATTATAACATAGTTTTTTCAAAAGTGTGCATTAATGATGGAACAATCTCTGATGTGTGAATGCAAGAACCATATCATACTTATCACATGTATCAATAACATGGTCATCACGAATAGAACCACCAGGTTCACCCACATACTTTACACCACTCTTATGGGCACGTTCAATATTATCTCCAAATGGGAAGAATGCATCACTACCTAGTACAACATCTGTATTCTTCTTTAACCATTCTTTCTTTTCTTCTTTTGTGAATACTTCTGGTTTTACCTTGAAATAGTTCTGCCATACATCCTCACCAAGCACATCTTCATAATCATCTGATACATATGCATCAATTGTATTATCCTTTTCAGCACGTTTTAGACCATCAGCAAACTGTAAACCTAATACCTTAGGATGCTGACGTAAGAACCAGACATCTGCCTTATTACCAGCAAGTCTTGTACAATGAATACGAGACTGCTGGCCAGCTCCAATACCAATAGCCTGACCATTCTTGACATAACATACAGAATTAGACTGTGTATACTTTAATGTGATCATAGAAAGGATTAAGTCATGTAATGCATGTTCAGGAATATCTTTATTCTTAGATACAACATCCTTAAACATCTCTTCATTAATCACGCAGTTATTTCTACCTTGCTGGAATGTAATACCAAATACCTGTTTAATTTCTACTGGATTAGGTACATAATGGGGATCCATCTGTAATACACAATAAGTGCCTCTTCTTTTCTTCTTAAGTATTTCTAAAGCTTCTTTGGTATAACCAGGCGCAATAATACCATCACTGACTTCACGATTAATAAGCTTAGCAGTCACTTCATCACATACATCAGAAAGAGCACAGAAATCACCATATGAACTCATACGGTCACTACCTCTTGCCTTAATATATGCATTAGCGATTGGACTTAACACTTCAGCACTTTCCTTTACAAAATACATCTGTCTTTCTACTTCAGTTAAAGGTGTCCCAATAGCTACACCAGCAGGAGATACATGCTTAAAACTTGCCGCACAGCTCATATGAGTTGCTTCCTTTAATTCCTTCACTAACTGCCAGCTATTAAAAGCATCTAATAAGTTGATATAACCAGGTTTACCATTTAAGACAATAAAAGGAAGTTCTCCTTCTTCCATAAACACCTTAGCAGGTTTCTGATTAGGGTTACAGCCATACTTTAATTCTAATTCTTTCATAGATTCCTCCAAAAAAAGAAGCCGACACATACTCCAGGCTTCTTTGCCCAGACGGTCGGCTTCTTCATTTGATTTATTATACTCCCTGTGGTCAATTCCACTTCCGTCAGTCATATAACTAATGTCATTATAGATAAAAGAATATAATAAAACAAGCATTTTCATTATATAAAAATAGAATGTAAACGCTTGCATAATTGCAATTGTTAGGCTATAATTAAGTCAGAAAGAGAGGAGGAAGACCTCCTTAACATATACATTCATCTCAAAGAACTTGGTCAGAAAGGAGAGATTCCCATGGGATACTGTGACTGAGTATCCGTTGAGGATACTCAATTAAATTAGGAAAAACGTATTTATCCACCGATAATGATTTATATGCAATATCGATAATGTATGGTTTATATGATGGGTGGAAACGGGAGATAGCTCCTGAATATAATAATAAGGTACGTTGATCTATATATTGGAAGGCTATAAAAAGGTTTTCCCATTTATCTATGATGCTGGAAATTGAATCCAAAAGATGTAATCCTAGTATCCAGCAGAAAAAGCTATGGTGATGTAAAAGCCATAGCTTTTTCATTTGAAAACAAAAACCTCCTTGTCAATAGACAAGGAGATTTTTGCGCAGGTAGGCTCACTTAGAGTACTTCTACCGCTGGCGTAGTTGTATTGTATAGTATATGTATACTAACGTCAATTGTATTTGTGAAAAAGCATCTATTTATCAATAAATTTTCATTTTATAAAAATTAGATGAAAACGCTTGCATTCGTGCAAATGATAATGTATGATATAAGCGAAAAGAGAAGACAGAAGATAAAACATTAAATATAAGACATGTTACTTGACTTCCTAGTCTAACGAACCGAAAAGTAAATAAGTAATACGGCAATTATAGTAAGATTCGATCTTATATTCAGTGAGAAATGAAAATTTCTAATAAAATGTTGAATCCATAAAAAGTCTAATAATAAAAAGAACTCAATATCAATAAGATGGGTTTGATAAATTATTCAAATGAGTCTAATGCTTCTCCTTATATAGCAAAAGAGGAATCCAAACGGGTTCCTCTTTTCGTTAGCTTTCTTCTATTTCTAATAGTTCTAGATAACGTTCATTCTTTTCTTCTAAAGTCTTTTCAACTTCATCACGTTCTTTACTTAATTCATCAAGCTTTTCAAAGTCTTGGGTACTTCCCATTTCTTCATCGATCTCACTTAAACGTGTTTCTAGATTCATTAATAGATCATCCATACCTTCTAGTTCTTTCTTTTCACTGAAGGTTAATCTTCTCTTTCTATTTTCTTTAGCCTGTTTACGATAGTCTTCTCTTTGAGATTCTGTTTCTTTCTTAGTATTAGTGATATCAATAGAAGCACTATAGCCACCATTCACATAATGAATTTCCTGATCCTTAAAGACAAATAAACCATCCACAATACGATCTAGAAAATAACGGTCATGGGATACAGTAATCACAATACCTTTAAATGTATCTAGATAATCTTCTAATACATTCAATGTTTCAATATCTAAGTCATTCGTCGGTTCATCTAATAGTAATACATTCGGTGCACCCATTAAAACCTTTAATAAATAAAGTCTTCTCTGTTCACCACCTGATAATTTACCAATCTGTGTATATTGGGCATGGTCATCAAATAAGAAACGTTCACACATATTACGAGCACTAAGTGTACCTTCACTTGTTTCTAGATTATCACTTGTTTCTCTAATATAATCAATAACTCTCATTGTAGGATCATCATAATGGAAATGCTGCTGGAAATAGCCCATACGGATTGTATCACCAATAATAATCTCACCATCATAATCGGTGATAATACCTGCAATCATATTGAGTAGTGTTGTCTTACCACAGCCATTTTGTCCTAATATACCTATACGGTCAAATCTCTTAAATAAATAAGAAAATGGCTTAAACATCACCTTATCAGGATAGCTTTTAGACACATTCACTAACTCAATAGTCTTCTTACCTAAACGACTTGTAGTATCTATAAGTTCAACAGTTCCTTTGTCCTGAATTTGTTCAATAGAAGATAATTCTTCAAAACGCTGTAAACGGTCTTTACTCTTAGTAGAACGTGCCTGAACACCTGCTCTGACCCATTCTAATTCTTTCTTTAAGAAGAGGTTTCTTTTTCTTTGTGCCTGTAAGGCATTGTTTTCTCTTTCAGCCTTTAATTCTAGGAAATGAGAATAGTTAGCAACATAAGGGAAAATCTCACCTCTATCTAATTCATAAATCTTATTTGTAATACGTTCTAGGAAGTAACGATCATGAGTGACCATAAGTAACCCTTTAGAACGCTTAATTAAATATTTTTCTAGATATTCAATCATAGGGGTATCTAGATGGTTAGTCGGTTCATCTAGAATAAGTAGATCACATTCTTCTAGTAATACGATAGCAAGAGCTAAACGTTTTTTCTGACCCCCAGATAAAGTACTGATCACCTGATCCATATCTTCTAAACCAAAACGTGTCAAAGAAGACTTAATAGAATATTCAGGGACATCCTTAAGAATATGTTTTGCTTCATTAAGAATCGTTTCATTATCTCTAAATACAGGATTCTGAGGTAAATAAGCAATCTTTAGATCCTTCTTATAAGTGATTGCAGGACTGTCATGATGGGCAATCATCTTTAATAAAGTACTCTTACCTGTTCCATTGACACCAACTAAGGCAATCTTATCTGTATCCTCTACAATCATATTCAAGTTCTTATACAACTGTCTCTCACCAATCGCATAAGATAAATTCTGTATATTAATTAACATGTAGTCACCTCTATAAAAGAGAGTGGAATAAATCATCCACTTCTTGTTTTCTCTTCTTAGTCTCTTCAGGTAAAACACGGAAGCATTCATCTAATACATCATTTTCATGTGCATTTAAACCTCTCTTTAAAATGGTTTCACCTGTCTTTAAGTTTTCTAGATGATAATACCCTTTTTCATCAATTCTTTCAACAACCCACATGATTCCATCTCCTCTTTGTTTTCCTCATTATAGCATGCTATAATGGGGAAAAGGAGTGTGAACTTTATGGATAATATTCTTTTATTTGGTTTATGTGTTGTTGTGCCAGTGCTTGTTCCTTTAATCATCGCATTATTAGTGGCTGTATTATGGAAAATAAAATAAGTACAAAAGGTGTATTCTTCTTGCTTATGACAGCATTCTGCTGGTCACTTGCAGGTTTATTTATACGTGCAAGCCACTTAAGTGGGCTGGGATTCTCAATGATGAGTTCTATTGTCGCAATACCTCTTAGTATGATCATTCATCATAAGAAGCTGGTATTCAATAAAATGACAGTTACAGTGGGGGTCTTTCAGTTCCTTATGAGTTTAACATTCATCTATGCCAATAAGCTCACATCAGTGGCCAATGCGATTGTATTACAATACTCATCAACAATCTTTGTATTAATCTATCAATCTATAGATTTACGTAAATTACCGACAAAAAGACAAATGGGGATCATTGCGATTGTCTTTATCGGTATGGCACTATTCTTTGCGGATACTCTTTCCTTCTCGCATCTATTAGGAAATATACTCGCAATTATATCAGGAGCCTGCTTTGGAATGCAGTTCTACCTAAACAACAAAGAAGAGGCTGAAGCTTTCTCATCGACAATATTTGCTTATATGTTCTCTCTTACAGTAGGCTTAATTGTCTTTAGAGGACTTCCCAACTTCCATATCACCGATGCCTTTGGTGTATGTGGTTATGGTTTCTTTCCAATGTGTTTAGGTGGTATATTCCTTGCATTAGGTATTTCTTGTACAGAAGCTTTTACAGCCAATCTTATTTGCATGTTAGAAGTCATTCTAGCGCCTCTGTGGGCTTTTATCTTCTTCCATGAGACAATATCTGGTATCAGTTTAATTGGCGCAGGAATGGTTGTAGGAGGCATTATCTTAAACTTAGTATTAGACTTTAAAAAAGCAGCCATCTAGGCTGCTTCTTTTGATTGTAGACCATTTCTACTTCGATATATTCATAATGTCCTCGATGGTCTTGTTTTTCAACAAATTGTCACACGCTTCATTAAGATCTACAAAAATAGAATCAATGGCTTGTTCTACTTTAGAGTCCTTAATAGCTTCTCTTCCATCTTCTCCATTGTGCCAAGTCACATGGATATAATCATTTGAGACAGATTTCGCAATCTCAGATAAAGTAATATCATCGGCTTCTTTATCAAGACGATATCCTCCATCAACACCTGCTTTAGCCTTAATAAGGCCAGCTTCTCTCAATTTGATCATAACACGTCTTACACGTACTGGATGAGTGCAAATATGCTTTGCAAGTTCATCGCTAGAAATAAGGTCTTGGTTTTTACCTAAATAGACGAGAGCGTGGACAGCAATACTAAAATCACTAGTCATACGTATCACCTCCATATAAAACTTCTATTATTATTTCCATTTACATAATAATGCCTTTTGTAAATATTTACAAGATTATTTTGGAAAAAATTCACTAATAACACTCAAAAAAAAGCCTTTTATAATCAACACTTTTACAATTTTGACTGGAAAAATATTAAAAGAAAGCATATCATTCGTAGTCTTGTTCTAAAAGTGTTATGATAGTATTAGATAAAGGAGGAATTGAATATGAAATTCTATCGTTGTGAACATTGTGGTAACGTTATTACTCATTTTGTAGATTCTGGTGTACCAGTCGTTTGTTGTGGCGAACCTATGAAGGAATTAACACCAAATACAACTGATGCCGCAGTTGAAAAACACGTTCCTGTTATTAAAGTAGAAGGTACAAAAGTGACTGTATCTGTAGGATCTGTAGAACATCCTATGACTGAAGCACACTACATTACTTTAATCGTATTAGAAACTAAGAATGGTACTCAGTTTAAACAGTTAACACCTACTGATAAGCCTGAAGCTGTGTTCTATATCGGTGAAGGTGATGAAGTTGTGGCAGCTTATGACTACTGCAATCTTCATGGTCTCTGGAAAGCATAATAAAAAAGCAGAAATAAATTCTGCTTTCAGGACTGTTCATTTGAACAGTCTTTTTTAGTACTTTAATGCTTCTTCAATATCCTTGATTAAGTCATCTGGATTTTCTAAACCAATAGATAAACGAATAAGTGTTGGATCAACACCTGCTTCTTTTAATTGTTCATCTGTCATCTGACGATGTGTATGGCTAGCAGGATGTAAAATACAAGTCTTTGCATCAGCTACATGAGTCACGATGTTAATAAGCTGTAGGTGATCCATGAAAGTCACTGCTTCCTTCTTATCGCCCTTTAAACCAAAGCACATAACACCGCATGTACCATGAGGCATATATTTATTTGCTGCTTCATGATATTTATCATCTTCTAGTCCTGGATAGTGGATCCAAGCTACTTTTGGATGATTCTTTAAGTATGTAGCGACTTTTAAGGCATTTTCACAATGTACACGCATACGTGCTGGTAATGATTCAATTCCAATATTTAATAAATAACTATTAAATGGTGAAGGAATAGATCCTAAGTCACGCATTAATTGTGCAGTGGCTTTAGTAATATAAGCGGCCTTACCAAATCTCTTTGCATAAGTGATTCCATGATAACTATCATCGGGAGTAGTGAGTCCTGGGAACTTTTCTGCATGACTCATCCAGTCAAAATGACCACTATCAATAATAGCGCCGCCAACACCGGATGCATGACCATCTAAATATTTAGTCGTAGAATGAGTCACAATATCAGCACCCCATTTAATAGGCTGACAATTGGCAGGTGTCGCAAATGTATTATCCACAATTAAAGGGACACCATGTGCATGCGCAATAGACGCAAACTTTTCAATATCTAATACTTCCATTGTAGGATTTGATAATGTTTCTCCAAACATACACTTAGTATTCTCTTTAAATGCTGCATTGATTTCTTCTACAGATGCATCCTGATTAATAAAAGTCACATCAACACCCATCTTCTTCATAGTTACTGAAAGTAGGTTATAAGTTCCACCATAAATATTACTAGAAGCTACAACATGTCCTCCTGCTTCACAAATATTAAAAATCGCAAAGAAGTTAGCTGCCTGTCCTGAACTTGTCAACATACCAGCATAGCCACCTTCCATGCTTGTGAGTTTAGCGGCTACTGCATCATTTGTAGGGTTCTGTAAGCGTGAATAGAAATAACCATCTTTTTCTAAATCAAATAACATGCCCATTTCTTCACTTGAATCATATTTAAAAGTAGTACTCTCATAAATTGGTAACTGTCTAGGTTCTCCATTACCAGGCTTCCAGCCTTCATGGATTGCTTTTGTTTCTAATTCCATATAATCTCCTCCGTTTTTAAACATTATATACCATAAGGGTTGTAGGGATTTAAATTTTTTTTAAAAATCTTAAGTAATTTATTCTTATTTTAGGGAATAAGTATATAGAAGGAGGAAAAAAATATGAATGAAGTTAAATTACAAGGTCAGATTACATCTGATCCAGAAGTGAAAGAATCTAGAAATGGAATACTTAGAGGTTCTTTCTTACTTACTACGAAAGGAGGGACAGAAGATAGACCACGTTATGATTATATACGTTGTGTGATCTGGGATGAGAAAGCACAGTATGTCGTAGACCACTTTGAAAAGGGTCAGTCTGTGTCTATTGAAGGAAGTGTTAGAGGACGTTTTTATCCAAATCGTTCAGGAACAACTTCATATGCTATGGAAGTTTATCCAGAACATATGGTATGTGAAGATTCTAGCTATTCATTTTAGAATATGCAAAAACACGCATGAATGACGATTGAGATATGGATGTTCATGCGTGTATAATGTATCTCGAAAGTGAGGGGTACATGATGAATAGAAAATACTTTTTCTTTGATATTGATGGGACTTTAGCTGTAGGAACACCAGGAGATCAGTATATTCCTGAATCAACACAATATACTTTAAAACAGCTAGAAGCAGAGGGTCATTTTATTGCGATTGCGACAGGTAGAAGTTATGCCATGGCACATGATTATATGCATGAATTAGGTTTTCATAATATGATCAGTGATGGAGGGAATGGAATGACTATTGATGATCAGTTAAAAGGCATAGAACCATTGGATTATCAATTATGTCTTGATTTAATAGATGAATGTGAGAAGAAGGGTATGATATGGGCTTTTTCTCCTGACAACAAAACAAGAAGACTTGCACCGGATGATCGTTTTTATGAGTTTACTCATGATATTTATATGAAGACAGAAGTGGTAGAAGGTTTAGATCCACGTGATTATGATCAAATCTATAAGGTATATATTGCCTGCTTTAAGGGTGAAGAAGAGAAACTGGAATCTTTAAAGAAGTTACCTTGGTGTCGTTTTCATAAGGAATACTTGTTTGTGGAACCAGGAGATAAGAGCAAGGGTATTAAACGTATGGTGGAACATCTTGGTGGTGATATTAAAGATGTTGTCGTATTTGGTGATGAAAAGAACGATTTGTCTATGTTTATTCCAGAGTGGACAAGTATTGCGATGGGTAATGGTATAGATGAATTAAAGAAGAAAGCAACCTATGTGACTACTGATGCCAATAAGGATGGTATCTACAATGCCTGTCTGCATTATGGATGGATCAAGGAAAGATATCTTCTGGCACTTGATATGGATGGTACACTTCTAAAGTCTGATAAGACAATTTCGCCAAATACAGCAGCTTCTTTAATTGAAGCAAACAAAAAGGGACAGAGCATCTGTTTATGTACAGGAAGAGGGCTGGCAGAATTAAAAGACTATGAAGGTGAATTAGATTTCTGTGATTATGGAATATTATTAAGTGGATGTTTGATCTATGATTTTAAGAATAATCAGCCATTAGAAGTTCATTCTTTTGATACAGATGTATTTACACAGATGATGGATATTGTGAAGAAAGAGGATGTGATGTTGTATTTACTCGATTCGTCGCATTCTATTGCCTCTCAAAAAGATGTAGAGAATATGCCTTACTACAATATGGCTATCTATCAATCTATGTTTGAAAGTCGTGCATTTGTTGTAGAAGATATTTATGAATATGCAGAAGTTCATAAGGATGAAATCCTTAAGTTCTGTTTATATAATCCAAGTGTTGATGCAATGAATCAGCTTTTAAAGAAACTAGAAGTATTTCCAGTCAGCTGTGCTGTAGTAGAAGAAACAGCTATTGAAGTCACACCTTTAGGTATTACTAAAGGAGCAGGACTTGAATCTCTATCATCTTACTTAAATATCCCTATTGAAAATACAATCATGATGGGTGATAGTGGGAATGATATTGAAGCATTCCAGAGTGCTGGTAAAGCAGTTGCGATGGGGAATGCAACAGAAGAAATTAAGAATTTGGCTACTGAAATCACATTAGATAATGATCATGATGGAATAAAAGTAATCGTAGATAAATATCTTTTGTAAGTAATGATGATTTCGTGTAGAATACCCCTTTGTAGGAGGGGAAATCATGCGTTATAAAAATCATTTATTACTACTACTTACAGCCTTCATCTGGGGCTGTGCCTTTGTAGCACAAAGTGCAGGTATGGATTATGTAGGACCATTTACTTTTACTGCCTTACGTAGTTATTTAGGTGGACTTGTTTTATTACCACTTATTTATTTCTTTGATCATACAATGGACTTCAAGGATAAGAAATTATGGGCAGGTGGAATTGCCTGTGGTATTGTATTAGGTCTAGCAAGTGCCCTGCAGCAGTTTGGTATTCAGTATACAACTGTAGGTAAAGCAGGATTTATTACAGCACTTTATATAATCGTTGTACCATTCTTTAGCTTATTTTTAGGGAAGAAGTTAAGTCCTAAGATTGGTATCTCTGTTGTCCTAGCAGTGATTGGTCTATATTTATTATGTATGACAGGATCACTTTCTTTAGGTAAAGGTGACTTATTAGTATGTGCATGTGCCTGTGTATTCGCATTACATATTCTTGTCATTGATCACTATTCACCTTTAGTAGATGGTGTAAAGATGAGCTGTATTCAGTTCTTCACATGTGCATTATTAAATACTATTCCTATGTTTTTATTTGAAGATGTATCTATGCATAATATCATGGCAGGATGTGCACCTATTCTCTATGCTGGATTATTATCAAGTGGAGCAGGCTATACATTACAGATTATTGGACAGAAGGGTATGAATCCTACCGTAGCATCTATTTTGTTGAGTATGGAATCTGTATTCTCAGTACTTGCAGGATGGGTGATCTTAGGTCAGAGTCTTACAATCAAAGAAGGATTGGGCTGTGTACTCATGTTTATTGCGATTATTATTGCACAGTTACCAGACAAAAAAACCATTCAGAATTAAAATTCTGAATGGATTTTTTTTAGCTAAAAGCTTTTTTTCTTAGAATCATATAAGTAATAAGATGGGCTGCTGCAGTAACTATCCAAGTCACTGGATATGATAAATAAATAGAATTAAGTGTATGGAAATATTGGAAGATAGTAAGAATCCACAAGACTCTAAGTCCACATGCACCTATTAAAGATACAATCATAGGAATAGTAGAATAACCTAAACCTCTTAATGAACCGACTATGACATCCATCCAGCCACAGATGAAATAAGGTACACATATATATAATAATCTTTCATGACCATAGGCAATGGCTTGTACATCTGTTGTATAGATACGAATCAGTTCATCCGCAAAGAAGTAGACAAGATTACCTAAAACAAGTCCTACAACTGTGACTATTCCAATACATAATGCAAGGACTTTATCGACTCTCTTTCTATCATTAATACCATAATTTTGACTTGTGAAAGTGACACATGCCTGATAGATGGCATTCATAGACTGATAGACAAATCCTTCAAGTGATCCTGCTGCGGCATTACCTGCCATCGCAATAGAACCAAATGAATTAATAGATGACTGAATCAGGATATTAGAAATAGAGAAGATAGCACCCTGTAATCCTGCAGGTAAACCAATCTTGAATATCTGAATCACCTTATCTTTATGGAACTTTAAAGCATGGATATCTAAATGAATGACAGTACTTGTTTTCATCAAGCAGTGAATAATAAGTATTGAAGAAACAAGTTCAGCCGTAAATGTCGCAAGTGCGACACCAGCTACATCCATCTTGAATATAATAACGAATATTAAGTTTAATATGACATTTATAACACCCGCTACAATAAGGAATATAAGTGGTCTTTTTGTATCACCAATGGCACGTAATATGGCAGCCCCAAAGTTATATAAAGCGACAAAAGGCATACTTACAAAATAGATACGTAAATAGGTTGTTGCAAGATTGATAACATCATCCGGTGATCCCATCGCTTCTAGAATCATTCTGGCACATGTTACACCAATAATCGCAAAGATCAAGCCAAAGGCAATTGCGAGTAGTATGGCAGAGTGTACTGTTTCATGGGTATCCTTGTCTCTTTGTGAGGCAATAAAACGTGCAACAAGTACATTGACCCCGACAGATAAACCAATAAATAAACTAACTAATAGATTGACAACAGAAGATGTAGAACCTACTGCCGCAATAGAACGTGGACCAGCAAACTGTCCTACCACAATAACATCTGCTGCATTAAATAATAACTGCAGCACCCCTGAAAACATTAATGGTATAGAAAATATTAGGATCTTACCAAGCAATGGACCGTGCGTCATATCCATTTGATATTGATCTTTCTTCATGAAATCCCCTCCTCATGACTATAGTCTAACATATTAAAAATAAAGGTGTTGAGAAGTTTCAAAAAGAGTAAATGAAAGTAACACTTTTTTTTTAGAGTCCCATTCGTTATAATTGTTTTGGAAAGAGGGGAGTGAAAAAATGATATTTCACGAAGTTGAATTATCTCATACAAAAGAAATCATGGATTCATATGAAGTGAATCCTATTATTGCGAAATATGTTGAGCATAGAGGCTTTACAAAAGAAGACTATGAAGCACTCAACATACCATTCTATTACAACTTTACAGATTTAGAGAATGGTGAAACAGTAGTGAATCTCATTAAAGAAGCATGTGCTTCTAAGTCTAAGATTCATATTTGTATCATGAGTACAGAACTACATCATTTATTAGAAAGTGCTATGATCTTCCTAGGTGTCTTAATGGCTAAAGGAAAATCAGCTTTTGAATTCTATGATGGTCCTCAGGATGATTTTGGTCCTGGTCTCCATATTATCTTAGGAGATCAGTTAGAAGTAAGAAATGGAAATGATGTTTATCCATTAGTACCTGGTGGTCACTATAAGGATGAAGATGTTGCACAGAGCTTACTTGTATTACAGCTTATTAATACATTACTTGGTAAAGAGAATCAGTATTTAGCTTCTCTTGCAGGTATTGGTATTCAGGCTGAAGGAACTCCTTTACGTAATTCTAATCGATATCATTTAAAGAAGACTTTAGGTTTATTAAATGATTGTCGTTTTGATGCGATTGAATTTATTGCATTAACACCTAAGACAAGACAGAAAAACAATATGCGTCAAAGAGAATTCAAGAAGACATATAATGAACAGGTTATGGCTGATTCTATTACTTATAAGATGGCACATTACCTTGAATCTTTAAATAATGCGAAAAAGATGGTTAAGTATTTGATTTATGGTTGTCCTGGTACTGGTAAATTCCGTTCTGTTGCACCTATTGCGGATGAAATCAATGCTGGATACTTCATTAATGAAGATTATATTGATGATGGTACAGAAAAAGATGTGATTCCATTAGAGATCTCAGACTTATCTAAGACAAATATAGAAGAATACTTACAGGTATTATCACCATTTGGCATAGGACAGGAAAAGACTCTTATCTCTATTGAAGGTTTAAAGATTCATAGTGCTCCTGTAAAGGATTATTATGATCGTATCAAGTTAAGCTTCTTTATTCCTAATGTAGGTGGTATTGATACAATCATCTATACTCCAGGATATAAGATTGATAAGTTTAAACAGGGACAGACAGTAAAGATTGTAGGTACATTATCTATTAATGATTTTACAAGTTTGATGACAATTAATGCAATCCAGGTAGACATTCTTGATTAAGAATGTCTTTTTTTGTGTATAATTATAAGAAAGGAGTGAACATATATGAGAATTAGAGATATCATAGATTTATTAGAATCACAGGGTGAATGGGTGAATAGAAGCCGTACAAGAGATCGTATATTGTTTGGGGATGATCAAACAGAAATAAGTAAAGTCATCACTTGCTGGGTAGCGACAAATAAAGTGATTCAGTATGCGGTAGAACATGATATACATTTTATTATTTCACATGAGAATCCATTCTATCTCGCATCTACATCATTACCTACACTTATATATAAAGCACAAAAAGAAAAAGAAGCATTATTAAAGGAACATAATATTACTATTTACAGATGTCATGATTTGTGGGATGTCTATCCTGAATATGGCATTAGAGATAGCTGGGCTAGCACATTAGATCTAGATTTTGAAGAATCACAGGATCATTCTTATTATAGATATACTCATGATATTAATATGACAGTAGAAGAATGTGCACAGCATATTATTAATAAGATTAAACCATATCACCAGCAAGGTATAGAAATCATAGGAGATAAGACTCAAATAATACATAGATTAGGCATAGGTACAGGGGCTTGTACAGATGTATTTGAAATGTATGAAGAAGGTGCAGATGCATGTTTAGTCAGTGATGATGGTGTAAGTAACTGGATAGGTGTTCAGTGGGCAGTAGATCATGATATTCCACTTATAGTGATTAATCATATGACATGTGAAGCACCAGGTATGGAACATATGGTAGAGTACTTGTCTAAACAGTTTCCAGAAGTGACTTTTACCTTTGTATCCAATGATTATGGTATATATCATATGGATGAATAAGCATTTTTAAGCACGAATTTGAAAAAAATGAAGTATAAAAACAATTCATGGTATGATAACTGTAAGGGAGGAATACGATGAATTGTTTTTTTAATGCCTTATTCATGTTTATTAATAATCCAGAAGTACGTGATATCAATTATCAGATTGCCTTAGGACTATTAGAGAATGGACATGAATTAGATTATTTAACTATTAATGAACTCGCAGAAAGATGTTTTGTTTCTACTTCTAGCTTAAATCGATTCTTTCGTATTTATGGCTATAAGAAGTATATGATCTTTAAAGCATTGTTTTCTAGTCATATGCGTATTCGTTATGTACAGATACAAAATAGAATCAATGATAAAGATTATGAGATGCTTCATAAGGTATTTTCTAGTATTCTTAAATCAGAAGACTATGAAAGACTCATAGATATGTCATGGGTTAAAGAAGTATGTGAGATGATTTATAATAGTAAAAGAATAATACTTATTGGTTCTGATGAGATGGCTAGTTACTTTTCTAGAATGCAGATAGATTTCTATGTAATGGGGAAGCTTGTCATTAAAGATAGTATCTATAAGACAAATTTCTTTACTCCTGAAAAAGATGATTGTGTCATATTATTAAGTATGGAAGGAAGAATTGTAGACTTAAATCCTTGGCTACTTAATAAAATGAAAGAGAATAATCCAAAGATGATTACTATAGGACATTATGATTATTTACAGGATGCTTATGGACTTACAATTCCTCAAGGCTTAGATGAAGTATTAGAGAATATGATCCTGGATTATTATATACAAGAAATTACATACTATTATGCGGAGAATTACTTATGATATTAGAACAGTTGAATATGTTAGATAGTATATCGGATAGAGAAAGCTATACTTATCGTATTACACATTATCTATTAGAAAATCGTCATTCTATCATTGAATATAAAGTGAATGATATCTTAGAAGACTTAGATATTTCTAAATCAACATTGAGACGTTATTCTATTGATTTAGGCTATAAGAATTTTACTGCTGTTCAATATCAGCTGTATTATGAGTTGTCTACGAGACCACTTTATCGTTCCTGCCAGTATGATGAGTCACTTTGGGATAAGATTAAAGATAAGAAAAGAATTATTGTTTTAGGAGATGAGAGTTCTCTTGCCCCATTACTTGTCTATAAGCAGATTTTCCGAGATACAAAAATACCTATAGATTTTCAGCTGTATCAATCTCTTCCTATGAAACAGCTGATACAGCTTAATGTGACATCGGATGATATTGTATTCTTTGTCTCTCTTTTTCATTCTAATCTAGGATTTGAATTAGGATATCTTGATGAATATATTACTTTAATGGAATCATTGGAACAAAGAAATATAGAACATATCTATATAGGGAAAGTCGCAAAGAAGAAGGAATTAAATGAAAACTATATAGAAATTGATGAGAGATGTATAGCAGATAGAATACATCATCTCTGCATGATTTTTGAAAATATATATGGAATCTTAGATAATATACAAAAGTAGTTCATTTTGTGAACCCTTTCTGTTTTTAAAAAATAATGGTTATAAAATAAAAACTAAAAACGTTTTATGCAATCGCTTTCATATACTCTTTTTGGTATATTTATTACAGGAGGAAATGGACATGAAACAGATGAAACATGTATTTTCAGTTGTTGTAAGTGTTGCAATGATGGTTGCAATGGTGTTTGTAGTTCCTGTTCAGGCAGCAGGTAATTATGTAGCTCAGTTATATGGTAAAGTCACAGATGCTGGGCAGGTAGTCAATAAAGTTGTAATTGACTACGGTGATGGTGTAAAAGTATCTGGCGCTGATAAAGATACTTATACAGTTCATGCAACTAACTATGTACAGATTGGTTCAAATAACGGGAAAGTTTATAGCGATGCTGATCGTACTATTGAAAAGGTAGAAGTTGCAGGTGGTAAGGTAACACTTTATATGAATGAATCAGAAGGTGCTACTTTAACTTGGTTATCTGAAAGTAGAAACTATCCAGGTAAGATTAATTATACTATTACTCAGAATGAAGCTTTAAAAGCAACTTCAGTAGATGGTAGAGACTTAGAAGATATCACTGGAGAAATCACTTGTGATAATACTGTTATTGATGAAGAAACAGCAAAGTTCACTTCAGTTAAAGGCTCTCAGGGAATCAATTATCAGTTCCATGAAGCAAAAGGTGCTGATAAGTTAGTTGTTTGGTTCCATGGTAATGGTGAAGGGGACTTAGAAGGTTATAATACTCAGAATAACGTTGCTCAGATGCTTGCAAATAGAGGTACTGTTGCTTGGGCTACTGATGAAGCTCAGAACATCTTTGGTGGTGCTCATGTAATGAGTTTCCAGGCACCAGCTACTTGGTACTATGCTCAAAGAGATAATTTATTAGAAAAAGCTAAAACAGAAATCGAAGAAGTTATCAAGAAATACAATATTAACCCTAATAAGGTTGTAGTAAGTGGATGTTCAGCTGGTGGATATATGACTACTAGAATGTTGATTGCATATCCTGATTTATTCTCTGCAGCTATGATCAACTGTCCAGCATTAGATACAGCTGCAATTAGAGGTGGAGAAACTCCTACTGATGAAGAATTAGCTAGCCTTAAGAATTCTAAGACAGCTATCTGGTTAGTACAGGGTAAGACAGACTCTAGCGTTAAGTCAGAAGTATGTTCACAGAGAATCTTTAAGATCTTAACTGATGGTGCTGAATTAACTACTACTCGAGTAGAACAGGAATTCAATTCAAGCTTCACTACTAGTGAAACTAAAGATGGTAAATATAAATTATCATTATATGATACAGTAGATTTAGAAGATAAAGTTGACTCATTAGGTGAAACTAGACCTTGTGGTAAGCTTAAATTTGAAGAAGATTATAATTTAGATGGTGTGAAAGAAACGGTTAAATACAGTGACCATTGGTCTTGGATTTATACTTTAAGAAATAACCCATCTGATGCATCAGGTACTCATATCTGGAATTGGGCAGCTACATATATGAAAGATGCTGCTCCAGTAGAACCTGGAAAGCCTACTACTCCAGAAAACAAACCATCAACAGATAAGACAGACAAAACAAACAAAACAGACAAAACAGATACAACAAACAAAACTGAAACTACTACTAAGAAGGATCCAGTAAAGACTGGTGATACAACTACATTTGCAGCATATATCGCAATGTTTGTAGCAGCCGCTTTTGGAATCATTCTTATTAGAAGAAAAAGAGCTTAATACGCACTAAAGCAGGTCCTCGGACCTGCTTTTTAATACTCTTTACTAGCTGCAATAAGATAATGTCTCGCATTCGCACTTCTTACTTGTTTTGTACGTTGTAGTAAACATTCTTTTTTTAGTTCTTTATTGTCTATGAGTTCTAATAATTGTAAAGCTATTTGATATTGTGAATGAGACATACAGTCTTTGATCTTTTCTTCACCTATAATGTCAGCTACATTAATATGACCATAAGAATAGAATATCATCATTAATTTCATAGAGATGTTTTTTAAAATGTATCTTGTGTATGTTTGATTAATAGTTGTTCACTCATGTAAATACCCCCCTATCTGTATTCTACTAGAGAATTAGATAGGAGGGTAGTAAGTACTTTTGGGTAACTATTAGTGGATGTGTTTTTTATAGTTTATCTTTGATTTCAAAAAGCTTATGCATATCATATGCTTTAACATAATAGTTGGTTGCATCCATTTTTGTTTTATTGAAGTATTCACCTGCTTTAAGTACAAAATTCTTTTCGATAAGAGTTATAAGCTCATCTCTGCTTATGAAACGAGGCATTGAATAAGTCCATTTTTGTTTCTTCAGCATTTCAATTACATCTTCGGGTATTTCTGTACCATAAAAGAGTTTGCGTGCACGTAGCAGTTCCTCACAGGATGGACTAATCCTTACAAGAATATGATAATCATATTCTGCAATTTTATTAGGGATTTTTATATTTGGTATATAACGTCCAGTTTCATCCCAGTCTTTTTGCTCTAGGAGAAGAAGCTGACCAAAATCCTTTGTGGATTTAATTGAAATGTGTTTGCCGTTGCAATCAATATCTACACTATCCCATTCATTTTTTCCATAGACAGCTAAATCAGGTTCAGTGGCTTTAAATCCATATTCATTTAGACAGTAAGTAACAGCGTATTCTGCAAGCTTTCCCTGAATATCATTAATGAATATTTCATTAGGAGTTCTCTCATGGTTTCCTCCCTCACGTTTACTTTTTTGATAGCCTTCTCCATAGGCCATATCATGAGAAAATTGAACTGCTTTTAGAACATCCTCAGGATCAATAGTTCCTATTGCTTCGAAAGGAACCTTTCGGCCTTCTGGTATAGTATGTATACGTTTGCCATTCTTTTCTGTTACTTTTAATTTATAAAAATCTGAATAAGACATATTATCATTCCTTTCTATGTGTTATTAGTTAATTTTATCTTATCATTGTAAATCTAATGAGACAATAGAATGGAAAAGATGAGTAGAAATTGCAATAGATGTACGAAAATCATTTCTTGAGGTATGGGATGGGTAGTACTAGGCATAAATATAATGTAAATATATTGTGAATGGTTGGGAACTGAATGTTAATGGAAATTAAACTTTATAAGCACCTATTAAAAGGCGTTCATGTAGATAAACTTGCTGCATAAAACTTTCATTTGTTTTATAATTAGGTTAGTAAAAGGTTTTGATAGGAACTTTTTGCTATCGTTAATTTAGTCAAAAGAATGATGGATAGTGGAAGTCTAATATGCTTTCGAATATATTTGGAAGTGACTGTAGAAGAACTCAGTGTTCTTTTGATATTGGAATATCAGAGGTCTTGAATTGGTAGGCAGCCTATGATAATCTAATCATGATTTTATTAAATCATAAAATAAATTTTTTTGAATTTAGATAAGTAATTTTATGTGTAGTAGAGTATGTATATAGTGTAGGACATACTTCAGTGCATGATCAGGAAAATATAGCATGAGTAAAGAACAGTGTTTAGAAACAAAGCCAGTACAGTTTTATATTGATGCTAATTTAAAGAAGAGATTAAACATATGTTGTGTTGTGAATGATGAGAACATGATATCAGTTCTTACAAAAGTATTAGACACATTCCTTGTGTCTGAAGGTTATTAACATATTCACATTAAATCAATCATTGCATAAAAGAATAATAAAGGAGTTTGAATTGAATGAATAATAAATTAAAGTGTGCATCATTTTTTGCGGGTGTTGGAGGAATAGATATAGGGTTTGAACTAACGGATTCTTTTGAAACTGTATACGCAAATGAGATAGATCCTTACCCAGCAAGAACCTATAATTTGAATTCAGATATTACTGTGGATTGTAGAGATATAAGAGAAGTACAGCCAGACCAAATTCCAGATTTTGATGTATGTCTTGCAGGTTTTCCATGTCAATCATTTAGTGTAGCCGGTTATAGACAAGGTTTTGATGACGAAAAAGGAAGAGGTACATTATTCTTTGAAGTAGCGAGAATCATTGAAGCGAAGAAACCTAAGATTGTATTTTTAGAAAATGTGAAAAACCTTGTGACACATGATAATGGGAATACTTTTAGAGTAATATTAAATACTTTAGAAGAGTTAGGATATCATGTGAAACACAAAGTATTAAATGCAATGGAATATGGAAATGTTCCACAGAATAGAGAAAGAATATACATTGTAGGATTCTTAAATGAAGAAGAATGTAATAAGTTTAGCTTTCCAGATAAAGTAGAGCTTACAAATCAATTAGAGAATATCATTGATTTCCATACTAAGATAGATGAGAAATACTATTATACTCCTGGTAAGTATAAGGGTGATATCTATGAGAAGCTAGTAGAGGCAATGGATGATGATCGTGCTGTTTATCAATGGAGAAGACAGTATGTACGTAAGAATAAATCAAGAGTTGTACCGACTTTAACAGCCAATCAAGGAATGGGTGGTCATAATGTTTGTCTTATTATGACTGATCATGGAATACGTAAAATGACACCACATGAATGTTTTAATGCACAGGGATTCCCTAAAGACTTTAAGTTACCTACAGATATGGCAGAGTCTAGATTATATAAACAAGCAGGAAATTCTGTATGTGTTTCAGTTATTCATAGAATAGCTGATAGTATTGTGGATGCTATTAATTAATATTAAGAAACAGGTGATTCTATGTTTTATGAAAAACAGCCAAAACAGCAACAGGAAGATTATAAAGAAATGCTTTCTATTATAGGAAGTTTATCAAATTTGTTTGCAGATTCTAGTACGCCTATGCTTTATTATCGTGCTCATGAGAATGCATTCTGTAAATATTTTGAAGCGGATAATCTTGGTAGAGAAGATTGTTCTGCAGATGCATCTAAGGATAAAATGGGTATTGGTTTAAAGACATGGACTGGAAGAGATGATCAAAAAGTAGCAGAGTTCGGAAGATTAAGACCTGCATATGAACATTTAACAGGTATGGATTTAGTTAAAGAAATAGCTAAATATAGAAATGAGAGAATTCGTGTTACTAAGAAGATGCATGGCTTAACTGATATGTGTTATCATGTTGTTAAGAGAAAAGAAAATGAAATGCAGATATATGAATGTTCTTTTGATTGTATTGATATAGATCATATTGTGCTAGATGAGAAGAGAGGAAATGCGAATAATACATATTTCTCTGATGGTAAGCATGTGTATCATTTTAGTATGTCTAAGAATACTTTGTTTATGATATTTGATGATATGAAACTCATGGATTCATTTGAAGTAAATATTTTAGAAGACCCATTTAGTGTTCTTAAAAATATGAAGGATCATGTAAAGAGTGGTTTATCTGTAAATGTGAATAAACCAAGACTATGTCTTCGTTTATATGCAGTGAATCGTGACGGGACTAAGTATGTTCCTGAAAAGAGTGGATTGAATCAATGGAATGCATCTGGACGTGTACGTGATCCTAATGAAATCTATATTCCATATTTAACAGAAGATAGAAATAGAAGTGTTGATTTTTTTCCAAATAGAGACGAACCATTCACATTATTACTTCCTGATGGAACAGAGATGAGTGCTAAAGTATGTCAAAGAGCATTTACTAAAGTAAGTCCTGAGAAGTATGAACTTCTTACTTCTGAAGAAAAAGAAAAAGAAGATGCACGTGCTAAAGTAGGTAAGTCAATTATGAGTAATCCTAATAAAGCATTAGGTAAATGGCTATTGAGAGATGTATTTGAGTTACCAGAGAAAACATTAGTTACGTATGATATGTTGAGAATATTTGGTGTAGATAGTGTTATGTTTACTAAGCTGGAAGAAAAGAAATATAGAATTGATTTCTGTGTGCTAGGAACATATGAGAAGATGTATCATTTGGATGATGTGGAACAAGATGAAGAGTAGATGCTGAACAGTCACTGAGGAGTGGCTGTTTTTTAGTGAGTTTAAAAGAATAAATGATATTATTTAGAATGTTCCATTAGCTGAACTAGTTATGAATGTTTATTGTACAGTCTAAGGATGTGAAGATAGACACAATCTACGGATGTTTAAGTATGATAACATTGCTATTTTTTTATATTTATAACTCTCTTTGTAAATAAATATAATTTTTATGCACATAAATTGCTTAATCTTTCGACACTATTCCAAATCTGTATTGTTTGATTTATAATAAAATATAAGTACAAAAAACATTAAGTGAATAAATGGAAGGTGAATTTTATGTATGATTTTGCTAATCCTAAATATGAAGATATGATTAAATGGATTAATAATCACAAAGCGCATGGAGATACTTGGGAACAAATAAAGTATGCATGTAAAGGAAATGTAGAAGAGTTAAGAGAATTTTTAGAAATTAAAAAAATAGATGATTTTTGGGATATAAGTGATGAAAACGAATGGTTCGAACTAGTTGATTTTCAAAAAGAAGAAAAAGAGAAATCAATTAAGGCAGAGGAAATTGAAAGACAGTCAGTTATTCTTTCTGACGGGGAAATTAATGATTTGAGATTACCTACTTCTGAAGGCTCTTCATGGGTGCAATATAAAAATAAATTACTGAATAAAAAGCATTTTGAAAAGAAGGTTGTAGATGAAATAGAACGTGCAAATTATGAAATACTAAGACATTTGTCAACAAATACTCAAAATACCACTCCTATAAAAGGAATGGTTGTAGGTAATGTGCAGTCTGGTAAAACTGCGAATATGATTGCATTAATGGCTATGGCAGCAGATAATGGATGGAATATGTTTATTATTCTTACAGGTTCTATTGAGTCATTAAGATTGCAAACTCAAAATAGAATCTTTAATGATTTGAAAAACAATGGAAACTTGAGTTGGGAAATTTTAAACAATCCGTCAAAAAAGAGCAATATGGGTGCAAGATTGCAGGATTTAGATATTGATCCACAATTTAGAAAAAGATATATGACTATCTGTTTGAAACATCAAAATCGTTTAAAAAACTTAATTCAATGGCTTAAACAGGATAAAAATAAATATGAAAAATTGAAAATTCTAGTGATAGAAGATGAGGCAGACCAGGCCACTATTAATACAGCAGATGTTAACTCTACAAAGAGAAGAACTATTAACAAGAGAATGGTGCAAATTGTGAATGGTTTAGATGAAAAAAATGAACCGTTTGATGTGAAATGCCAAGCAATGAATTATATTGGCTATACAGCTACTCCTTATGGAAATGTTTTAAATGAAAAGCCGGGAGAAGGATTATATCCATCAAGTTTTATTGCAACATTAGATGTTTCTAATGAGTATTTTGGGCCTCAACAGATATTCGGATATGACAATTCAGAAGATGAGGATTTAAGTTATCCGGGATTAGATATTATAAGAGAGATTCCAGTCGAGGAATTAGTCGTATTAAAAAATATAACTGAACATGAAGATGATGATATACCTGCGGGTTTAGAAAAATCTCTTTGCTGGTTCCTATGCTGTGTTTCTTGTATGCGTATTTGGGATTATAAACGTCCTATAAGTATGTTGATTCATACAAGTCAGTTTACCCCTGAACACAAATCTATTGCGAATATTATTTCAAGATGGTTTGAAAAAAATACAATAGAAACTATTATTCAAAAATGCTCTGAAGTGTATAAATATGAAACAAAACGCTTTACTAAAGAAAAATTCAGGGAAGATTATCCTACTTATGGAATAATAGATGAAGATATAAAATCATATCCTGCATTTGATGAAATTGAAAAATATCTTCAAGAAATACTTCAGACTGGTTTGACAAATATTCAGTTAGGAGAAGATGATGAACTAGAATATAATCGAGGAATTCACTTATGCGTAGATAACTGTAAAAATAACGGAATTAATGAAGAAGGCATGCATGTACGATTAGCGTATCCAGACACTGATTTGGATTATGCATCTGCATTTATTGTTATCGGAGGTGCAACATTATCTAGAGGATTGACAATCGAAGGTCTTGTCTCTACTTACTTTTTACGTACTGTAAAACAAGCTGATACTTTAATGCAGATGGGAAGATGGTTTGGATACCGAAAAGGTTATGAACTACTTCCACGAATTTGGATGACTGAAAATACAAGAATGCAGTTTGATTATCTATCATTGATGGATCAGGAATTACGTAATGAAATCTATAATATGAAAGTTAAAAAAATCAAGCCTTCAGAGTATGGACCAAGAATTAGTCAGCATCCTAAAACTTCATTTATCCGTATTACTGCAAAGAATAGAATGCAGAGTGCTACAAAAGTGGAAATGAACTATTGCAACAGTTTTATTCAGACTTATTTATTTGATGATGATTATGATATTTTAAAGCACAATTATGACCTCACAGACGATTTTCTTAATGGTTTGGGAGAGTCTGATGAGCAAAATTTCAGCAATCCTTCAGCAGCAAAGAATGGTAGTAAGATTTGGTTTGATGTAGATTATAAAAAGGTACATAAATTCCTTAAAGAATTTAAATATCAACGAACAAGCGACTCATTCAGTAATATTGAAGAATTATGTCAATGGGTTGAAAAGTTCATCAAAAAGAAAGAATTTAATAATTGGAATATCATACTTGCGAGTTCAAAAAATGCATCTGTAGATGACAAACTTCTTTCTAGAAAAGTTCAACGTACTAAAAAGCGTTATGCAGATGAGGATGGAAATGATGTTTATATCAAGAATAAAATTATTAATATAGGTGTTTTAAGAAATCCACGAGATTTATTGCTTGATGTTGATGCTGATAAACTTGATCCTAAACTAAATGATAAAAGTGAAAGTAATAAAGTGAATTTGGCTAGAGTAAGAGATGATGCTCTTCCAACAACACCACAGCTGATCATTTATTGTATTGATCAGAATTCTAAAGCAAAAGGTAATCCCAATAGACGTGATTTGGATACAGATATAGATATTATTGGATTGAGTGTAGGTATTCCAAGTGGTAGGGATAACACAAATTATACAGACAAAGTATCTATTAAATTGAATGAAACATTTACAAATATTGATGTAGGAGAATAAGAGATGTATATAGAAATTGCTGAGCCAGGGAGAATGTCACAATCAGGCAGCTCTTTACTTAAGCTTATTCAAAATAACTATATGCCAACATTGGATTTATTAGTTAGAGAATCAATTCAGAATAGTCTTGATGCTTTTGACAAGAATAATAAAAACAATTTTGTAGGCGTGAATTTTAAGACGGGTTTATTTAAATCAAATGAATTAAGCAAAGAGTTTGATTGCATTTCAAATAAGTTAGATGAGAGATATGGTTCAAATGATTGTAAGTTTATTGCTGTACAGGATTATAATACTGTAGGACTTACTGGGAAGATGAGCTATGACGAAATAGAAGATAATAGCTATGGTAATTTATTAAAGCTGGTATATGAAATAAGTAAGCCACAGGAAAATGCTGGTGCAGGTGGATCTTGGGGTCTAGGAAAGACAGTATATTTCCGTGTAGGGATTGGGCTTGTTATCTATTACAGTAGAATAATCAATGAAAATGGTCAGTATGAATCTAGATTGGCTGCGACTCTAGTCGAGGACGAAAACTTAAGATCTTCTATGATTCCAAGTCTTGAAAACAAGAAAATTAAAAGAGGTATTGCATGGTGGGGGCAGAAAACTGGTGAGAATCAGACAAAACCTGTCACAGATGAAAGAGAAATTCATAGATTATTGAAAGTATTCAATATTGAACCATATATTGGCGATAAGACAGGGACAACCATCATTATCCCCTATATTGATGAAAAGAAGCTTTTACACTCTAATGTAATGGCATCTTCAGATGATAATGATAGTAATGCAGTTTCAACTGCGGATACTAATGATTTACCTTATTGGTTTAATAGTATTGAAAGCTATTTGAAAATTGCTATTCAGAGATGGTATGCTCCAAGAATCAACAATAATAATTATGAATATGGAAAATATTTACAAGCTTCAATTAACGGAAAACCATTGAAAGTATGTGATATGGAGCCTGTATTTCAAGCTATTCAAAGCTTATATACGTATGCAATTAATGGTACTGTAAAAGAGTTTATATCAGATAAAAATATTCAGATTTATTGTGATGAAGTAAATCTTCAAGGATTACAGTCACGTTGTGCAGGTAAAATTGCTTATCTAAAGATAACGCAGAAGCAACTTGATATGTTGTATCCTGAAAATAAGCCTTCCCCATATACATATTTAAATTTGTTAGTTACTGATGCAAAGAAAAATAAGCCAATTATCTGTTATACAAGACAGCCAGGAATGATAGTATCTTATGAAAATATGGGACCTTGGGTAGATGGTATTATTTCAACTGATGAAAATGAATTTATTATTGGAATCTTCAAATTAAATTCGAAAAATATCATTAAATCAATTGAAAATAACTATACTTTGGAAGAATATATTCGAAAAGGGGAAATGGCTGACCATGTAAACTGGAGTGATTTCAGCATTGGTATTAAATCATTAAATATCGTGTCTAAATTACAAAAGCATGTTCGTCAGAAAATATCCAATAGATTTGAGGATACTAATGAAGTAGAAATAGAATCTGTAAGTTCAGGATTTGGAAAGCTATTTGGAGATGCTTTGCTTCCACCTGAAAACTTTGGCAAAAAACCATCAGTAACAAGACAGAAACAAACAAAAGAATCTAAAAAGAAAATAGAAAGACATAAGCGTTCTTCATTCTTTGTGAATCAAAGTGCAATTAAGTATACTGCTGAAGGGATTCAGGTTCCTATGGAAATTACACTTAAAAAGGGAAGTTTCATGTCTGATATTGAGATGGGAATTGATTCTAATATTAAGGCGGTTTCTGTTTCTGAATGGGAGAGTACTCTAAAGAAAGCTGGTTGTTCTATTGATGAAGTAAAAGTAGTTCTTTTGAAGTCTGATGATATTTTATTGAATAAGAAAGTGACTCTAAACAGTAAAAATAAGACTCAGCGTTTAGAGTTTATAGGTATAACATTATCTTTCAGTAAGAATGGTACAGGTTATAAAATCAGTATGGCTTCAGAAGAGTCACATAAAGTAGAACTTATGATATATGCAAACATTAAAATATATGATAAGAACGTTAAACCTATATTTAATTATAAAGAGAAGAGTGGGGAATAGTTATGGCATCTACAATTTCATTATTTCCAACTTATTCAGAATATAACACATATAATTTTGATATTTCTTTAGGTGAATATAAGTTTTCTTATATAAACCAAAAGGGTGAATTGATGTTGTTAGAGACTGAAGATGTTGAAGAATCAAAAAATATAAAAAAGGTTGTGGATGGTACTGGAACTTGGAACCCAGATGAATATAACCTGCGTGTCGCAAATACTTTTTATTTAAGAAGTCGTGGGCATTTATTTGGAGAAAAAGGAATAGCACCTAGTAGTTCAACAATCGGACTTGCTGTTATGTGGAAATCTTCAGATTCCAAACAGAGAGGCATTATTCCAGCTGGTAGCTTCAATCAATTTACCCCTGAGAATGAATCATTTCAGCTGCAATATGATTTTGGAGTTGCTTCTATTAGAGGTAATGTAACACTCACACCTGTTTTATATATTAAAGAATCTGGAAATCCTACTAAGAAAGAAAAATTCCTTGCAAATGAAGTAGGAACTATTATTGGAAGTTTTGAAGACTATACTATTTGTCTAGATGGAAGAGGATCTTTCTTCCCTATCTTTGTAGTAGACGACAAAACTGGACCTTTATGGTCAGTTAAATGTGACTGGGAAGATCCAACACAGGATGATTTTTTTGAATATATTGCTATTCGTTTGAATAAGGCACATAGCAACTATAAATATATTGATGGTACAAAGAAGAAGAGCTTCAACATTGCTTTATTGAAAGAAATTATGGCGAGCGCTTTGACTATTATAATTTTAAAACTTCATTCAGATGAAGATGCGTGGGCTGATACAGTAAATGGCAAAGGAAATCTTGGTAGTGTCTCAGAGGCAGTTTATTATTTCATCAGTACTTTAGAATGGGATATAAGCAAGCCTGAGAATTTATCAATGAGTATTAGACAATATTTAGATCAAAGGATGTGATGGTGTGTTAGTCAAAAGATTAAGTAGATCAGAAGCTCGTGAAGCTATGAATATATGGATTGACAGCAACGGGAAACTTCCTATAGAAGTTGATGGGATTTATAAAGATTTAAGAGAGTTGATAGTTAATGAATATGATAAGCTCGCGGAAACATATGGAAGAGATGGAAATCAAAGCTATGATAAATATCGCTTAGATACACAATTAGGTATGTTGTTATACAGTTACTTAAAAAAGGCAACTTGGTTTAGTGAAAGAACTGCAGAAGATGATGGATTTTGGATGTATCTTTCTCTGAAAGTGGTTCCAGATGTAGTTGCTAAAAGATGGAATTTTGATAACGAAGATCATTATTGGAAGAAATCAGTGCGTATTTGGTTGAAAGTATTATGGTGGTATGTTCATCTATCATGGCAGGGAAATGATTCAAAAACAGCTGAATTACTATTAAGTAACAACTTTAATACAGATACAATTCTTAATCTTGTAGAACGCGTAGGTAGAGATGGGATATATGTAGATGTTTATAGAAAAATTATGTATTACTATGGACATTTGGATGTGAAGACTATTTCTAATTATGGATCAAAAAATGGTGATACTGATAAAAAGAGAACATTGTTTAGATCATTGATGATTTTACATAATGCAACTTGTGTTGTTATTGAGCCTGGATTATATCCTGGTGGTGCAGATGGTTATGTAAAGAACAAATTATTAAAAGAACTGTTAGGACAAGGTGGTAATATATAATGAAATTACCAGTAGTGATTGACTTGTTTTCAGGATGTGGAGGTTTGGCATTAGGATTTCAAAAAGCAGGATTCGATATAGTAGGTGGAGTAGAAATTATGCCAGAAGCATGCGAGACAGTTCGAAATAATATTGATCATAGTATGCCGGATGTTCATTTGAATGCTGATATTTGTAAACTAGACGAACATGTATTTGATGATAGAATAGGAAAAGAAGGATGTATCGTTATCGGTGGACCACCATGTCAGGCTTACTCAGCAGCTGGTAAAGGAAAACTAAAATCTTTAGGAAAAGACAGGGTTAATACGAATGATCCTAGAGGATACTTATTTCTAGAATACTTAAGATTTGTTTATGGGTTGGATGCTAAAGCAGTCATTATGGAGAACGTGCCAGAATCTACAAACTATGGAGGAATTAATATACCCCAGTTAGTTTGTGATGAACTGGAAGCAAATGGATATAAAACATTTTGGACTATTCTTAATGCAGCTGATTTTGGTGTGCCTCAACTTAGAGAACGTGTATTTGTTGTGGCAGTTAAAGAAGAATTAGAAGGAATAGAACTACCGATTCCTACAAATGGAAACATTGATTATGTAACATTTAATCAAAGAAGAATGAATAAATTTAAGAATACAAATAATTTCCTTATGCCTCGGACAGCATCTAAAGACTGTGCTCCATGGGTATCTGTAGAGGAAGCTTTTTCTGATCTTCCTGTACTAATGAAAACTCCATATGATAGATATTCTAGATCGAAACTTGATGTAGTGAGAGAGTATAAAACATCTCCACAAAATCAATTTCAAAAAGAAATGCGTAATTGGTTTGATAGTGATGATAAGCTGAGTACTGTCAGTGCTAATGTCTATAAAAATAATAAAAGGGATTTTCCTATATTTGCGCAGATGATGCCAGGTGATAATTATTTAAATGCATCAGATATTGCTGACAGATTATTTAGAGAAGAAGTACGACGCCGTGATTATGATTATGATTCTGCTGAATATAATGCACTAAAAAAGTCAATGGTTCCACCTTATGATCGTACTAAGTTTGAAAATAAGTGGAAGAAACTGATGAATGATAAACCATCTCATACAGTACCAGCACACCTGGAAAAGGATACTTATAGTCATATTCACCCTTGGGAACCACGTGGAATTTCCGTTCGTGAAGCAGCTCGTTTGCAGTCATTTCCTGATTCATTTGTTTTTAAATGCACTATGGGAAACGCATATAAGCAAATAGGTAATGCTGTACCACCTCTTTTAGCATATGCAATGGCCAAGTGTGTTAAATCTGTTTTTGATAAGGAGGATTAGTATGAATACTATAGAAACTTCAATAAAAAACTATTTTGCATCACAGCACAAGGGTGGTTCTATTATTGATGGACTTTCAGATGAATGTAGAGCTTATGCAATAAGAAATTCTGAATGGTATGGCGTAGCAATCAAGAATATTAACAATATAGAAATATCTGAGGAATTTTCTAGTTGCGCTATTAAGAATAAATATTTAAGCGTTGGTAATAAAGCGGATAACTTTTTGGTGCTGTTTTGTACAGATGATATGATAAGAAATAAATTTGCGACGTTATCAGTAGATTTTGTATGTTCTGAAAACAGAGCTCAGATACTCGCCGATCCTTTTGCATGGTGGCAGGAATGGAAGCAGTTGTTGGGAAATGCGATTTCTAATAAAAAAGTTTATGATATTATTGCAGAAATGATGACATTAAATGAATTATTTGATAAGTGTGAGAAAGTATCATGGAATGCTATCTCTAGAGGAACTCATGACATTGAAACTAATCGTGGGGATTACGAAGTAAAATCAACTATAAAAAGATTTGATAACACAGTGACTATTTCAAGTCAGTTTCAGTTAGATAAGAAAAAAGAATTGAAATTAGTTTTTTATCGATTTGAAAAGTCTCAAGAAGGTTTATGTATAAATGATGTAGTGAATTCTTTGGTTGAGAAGGGTTATGATCCTTATAAGTTAGAAAATCAGTTACAAAAGATTGGGTTTGAAAAAGGAAAGAGTGCTAGAAAAGAAAAGTATAAAGTACTTGCATCCTTACAATATGATGTTGATGATAATTTTCCATTAATCACTAAAGATTCTTTTAAAGGAAATAAAATACCCGACAATGTTGAAAAAATAGTGTATACTATTAGCCTGAATGGTATAAAGAATAAGAGATTTATTGGGTGAATAGAGAATGTTTAAGGTAATTGAAACTTTTAGCGGAATAGGCAGTCAGGCTAAAGCGTTAGAAAGAATTGGCTCTGATTTTGAGATAGTTCATACAGCTGAGTGGGATATTTATTCTACTTTAGCTTATTGCTTGATTCATAGAGGATGCATTGATGTAGAGAAGTATGCAAATGTATCAGATGAAGAAATCATGAAGTTTTTAAGTAATAAAACATTGAGTGCTGATGGTAAGAGTGAAATGAGTAAACGTTATTTTGATGAAATTACCTCAAAAGGGAAAAGGCTCCTTTATACAGCATTTAAAGAAACACGCAATTTAGGAAGTATTACAGATATCTCCTGGAAAGATATTCCTGAAGATATTGATATGTTAACTTATTCTTTTCCATGTCAAGATTTATCATTATGTGGATTTTGGCATGGAAATTTTTCAGGTATAGATAGGAATTCTGGTAATAGATCGAGCTTATTATGGGAGATTGAAAGAATTTTATTCGAAATCAATAACCATAAGAGACGACTTCCTAAGTTTTTAGTGATGGAAAATGTAAAAGCGATTTTGTCATCTAGACATGCTAAGAATTTTGGAGAATGGAAGGATGAATTAGAAAGCTTAGGTTATATAAATCACATTTATCAATTAAATGCATCTAATTTTTGTATTCCTCAAAAACGTGTGCGTGTTTATATGATCAGTATTTTTTGTGGAGAAGATGAAGCTTTAAAAGAAACTATAAGAGATTATTTAAAAAATCATGATTTAAATAATTGTGATTACTATCACCATGAAAAAATGAAGTTAGATACAATTCTGAAGACTGACTATACTAATGAATTATATTTCAGAGAAGCGTTTGAAAATACGCCAAATAATACACCATCAAGAAGAGAAATATATAACGTAAATACACATTTGATAGTCGATGGCAAGATTCAAAATATAGATGTTAATACTTTAACCACAAAGCAGGATAGAAATCCTAATTCTGGTGTTATTAATTTTCCAAATGATATTGATAAGAAATCAAATTTCAGATATTTAACACCTAGAGAATGCTTCTTATTAATGGGATTTGATGAAAGTGATTTTGACAAAATTGTGAATAACAATTTTAAATTGACAAATCGTAAAAATAATCTAGCTTTTAAAAAAGAACGTCTTTATAAGATGGCAGGTAATAGTATTGTAGTTACAGTATTAGAATCAATATTTAAGCAGTTGCAAGAGATAGATGATCTGTTTTTTTGATGTTAAAGTTAATGAACGTTTAATTAAACACAAATAATTGAAATGTACGTATTCAGTAGTTATAAAGAACAAAATGAAATAGATAATTAATTTTGAAAGAGATGATACTATGCCTGACAATCTTACAAAAGAACAACGTCATAAAAACATGAGTGCTATAAAAGGTAAAGACACTTCTATCGAAGTAAAAGTAAGAAAATATCTTTGGGCTCATGGTTTTCGTTATCGCAAGAATGTTAAAGATTTACCTGGTACACCAGATATAGTTATACCTAAATATAAGGCAGTTATATTTATCAATGGCTGTTTCTGGCATCATCACTATAACTGTAAACTAGCTGTTATTCCTAAATCCAATAAAGAATATTGGACAAAGAAGATTGATAGGAATGTAGATAATGACATTAAGAACTATAACCTATTACAACAAATGGACTACAATGTCATTACGGTATGGGAATGTGAAATCAAAGAAGACTTTGAACACAGAATGAAACTACTCATAGAAGAAATAACACAATGATGGAACACCCTCTAGCAGGATGTTCCTTTTTTTATTTTCTAAAACTGCACATTCTTGCATTAAAATCTCTATTAATGCTATATTAATATTAGTGCTTACATAGGGAGGGTGAACCAATGATTCAATATGAAAAAATAAACGATGATTTAAACTTGCCTATAAAACTCATACGATTTGAAGGAGATATATGCGAACCTATTCACAAACATTGGCATAATAGCCTTGAAATCGTATTACCTATATGTAATGGAGAATATGGCTGGGTAGATGGAAGATACTACAAACTCTACCAAGAAAACAATAGGCCTTTCATAATAAACTCTAGAAGCATTCATGCCTTTGAATCAGGAAGACCTAAACCCTATATAGGTTTAGCATTACAAATTAATTATCACTTCCTAAAAAAAGTTTATCCTGAAATAGATCATATATACTTTAAACAGCCAGATGAAGAAGTAGGCACATTGATTAAAAAACAACTATTTCTTATAAATGAATACTATGAAACGGATAGTAACCATAAAGATTTACTTATCTATTCTGCTTTATATCATTTGATCTATTTACTAGTAGAACACCTTTCTATAGAGAAGAAAGATAAAGTAGAATTAAAGAGTGAAAAGAATAAACATCGTATTACTTCTATTATTAACTATATTGATGATAACTATCAGGAAGATCTCACAATAGAAGTACTTTCTGATGTATTTCATCTATCAGAAGGCCATCTTTCTAAACTCTTTAAAGAAAATCTTGGTATGACAATAAAAGCCTATATATCACAGACACGTGCAAAAGAAGTGAGACAAGCTTTGCTTGATTCTGATTTACCACTTATTGATATTGCGATTATGTGTGGATTTCCCAATGTTAAATCAATGAACAAAGTATTCAAAGATTTGTATCATTGTACCCCTAACCAATTTAGACATGACTGTAAGTAAATACAGGGTTATTCCTGTATTTTTATTATGTGTAAATATGTGAAAAGTGACCTAATTATATTAGTTTTTTACCCAAGTAAAGCGTTTACATCTATTATAATTGTTCCTATAGGAGGAATG
>ULPT01024981.1_pt1 | contig 39254 bp, 35 predicted proteins | sample 1953751 | NCBI WGS metagenome assembly ULPT01 (sample SAMEA4835636, study PRJEB28245) | human gut metagenome | biome: gut microbiome; material: fecal sample | place: Denmark | collected 2008 | reverse complement strand
GGGAACCTCCGCCATAGCCAGAACCTGTGCCGTAGCCACTGCCACCATAGCCGCTGCGGGCACTGCGCTGGCTGTAGTCGTCGAAACTGGAATAGTCGTCGGAATCGGCATAATCGGAATAATCGGTCTTGGAGGAACGGCCCATCCAGTCGCCAAAGCCCGTGCCGCCGTAGGATGCGGGTTTGGAGCGGGACGTGCGCAGGTCGAATACGTCAACGTGCGAAGGGTCTATCTCCGAGAGGAACATGCTTGGGGTTTCGTATTGCATGTTGCCCCATTTCAGGCGCATGGATGCACATGAAAGGTACAGTTCCTTGCGTGCGCGGGTCATGGCCACGTAGCATATACGGCGCTCTTCCTCAATGTCTTCGTTGGTGCGGTCCTCTCTGTGTCCGGGGAAGATTTCGTCTTCCATGCCAACCATGAAGACCCTGTCGTATTCCAAGCCCTTCGTGTTGTGCATGGTTATGAGAGTCACACCCTCGTTGGACTTGCCCTCTGTCTGGGAGCCAAGCGACGACGAATCAAGCGATGCGAACTCCAGGAATGCGTTTATGCCATCCTGCCCGTCGCAGAACTCCGGCAAGGAGAGCATGTTCACAAGCTGGGCGAGGTTGTCGGTCCTCTTGTTCACGTCGTTGTGCTCGTCAACGTCGCGCTTGGTGTAGTATTCCAAAAGCCCAAAGCCAACCAGCATGTTCTGTAGGAGGTCTCCATTGGAGAGGGTCCCAAACTGAGCCTTGCATGTATCGTATGCCGTCAGGAACTGAGAGAGCCCTGTCGCCGCAACGCCCTTGACTATTCCATCGCCCGTTGCATTGCGTGCGGCGTACATTATGTCGCCACCCATCATTGGGTTGCTCTGCGCGTATGCAAGGATCTTCTCTATGCTGGCATCTCCTACCTTTCTAGCTGGTTTGTTGACCATTCTTTGAAACGCCACGCTGTCCCTTGGATTCGAGATGAGAGAGATGAGTGCAATGCAGTCGCGGACCTCCTCCCTGTCGTAGAACCTGAGGGAACCCACTATGTGGTATGGAATGGAGTTCATCATGAAGCGGTCTTCGAAATCCTTGGACTGCGAGTTCGTTCTGTAGAGGACTGCGCTCTTCTCGTAGGCTTTTGAATCGTTGACGGCTGCCTTCTTCAGTATCTCTATTACCTTTGCCGCCTCGTCGTAGCCGCCGTTGACATAGTACAGCTGCGGTTTCTGACCGCCTTTTTTGGCGGCAACAAGGTCTTTTTTTGCTCTGGTCTCGTTTTTCGTTATGACATCGTTTGCCGCAGCGAGGATGCTTTGCGTGCACCTGTAGTTCTTCCCAAGGAACACTTTTCTGGTATTTGGGAAGGCGTTTGGGAAGTCCAGGATGTTCTTGACCTCCGCACCCCTGAAGCGGTAGATGCTCTGGTCATCGTCTCCCACGGCGCATATGAACGTATTGGGTCCAACGATTTGCTTGAGAAGGAGGAACTGCGCCGTATTGGAATCCTGATACTCATCCACAAGTATCATCCTAAAGCGGTTGTGGACGTATTCCTTGACATCTGGATTCTCGTTCAGGAGTTTTATGGACTTGATTATCATGTCCGCAAAATCCACGTTGCCCGTCTGGGACAGAGCCTCCTCGTACTTGAAGTAATAATCCATCATACGCCTGTCCAACGGATTTGGCTTTTGCATCCTGTCCTTCAAGACCGATATTTTCTTGACCGCTTCGCTTATGTCCTTCTTGTTCGCATCAGGGTAATACTGCGACAGCAGCGTCACGCTGTCATCGTCATCGTAGATCTTGAAGTTTGGATCAAGTCCAACCCTTGTGCCGTATTTTCTAAGCAGCCACACGCCAAACGAGTGGAAGGTCTTTATCATGACCTGTGAAGCCTTCTCATCACCTACGAACGATCCAACCCTATCCTTCATTTCCTTGCATGCTTTGTTGGTGAATGTAACTGCAAGTATGCGCCAAGGCTCGACGCCCAACCGTTCTATGGCATAGGCTATCTTGGTCGTAATGACACGTGTCTTTCCGCTGCCGGCACCTGCGAATACGAGCAGCGCACCGTCGTTTATCTCCACGGCCTGCCGCTGCTCATCGTTGAGCTGGGATAGAAGATCATCTATGGTTTGTGTTATGTTCATATCCTGATTCATATCTTGGTTCATGTTTGGCTCTCTTGGCTCATATCTTGACGGCCTCAAGGTCGACGCCGTTGACTTTGGTGATTCCACATCTGTAGACGTTGCCGGGTATCATGTCGCGCCCCATCACAACGGTAAGACCATCCACCTCCGGAGCCTGTGCCCAGATCCTTCCAATGGCAAGGTCCTCGCCTTCTATGAGTTCCTCTATGAGTACATCGTACTCGTTTCCAACGAACTCCTTGAGCTTTTCGCTCGAGATTTTCTCCTGAAGCCTCTGGAGCTTCTTCTGCCAGACCTTGGCCTTCTTTATGAGAGCCTTGTGCTCCTCTTCGTTGGTAAGATCCCATGCATATGTTCCTTCCTCCCTAGAATAGAGGAAAGACCCCATCCAGTTGAACCTGCAGTGCTCCACGAACTTGTAGACCTCGTCGAAGTCCTCCTGAGTCTCTCCAGGGAAACCCAGCATTATGGTGGTCCTTATGACGCACTGCGGGATCTCCCTGCGTATGGTGTCTATGAGATTGGAGTATACTTCCCTGCTTCCTGTTCGTTTCATTGGCCTTAGTATGTTTGGGCTTGCATGCTGGAATGGTATGTCGAAGTATGGAATCACTTTTGGGTTGCCCTTCACAATGTCTAGAAGTTCCATTGGGAATGCATCAGGGTGTATGTACAGCATCCTGACTCTGAAGTCCCCTTCTATAGCAGTTATACTAGCCAGCAGATCGCAGAAGTGGCTCTTGCCGTCCCAATCCGTTCCATATGCGGCAAGGTCCTGCGCTATGAGGTTTATCTCCTTTATGCCTGTTGATATGAGTCTTTTGGCTTCTTTGAGCACCGCATTCTTTGGTCTGGACCTAAGAGAACCTCTTATAAGGGGGATGGCGCAGTAGCCGCATCTATGGTTGCATCCTTCCGATATCTTAAGATATGCGCTCCCTGGAAAATTGAAGAGCCTATCCCTTTCGTCGCTTTCAGCGTCAGGGTCTGGATATTCCGGAACAAGGACCTTTGCCTTTTGCTGCTTCGCCGTTTCTGAGAGCTGGGCGTTTGGCCCTTTCGAAGTCTTTGGCTTTGGTGTTCCATTTTGGGATCCCTCTTTGCATTCCTCAAGCCCATCCACAAACCCGTTTATCTCAGAAAGGTCCCTGTTGCCAAATATTCCGTCCGCCTCGGGAAGCTGATCCGCAAGTTCGTTTGCATACCTTTGGGCAAGGCATCCCGATACTATCATCTTTGCCTTTGGATTCAATTCCCTTAGCGAGAAGAAGCTGTCTATGGACTGCTCCCTTGCACTCTCTATGAAGCCGCATGTATTGACTATAATGAGGTCCGCCTGCGCTGCATCATCCACGAGCTGCCAACCGCTTGCTTTGAGGTTATGGGCCATGACCTCTGCATCCACCTGGTTCTTGGCACATCCCAGATTCTCTATATAAAGGCGTTTTTCATTTGCATTGTTCTTTGGGTTCTTTTCTTTGGGGTTCGTTTTAGACATGCCTTGAGTCTGTCCTTTCTTCATGCAATGGTCAAGAGGAACTTGCAAAACGGGCGGTTGTGACGGTTGAGACCAATAGGGCTGTTGGGGCTTACTGAGCGCTTAGGGCCTATTGGGCTTTTCGGGCTCACTGGGCTGTTGGGGCTGTTGAAGACTGTTGAATCCGTACCGTTTGCGCACGGAACACCTCTTCGTTCATCTCCTGTGTCCAATCGCAGAAAAGCTTTTTGGAAATATCATACACTTCCCCCTTGCTATGGGTTCTATAGAATTCAAAGAGCTCCTTTGGTTCGAATCCAAACAAATCATTGTAGATATTCCTTTTGTAAGGCTCGGAGAAATGATCCTTCTCAAACATCCAAAAGCATGAGTATGGGACGAACCTGCCTTCATTTTCCAACTGTTCAACATTCCACAAAAGGTATCTGCCAAGAAAAAACAGATAGTCGATTGTAGTGACTATGCTGTATGTAGGCCTTGAATTGAAAACAGGTTTTCCCTTTTCCTTCCTTTTAGGGTCTTTTCTGTAGACATATCTGGTCACAGCGGAATTAAGGACTTTCAATACAGTGGCGATGTTCTCCCAATTATCTGAAAACAAAACGTCATGCGTATGGTTTGGCATCGTAACGGAGAAAAGAATCACAACGTTGAACTCTATGCACAACTGACACAGCATCGTATGCCTGTACACCGCTATGTCCCTGTTGAATACAGGTTCCTTGCACCATGTCTGCTGTGTTGCATGATAGCACCTGCCTGTCTTGTCGATCTTTCCGTGTTTCGAATTCCCCGCATTCGTACGGGTCTTTCCATCCTGCAAGTAGTTGTTTAAATCAATTCGTCGTCCCATAGGAACCTCCTTTCTTCTACTACATATCCATATACAAGAAACCTGTCGTTTCCATTCACACTCACATAAATTCAACAGTCTTCAACAGCCCAATAGGCCCTAAGCGCCTAGCAAGCCCCAACAGCCCAGCAAGCCCGTTTGAGCTTCGACGCATTTCATAGTAGAATCAGCGAAAGCAGAATCCACAAAGAAGGAACGACATGGACATAACGCTAAGACCGGCACGCATCTGCGGCACGATAGACATACCTGGCTCGAAAAGCCACACCATACGCGCCCTGCTCATAGCACTCTTCGCGAACGGTGTCAGCACGCTTCACAACGCATTGGACTCACAGGACACGCAGGCCTGCATAGAGCTTTGTAGACGCCTTGGTGCACGCATAACATTCAAGACCGATATCCCTGTGCCCACGCTTGTCATAGACTCAACCGCCATTGCAAGCGAAAAAGAGGAAATCACAATCGACTGCGCCAACAGCGGCACCACCTTATACCTTGCAAGTGCAATGTGCGCAGCAGGTTGCACTTCCAAAAGCATAAGGTTCTCAGGAGACGAACAGCTATTGAAAAGACCAATGGAGCCGCTTCTGGAAAGTCTCAGAGACCTAGGTGCAACCATAGAACCAAAAGATTCCACAACAATCCCGTTTACAATACATGGACCGCTCGACGGAGGCAGAACATCAATTGAATGTAGGACCAGCCAATACCTGTCGGCGCTTCTTCTGGCTTGTCCCATGGCGAAGAGCGACTCCACCATAGGAGTGCCGCTTCTGAACGAGAAACCCTATGTAAGGATGACCCAATACTGGCTTGGAAAGCAGAAAATGGACTATTCATACAACGATGAGCTATCGTTGTTCCATATCAAAGGGAACCAGCATTACAAACCATTCACAGAATGCATTGGAGGAGACTATTCATCTGCAACGTTCTTCTTCTGCGCCGCAGCCATGACAGGAGGAACCATAACGGTCAACGGCCTTGACAGGAGCGACCCGCAGGGAGACAAAGCGGTGCTGAGCGTACTTGAGCAAATGGGCTGCACTGTAGAATGGAACGGAAGCGGCGTCACGCTAAACGGGCCGCAAAGGCTCAAAGCCGGAGAGTTCGACCTCAACGACATACCTGATGCGCTTCCTGCCCTTGCCGTTGCATCATGCTTTGCGGATGGGAAAACCAAACTATACAACGTAAAGCAGGCAAGACTCAAGGAAACGGACCGCATTGCAACGATGGCTCGCTGCATAAACGAACTTGGAGGCAATGCCATTGAACTGGATGACGGGCTTGAGATACACCCCGTGGAAAGCTTCACAGCAAAGGAGATAGACGGCTGCAACGATCACAGGATAGCAATGTCCATGGCGTTGGCTTCCCTAAGAAGCGCAGGAAGCCTTACAATAAGGGGTGCACAGGCCGCTGCGGTTACATTCCCAACGTTCTTCGAGCTGTTGGCAAAGGTATCGGTCTCAAATGAAGAGGGTCCAAAGACAAGCCTCAACTCAAAGACATCGGTCTAAGGAATGATGGCCCAAAAGGAGGATTTCATGGTAAGAATCGTATATGAAGAAGGCTTAGAGGCCATTGCAAAGAGGATTGCCCAAGCTGCAAGCGGAGATACCGTAAAGCTTGAGAACGCCATGGAGGCCCCAGGTGTGCTCGAGGAAGTGGATTCGATAGGCCTTGTCTATTGCAAGTGCGGCAAGGACATAAGCGACAGAATGGTTCGTTTCATCAAGGAAGGGCTGGGTTCCATAGAACTCAAGGGTTTGGAGTACCTTTTCTCCATATGCGTGTGCGAAGGGTCTGCAAAGCCTCAGTATGCGCTCAAGGTGGTCAATAGATTGTGTTCGCAGATAGGATGCCTTCCAAGCTACAGCAAAGCCGTTTCCTCAGATGACAAAACGCTTGAAGAAATCTGCAGGGACGTTTCGAAGGAATCCATAAGACTTGCAGACGGCAGTCCGTTCATTGGGCTGTACATGAAAGCGAACAGGAAGCGCTTTAAGGACGCATGACATGAACGACAAACCCCCAAAACCAATGTACCAGAAGGAAAAGATGAGCAGGCTCGCAAAATGGTTCTTTGGAATTCCTCTCATCTATACGCTGTGGAGGTTCTTTTCCGTAGCCATGCCAAGCTATGCAGAAAGCCCACGCATGGAGATTCTGCTGAACATCATAAGCTATGCGCTTTTCATAGTCCTTGCGCTCCTTGTGGTACAACGTTTTCTCAACTTTCCAGCAAAGAGGATGCTTGGAGAAGATGGAAAGCTAGATTGGAGAGGCTTTGCCGTGGGCTTTTCCGTCATGCTTGGCGTACAGCTTGCAATGAACTTCATCTCAATGGCTATGAACCCTCAGGATTTCAAGTACACTCTCGATGCGCAGGGATGGATTCTGGACTGGACGCTAGCCCTTGTCCTTGTCGTTGCTGCAGCGTTCCTTGAAGAGCTGCTCACAAGGGCGTACATAGCTCACTTCGTAAACGATGACATGGAGACCCGTCCGCTCAACATGCTGTACTACTGCCTTGCAAGTGCAGTTGTGTTCGCCATAGCACACTTCTCCAACCCAGAGGTGGCAGGGCCCGGCGCGTTCTATGCAATGGCCTTCTATTTCATGATGGGATTTGTACTTATGTTTGTGACGCTTAGGACACGCAACATTGGTGCGGCACTTGGAATCCACATAGCCAACAACCTTGTCAACGCATGGTTCTTCACATACGACAACGCCGCAGTCAAGACGAACGCGCTCTACACGCAGGCAAACAACGAAGGCCCAATGCTACTTGTCCAGGCCGCAGTAAGCCTTGCCGTATGCACGCTTGCCGTTCTCTACCATAGACCGATGCCTCTGTCCAAGGAAAGCTCCAAATAGGAATCCACATCTCTTAGATAGCACACGAACGCTCTGACCTTCCTTTGTGTCTCATGGCTTTGGTTGTACATGCTGGATACAGCCTTGACGTACTGTCCAAGCTGGGCTTTGTGATCTTCAAAGGCACAGGTGGAGTCCGTCTTGAAGTCTATTACATCAATGCAGTCCTCGCCTACCGCCAAAAGGTCTATGGCTCCCTCTATGAAGGATGTGCCATCGAACATTATGAAATGCTTCTCTGAAAGAAGCTCTTTTCCACGTATGCTGTCGTACAGCCTTCCTTTCATGAACGAATCGGCCATGAGCTTTGCATCCTTGAGCAGCAGGAACTTCTCCTCCTCGCAAGCCTTTTCAGGAAGCATTCCAAGTAGTTGGGACTCATCTTCGACCAACCCTTTTATCCTATCCTCTATCAACTTGTGTACAAGGGTTCCAAAACCAGTGTTGAACGAATACTTTGCTATCACAGAGTCGCTTGCAATGGAAGGAAGCCTCCTTCTTGAGGCTTCGTGAGACTCTTCTGGTGCAGGTTCAGCGGATCCAAGCTGGGTCACGGCCTTGGAGACAATGCCGTTTGGAAGGATTGGAACATTTGCCGACTCGAACACACTTCTATAGAACGACTTGTCTCTGTCATGGACAGCAGGTTCCACGAAGCAGGGTTTCATACACAGCCCTTCAAGTTCAAAGCCATCCCCTTTGAGGTTTCCTGTCCAGGTTGCAGGGTCATAGCCAATGGAATGTAGAAGATATGTAAGCATGACGTTCTTCTTCTCAGGGTCAGGATGGAGAGGAGTCTTCTCGCCGATACAGCCACTGAATACAAGGTGGTATCTCGCCCTTGTGGCCGCCACATAGAGGATTCGCTTGGTCTCTGCATTTTCCATCCCCTTCTCCATTGGAGAAAGGATGTCCTTCACAGGGTTGTGCATAGCCCCAACGGAGTCTGTACCTTGCTCATAGGAAAGGAACACATCATCGCCAACCTTATAGTTGTTTGGTTGGAATCCACTTGGTCCTTTGGCTCCCGAGTGCATGTCAGCTACTATGACAACCTTGAAAGCAAGACCTTTGGACTTGTGGACGGTCATTATCTGGACGCCGGAGACATTCTCCTTGAAAACGGTCACTTCCTTTGTCTTCGTGCTTCCACGTCCAAGCAGAGGTCTTAGGTAGTCAAGGAAGTCCACAAGCGTCTGGCCTTTTGCATCGTAGTCAACGGCAAGGGCATAGAGGTAGTCGAAATGGTCTGCATACGGCCTGTTGAGGGTCCTTGAAAGCATATAGTCCCGGTATCCCATGTCGTACCACATATAGTCCAACGTCCTGCATAGAGAACCTGCGGATGCAACCTTAAAGAGAGCGGCAAGGTTCCCGTTGGCCCTTTCAAGACGAAGTGAAAGCTCTGGAGAAAGTTCTTTTGGACTTCTTTTTTCATCAAGCACGACCTGAAGCTCGCTGTCGCTCAACGAGCAGAACGGCGATTTCAGGTATGCAGCGTAGCTTATGCGGTCGTATGTGTAGGTGCAGGCCTGAAGCGCACTGTAGAAGTCGTTTGCAACGCTGTCGCTTACAAGTGAGCGGGCCTCTGACACAGTATATGGTATTTTCTTTGCAGTTAGGGCTTTCTCGAACACAGCCTGATGCGACCCAACCTTGAGAAGCAGCCCTATTTCATTTGGACGAGGTGGTCTTAGAAGGCTCCTGTCAACGTCACCGGGCACAAGGAAATCGGTCTTGCCTGAACACATTTCGTCTATGAGTTGGGCCACCACGTTGGCTTCGCATTCGATGTTTGAATGACCTAAGGTGTCGTCCTCGTTGGAAAGGTCTGGGTGCAGGAGTGCGATGCGGCTTTTGGGGATGATGGCGTCGCGCGGCTCAAGAGGGATGTAGGATGCTTCGTAGTCCTCATCGCCAAGGTTCTCCATGACGGTGGGAAATGCATGGTTGCAGAAGTGGATTATCGCCGGTTCGCTTCTCCAGTTCTTCCTAAGTTCTATTGGAGATGTACATATCTCGGAGCTTAGGCGTTTGAACACGCTTACATCGGCGCCCCTGAAGCGGTAGATGCTCTGCTTTTCATCACCTACAAGGAATATCTTGTTTTTTGAAAGGGCTTGTAGGTCAGGGATGCCTTCGCTGTCGTAGGTCCGAACCTCCCCTTCAATATATTGTCTTTCACACAAAAGATATATGAGTTTTCTGTAATCGTCGTTGTTGTCCTGGAACTCGTCCACCATCACGCTGTCGAACCTTGACTTGAAACGGTCTCTGATGTGGACCTCGTCTTTGAGTATGCGAATGGCAAGCTGCATTACATCGTTGAAGGACAATGCCCCCGCAGTGCGCTTTCTTGAAAACAGCTCCTCTTCGTACTCGCACACAAGACCATAGTAGGCTTCCATGAAGGGGATGTCCTGCAAGGCGTTCATGTAGAAAAGCTCTTCCTTGGTTGGTTGCTTGCGAACCCTCTTTGCATTGAGCCTTTCGTCCTCAAGCTGGGCGATCTTGTCCGACACCAATGCCTTTAGGGTATCCATACAGCTATGGATGTCTATTGGCTTCGTTATGTTGAGGTGGTTGCGTGCAAGGTCAAGGAACACTGCATTGAGGTTCTCGACGCTGAAGTTCGAATACAGCCTTTGAACTACAGGTTCGTTGTAGTGACGGTTGAGAAGCATACGGACGATTGAGTCTGACATCCTTTCAAGGTCGTCGTCATCCATTATCCTAAAGGTCGAAGGAACTCCTTGGTGCACGGCTGAAGCCCTCACGACCTCTGAGCAGAAGCTGTCCACTGTGGAGATCGAGACCTCTGCGAATTTGGCCATGGAAGAGTCGCTTACAAGGCCCTCCTCATGGCCTTTTTGAAGTAGCTCGTAGATGCGGCTTTTCATCTCGGCGGTAGCCTTTTTGGTGAAGGTTATAGTCAAAATGCGCTCAGGCGATATCCCTTGGGCCACCATTCGCAGGAATCTGAACGAGAGGACCGTTGTCTTTCCGCTTCCAGCTCCGGCTGCGACCACGCAATTGGAGGTTTCCATTACGGCTTGGCCCTGGACTGTGAGATCTCCTTTTGGATCCAAAAGGTTCATTCCGTTTCTACTGCAAAAAGCATTGAACCTCTGAAAATCGAAATAGGCAAAGGTGTTCGTTGCTGTCGTCATACGGTCTCAAAGCCTCCTCTGCACAGGTTGTAGAACGGGCAGTATCTGCATCCCTCGTCCGATGGGGTGGGCGCAAAGCCAGCTTCCTTTATGGTGCGGCTTAGATTCCCTATACGCATTTCATAGTTGTCCTGTACGAACTCTTGGGATTTGTCCACTTGGTCTGAAGCCTCTGAAGATTCCTCCATTGAGGAGCTATACTCAAAACCTTGCTTCGTCCTTCCAAACGACACAGGCGGCCACACATACTTGAACGCTCCATCTTCAATTGAATAGTAGGCGCCATACACAACCTTTGCGCCATGTGGACGACCTCCAAAGCGGGGGTTCTCTTCAAGCATCCTTGCATACACTGCAAGCTGCAGGCTTGTCTTGCTGAGGTCCTTTGCCTTGTAGTACGAAGCGGCGCTCTTCTTGAAATCGACTACGGCGTAGTTGCCATCCTCGTCTTCAAGCACGCAGTCCGCCATTCCTCTAAGGGAGACCACCCCGTTGGAAAGGGAGAAGGCGGTGGCATCCTCCATGGCCTTGAACTTCATATCCTTCAGAAGCTGCGCCGATTCACTCGCATAGAACAAAGGCAGGAGGTCTTCATACTTCCTGGCTATGAAGGAAATATGTGAACGATCCGTAGAGTCAGGACGCTTGGAATACTTCTCAAGCTCCTCCCTGAATATGGATTTGAGCCTTGGTTCGTTCATACCTCCTATAGTTCCAGACTCTTCCAATGCATGTTGGATGGTTCTGTGGAGGATGTCGCCAATTTGAGCAGCATCGTTCATACGAGGCTCGAAATCAACGTCCCGCAGCTTGAGAACGCTGTATGCAAAGCCTTTGTAGGGGCATTCTTCAAAGGCCTTTATCCTGGATACACCCATTGCGAAAGGAAGTTTTGGAGGTTCAAAGGACATGTCAGGACAGTAGTCCAATGGAGCTTCGTCAGCATTCTTGAAACAGGTTCTTTGCTTGGCTGTCGCATGTCTAAGACTGCCGCTGCGCCCCTCCCAGACATCCATTTCATCATCAAAGGAATCGGGTTCCTTCGTTGAAATCCTTTCGCTGAGCCCTTCGCCCAAAAAAACGGTTGGAACGACATCGGCCCCAGAGAAGCCCTCCTCGCTCGACGACAGCCATATCTCGTTGAGAGCATCGGAGGAAGCATCTTTGGAATAGTCTGTGAAAGCGTCTCCGGAAACATCGTCCACTTTCCAGAAAACATGGCTGTAAAGGCCAAGTACGCCATCGCCAAGCTGAAGGACATCTTCCATCGTCTTCGTCTTCTCATAAGGCAGAAACGGATACGGATTGCGAAGCACCCTTGTGTTGGAATCAGCAAGTCCTATTGCGAAATGATGCTTCACCGCAAGCCCTGCATCCAAGGGGTAACTGTACACCCTAACGTTGTCCTTGCCTGTGTTAGGTGCATATTTCTTGTCATTGAGGATGTCTACGAAAAGAGAGAACAGATCAGGGGTCCTTCCTGTATCAAGAAGTCCTGCATGTATGGAAAGAGTTCCCAATTCCGCTACACATGAACCAAAAACACGTGCATTCTCATATTCCAGACCATCGTCGTTGGAATACTCCCTAGTCCATGCATCTTCACCGAAAAGATCCTTGACCAAGACCATTACGTTTTCATGCAGCATTGATGCATCCCTGCAGTCCACGACGGCGGATATGCCTTCGCCAATTGCAGACAAGCGCTGGGCAAGGGCATCCTCCCCCATGGCTTTGAGCTTTCCAATCCATTTGGAAAGGGGGCCGTCCTGAACCTTGCACTCTATGGACTTTTCAATTATGCCAACGATTGATTCCCTGTCTTTGTACGGAAAGCAGGGATCCAGCAGGAAGGCCTTCATGCTGTCCATGCTGTAGTTCTCGTCCCTCACCCTCAGAAGGGCCTTGAAGAAACGGCCGGGAATGTATTGGGTCAGTGGCTTTGCACCTGCGAAAGTAAGCTTCACATCCCTTTTCGAGGCTTCCTGCTCAAGATAAGGCCTATATGCATCCACATTTGGACACGATACTGCAATGTCGTTTGGAAGTACTCCTCTTGAAAGAAGCGAGTATATCCTACGCATACAGGCCATCGTCTCTGAAGTGGAGTTCCTAAACAGCTTGAGCTTTGCAGAATTGCCATGCACCCCGTCTGCAGAATCCAAGTCCAGAACCCTGCACGCTTTTATGGCATCGCCCACGCATGGGTCAGAGAAAGAACCAGGGAATACAAGCACGTAGTCATTGGCACATGTTCCATCATTACCAAGCACAGAGAAATCGGGCTCATAGAGGCAGGGGTCGTAGAGACCACTCGATTCTATGAAGGCCTTGTATGCTGGGACGATTACGCCTAGGTCGTGGATCATGTCCGCTGGGGCGTTTTCAAGTACTGATGGCCTTAGCTGCATGGGTGCCGTTTCAGGATTGGATTTTACGTCCACTTTCAAACTTGCTTTCAAGTCGAACGCCCTGCACATATCAGGAAGGCCTGTGGCTATGCTTTTCATGTAAGCCTTTTCGCTGCAAGGATATGAACTATCACAGTAGAAACGAAGCCTAGTCATTGCCCTCTCCTTACGAAAGAGCCGGTTGACGAAAAGAAGCCTATCCGTGAACACCGCCTTGGTTCTGCCTTGGGGGAAATGCGTGAAGTTCGCCTTGAACTGGTCCCATGAAACAACGCTGTCGCTGAACACCGCCGTACCTGGATGAATGCGGACGCAGGCCTCAAGGTAGCTGCGGGCCACTACTTGGGATGAGAATACATATCTTGTGCCGTCTTCATGCGCTCTCAGAAGCAGCTTAGCAATCCTTCCAACGTAATCCATATCTTCATTATAAGGGGAAAGAGCCTTGATAGAAACAGCTTTCGATTAGGCTTTTGCAAAATATCGCATCCCTGTATAATCGGGTCATGGCTAAAGACGAAAAAACAAAGACAAGCATAGAAAAAAGCACAAAGGACGCAGTCAAGAAGGCAAAGTCCACGGTCAAACGCAAGGCAAAACGATCCATGAGGAAACACCCTTGGATATGGGCGCTCGTAATCGTCGCACTCGTCGCGGCAATCTTCATCCTCACCCCAACGCAGAACCCGCTCTCCTCCACGATCCAGTTCCAGGAAGGCGGCGAAATAGACGAAGAACTGGCCCTCCCCGCCTATTCCAAGACCGATATCGTTGTGCAGCACACTGGATACACCCTTTGCTATAGTGAAGAGGACGAGCAACCCTACTGGGTGGCCTATGTGCTTACAGCGGACGAAGTCTTTGCAGACAACGCACAGAGGGCGGACAACTTCCACGAAGACCCGTCCATCCCAACCGGCAGCGCAACTCTTGCCGACTACAAGGGAAGCGGCTATGACCGCGGACACATGGTTCCGGCTGCAGACCTCAAGTGGTCTGAACAAGCCATGGACGATTCGTTCTTCATGTCGAACATGAGCCCTCAGGCAGGAGCTCTCAACCGTGGCGTATGGGCTGATCTGGAATCCGTCGTAAGGACATTTGCGGCGCAGAACCAAGCGATATGCGTAGTCACAGGTCCTGTGCTTACAGACGGCCCGTACAAGAAGATTGGCGACAACGAGGTGTCTGTTCCAAACTACTACTTCAAGGCCATCCTGGACTACACCGACCCTGAACACAAGGCCATTGGCTTCCTTCTTGCAAACGAGGGCTCCAAGGAAAAGCTTGAGTCGTTTGCAGTCACCATAGACGAACTTGAAGAGCTTACAGGACTTGATTTCTTCCCTCGTCTCACAGACGAAGAAGAAAAAGCACTTGAGTCGTCGTTCGACGTATCGCTTTGGGACTTCTCTCCTTTCAATGCATCAAAGATAGCCAAAAAGTACGGATACGACCTTGAGACAGGCTCATACGACTTCTCAGGGGCCACCGTTTCGTCTGCAAACGCACAGCCGCAGAATGCGCAGGAGCATGTACTCTACTTCCTGTACTCAAACTTTGGACAGTACAAGATAATGGTCATTGAGAAGTTTGGAGAACTCAAGGATACAGTCAGTTCGTTTTTCTAGTTCGCTTTCCTGATTATGGCTTTGTAGAAGTCCACACCACCCGGCAGGCTTGAAGCGTCTATGTTCTCATCAAGACCATGGATGCTCTTGAGCTGCTGGGAGTTGATTGCAAGGGGTGCAAAGCGTATGGCATTGTCCGTAACCGGCCAGTAGTGGTAGGCATCCGTTCCACCAGTCATGACATATGGAGTTGGAACTGTATTTGGATAGATTTCATGGACGGTCCGCTCCACGAGCTTGAAAGCATCCCCTTTGTAGTCTACAGGTTTCTGAGGGGCCCTGCAGTCGCTGAACTCCATCTCAAGACCGTGCTTTCTGCACAGAGGTTCCAATATGCTTTTCGTCTCCTCTATACCCTGATGCTGTATGAAGCGGGTGTTTATGTTAAGCCATGCAGTCTCTGGAAGCACGTTCTCAGCCTTAGATCCCTCGCACATGGTGAAGGCCATGGTCGTCTTTATCATCGCCGCCCCCGCAGGGCTTATCTTTGGAAGGACCTTTGAAAGAAGAGGAGAGAAGAACCCCGCATGTCTCAGGACGAATCCAAAGGCTCCCTTTGCATGCGGGCCAAGCCTGTGGAACATCTCGACCACTGTTGGATTCATCTTGGCCTTGTTTGGGTCGTGCCTTTCAAGTTCGTCAATGAATGCTGCAAGCCGGGCTATGGGGGAACCCTTTACAGGCGTGGATGCATGGCCACCGTTGGAATGGGCCGTTATCTTTATGTTTCCATGGCCCTTCTCAAGCACCCCTATCATGGCAAAGCTTCCGTTTATGCCGGCCATTGGAGAATCCACTATCATTCCACCCTCGTCCATGAGAAGCTGTAGCCTCACCCCATGCTCCTGAAGGTACTTCACGGTATTTGGAGCGCCCTCTCCGCACACCTCCTCCGTGGACGAAGAGGCTATATAGACATCCACATTTGGCTCAAAGCCCTCTTCTATCGTCTCCTCAAGGCTTTGGAAGATGCACATGAGAGATGCTTTGGTATCCACAGTTCCACGGCCCCATACGACACAGCTCTCATCTATATGACCACTGAAAGGAGGATGCTTCCAGCTGCCGTCGGCAGGCACTACGTCCTGATGCGACATGAATAGGATTGGCTCGCCTTTTGGACTCCCCTTTCCTTTGAGCTTTATTAGAAGAGACTGGCCAATGTACACGACCTCGCACTTGGAGAAGACGTTTGGGAAAAGCTCCTTGAGGAGGGTGTGGAAACGACTGAACTTCTCTGCATTCTCCACTCCCGGTTCGCTTATGGTCTCGCACTGAATCATCTTCGAAAGCTTGGTGGCATAGAGCCTTTCCCTGTCTGTCATAGAACCTCCCAATGTGTTTGGATCCAAATGGGTACAAAAAAAGCGGCATACGGGAGTCGGACCCGCTTCAGAAGCTTGGGAAGCTCCTGCACTACCGGTGTGCTAATGCCGCAATTACATTGCCATTATATCCAAATCAGTTTCAAAATCAAGGGCTTTTGCAATCTTGCCGTTAGACCGAGCTAACCAAAAGTTGTATATTGTAGTATATTCGATGTGCAGTCTGTATCAAAGCATTGATTGCGGAGGTGTATGAAATGACCAAGACAACTGTTAAGATAGACGGAATGATGTGCGGAATGTGCGAAAGCCATGTGTGCGATGCAATAAGAGCAGCCTTTGATGTGAAGAAGGTGCGCGCTTCGCACAAGTCAGGCCTTTTGGAGATTGTCACTCAGGATGCTTTGGACGAAGGAGCCGTGAGGAAGGCCCTTGAGCCAACCGGCTACACTGTCCTTGAAGTCTCAAGCGAACCATATGTAAAGAAAGGGCTCTTTGGATTCTGATGGCATACTCAAGCAACTCCAAAGACACCAACAAGAGATGCCCTTACCTGAATAAGGTCCTCGTGACAGGTGCTTCAAGCGGAATAGGACTTGAAACGACAAGGCTTTTTGCACAGAACGGCTTTGTCGTATACGCAGCATCGCGACATCCGCTTGATGTCTCGTCATTGGACATGGATGCCACATCCAGAGGAAACATCATACCAATTGCAATGGATGTCACACAGCCTGCTTCTGTTGACGAAGCAAGCAGCTTGATAACCGATTTGGGAATCATAGTTCACTGCGCAGGCTTTGGTATAAGCGGTTCTGCAGAGAAGACTCCTTTGGAGAGGGCAAGGGCGCAGATGGAGACCAACTACTTTGGAGTCCTCAACGTGAACAGAGCCTTCCTCCCGCTGCTTAGGAAGAATCCAAGGTCGCTTGTGCTTGTAACGAGCTCCGTAGCCGGTGTCGTTCCAATCCCCTACCAAAGCCATTACAGCTCATCCAAGTATGCCCTTGAAGCGTATGCCCAAGCACTTAGAATGGAGGCATCACCATTTGGAGTGAAGGTTTGCCTTGTGGAACCGGGAGACACGAAGACGGGCTTCACCAAGGCGAGAACAAGCGATGAACCCCAGGATTCACCCTACTATGGAAGATGCCTCAGCGCAGTTGAACACATGGCACGCGACGAACAGAAAGGAAAGCCGGCAAAGTCCGTTGCGGATGTATTCATTAAAATGGCGTATAGAAAGAACCCACCTGTGAAATGCGCCGTGGGTCTGGACTACAAGGCATTGGCGCTGCTTGCAAAGATTCTGCCTTCGCGTACAATAGTGTGGCTGGTCAGTAGAATCTACATTGGAGGCTGATTATGAGAAGAAAGATCATTACGGCTGTTTTGGCCATGACCTTGATTGGAATGGTAGCTGCGTTCGCAATAACGCCAAGCGATCTGTCATCAGAGGACAGGGCCAAGTTCGACAGTCAGGCCCTTAGCATCCAGACTAGCGAAAGCATGAAATACTATGCCGATGTCTGGGGTTCGCCCCTCTACTGGGAGCTTACCTGGGACCTTGCGGAGGACCATCCTTGGCTTTACTTCACCATGCCATACAGTTTCTTCTCACCGTTTGCATTCCACTCGCACAGCGAGCGTTTGACGAACTGGGAGCCGTTCAGAGGTTTCACAAGAATCTCCAAGTACGATTTCTACAATAGCATCGGTCTGCCGCAGGAAGCGGAACGCTATCTCAAGTTCCAGAATTCAAGGAAGGCTTGGAGCGGTGTTACGTGGGGCGGCTTCGTGGTTGGCACAGGGCTGTTGGTGGCTGGCCTTTGCGTGGACGACCCGCTTTCAACGTATTTCCTTGTCTCGGCAGGTGCAATGTACACGGTCTCAAGCATTGGATTCACTGTGCTGGAGTTTGGACTAGTTGAGGAGAAGGAGTTCTCTGTGTCGTTTGCAATCAATGCGGCCCAGACGTACAACCAGAAGCTTCTTGAGAGTTTTGCAAAGTAATTGAATCCTTCACGCCCACATCGTAAAGCAAGGGAAAGCTCCCTTTATCGGTAAGGGCAAGTATCAATGACAGGACAATGGTCAAGGCTCCTGCGGCTCCAACCAATAGCCACGCGACGTTGTAGCCCTGCGAGTCTATCACCTTGCCAAGTATGACGTTTCCAATTGCAGGGAACGCTCCGTACACTATGTTCACAAATGAGTTGACGCGTCCCCAATGTGAGGATGGAATGCGCCTTGTCATATACGGTTGCTTTCCAAGGGTAGAGAACACCTCGCCTATCGTGAACACCGTCATGAGTACGAAGTATATTGGCATGATGCCTTGGGCGTATCTGAAGCTGTACAGTCCTGCGGTTATAAGGATTTCGCCAACGAGAAGCTTGCGTACATCACGCAGGCCTCCTAGGAACGTGGTGATGACAGGGGTCGCCACGATGACGACAAGTGCATTCGTACTTGTCATGAAACCAAATATCTCCGCACCTTTGGAGCCATACAGGGCCTCCATGTTGAGGGGAAGCAGATAGTTGAACTGTCCGTAGACGAATCCTCCAACGCCGCATATCAGAGCGTATAGAAGAAGGGCTTTACGCTCTTTGAGAATTTTGAATATGCCCTCTCCTTCCCGTTTCTCCTCGTACTTGCTTATGCTCTTCTTCTCTACGCTGAGTCTCTTGACGAAGAAGAATATGAGCACGGTTGATGTGAACGTGGAAAGAGAGGTAATTAGGAACGCAAGTCCAAGGTGATTCTCAAAAAGCAAGCCTCCAAGCGTTGGTGCAAGCACCAGGCCAAGGTTCATTCCAAAGTACTGTAGACTGTAGGCCTTCTCCCTTGTGTCTCCATCACTCAGGTCAGCCACAAGAGCATCGTATGATGGCCCTTCGATGGTCGCAAACAGACCTGCTATATAGAAAAGCGCAATGCTTACCCCAGACAGGGGTATCATTGCACATATCACGTAAGACACTTCAGTTATAAGGTCGCATACGATTATCACGTTCTTGCGGTTGCGAGTGTCAGCAAGTTTCCCGCCAAGAAGCAGCATGGGAAACTGCAGTATGGACATCCCCATAGTAAGTATGGCTATGAATGTTGCATCATAGCCCATTTTGTTCTTGAGGATGAGTGTCATGAGAGGCCAGATAAGGGCTCCCATGCTTGTGACGATGCGCCCAAAGAAGAGGATGTATATCTCCCTTCCAAGGTTTTTGTATTGGTCAATGAACTTCATTCACGCTTTTCCTTTCAGGCATTGCAGTCAGCTTCATTGTATGATGAATCGCTATGAGGCGTCTCGCCATGAGGATCGCCATGGTGGGTCTTCAAGGCCATCGTGGCTCCCGCACATTTCACGAGGGCCTTCAAAGCCTGCAAAGCAACAGCCCTTGAAGATTCGTCCAAAGCCCCAATCGAGGACATTATTGCAACGGAGTTAGGAAGCCAATTGGATCCAAGGTCTCTAAGAGTCCTTGCGTTCGTTTTGGAAAGCACTTCGTAGGCGGCATCCACAAGCCCTTCCCTTTGGCTGTAGTCCATACCAGCTATCCAACTCTTTAGAGTAGCATCCACAAAGCGGCTGCCATCAGTCACTTTTTCAAGGCATTCGAAACCCGTCCTCTCTATGCACCAAGAGTAAAGGTCATGCTGCATGAGTCCTGACTGCTCACTGTGGATTACGATATAGGGCTCTTCATGTCCAAGAAGCATGCCAACTACTGAAGATTGAGGAACGAACGTAGTGGTCCTTTCGCATATCCGTTGGTACTCCGGCCGCGAAAGCACTTTGGCATCGAAGCCGGGACCATCGAAATTGTAGACGTGAACTATGCGCTTCTGTGCTGCAGATGAACAGAACGATGCGGCATAAACGGCAAGGTTTCCGCCTTTGGAATGGCCGGCGACTATGATATCGGGCTTGTTGATGCATGGCTTATTAATGAATGACTTATTGATGCATGGTGTTGCACAGGACATCTCACAGCCGCTCGTCACCGTTGATGTGGAACAGGAAGCGATTTCGTCCAGGTATTCTGCAGCCAGGACCTGGGCGGGCACGGGGCAGATGAACCCCATGTTGCAGTCCTCCTTCCAGCCTATGAGGGTGTTGTCAGTACCTCTGAACGCAATGAAGGTATCAGGTTCCGTTTTGGAACCCAGTTTCAGAGAGACTGCACAGAACTGGGTCTGGGTTTCATCATCCAATTCGTATCTGAATGCAAAGACTCCAAGACTTGAAAACCTTTCGCTGTTGGAAAGAGCTTCAAGCAAATGGATGTCCTGTTTGTTGAGGAACACCCTCTTTTCTTCCGGAATCTCCTTCATTTTGGAAATAATTAGGGAAGCTACCTCTTTGAGAGGTACGACCTTCTCTTTTGACAAGTTCTGAAGCCCTATCATTTCCATTGGCATATATGAGAATCGTGCTAGGATAAGGGAATCGACCTCGTTCAACGGGCTTTCGTCGAACCCAAGGTCACCCCGCCAGTAAAGATAGTCGAATATGCTATGCATTGTGCTTCTTGAACTTTAGCCAGGAGATGAGGATTGCAAGTCCGCCACCTGGAATTATCATGAAGCTCGTCGAACTCGTAAGAGACGGCACGAAAATGAAGAGCAGGCACAGGAACGTAAGCGGAATGGCCGCAATGTCCATGTTTCCCCTAAAGTACTTGTAGGCCATGGCTCCAAACAAAGCCGCCACGACATTTGCGAATGCAGGCTGGAGCACCTGACTCTGCAGAACTGGCTGGAGCGGTTGCAGCAGCAGTACTCCAAGAGCCAGAACCAACACTGTGACAAGCGATGACGTAGCTATTGAAAGAGTGGAGATTATCTCGTTTTCAGGCGTTCCGCTCTTTGCCCCAACTGTGTCCCTTGCATTGACGGCGCATGGTATCTTCATGTTTATGAGGTTTCCCGTTATGAAGGCAAGGTAACTGCCGCCAGCCCCAAGCATTGGAGTATAGACAAGAAACTCCACTATGCTGCTAACCGTCCATATTATTCCAACGGACAAGAATCCCTTAGCTGTGGCCTTGAGGTCAGGCATGGCGCCCAGTATTTTTCCAATGAGGAAAGGCGCACCAACCAGCATGACAAGCACAATGGTCGTGAATATCCTTCCAAGGACGTGCGTCATGTCATTGTATCTTTCAAAGTAGGTGTTTTCATTCTTGATGTTTGCATTGTTCATGTTTGTGTTCTTCATGGCAGGCCTCCTCATAGACTCACGACGACTGCAGCCGCCATGCCAACGATCATGCTTCCCGCAATGGAGAAATTATCCACCCACGCCAGCTTCTTCTTTTCAGAAAGCCAAATGAAAAGCGCCATGGACAAGGCCGATGCCGCTACGACCACCAACGGAACCCAATCACCGCGGAACCTGAAGATTCCGCCTCCGTTCTGGGCACCACCTGAAACGAACCCGCCAATATAGGAAGCAACGTATGCGCCAACAAGACCTATGAACATTGCTGTCATGGCTTTGTCTGCAAAGCCACCCTTCTTGTTGTCCAAGTCATTTGGATTGGCAGTTGGAATCTCTTTGGCCTCTCCCTTCTTGGAACCGCTTATCTTCTTGAGGTATCCCTTGTTGAGGAATACAGAGAGAACCATGCCCCACATTATGCAAATGCTCATCAAAAGAGCTATGGTAGTGAACGCCTGGGGTGTCATTTCTGCAGCTGAGAGGCTTGAAAGCCCTACCTGCTCCGCAGCGGCCTGAGCCACCTGGGTTTCATAGTGAAGGGCTCCAATGACTGACAACCTAAGCCATGGCCATGGTATGCCAAGGCTTCCAGAAAGGGCTATTACCCCAAGCAGAATTCCAACGCTTGGAAGGATGGAGAACGTAGCGCTTGAAGTTATAACGGTCTTCATCTTGCCTTTGTCCATGCCCATGGCGATTCCAGCCCTATAGGCTCTTATAAGGAAAATGACGCATATCACTGCAACGAATGCGATTATTCCGCCGCATATCAAATACAAAGGCGCACTGTTGAGTGCTTGCAGAATGGAGAACGAAGACATATCAACCCCCTGTTTCGGCTCATTCTAACACAGTGGAATGCAGACGTGCAATTGGAGTGTTCCATGGGGCGCATGGGTTTTATGGGGCTTATGGGGCTTATGGGGCGCACGGGGCTTACGGGGCGCACGGATTACGCACGGATCTAAAAAGTTCTCGGAAGTGTGAATGGAAAATGCAACTTTCACGTATATAGGTAAGTAGAAGAAAGTAAGGAGGCGTACATGCTGGATTTCAACGAACTGATGGGACATGAAACGAATGGATTCGTTCAGCCCAAACGGATGAGAACGGACAAGAACGGACGTATCTACCATGCAACTCAAAGAGCGGCAGGGAAAGAATTCATCTTCGACAAGGAGATTGGAAAGTATAGACACAACCTGTTGTGTCGGATCTGTGCAAGATTCAATGTCAAAATCATCTTTTCCGTTGTCATGAGCAACCATACCCATGATGTCCTCATGGCTGAAAACGTAGAGGAGATATCCAAAGTTCTCAGACTTGTGAACTCAGCGGTAAGCCACAAGGTCAGAGAGCAGAATCCAAGAAAGTATACGAACGGAAAACGGGTTTTCGAATCACGTCCATACCTTAGAGCAATCAAGGACATTGTTTCGTTGACTACGGTTGGAAAGTATGACTATGACAACGTGAAGCACGTATTGGAAAGGGGTGAGTTCGTTCCCTATGATTGTTTTTGGGCTTTGAAAAGGGGAATCGTAGTCAAACCCTATGACAAGGAACTGTACACTGCACTGTTCGGCATGTCTGAAAAGGAGCTCTGCGACTTCTACGAATCAAACGATTCCCAGATGGTTGCGAAACTGGCAAGAGAAAGATTCAAAGACTGGACCAAACTTGACAACGATCATTTCTTCAAAGCCGATTTTTCAAAACCCTGGCAAGACGAAACGGAATCCGTGCGTAATCCGTGCGCCCCATGAGTTCCATGAGTCCCGTGAGTCCCATAAGCCCCGTAAGACCCATAAAACTCATGAGGCCCATACGCCCATGAACGTTGAGACAACATAGTCCCTATGCAGGAAGCGAAAACGATTACAAAGCCTTCAGGTATTCTGCAAGGCTTATCTTTCCTTCCTTATCCTGTGGAAGTCGAATCCTCTGAGGCCGTTCTTGTGAAGCATCATGGTTCCAAGCATGAGTGAAAGCTGGGAGCATGTATTTACGCTCTCCTCTATCCAGTTTATCGCAGCGCTGTGGCTGTCATGACTTGATAGGTACCCCATAGTAAGCGACAAAAGGAAGGCAAGGACGAAGAAAACGATAAGCCAAGGTTTTCCAAGTCTGACGGAGATGATGGAAAGGAAGGAACATGTCGTTCAAAAGGTAGAAGTCGCACAGCCCTGCAGCATAGAAAAGCTTCCAAGTGGCCTTTAGGAAACCAGCAAAGAATATGTTGATCGTTCCAGCAGCAAGCAAGGCATACGCTCCTTTGTACATGGATGCATAGAGCGACCACTGGAGGATAAGCATCGTAATGCCAAAGAAGAACACCGGTATATAGTCCATGATGGCCATTGGAATGGAAAAATCATACATAGCAAGCCCCCCTTCTCTCATACTATCTCTTGCTCTTTTCCTTGCTTCTCTTGTCGTTGATTATCTTCATGTGCTCTGCCGTCACGAGCGTCACATTGTTCTCCTTCGCCCATGCAACGCAGCCTTTGAGTACGACAGGAAGGAATACTCTTGGAACGTTCAGAATGGTCTGAAGTGCATCGTCAGTGAATTTGACTATGTCATCGGCCCTGTTGGCGGCATAGCGGACGGACTCCAACGACTGCTTTCTGATTGGAAGAAGCTCCGCATGCATCCTTCTCTTTCTATGGAACCAGAAATTCTTGCTGTCTCTGTAGCCGTAATCGACTGGAAGTGGTGGAAAATCGGAAACTTTGACGCCGTTTATGATTGCATCCCTATACTTCCGCTTCATGAGGATCCTGTCGATTCTAAGGATGAAATGGGCTCCTAACTTGCTTGTGATTCCGTTGAAATCATGATACGGCCCCTCATATCCGTCCAATATGCCGGGTTTGTAGTCCTGCGCTCCGTCAAGCTCGCGGACCCAGATGCACTCGATGGCTTCGATGGCATCGGACAGAACCTGTGGACGTTTTTCACCTGTCTCCTCCTCTATCAGGCTTTTTTCAAGACGGAAACTGCATTTTGGCATCTTGTCCTGAGGCTTGTCGCCAGGCCATCTGAGTTTAACGCACTCCTTGAATGTGGAGGGTTTGTCATCGACGAAGTTGAGGGCGCATTTGCCGTTTCTAAGGATGTTCTGTGCTGTGTTTGACGAATTGCGGCAGCAAAGCAGCATTGCATAGTAGTCCTTGCCGGCAATGTAGTACGGAGCCACCAGAGAATACGGCCCAAACGATGTTGAGCCATCCTCGCAGAGAGTACTCACCACAACGGTTGGCATTGGAAAAAAGAGCGATGTCTGATAGAAGTTGTCCACCACACGTAGGTTCTCAAAGCTTGGCATATGCAATTCTCCTGTATGACGATGCCGTCATCTACAGTCTAACTAACCCAAGAAATCCAATTGTCAATGCTTCTTTTGGGCTATTATTCTATACCATTCCATCTCTGAGACATCGGCCTTGGGATGGTTGGTTGGAACCGGGCGGATATCCAAGTTTGCATAGCCCAAGGACATGAGCCTATCTCTAGCCAATCCAAGTGGGAATGGGTTGTAGTGCTCCTCGAAGACCTCCCGTTGGACGACCTTGTTGTCACGTTCGAATGAGTATAATAGGTTGAAGGTGATGCTTCCGTCTGCGTTGTGGTCCCATACCTGCACCAGATTGACCCGTGTGTCTCCGTGGAAGAACGGGTTGTAGAAGTAGAACCGCTGCCTTTCGCGTTGGATCTTCTCCCAATTGCGGGAATCGAAGCATATATAGCCGCCGGGCTTTACGTGGGAGTCCATCTCTCCAAGGGCTTTGAAAACATCGTCGTTGTTGACATAGGCCAAGGAGTTTCCAGTACTTGCAACGCAGTCGAAGAGCCTATCGTCCCATGCTGATAGGTCTCTGAAGTCGCACTGCTTGAGCTCTATGGGTTTTCCCTTCGCTGCGGCTTTGCTTTGGCACCGACCCAGCATTGCTTCACTTAGGTCTGAGCCGCATATTTCAATGCCCAGTTCATGCAACGGCAGCGTCATACCACCGGAACCTATGCTCACATCAAGGAGGGTGTCTATCTTCCTGTCGCCAAGGAAGACCTTCCAGTCCTCTCTGATTATCTCGGTTCGTCGGTCGCTTTCGATGAGGTCGTAGATGTCTGCACGGTCGTAGAGCTTTTGCATGTTAATACTTGGAGCCAAAAACCATCGTCAGGAATGAGTCCGCCTGTTCCGGCCAGTCTTGGACGGCCTTCACGGGAGCCAGTGATGCATCATAGACCTCTTGAGTGCCCAAAGATAGGCCATGGCCGCCTTCTTCATATAGTTTGAAACGAACTGGGACATTGTTGCGCTCAAGAGCCTGGACGAACATCACGGAATTCTCGTATGGAACGGATTGATCGGTCCTTGTCGTCCATATGAAAGTTGGAGGGGTGTCCTTGGAAACCTGTTTTTCAAGGGAGACCTTTTCCAAAAGTGCTTCGTTGGTTCCAACAAGACGACGGATCGACTCCACGTGGGCAAGTGGTCCACTTGTTATCACAGGATAGCATAGAACAAGGGCGTTTGGCTTGGAGCGCTCCCCGTAATGCCGCCACATGACCCCCAGGCTTGCAGCCAAATGTCCGCCTGCAGAGAAACCCATTACGGTGATCTTGTCGGGATTCGTATTCAAAGCATTCGAATTTGCTCTTATATACGCCACGGCCTCTGAAAGCTCATCCTGTGGCTTTGGAAAGAGAGTGCTGTATACATTGCCGGCATTGTATTCATCATGGTTTGTGGAATAGAAAAGCACACCGCAGTTGTAGCCAAGGGAATTGAAGCGTATTGCAACCGCCTCCGCTTCCCTGTTCGAGCAGAACCTGTAGGCTCCTCCGGGACAAATCAAGATGAAGGCGCGTCTTCTTTCTGCATCGATCTCGTTGTAGTTGGAAAGGACGTAGGTTCTCAGAAGCGCATCGCCTATTGGAATCTCTTCGTATATCATTTGTTATCTTAGGTCCTCTGTCTTGATCCAATCCTGATCGTCATAGGCTCTGTTTTCACCGCACATGGCCCATATGAAGGTGTAGTTCGAAGTCCCGCAGCCTGAATGGATGGACCAGGACGGGTTGATGACAGCCTCTTCGTTGTGCATGACAATATGGCGCGTCTGGTTTGGTTCACCCATGAAATGGAACACAACGTTGTCTTTTGGGACATCGAAATAGAAATAGACCTCCATTCTCCTTTCGTGTGTATGAACGGGCATGGTGTTCCACACGGAGCCTTCCTCAAGGTGGGTAAGACCCATTGAAAGCTGACATGTATCAAGGATGTCAGGATGGATGTACTGGTTTATTGTCCTTTCATTGGATGTCGCCTGAGACCCAAGGTGCTTGTGGATTGCCATCTCATACGGGATATGCTTTGCCGGTTTTGGAGTATGCGCCGGAGTGGTTATGACATAGAACTTGGCAGGATCCTCAGGAGAATCCGACTTGAATTCAACCTTTTTGGTTCCCATTGGAAGATAGAGTCCATCGAAATGGGACATGCCGTACTCTACGCCATCGGCATAAATCCGTCCTGGACCACCTATGTTTATCGTTCCAAGTTCACGCCTTTCAAGCAGGTACGAAACGCCAAAGTCCTTCCAAGGATCGATGTTCTTCTCAATACCAACGCACTCGTCCAACGGCATGACACCCATAGTCACGATCCTGTCCACGTGGGAATAGACTGCACTTACATCATTTGGCTTGAATATACCGGTTATAAGGAACTCGTCCCTAAGCTCCTGAGTGTCCATTCTTTTGAAAGGCTCCTTGCCTGTCGAATACCTTATGTCCACAACTACGATCCTCCCCGTTTTGAACGTTCATGATGTTTGCCTGTTCCAATGAAAATTGCTCCAATGAAACCGGAGTACAATTGAGTGTATCATAAATGGCGACTATAAGGTACAATAAAGGAAAGGAGATGCTGCAAGTCTCTACAGAACCAATGAAATGGAAGTATAGGAGGGTCTCATGCCATGGAAGGATCTGTTTGGAATCTACAGACGCTATGGTGTGGACAAAGTGCCTATGACACTTGAGAACTTCAACCCTATGACTCTTGCAAAGAGCATCCAGTACGTTGAGGACTGCTTTGGGATGTGACAAGCTCATAAGTTCTTGAATGTAGAAAAACATACAGAATCATACAGAATCTTTTGTTGACAGCAACGTATTGCAATGCTAGAGTATATGTATAGCGTTTCACGGTACAAAACTAAATTTCGTACAATGAAACACAGAAAATCAACCCAAATGGCAATGGAGGGAATATGAGGGTCATAACATTTGGTGAAATCATGATGCGTCTCAATCCCGAAGGATACAGACGTTTCGTCCAGGCCGATGGATTTGAGGCATCCTATTCAGGTGGAGAAGCAAATGTTGCAGTAGGGTTGGCTCAATTGGGAATTGACGCCGCATACGTCACGAAAGTACCTGCCCACGAAATCGGACAATGTGCAGTCAATGAAATCAGGAGGTTTGGAGTCGATACATCACTGGTCGTCAGAGGTGGCGATAGACTTGGCATCTACTTCGTGGAAAAAGGAGCATCCCAAAGGGCAAGCAAGGTCATCTATGACAGAGCCAACTCTGCAATGGCCCTTGCAGAACCACAGGACTTTGATTGGGACAGGATATTCAATGGAGCCGACTGGTTCCATTGGACAGGAATAACCCCTGCTTTGGGTGGTTTTTTGCCAGAAATTTGTCTGGAAGCATGTAAGGCTGCAAAAGAAAGAGGGCTCACAGTCTCATGCGATCTGAACTTCAGAAAAAAACTATGGACAAGCGAAAGAGCCGGTGAGGTAATGAGAGAACTACTCCCATACGTTGATGTCTGCATAGCGAACGAAGAAGATGCAAAGGATGTCTTTGGAATCGAAGCGGAGAATACGGACCTGAACAGCGGGAAACTTGATGAGAAGGCGTATATCTCAGTTGCAAAGCAACTTGCGGAACGCTTTGGATGCAAGAAAGTTGCAATAACACTCAGAACTTCAATCTCCGCAAGCGACAACGATTGGTCCGGAATGCTGTATTCGAATGGCAAAGCGAGTTTTGCACCAACGTACCATCTGAGAATAGTGGACAGGGTTGGAGGAGGAGACTCCTTTGGAGCTGGCCTCATCTACAGTCTTGCAAACGGTTACGACGATCAGAAAGCCATAAACTTCGCTGTTGCGGCCTCTGCTTTGAAGCATAGCATAGAGCACGATTTCAATCTTGTTGGCGTGTCTGAAATCCAGACGCTTGCCGCAGGAAATGCATCTGGAAGAGTCCAGAGATAATGCTTGGAGGGTTTTATGTATGATGAACTGATGTGTAGAATCGAAAACCTTGGTGTAGTTCCAGTCGTTGTAATCAAAGATGCTTCAAAGGCAGTTCCTTTGGCGAAAGCCATTCTAAAAGGTGGAATCAACGCCATAGAGGTGACATTCAGGACCGATGCCGCTGAGGAGTCGATGAAACTGATTCACCAGGCCATTCCAGAGATGATTCTTGGAGCAGGTACTGTAATAACGATTGATCAGGCAAAGAAAGCCGTAGATGCAGGAGCCCAGTTCATAGTATCACCTGGACTTGACAGTGACATCGTCCAATGGTGCAAGGAGAACGAAGTGCCTGTGATTCCAGGAGTCTGCACTGCAAGCGAAGTCCAAAAGGGAGTCAAGATGGGGCTGAAAGCCTTGAAATTCTTCCCTGCCGAGGCTTCAGGTGGAGTAAACATGATCAAGAACCTTTGCGGGCCGTTCCCTCAGGTCAAATTCATGACGACAGGAGGCATTTCTTCTTCGAATCTAGCCGAGTATGCAGCATGCGAACATGTCCTAGCGGCTGGTGGTTCCTGGATGGTCAAATCCAACCTTATCGAAGCTGAGAATTGGGACGAAATCACAAGACTCTGTAACGATGCTATCATGAAAGCACAGGGATTCGAGTTGATTCATTTTGGAATCAATACGAACTCAATCGATGATGCAAAGACCGCTGCGTCAAGATTTGAGGCTTTTGGAATGGAGTCCAAAACTGGCAACTCGTCTACATTCATGGACAAAACAATAGAACTGATGTATTCGCAGTTCAGAGGAATCCATGGACACATTGGATACAAGTGCTTCAATGTTGAGAGGTCCTCGAATACCTTTCCGTGCACGGGTTCACACCGGCAAAGGACACAATCAAACTTGATGAGAAAGGAAGGATAAAAGTCGTCTACCTCAACGAGGAAATAGAAGGATTTGCAATCCATTTAGTTAGGGCATAGTCGTTTTTGGTTTCAACTGGCAAAACTGCCAGTTGAAACTTTGCCTTCATAATGATAAAAGAAGCCCATGGATGAAAACAGCAACTCCCCTATTCGATCTGTAGACAGAGCCCTCTCCATAATCGAAACTTTGACGGAGTATAGAAAAGGACTTGGTCTTGTAGAGCTATCGAACAAGGTTGGATTGAACAAAACAACGACATACAGGATGCTTTGTGCAATAATGAGCCATGGTTGGATTACAAAGGATCCATCCACCGGCAACTATCGTCTGACGCTTAGACTCTTCGAACTTGGAAGCAAGGTGTCGTCCCAGACCAGTTTGCTTTCAATTGCACGACCGTACCTTGAAGAGTTGTCGGAAAAGACTGGAGAAACTCTACATTTTGTAGTCCAGGAAGGTGCGGATGTCGTCTATCTCTACAAGGAAGAATCCTCGTTGCAGTCAATCAAAATGGGATCAAGGGTTGGAATGCGTAATCCAATGTTCGTAACGGGGGTAGGCAAAGCAATTCTATGCCACCTTGGTCACGATGAAATCAAGCATCTATGGAACGTTTCGAAAACAACAGGTGGAGCGAAGAACTCCATTTTGGACTTTGAAGAAATGATGGCGGAGCTCAAGAGAACAAAGGAAAGAGGCTGGGCCCTCGATGACGAGGAAAACGAAGTCGGCGTCCGTTGTGTAGCCGTTCCAATCCTTGACAGGGAAAACCATCCATTGGCTGCCATAAGCATATCAGGATCCGTCTTCCACATCACATCAGACAAATACGACTACTATGCAAACCTATTGAAGGATGCTGTAGCGAAAATCTCCAAACAGATTGGGATGTAGCCCCCAACTTCGTCATCTTCCTGCATTACTGCTTATCTGAATATCTGTTGTTTAAGATGAAATCATAGACATCTGTATGACTGCAGATCTTTTACAATCCGGGAATGAACTATCTCAGTACCATCATCAAGCATTAGGAATGGATACATCATAGAGAAACTCCTTCCTTTGTTTACAGCTCCAAAAACCACACATCGACAACACGGGTTGATTCACTTTTTCCTATTCATCGACTATAACCAACTACATGAGTTGTTTTGTTGAACAGTTATCCAAAGGCCTCTTTTGGGATGTTGATATCAATGAAATTGATGACGAGAAAAACAAAAGATTTGTCATTCAACGTGTACTTGAAAGAGGAACGCACAATGATTGGCTACTCATCAACAAGAGATACTCGCTACAAGGAATAGTACAAGAAGCAATGCAAATGCGTTCACTTGAGCCAAAAGCCCTTTCATACATTGCAATCATGGGAAATGTACCCAAGGAAGAATTCAGGTGCTACAAAGGCAAGTAGTTGATGAAAAGACATTTCTATTGCTAAAAGAACTCCAAGCAATTCCAGAGCTTAAGGAGCTTAGACTAGTTGGAGACACTTCCCTTGCGTTGCAGTTGGGACATAGGATTTCCATCGACCTTGATTTGTTTGGCTCTTTTGACTCCTCTTTGCCATTTGAAATGTTTCTGTTTGATTTCGAGAATGTCAACAAAACCGGTTCAAACCGATTCATGCAGTTCTTTGAAATTGATGGTGTGAAAGTAGATTTCGTCAATTACAATTATCCCTGGCTGAACGAACCTATTATAGAAGAAGGAATACAGCTTGCTTCAATTGAAGATATAGCAGCCATGAAAATCAATGCAATCATAAACAGGAGAACAAAAAAGGACTTCATCGACATCGATTTTCTACTTGAAAGATATTCACTAGCGCAGATTCTGGAATTGTATCAACAAAAATATGGTGTAAAGGACTATCAAATTGCACTTAGATGTCTTTCATACTTTGAAGATGCAGAGAACGAGACAATGCCTAGGATGTTAGTCAAGAAGGATTGGAAGACCATCAAAAGCGATATCATAGAGAAAATTCGAAACATCTGAACAACCAAGGTTCAACCCCATTCAGAGGGCTAAGAAAATCACTTCAACATCCATTCAACACATATTCAAAGCCATTTTCAATTGAACAAATGGAATGTTTGTGATATACAGACCAATGATTGCGGAAATGGTGGAACTGGCAGACACGTAGGATTTAGGTTCCTATCCGCGAGGGTGAGGGTTCAAGTCCCTCTTTCCGCAAAACAAAAGGCACCCCAACCAGGGTGTCTTTTGTTTTGTTAGGGAATCAATAGAGACTTGAAGCTTTGCGCTAGAAGGATGCGAAGCTTTCAGGTGCAATCAGGTGTTCTTGCAGATACACTCTGGAACTCTCTAAACGAGAAACCCCTACTCCTCAATGTCCATTATTTCAATGGCATATGGCTTGATGATGTCCACAAGCTCGCTGCCGGTGACGTTGGCCACTTTGATTGAGATGAAACGGTTGCCGGGTGCAGTGCCTGCAAAGCAGGAACAGGTTATCAAGTCAAGTTCATGCTCGCTTATCTTGCTCATGATTTCAGCAAGGATTCCCTTGCGGTCCTGAACAAGGAATGTGAGGGTCGTGCCGGAGATGCGGGAGCCAAAGATTTCAAGAAGCATCTTGAAAAGATCGCTCTTGCTCACGATACCAACGAGCTTGTCTCCTTCAAGTACAGGCAGGCAGGAAAGGTCGTGATCCACCATGAGAGCTGCGGCATCCTCTATTGGAGTGTCCTTGGACACCGTCACAGGTGTGCGGCTCATTATCTTCTTCACTGTGAGCTTCGACAAGAGATAGCTTGATTCGTATGCACTTAGCGTAGAAGCAGGCGAAGGCTGGGCTTTTAGAATATCCTTTTCAGATACAACCCCAATGAGCTTTCCATTCCTGTCAAGAACCGGAAGCCTGTGTACATGCTCACGCTTCATAAGATCTGAAGCATCCTGTATGGACATATCCGGTGTACATGTAACCGGATTCCTTGTCATTCTTCGTTCGATAATCATTTAGAAAACCTCCAGAAACAGTCTACTACACAGACAAGACTCTTTCCACAAAAACCTATTCACCAAGATAAGCAGCGCGAACCTTCTCGTTTTCAAGAAGGGCGCTTGCCTTGTCATGAAGCACAATGCTGCCGTTCTCCATGACGTAGCCGTCGTCCGAACTCTTGAGTGCAAGACGGGCGTTCTGTTCAACTACAAAAACGGTGACCTTGTCCTCTCGGTTTATGTGGCGCAGCTTGCTGAATATTTCATGCACGATAAGAGGTGCAAGACCTAGGCCGGGCTCGTCCAAGAGTAAAAGACGAGGACTCACCATGAGGGCGCGCGCGACGGCAAGCATCTGCTGTTCGCCTCCCGATAGGCTGCGTGACTTCTGCCTGCGGCGTTCTCCAAGGATTGGAAAGAAATCGAACATCTCCTCCTTCTTGCGCTTTACCAGAGCCTCGTCCTTGAGCATGAACGCACCCATGTCAAGGTTCTCCTCGACTGTGAGGTCTGCAAACACACGACGACCCTCCGGAACGAGGGCTATGCCCTTCTTCACCACATCGTAGGTTGGAACACCATGACAACGTCCACCTCCGCCGAACCCATTGGAGGAACCGCTGACGGAATAAAGGACCTCTCCGTCATACTCAATGGAGCCAGACACAAGAGGCTCCTGTCCTACAATGGCCTTGAGGAGAGTCGATTTCCCAGCGCCGTTTGCACCAATGAGGGCCACTATGGAACCTTCATCAACGCTCATGGAAACGTTCTTGAGGGCATTTATGCTGCCATAGCTCACATCTATGCCATCGATCTTCAAAAGAGTCTTTTTGGAAACAGAAGCCATCAGAAGTCCTCCTCATCGTCATCGGTCCCAAGATAGGCTTCTATGACAGCGGAATCGGACTGGATTACAGACGGCGTGCCCTGTGCGATCTTCTGCCCATAGTTGAGAACCGTTATGTTGTCGCATATGCTCATCACAAGCTTCATGTCATGCTCGATAAGAACAACCGTCACACCCAAATCCCTGATACGTCTTATCGTCTCCATGAGGCTATCCGTCTCCTGAGGGTTCATGCCAGCGGCAGGCTCGTCCAAGAACAGAAGCTTTGGCTCGGTCGCAAGTGCACGTGCAATCTCAAGCTCCCTTTGGTACCCATATGGAAGACTTCCTGCACTGTCGTTCCTAAGGTTCTCAAGTCCAAAGAACTCAAGCCACTTCATGGCAGCCTCGTACTCCTCGCGCTCCTCCTTCTCCACCTGGAAATAGGAAAGGACAGCCTGAAGTGTCCTGTTTCGAAGGCTTCCTGTATGGAAATGGCGCCCCATCATCACGTTGTCTATGACGCTCAGGTCCTTGAACAGCCTTATGTTCTGGAACGTCCTTGCAATCCCAAGCCTGCACACCTTGTTGGAAGGAAGGCCTGTAATGTCGCGACCCTCGAAGAACACCTTGCCGCTGGATGGCACATCCAAACCCGTGATGTTGTTGAAAAGGGTGGTCTTTCCCGCCCCGTTTGGGCCAATAAGACCCGTGATCATGTTGCGTTCCACATTGAAATCAACACGGTTCACGGCTATTATCCTGCCAAACTCCCTCGTAAGGGCCTTGGTCTCAAGCATGCTCATACCCTGCCCTCCTCTTCGCACTTGGCACCTGATTCTTCTAGACCGATATCCTTGCGATCTGCATTGCGCGTATCGCCATTGGCTTGGTCGTAGAAGGCCTGCGCCCTTGAATTGTCACGCTTCTTCCTACCAAGTATACCCTGTGGTCTATATATCATCATGATGACGAGTATAAGGCCAAAGATTATCTGCTTGGCCTGTGCTGGAATCACGGACGATAGCCCAATGAGCTGAGGGAGGTACGAAATGAACTGGATTATGAAGGCTCCGAGCATCACTGCAAGGAAATTGCCCATACCTCCCAACACAACAGTGCACAGCACCATAATGGAGACCATGAACACATAGGAACCGGGTGAGACTGAAAGGACGAACCCCGCCTGAAGGCATCCTGCAATGCCGGAGACACCCGCGCCAATTGCAAACGAAACGACCTTGTACTTCGTGACGTTCACACCAACGGAAGCGGCTGCTATCTCATCCTCCCTTATGGCCTCCAAAGCCCTACCCATGCGGGATTTCACAAGACGTTCAAGGAGAAACCAGCATATCGCCAAAAGCACCACTTCAAGCAGTAGGAATCCATACTTGGAATAAGGACTTACCTTGAGGCCAAAGAACGAAATCATGGGTATGCGCTGGATGCCCATAGGTCCGTTTGTGAGGGCGTCCCAGTTGTTTATCACATTGCGCACGATCTCTGCAAAGCCAAGTGTGGCGATTGCGAGGTAGTCGCCCTTGAGCCTTAGGGTTGGAAGGCCAATGAGGACTCCAAGAAGGGCGCTCAAAAGGATTGCAACGGGAACAGTGGACCACCATGACCACGCGAACTTCGTCATTAGAATAGCTGTTGTGTAGCTTCCAATGGCGAAGAACCCAGCGGCGCATAGCGACAGCATCCCTGTGTAGCCTGTAATCAGGTTCTGACCAAGGGACATGAAAGCGTATATGCACGTATATATGAGTATGAGAAGAAAGAAATTTAGCATCAGACCTTCTCCTTTTCGACTTTTCCAAGTAGACCTTCAGGTTTGACCAGAAGGATTATGATGAGCACTGCAAAGGCTATTGTATCCTTGAAGCCTTGGGGAATGCCAAAGACGGCGACGCCAAATGTTTCCAAAAGCCCCAGCAGGAACCCTCCAAGCATGGCTCCCGTTATGTTCCCAATTCCACCAACGACGGCGGCGACGAAGGCCTTAAATCCTATCATGGTGCCCATTGTCGCATAGACCTTGTAGTCCAGGGCTATCAACATGCCACCACAGGCGGCAAGGGCGCTTCCTATTCCAAACGTAAGGGATATGATCATATCCGAGTTTATGCCCATGAGCTTTGCAGTCTCGCCGTCAAGGGATGTGGCCCTCATGGCCTTTCCCATCTTGGACTTTCCAACAAAGAGCTTGAGAAGCACCATCATGACCACAGCAACGACAAGCACCATGATCTGGTGAGGGGTTATGACGACGCTGCCAATGGATATTGGACTGTTGTCGAATGGATACTCAAGTTTTCTTGAATGCGTACCGAACAACCAGGCCGCCCCGTTCGAGAGGATGAACGACACTCCAATTGCAGAAAGCAGAGGAGCAAGCCTTGAGCCTTTTCTAAGAGGCTTGTAGGCAACCCTCTCTATGAGCATTCCCAAAAAGGCGCAGCACACCATTGACACGAGCATTGCAATGAAGAACGCTGCAATCCACCACGGTCCAAGCGGTGACGATCCGCGAAGAAGGTCGAATACGAAGAGTCCAATGTACGCACCTACCATGAGGATATCCCCATGAGCGAAGTTTATGAATTTGAGAATGCCATATACCATGGTGTAACCAAGCGCTATGAGCGCATAGATTCCACCAAGGGTCAGGCCATTCATGAGATGCTGGAAAAACATGCCTGCACTTCCCACTTTGGACCTCCGAAACAACCCTGCAGCAATGCTGCAACATTGCTGCAACAATAAAGCAACAACCCGTACCGGGAGAATAAAGAATTGGACGAGGTCGAACCTCGTCCAACGAAGCCTCAAAACACTGTGGAAACCTCATTCAAAGGCCCACACCGCCAACGGCTACTGGACCTGAACGAGCTTTCCATCCTCGACTGCGAACGCTCCAAGGTATTCAGGAGTCGTACCGTGGACCTCGTATATGCCTTGATACGCCACAAGGTCTCCGTTTGGAGCAAAGTTTATGATTCCGTTGACTCCTTCGAAGTCCTTCACCTGCTCCATACCTGTCTTTATGGCCTTGCGGTCAGTTCCAACCTTCTCTATGACGGAAACAAGGATGTATGTGGCATCGTATGCGTTTGTTGCAAACGAGTCAGGACCAATGCCCCATCTTGCAGTGTAGGCATCCTTGAACTCCTTGTTCTTGTTGGACTCTTCGACCCTGGCCGATGCCGTGTACACAACACCATCGGTATACTGGCCGGCAAGTGAGTAGATCTCCTCGCTCAGGAATCCGTCGCCGGAGAGGAATGGCTTGTCTATGCCAAGCTGGGCGGCCTGTTCGAGGATCTGGGCCATCTCTGCCGTGTAGTCAGGAAGGTAGATGGCCTGTGCGTCCGTGTTCTTGAGTTTTGTCAGCTGGGTCTTGAAGTCCTTGTCGCCAACCATGAAGGTCTCGGCTGCAACGATCTGGCCACCGTCCTGCGTGAAGGCCTCGCTCATGCTCTCGTAAAGACCCTGGCTGTAGTCGTTCTTGGCATAGAGTACGGCAAGCTTCGTGTAGCCCAGAACCTGGGACCAGTACTTGCCCGCGACCTCTCCCTGCAGGCCATCTGAAGGGGTCGTCCTGAATATGTAGTCGCCAACATTGGTGATATCCTTATGAGAGGCCGATGGCGTTATGATCACAATACCCTCTGCCTGTGCACGCTCTGCGACGGAGAACGTCTCGCCAGTGAGGACAGGTCCTATTATGGCGCATACCTTGTCGGAAGAGCTCAGCTTCTCCATTGCGGCGAGAGCCTTCTGGGAATCGCCCTCACTGTCCTCTGCGAACAGCTTTATGGAAGCGCCGTTTACGCCGCCCTTTGCATTGATTTCGTCAATGGCCATTTCAACGGCTTGTCTGCATAGGGTTCCGTAGTTTGCATAATCCCCTGTAAGAGGACCAATGAAACCAATCTTTACAACTGCGCCATCAGCGGAGCTTTCCTTGTCCCCGCCTGCGAAACACATCGACATGGCCAAAAGGGCCACAACTGCAAAAGCGATGATTTTCTTCATTTTCGTACTCCTTTGGAGAAATCTTTGAAGAGGAATATACAGAAAACCGTATTTTTATTCAATGAGTTGGTGTTAATGTAGAAACAAAAATGTGATTGTACGGCTCTTTGTGTTCATCTTACATGCCTTTGTTCAATATACGCCAATATGCGTGCTGGACATTTGAAGCAGGCATTGACGTGTGTGTTGACATTATATTCCATGCAGGTACAATCCTCCTTGTTATGAAGAAAGATATAGAAGATAGAAAGGAAACCATCAAGGAGACTCCAAAGGAAAACAAGTTGGGGGTCATGCCAGTTGGAAAGCTGCTTGCAAGCATGTCCATACCAACCATGTTCTCAATGCTCATACAGGCATTGTACAACATAGTGGACAGCATATTCGTGTCCAGACTAAGCGAGAAGGCCCTCACGGCGGTATCCCTCGCATTCCCAATGCAGAACCTCTTGATAGCGTTCGCCGTTGGAATAAGCGTTGGAATATGCTCCGTCGTATCACGAAGACTTGGGGAAAAGCGCGAAGACGAAGCGTTCAAAGCAGCCGAGACCGGATACGCCATTCTCCTTATATGCACCGTTGCATTCATGCTCATTGGAGTTTTCTTTTCAAAGCCTTTCTTCAAGATCTATACGAATGACCCAGAACTCATCCAAATGGGGACATCATACCTTAGGATATGCCTCATAGTATCGCTTGGATGCTTCCTTGGAGTCTTCAACGAGAAGATCCTGCAGGCGACAGGAGATACGATACACCCAATGATAATCCAGCTCTGCGGCGCCATATTCAATATAGTGTTCGACCCAATCCTCATATTTGGATACTTTGGCTTCCCTGCCATGGGAATAGAAGGTGCTGCATACGCAACGGTTGCGGGCCAGTTCGTCAGCATGTTCGTAGGAATCTTCTATGCCAAAAGGAACCAATATGTGAACATAAAGTTCCTCAGGTTCTCCATTGACCGCAAGGCTGCCAAGGACATTCTTCAGGTTGGGCTTCCTTCAGTTGTAATGCAGGGCATTGGAACCATCATGACAAGTCTCATGAATGCAATCCTTATCACATACGAAATCGTAGCAACAACCGTCTTTGGAGTGTACTTCAAGCTACAGTCGTTCGTGTTCATGCCGGTCTTTGGACTCAACAGCGGTCTTATGCCAATCCTTGCCTACAACTATGGAGCGAAGAACCGCGAGCGCATGATGAAGGCCCTTAGGCTTGGCATGATAGTGGCGTTTGCAATCATGGTCCTTGGAATGCTTGCCTTCATGCTCATTCCGGATTCACTGCTTGGGCTCTTCGAGGCATCGCCAAGAATGCTTGAGGTTGGAGAGGTAGCCCTCAGACGCATTGCCCTATCCTTCCCTCTTGCAGCCTTCACCATAATCCTTGGTGCACTGTTCCAGGCAATGGGCGACGGCTACATAAGCATGATAACATCCCTTACAAGGCAGATAGGCATCCTAATTCCATCGGCATGGCTTTTGGGAAAGCTCTTTGGCCTTGATGCAATATGGTTCTCCTTCATCATAGCTGAGGTCGTGGTCATAGTGCTCAGCGTCATGTTCTTTGGCAAGGAAAAGAAGAAACTGGAATTCTAAAGAAACTCAAAGCATTGAGAAGGCTGGAGGCTCCTGCAAGGGGCCTTCGTTTTTTAGGGATCAGCATCCTTTGCCAAAATCCTTTGCCAAAGTACACCAAAATCCTGATTTTACCAAAAAAAGTGACATACCTGTCACTTTTTTTATAAAAACATCGCTTTTTGTGACAATGAGTTGTTCAGAATTCTTTAAAAATCTTTCCAAAACCGTGAATGGAAAGTGCAGGTTTCTTGGAATTGGTAATATGAAGGGCTCTTGGAGTCTTCAACGTTACTTTCCAGGAGGTGTTTCCATGACGAAGAAGCACAACGGTTCACAGAGGGTTTTCGGAAGAAGGGGCAGAAGGGACATCCCCCTTGAGAACGACGCAATGTTCGCGGAGGTAATGCGTCGAAAGGACCTATGCATTGGTCTGCTTGAGACCAT
>ULPT01064858.1_pt1 | contig 39350 bp, 26 predicted proteins | sample 1953751 | NCBI WGS metagenome assembly ULPT01 (sample SAMEA4835636, study PRJEB28245) | human gut metagenome | biome: gut microbiome; material: fecal sample | place: Denmark | collected 2008 | reverse complement strand
CCGATTATCTACCGTGTATCTACCGTATATCTACCGTGTATCAACCGTAAAAATGCCGTAGTTGTCGGCGGGAAGATAGCGAGAGGATAGCGGGGTAATAGCAGGAAGTAGTTTTTCGTGGGGGAAGAAAAGACGGCGAGTATTTGCGATTTCGGGGGAAGGCAGAACTTATTGCCGGGGGTATGCATTTGTTTTTATTTTGAAATATCAAGATATTTGTGTAACTTTGCACGGTGTTTTGTACGCTCCCTTATCAATCTGTGTACAACAACCACAATAATACGACACAATTGATATACTACAACTGATTATTCATAACCGGGATTATTCCATATACTTTACATTTATGAGAAGACTTTTGTCCTTTTGTTTGCTTTTGGCAGAGGCAGTCGCCGCGTGGGGTTATACGGCGAAGATAGACGGTATCTATTATGACCTAAACAGCAGTAATCATACCGCCACGGTAACCTACCGAGACCAGAACTATGTTTCCTACAGCGGCGAGGTGGTTGTGCCCGCAAGCGTGGAGTATGAGGGGGAAGCGTATTCGGTTACTAAGATAGGGGAACGTGCTTTCGGGAATTGCACCTCGCTGCAATCCGTCTCGTTGCCAAACAGTATCACGGCTATCCATGATTTTGCCTTTGTGGGTTGTTCGAACCTGACGGAAATAGAGATACCGCAAGGCGTAACGGCGATTCAGACGCGTACTTTTGAGGATTGTTTCTCATTGGCATCGGTTAAAATACCAGAAGGTGTAACCACTATCGGCAGTTCCGCTTTTGAGTATTGTACATCTTTGGAAACCATTGATTTACCAAAGAGCCTGACATCCATTGTCGAACTGGCTTTTTATCAATGCCGGTCACTAAGATCCATCACAATACCGGAAAATGTGACTACCATTGATGGTCATACTTTCGAAGGTTGCTACGCCTTACAGTCGATACACTTATCGAAAAATATAGTCAGTATAGGCGAACAGGCTTTTTATGGTTGCTCTGCATTATCGGAGATTACGCTTCCCGAAAGTGTAACAAGTATCGGGGAAAATGCATTTACTTCGCAGATATTATCCGTTACGGTATCAGGCAATACGCCTGCTATCCTGGAACAGGATGCATTCAGGGGAAATACGATATTTTTTGTACCGAATGTAGATGTATATAAAGCGGCGTGGTCGGACTATCAATTTATCGTACCGAAAAATGGTACTGCAGCCACGGTTCATTTGGAAGCGATGTCCGACAAATCGGCATTGCAGCAGACATTGGGGGTGGACAGTATGCAAAAGATTACCTCACTGACCGTCAGCGGCACAATCAACGGCTACGACATAATGATGATGCGTAACCAGATGCCGAACCTGCTGGATATAGACCTGCGAGACGCACATATAGTAGCCAACGACCACGAATACACCAAAGGGTATCACTCGAAACAAGACACCCTGACGGCATATTCTTTTACCGGTACGGGAACGCATATCCGCAAAGCCGTGTTGCCCAACAGCGTGGTTTGGATAGAGCAGAATGTGTTTAACGCCGCCTATTTGCGCGAGGTGGTGCTACCGGAGAATTTGCAAGCAGTAGGCGACAGCACGTTTTTAGGTTGCTCGGCACTCAGCACCCTAACGCTCCCCGAGACGCTCGCCACAATCGGCAAATCGGCATTTCAGGGGACGGGACTGCTGTCTGTATCGCTGCCCGCGAATGTAAAGACCATAGGTGAAAAAGCCTTCGCCGGAGGCGGAGATGGAGGAGGCGGTTACTATACCCGTTATTACGACAACGCTCACTCCAATCTGGTGTATAACGCCGCTAATGCGCCTGAGTCAGGTGGTTTATTGCAGACACTAATCATTCCCAAGGACTCCAAGTTGACAACTATCTCCCGATACGCTTTTGCGGGAAATAACAACCTGCGAGACGTCTCTATTCTCGGGGATAGTATTAGAAAGATAGAGACAGGTGCTTTCAATCATTGTTTATTGGATACGATTATTTTGCCGCCGCACCTGACAGCATTAGACACGCTAGCTTTTGCGTACTGCACGGGGCTGAAGTTTGTAGCGATGCCGAACACGCTGACCGAGGTGCCGTCAAATGCGTTTATAGTGTGCACGAACTTGGATAATGTACAATTTCCGAAGAAACTGACGAAGATCGGGCATCATGCGTTTGCAGACTGTACGAATCTGCGCAATGTAGATATACCCGGTCTGGTAACAAATATAGAAGACTATGCGTTCAAGGACTGCCAAGTAAAAAGCGTATATAGTTACCTATTTGACCCGTTTAAAATCGGGCAGAACACGTTCTCGCCCTATGCGAACGCCAATGCGACACTCTATGTACCCAATGTAGAAGATACGGAGATGAAATACCTATACGACACACAATGGTCGCAATTTATTCACCGCAAACGAATGGACAAGGATTTTGCATATGACGATTTCTATGGAACGGGAGACATCACTATACGTTGCGAAGACGATCCCCTAAAGGGGACCCCTAATGCAATGCTATATCCGGGTGCGGGATTGACGGTGGAAGAAGGCGTATGCGACACCACGGGGATAGGCAATATAGTGATCGGCAGCGATGGCGACGAGGCATGGGGGGCAGTAATTGCGGGGTGCAACCTGCGTGTGGACTCGCTGATACAGAACATTACCATTATGGGTAAGAAATGGTATTTCTTAGGTTTCCCGTTTGAGGTGCGCATAGAGGATATATACGCAAATGCGAAATACGTCATTTACGAGTACGACGGGCAGATACGTGCCGATCGCGACACTACGGGCTGGAAACGCGTGCCGAAAGATCAGGAATATCTATACCCCGGACACGGATATATCTTCCAATTCAACTTTGCAACAAGCGGCGACATATCCATAGTGGTACCTTCACCCGATTTCTGCAGCCTAATAGAACAGATTATTTTGAAGTTCTTCCCATCGGATAAGGCAAATAACAAGAGTTGGAACTATGCTTCCAACCCGTTCCTCGGGTACTACAATATCGAGGACCTTAACACCACCGCACCTATCACGATATGGGATGTGGCGACAGGCAACTATCGCACCGTTCGCCCCGGCGATGACGAGTACTATTTCTCGCCCTACGAGGGATTCTTCCTGCAAAACGCCGAGGAGAAAGATGCGAAACTGGCCTTTGACCGCAGCAAGGCGATGACCAAACAACAGATGGACGAACAACACAAGCAGCGCAGACAAGTAGCAGGACGCACACCAGAGCAAGACAAAGAGCGTGCAATAATCAACCTGATACTGGCATCGGAAACGGCGAGCGACAACACCCGCATCGTGATTAACGACGGGGCAGGTTTGGGGTATGACCTTGGGGCGGACGCTGCAAAATTTTTGACAACGGACAACGGCGTACCACAGATCTTCTCCTACGACAATGAGGATATAGAGTATGCCATCAATGAACGTCCGATGGGTACGGGAACTATTGAATTGGGCGTGCGTCTGCCCAAGGCGGGAATGTACACTATTTCCACAGCACGTATGGACACCGCCTTCTACCTGCTTGACCGCGACCAAGACCGCCTGCATGATTTTGCCGACGGCGACTATATATTCTCCGCAGGCGCAGGTATGCACACAAGCCGTTTTGCCCTTGTGCGCAGCCGTATTCCACAAGACATTGACAATGCAACCAATGATGTACGTGTAGAACCCGCCGAAAACGGACTATATATACAGGGGAACAAACCTATAACAATATATAACGCAGCAGGAATGTTGGTTGCCAGCGGTGTAGAAAACGGTCTGTTGCCGTTACCGGCAGGCGTATATATGGTTGTAGCAGGCAGCAATGCAGAAAAATATATGGTAAAATAAGGTACCGGTAATGAAGAAATATCGTCTCATCATATACCTGTGCTTTGTTGCGCTCTTGGGAACTTTACCTGTGCGAGCGCAGCAGGAGGACGATTTCGACCCCATCTTGCCGCCCGACCCCGCTACCGCATACAAGGTAAGCGTAGGTGTCGATCCGGCAGAAAGTGCGACAGTATCCGAGGGAGGTACGTTTGCCGTAGGCGCAAGCGTTCTCATCGGCTGTACACCTGCGGAAGGTTACCAATTCGAGTATTGGACACAGGACGGTGTACGTTGCTCCGAAGATACCCAATTCACCTATACCGTCACGCCTAAAAACACAACTTTTGTGGCACACCTGACACAAATAGCGACACACCGTCTGCGCCTTTTGACAAATCCGACAGGAGCCGCTACGTTGGTCGGCGCAGGGGATTACTACCCGAACAACGTGGTGAATATAGGTTGCACGCCAAATACCGACTATCATTTCCTATACTGGTCGCTTGACGGACAAATCTATTCGCACGAAAAGGAGTGCACCTACACGATGGGAGCCGAAGACGTTACCCTGACGGCATTTTTCACCCATACACCCCATTATACTATTTCCATTTCGCCCGATGATACACAAGCGGGAGAAGTGTCCACCTCTGGCGGACGATATACCAACGGCGAGATGGTGGAGATATCTGCTACCGCCTATGCGGATTATGTATTCTCGCACTGGACGCTCAACGGGGATTACTACACAGATCAAGCCACATTCACTTATACGGTTGGGGATTACGATGCCGCATTTGTGGCAGTGTTCGATTTTGATCCGCATCACCCCGATGACCCTGCCACTGAACTGACCAGTATAGTACGTTTGGTTTGCGAGCCAGACGGGGCAGCAGAACTGAACCTTCCCACGGAAGACAGATACCCAGAGGGGGACACACTGATTATCCGCGCCACCATGAATGCGGATTATGTATTTGAAGGCTGGTACAAAGACGATGAGCCGGTAGCACCGACCACTGCATTTTCCTATATTGTTGAGAAAAAAGATGCGACGTTTACCCTGCGGGCAAGACGGATTATTCACAGCCGACTGGAACTGGTTTCCACCCCCGAGGAAGCGGTAACGTTTAACTTCAGTTCGGGACGAACCTATCCTGCAGGAACCATCCTTCCCCTACGTGCCGCTGTGGCTGTAGGTTATGTGTTTGACGGATGGTACGAGGGGGATTCGCTGCTTTCCACCACAACAGAACTCACATATACCATTGGTACGAAAGATGTCATACTGACCGCAAAGGCCCTTTCTGCCCCTGATGACGATTTCGATCCGCTGCACCCCGATGACCCCGCAATGAAAGCTGTACATATCCATGCCGTGTCAGCCAATAAAGCGATGGGCAAAGCTTATGGTTCGGCAATATGCGTTGAGGGCAAACGGGTAAAGATTGGCGCTAAAGCCACCTATGGCTATAGTTTTGCACGTTGGAGCGATGGTGACGATGACGCAGTACGCACTGTGGTTGCCGTCCAAGACACTACTTATACTGCGTTCTTTGCACCGAAAGTATTCAATCTGACCGCCATGCCGGCAGACACAATGATCGGACGTGTAACAGGCGGAGGCAATTATCCCTATTGCACCGATGTGATGCTGCGTGCAATACCTGAAGACGGTTACCGCTTTGTGCGCTGGTCGGACTATAATACGGACATAGAGCGTAAAGTGCGCCTTACTTCAGACACTCTCTTTACCGCCTATTTCGAGGCTATCCGCTATACTATAACCGTACAGAGTGCCACGCCCGATATGGGACAAGTAAGCGGCGGCGGTATATATGCCCCCAACGCCATAGCCGTAATAAGTGCCACTCCGAAAGGCAGTAACCGATTTCTACAATGGGACGACGGCAACACGGACAACCCACGCAAAGTACAAGTAAAAGGAAACAAAACCTATATTGCCCTGTTTGTAGGCGGACATGGTACACCTACTTATATAGGAGAGGGAGCCGACACATCTGCCACCTATAAGATACTGATAGGTAATCAGATATATATTGTACGAAATGGCGTAATTTATGATACGACAGGAAGGCGAATAGGCGGAACGAAAAATTGAGAACAGCGTTAGCCCATTATTCTCTGACGATACGAAACATTTTGTCATAACAACAAAAGAACAGGCTGCCCGATGAATGTCCGGCAGCCTGTTCCAAAGAAACAACACGTATTTTTATTGTACCTTGATCTGACTATCGTTTGTAAGGAAGGGAGGCATGAATGGCGGCACTACTGCTACCAATAAGAAGGTCGAAAGTACCGGATTCGAGCGTCCATTTGTGCAAGTCAGGCTCAAAATAAGAGAGCATATCATCGGTAATGGTGAAATATACGGTCTTTGTTTCACCCGGTTGCAAAGATATTTTCTCAAAAGCTTTCAGTTCTTTGACGGGGCGGACAAGCGATGACTTGCGATCAGAGACATAGAGTTGCACCACCTCTTTGCCCTCGCGGGAACCTGTATTGGTAATATCCACAGAAACAACATTGCCCGACAGAGTGGCATTGGAGTAAGCAAACGTGGTGTAACTCAAGCCATAGCCAAAGGGGAATATGGGTTGATGCTTGGGGGTATTGATAATGTATGCCACACCCTGCGAAGTATATTTGAGCGGGCGTTTGCGACCGTAGAGGTCCGCATAGCGATAGCCGACAAAGATGTCGTCTTTGTACTCCTCCTCGTTGTTGATACCAGGGTAGGCAATCGCGCCATATTGGTGCGCAGGATAGTCATTGAGAGCAGGCATGAACGTGAATGGAAGACGTCCCGACGGATTGACATCGCCGAAGAGTACATCAGCGATAGCGTGCCCTGTCTCTGAGCCGCAGAACCATGCCTGCAACAAACCGGCTGTCTCGGGCAACCATGGAGTAGCATACGCATTACCCGAGAGAATCACTACCACAAGGTTTTTGTTGGCTTTTGCCAAAGCAGAGATCAGTTCAGACTGCCCATAAGGAAGATCGTACCAGAGACGGTCGCTTCCTTCGGCATCTTGATGGTCGGCTTTGTTAAGCCCGCCGACAAAGATAACCACATCGGCTTCACGCGCAGCAGCGACTGCCTCACCGGTCAATTCGGACACGGAACGGTGGTCGGTAAGGTCTTGACCTGTGGTAACACCATTGTACTCGCCACCAGTATCCCCCACATAACCGCGCACATAGCGCACGTTGTTTTCCCCCGCACGCTCACATATACCCTGAAGCGGAGATATTTCATATTTGGCCTTGAGCGATGATGAGCCACCGCCGACAGTCATCTGCTTGATTGCGTTTTCACCCACTACAAGGATTTGTTTACCCGGTTGCAAAGGCAGAATATGATCGTTTTTGAGAAGCACGATCCCCTCATCCGCCACCGCACGCCCTACGGCGATATGTGACTCAGAACAGAGACTACCAAAAGCACGCTCGGGATTCATAGAAGTACGAAAGATGAGGCGCAAAACGTGGCGCACTTTGTCGTCCAATTCAGCAGTGCCCACCTCGCCGCTGCGAATCTTCCTGAGATACGGCTGTGCAAGATAGTACATATCGTATGCATTGGAAGTTCCATCGGTGAGTCCGTCTGTCCACGAACCGAACTCAAGGTCGAGTCCGTTGCGAATAGCCTCGTCAGTAGAAAGCGTACCACCCCAGTCTGAGATAACAGCCCCATCGAAATGCCACTCATCGCGTAGAATATCGATGAGCAGACGATGATTGTGGCAGGCATACTGCCCCTGATACTTGTTATACGCCCCCATGATAGACCATGCATTGCCCTGCTCCACAGCAGCGCGGAAAGCCGGGAGATAAATCTCATACAGAGCACGGTCGGAAACAGTAACATTGACCGTATGGCGGTTGCCCTCCTGATTGTTGAGCGCATAGTGTTTCACGCATGCTGCCACACCGCAGGATTGCAAACCCCGGATATATGGCACAACCATAGCGGATGACAGGTAGGGGTCTTCACCCATGTACTCGAAGTTACGCCCGTTGAGCGGGGTGCGGTAGATGTTTACCCCCGGACCAAGCACCACGTTCTTGCCACGATAGAGAGCCTCCTCTCCAAGAGAACGCCCATAGAGTTGTGCCAATGAGGGGTTCCATGTAGCCGCAAGACAGGTAAGGGCGGGAAAAGCAAAACAGGAGTCGTTTGTCCACCCTGCCTGCTCCCACTCGTCCCATTTGACTTCCGGACGAATACCATGAGGACCATCAGTACACCAAAGTCCGGGAATACCAAGACGCGCTACGCCCGGCGAAGAGAACTTGGACTGCGCATGGATAATGGCGATTTTCTCGTCAAGAGTCATACGCGAGAGAGCATCCTCCACACGGGCATCCATAGGAGCATTGGGATCAAGATATATCTGTGCTGACAAAGAAAAAACCATTGCCAACAAGCCAAAAACTGATATAAAAAATTTCTTCATAATACATTGTTTATTTGGGATGTAGAGCGGTAATCGGCCGCTCTACACCGATAGGATTTACTCTGCGACTACAGTACCAAGTGCATTGTAGCGAACACCATCCTTGAGGATATAGAGTTGTCCGTTCTCGATTACCTTGGTGGCTTTAGTAGCAATAGTTGCATCGTTGAGTGCAGTCACCTCGGAAGAAATAGTAACCTTTGCACTAACTGTTTCATAATCCACTACCAGTGTAATGGTGCAGTCGGTGTATTTCTTCTCGGCATCTGCAGGCTTGATATTATCTTTGCCCTGTCCTTTGAGTGCGCAAGTATATTCCTCGTTGATAGTCCAAGGCGTATCTTCTGCATCGGCTACGAACTCGATAGCCCAGTTGCCATAGACTACCTTAAACTCACCGCTAAACTCAGCAGCCAGCAACTCGTAGGTGTTGGTTTTGCCCTCTACGGGAGCAAACTGCTGCTCTGCCTCACACTTCCAACCGAGTTGTTCACCGGGGAGATACCAGTTGGCTTCCATTACCTTAAAATCACCACTTACGAGGGTCAGAACCATATCTGCGGTGTCCAAAGTCAGCACAGCATTGTCATAAGTGCCGAAGGGGTTAGCGAGGCTCAGGTTGTCCACTTTGCCGAGTGTGTAAGGTACATTCATCTCCAAGCCTTTCTTGGTGTCGTTCATACACCATTCGCCTTTCCACTCACGGTTGATGATGATCTTGAAACCACCATTGAGGTTAGGTACATTGGCTGTCAGCACGCCATTTTTATCCTCGAATGGGATAGCATCTTGGAGCGACCAGTTGTTGGTGCAAGCACCTATGAGATAATACACATTGGGTGTTCCGGAGTGGTCGTAAGGCGTACCGCTGACGAGGGTGATGACGAGTGCATCGGGGTTGGTAGCGTCCAAAGTGAGTGTAGCGTCTTTGTAGCGATAGTTCTCTGCCAAGTCGATAGCGATATTGGCAGGATCACCCTTACCGTCTATTTCCTTTGTCAAAGTGTAGGCTTTGTTCATCTCGAGTTTAGCCACTTCGCCTTCGTAAACACCACCGTGCTGCGGGTGCCAGTCGCCGTTCTCGGCAATCTTAAACTCACCATACAAGTCAGCCACATGGAGTGTCAGCACACCATTCTCCTCTTGGAATTTGAAAGACGAACTGTTTTGACTCCAACCACTGGCTTCACCTGCGAAATAGTAGTCGGTTGCATTGAGGCTGAGCGCAGCCACCAATGCGATTACAAAAGAGAATACCTTTTTCATAATACTAAAAATTTAGTTGTTAATATAATTGTTAATTAGTTGTATCTTGTTAGTTGTCTGCGCGAGGTTGTCGGTATTGCCGCCAAGCAGCGGACAATAGAGTTCTAAACTCGAGCGCAGCATCTTGCTTTCCGCCAGCGCACGGACTTCAATATCGGTCATCGCGGCACGGTAGAAGAATAGTTGGCAGATGTCCTTGCCCGCAATAGAAAAATGCGTCGTCGTATCGGTGTAGTTTTCTAAGGTGGCGACACACTCGCCGTTGGTGTACCACTGCAAGCAACGGCGGCAATCGGAATAGACGATGGTGTATGTGGTATCGTTGCTCGTATAAGCCAGCGTGTACGATTCTAATCCGGGTTCGGCGGTAAAACCAATCGCCTCCACCCCACTCCTGTTACCCTTGGTGGCAACATACTGCGGAAGCGGCTTGCCTTGGTCTAACGCCGTAAACAGCGAGGGCGGGAAACTGCTTGCCAAAGCCTTATGTCCGCGGGTGTTGGGGTGGTAGATGTCGGTGCCGTCCCAATAGCCGTCCGCCCAATGCCCCGCGCCGTCATCAATCGTGCCGAAGAGATTGATAGTAGTTACATTCCACTGCTGCACCTCGAGGTTCACCTCGCAAAGGTCCTCATAATCCACCGCATTGAAGTCGGCACGCGGATAATTGTTGGTAACGATAACTATGCGCCCGTCGCGCTGCAATTGCTCTATCAAGCGCGGCATATTCTCGCGATAGGAGAGCAAAGCGCGTTCGCCTTTCTCGTGCAACCCCTCATTGCCGAGACTGAGACCGACAACCACGTACTTTGCCGACGTAGGCATCAGGTCTCGATCATAGCGGGCAAAGAGATCATACGTATCGTTGCCACTGACAGAGACATTCACCGCTTGCCAACCATGAGGCAAACGCTGACCAACCAAGTCGGCATAGCCTTGCAAAGAATCAGCACCCACCCCTTTGCACACCGATGATCCGAAGAAACAAACAGTATGTTCGGGTGTTGTAGTGCAGGATGATACCAACACCACAAAGGAGAGCAGAAAGGTATGTAGGCAGCGTTTCATTGGGAACGTCAATTACAAATTACGCATTATCTATTCCAAACGCAAGAGGTGATACTCTTAGCAGGGAGGGTAACATTGAAATGGTGGGTATTGTCATCGATGATAAAATTTACACCGCTGTCGCCCTCGTTAAAAAGCACCAAACCATACGTACCATCGGGATTCTCGGATGCCACTGCCGATACATTGGTGGGCAAGTAGCCCGTAGTACCGATACGAGTAGAACCGGTACGGAGGGCTTTGCTGAGATGCCCAATTACATAATAGTGGCTACGTTTAGTAAGCGTAGTGTAGTCGCGCGAGGATACATCAACCGCCCCATAACATGTGGAGCAAGCCCCTGCACCGCCGTGAGGACCACCATTGTCATCAAGCATAAAGTTCCACACAATCACCGCTTTGCACCAGCGCGTAACGGTTGCCATACAGGTATTCTTCATTTCCTGCATAAGCGACTGATTGAAACTCTGATAGTTCCATGTGCCGATAGATGCCTCTGTGAAATAAAGGTTCTTCTCGGGGGCTTTCTTGTGGATATTCTCCAACTCGGACGGATTGCCGCCATAGTTATGGTAAGCGGCACCATCAATATACTGCGATGCGTCGGCATCGGCGTAAATTTTGAGCGGGTATTGCTGTTGATCTTCTTTGCCATCGTAATTGTAGTTGTGGTCAAAGCAGATGATTTTCGTCTGCAGATTCGCCGCGCGGAAAGCGGGTCCAAGGGCGGTCTTGACAAAATCGCGTTCTTGATTCCACGGCATATAGAGCGACATTGAGTTGCCCCAGTTTAGCGGCTCATTCTCCACAGTAACACTGGTGATGTTTACACCCTCTGCTTCAAAGGCTTGTATCCATTTGACAAAATAGGTGGCATAGTCTTGATAGTAGTCGGGGTTGAGATAACCGCCCACCCAGTTGTTGTAGGCATTCTTCTTATGGATGTCGTCCACTTTCATCCAACGCGGACAACTCCACGGGGTACCCATCACTTTGAGGTCGGGGTTGATAGCCAATATCTCTTTGAGAACAGGAATGATGTACTGTGTCTCGTCGGAAGTAAGAGCAAAATGCTCAATACCCTTGGTGTCGCAACAGGTGTAGTCGTAGTTGGAGCGGGCGTTGAAATCGCTACCTCCAATAGGCACACGCACATAACTATAGCCCATACCGTCTTTCACGTCAAAGGTTTCGCGGAGCAGTTTGGTACGATTGGCTTGCGACATCTGCATAAGGTTGTATGCCGCAGCCCCCGTGATAGCCGCACCAAAGCCGTCGAAGTCCTGATAGCGTTGGTTGGGATTGATGGTGAGCGTCAGTTCGGGCGACATATTCAAGCCCTCGGCAAAGTCTTTGCCAATAGCATCGAAGTGCATCGTATTGTCGGCGGTTGTGATATAGGTCATCACATCACGCGTCTGCGGTTGGGGGACAATCCCGCCGGTAGAATCCGTGGAATCGCCTTTATCCGGCGGGGTAACCACCGGTGTATTGCACGCCGCCAGCAAAAGGGCAGTCAGTAAGATTGAAATCATTTTCATTGTCTTTGAACGTTAATTATCGTTAATTCTTTCAGAAAAACATATAATTGAACCATTAATTCATGGTAAAAAACATTGATGGGTCATTCGTGAATAATTATATGTTCTTTAAATGTTAATTTCAGTATAGGATGCGCTCCGGATAGGGAATAGTATCAGGAATCACCTATTAATCACCTATCAATCACCTATCAATCACCTATACCTGTTAGCATTATCTAAGCACTTTCCTGCCGTCGCGGATAACAATACCGCGGTAGTCGGCATTGACGGTGCGACCAAGGACATCGAAAGACTCGGCACGGAGATAATCGTTGTCGGTGTTCTCAAGCGAAGAAGGTGTACCTTTGCGGGTAATTGTATTGGTGGATTGTGCCACATTGGTCAGGTCATCGTTGTTGAGCGGGCAATAGATCTCAAGCGATGAGCGGAGCAGTTTGCCTGTCTCGATAGCCGCCACCTCGTCGGCATTGAGAGCAGAGCGATAGAACATCAAGTCGTTGACCTGCATATCAATACCGCCGAGTACCACCTCACCGAGAATTGACTTGTCCTCCTGCTTGTCCATCTGCTTGCCATCGAGGTAGGTATAGGTCTGACCTGCAGCCTGATAGTGGGAGATGACCAACGTATGCCAATTGCCATCGGCCGCAGCAGCGGGAAGGGCAAAAGGTTTAGCCATTCCATCAAGACGCAGTTTTGCCACCATACCTGCCGTAGTAGTTTTCACACGCACTACAAGGGTATAGGAACCGACAGCCGCTTCGGGTGAGAACTCCAAGGTCTCGGTAGGGGTAAGGTGCAAGCCCTCGCCGTTTTGACGAGTAGGCATTGGCTTTCCTGCAGCCAGAGCATCAAAAAGCGATGGCACAAAAGCATGCATAAACTCGGTATGACCGGTCTCGTTGGGGTGGTAGATATCGTCTCCGTTTTGGTAGCCGTCCGCCCATTGACCGTTGCCTTGACAGTTGTCCAATGCACCGAGGAAATTGACGGTAGGGATATTCCACTCGTGCATTTCGAGGTTCATCTTCTTCACATAGTCATAGTCGGTAGCATTGTAGTCTCCGCGCGGATAGTTGTTGGTAGCGATAACGTACTTGCCTTCCGCCTCAAAGAGATCAATGAGAGTCTGCATATTGGTCTTCCACTGGTTATAAATTGCCTGCGGATTAGCCGCACCATGAATACCCTCGTTGCCGAGACCAAGACCAATGACCACATATCTGCCACAATCAGCAAGGAGATGCCCCTTGTAGCGGGAGAGCAGATTAGTCGTATTGTTGCCATTGATAGAAGCATTGGAGTATTCGTAGTCGGTCAGCAGTTGCCCGAGTTGCCAAGCATAACCGTGTTTCACGTTGCCAACCTCGGAAGCACCCTGTCCGTTGCAGACCGAGGAACCGAAGAACGTAATCTTGTTGTCCGCAATATCCACGCACTCCAATGAGTAGGTGAAATGCTGCATATCAAGAATAACGATTTTCTTTCCGTGGTGCATAGGGATGTCGCCCAAAGAAATAGAAGCCAGCGACTCATCGGGTTTGTAGCCGACAATACCTTCAACGTTATTACGTGTCTTGACCGTTAAGTCCCACGATGAATTGAAACAGAACTGTCCACGCTCGGCATCGCTACCCATATGGGGTACAAGGTTGAGTGTATCACGCCAAACGCCATTACCACGGTAGGTCATCGCCACGCCTGCGGCATTCCACATGGCAGTGGTAACGTTGCCCACCAAGCCGCAGCGGGTGATTTTGACGAACTCGGGTTCGGCGCCTTGGGTGTTAAAACGGACATTGTAGATACCTGTTTCCTCTGAAACAGTGCCGCTATAAAGGGCTTTACCTTCAGCGGTCTCGAAAGCGATAGTACCGCCATTGGTGAGCATACAGAATGTCTCAAAGTTCTGACTTTCGGTCTCGCCGTCTTTGGCAATCCTATACATATCAATGGTGTTGCCCTCTACACCCGTGCCTTTGAGCGTCAGACTCTCATATTTAACTACAACAGGCGGCGTTACACCCGAGAACTCCTGCATACGCATACAGTTGATAGGATAATATCTGTTGGATGTTTTGCTTGCACCTTCCGACACATAAATGGTAATCTTACCCTTTGTGTCGGGAAAAACCATCTCACTCAAATACACATTGCCGACGTTTTGATTTACACCTGTGCCGCCAAGGTCTTTGCCTGCGGCTTGCAATGTAGAGGAAGTAGAAGTTAAGCCCTCGATGTCGTATTTCGATACACGGTTATCCTTTGCCGCACGGCTGCCAAAAATTTTGAATTGGTAGGCTTTGGTCTTATCCAATCCGCTGATTACAAAGCCACAACGCTCGGCATTGGAGGCAAAAAGATAGTCGCGCGTAGCGTTTACCACTGCCAAGTCGCCCAACTTGTCGACATCGGGCGTGGATAGCCCGCCAGCACCATTACCGAGGAACAAATCGCCTGTGTAAGTAAGGTGCATAGCCGTTGTTTGGTTGTCAGCGGTAATGAGCAAATAGTCAGCGTCCTTGCTTACTCGCCACGGGTCTGCTTTCACCTCTGCGCCGATGTTGTTCCAATAGTTGCCGTTACCATCGGGATTGACCACAGCCGTAGCATTGCTACGTCCCGTAACACCGAAATCGAAATAGAAGGAACGCTGCAGTGTTTCTGCCGAAACACTCAAAAGGGTCAGCGCAGCGAGTCCTGCCAGAAAAGTTTTTTTCATATCTGTTTTTATTGCCATACGGTATGTTTCCACACCGTATGGCAGGTAAGTTATTATTTAATTTTCTCGTAAGTGGTCGTTTTTTGCTTGGTATCAAGCGTGATACGATAGATACCTTCAAAAGGTTCGTTGGTGGCGATCCAGTTGCCTTTCTCGTTACCCTCTGTTTTGTCGCCTTTCTCACCGTCCTTGACGATACCTGTAGTACTATTAATACCCTTGATATTCAGTCCGTTTTGGGTGTATGTACCACCATCTTCTTCGCCGCCCCAACCGTGTTGGTGGAAGAACTTGAAATTGAGTGAACCATAGTTGGCATAGTCAGTGCTCTGCTCATTCTTCATATAGACGGTGAATTGATAAACGCTATTGCCCAACGGGTGTGCCACAAAGTTCTGGTTCGGGCTGTCAAAGCCCCAGCCCGATGTAGCGGAAGGATTGGCAGAAGGCTGCCCCATACCCACGCCACAGAGGTACATCACATCGGGTGCAGTGAGTTCGTAGAGCGGTTCGACCACAAGATAGTCGTTGGCGATGTCGTAGGACACATAGTACTGGTCTTTCTTACCGAGGAACTTCACCTTGTTGCCACCAAGGTATTCCATCCAATCAAGGTTGTATGCCTTTGAGAGGTCTGCGCAGCCCGTAATTTCCACTTCGCTGTTCTCGTCGAAGAAGATTTTTGCGCCACGGTAGAGTTTGGCAACGCTGCTCGAACTGATGTAGGTCGGAGTCTCAATGAGGTCGGCTTGTACATCGAGAGTAGTAACAGGTTGTGCTACCTTGCCGCCGTAGGTCAGTTCAAAAGTAAGCGGATTGAAAGTGATGGTATCGATACCCTCTATGGCGTCATCGCTCAGGGTGATCGAAGTTGCTTCGCCAGCATTGAACTGTGCCTCGGTAATCATAGTCAGTTTGCCGTTGAGCATACCAAAGACGGGTTTCGACCAATCAATACGCCCGAACTTAGTGCCGACGGTAGCAAGAAGGAACTCGATAGACTTCGGATATGCGAGATCGTATGCCACAAAGCGGTCGTTGTCGAGGGTCATCTGTTTGCCCTTTCCAAGAGGCTTATAGTCGATAGTAGGCGGCATAACGTACATGGTTTCGAGAGCAGGACGATGACCTGTGCAACCGCCAAGGATCATATCTTTGGCAGTTCCTTCCACATTGGTAGCAGTAAGATAGACCTTGACCTGCTCACCCTCCGGCATATTCGCGCCAAAAGGTACTGCGTACTTATAAGTACCCTCGAAAGCGTAGTCGGGTGTGCGCACCACCTCGTTGGCCAGCACATTCATACCCGCGATGACTTTGACAGAGAGCGTAGAGAGCGGGGTTTGCGTCTCTGTAACTTTCACATTGAAAGCGATACTATCAGTGCCGAACTGCACATCGGTAGTCAGCAGTGTTGCCTCTATTTGCGGGTCGCCCGCAGGATAGACCTTGCGGAATTCCTTTTGCTGGCAGCCGATAGCGAAAGCGACTACAGCCAACATCATCAATGATCGATATATTTTTTTCATTGTCGTATTCCTTTCATTTGATTAGTAGCCCGGGTTCTGTTGGAGATTGGAGTTCTTGTCCAATGCAGTCTGCGGGATAGGCATCAGGCGATGTGCCTCCACAAACGGACGCGACTGCGGCAGGCGTCCCTCATCACGGGTGTTGATGGTGTTCATCACATCCATCAGTTTGCCGAAACGAATGAGGTCGAACAGACGCTGCCCCTCGAGTGCCAGTTCCAAACGGCGCTCATGCAGGATAGCATCCAACATAGCATCTGTGCTTGCGAGAGCATCGGTCTTCACGTCACCGAGTTTTGCACGGTGGCGCACATTATTCACAAGGTCAGCCGCACCGCTCATATCGCCTTGATGAGCCAACGCCTCTGCCTTAAGCAGCATCAAGTCGGCGCCACGCAACTTGATAATGCTGTTGAATGCCGAGCGGCACTTGTACATAAACGGATAGTGATCAGCAGGATAGTAGTTGCTCCATGCACAATCGTAGTAAACGATGGTCTGGTTGCGACGCAGGGTGTCTCCCTCAGCATCGAAAGCAGCGATGAGGTCGCGGCTCGGGGTAATCCATTTTGCCCACGAGAAACTATTGTCCCAATTAGACAGGTCGCGTCCGAACATCCATGTGCACCAGTTGCCGCTACCTGCGGGATATTGCACCTCGAGGATCGTCTCGCGCGAGTTGCGCAAGGTGGCATCTCCACCGGCTCCGTTAGCGCCTGTGCCCGGCGTATAGCCCCAGAGGTCAGCAAAATTCGGTTCGAGCATGATACCGTCAGCAAAAACCAAGTCGCAGTATTTCACCACATTCTCCCAATCGCTTTTCTCGGCATATAGTTTGGCAAGCAGTGCATACGCAACAGTCTTGCTTAGACGGGTCTTGTCCGCATTGTCGATAGCCGGGGCATACGGGATAGCCTCTGTGAGGTCGTTGATAACCTGCTGGTAAGCCGAATCCTGTGTTACCGGTTTCGGGAAATAGATAGGATATACCTCCTCGATATTGTCCGCAGTGATGTCGGGTGCTTCGGTAAGGTTGAGCGGGATATTGCCGAACCAATGTGCGAGGTCGAAGAGCATCATTCCACGGAAAATCTTTGCCTCGGCTTTCCATTGGTTGCGCTCCTCCTGCGTAAACGAGGGGTCTTCCACCTTGTCTATATTGGTGATGACCACATTCGCCTGTGCGATGTCTTCGAGGTAACGATCCCAGTCGCGGGCAATATCGCTATTGGACGCATCAAGGGCGTTTGTCTCCACAGGTACCACCTCGGCACCTGTTGTACCGGCATACGCATTATCGGTACGGGCTTCGCCGAAAAGCAGATAGTCGACATACCAATGCTCCTGGCGATCGCGCATCAACTGGTAGAGGTTCTGATAGACCGCTTGGATAGCCGCACGGTCTTTGAATTTTACACGTGTGGTGTCAGCATTCGACGAACCGAGATTCAACTCCGACTGGTCGGAGATTGGTTCGATATTGAGGTCACAACCTGCCATAGTCAGCGCTGCGAGGGCTACACCTATTATATATATGTACTTTTTCATATTGTGGGTCTCCTAATTAGAATTCGATGTTAATACCGAGTACGAAACTGCGGGTTTGCGGGTAGGTACCGTAGTCAAGCCCTTGTACCGTACCCGAATTGCCGTTTTGGTTCACTTCGGGGTCCATACCGAGATAGCGGGTGAGCGTGAGCAGGTTTTGTGCCGAGAAATAGGGTTGCAAGCGGCTCATACCTATTTTCTGCATCCATTTGCCCGAGAACTCATAGCCGATAGTGAGGTCTTTGAGGCGGATATACGAACCGTCCTCTACAAAGTAATCGCTCACCTTCATATCGAAACCTGCCTTCGGGATAGAGGTTTCCATACCCGGACGACGCCAACGGTCGAGTACGCGAACCGACTGGTTCTTTGCATCATACATACCCTCTGTCTCAATACGCCCGGCATTGAAAATGTCGTTACCATACGAACCTTGGAGCAGGAAACTAATGGTTACGCCATAGAAACGGAACGTGTTGGTCATACCAAAAGTAAAATCGGGATTCGGGTCTCCAATATATGTACGGTCGGCAGCCGTTACCTCCCCATCGCCGTTCACGTCCAAGTAAATAAGTTCGCCCGTCTCGGGGTCCACTCCACCTGTCTTGTAGCCGTAGAACGATCCGAGCGGCATCCCTGGCGTATTGCGCACGCAGTAATCAGCCAGCACATCGGTCACCTTGGCATCGTAATAGACCTGACTGGTAGCCAGTTTGTCAAGACGGTTCTTGTTGTGCGAGATATTGAATTGAGTATCCCATTGGAAATTCTTGCGCACGAAGTTGTGCGAAGTGATAGAAAATTCCACACCCGTGTTGGTCATTTCACCCTCGTTGCGCTGTATCGATGATACGGCAGCCGAACCGGCAGGCAGGCTTACCCACATCAGCATATTAGTGGTTTTCTTGTAGTACCAATCAAAATTGAATGTCAAGCGGTTGTGCAACAACGTCCAATCCAAGCCAACGTTGGTCTGCGAGGTAGTTTCCCACGTGAGGTCAGTATTGCGGAGCGAAGCCTGACTATAAGTAGGAACGGCGTGTTCCTTACCTGTCTCCCACCAGTTCTGGCGGTTGATGTTATAGCGTTCAAGGTATGCATAGTCGCCAATCCCTGCTTGGTTACCGGTCTGTCCCCAGCCACCGCGGATCTTCAAGTCGTCAATCCATGTAACATCTTTCATAAACTCCTCGCCCGAGATACGCCATGCCGCACTGGCAGACGGGAAATAGCCCCAGCGATGTCCCGGTGCGAGTTTGGAAGAACCGTCCGCACGGAAATTCACAGACAATAGGTAACGCGAATCATAGTTGTAACTCACACGCGCAAAAGCCGACATAATCGCCCACTCGCTAGCAGTTGTGGAGGTTGCACCCGGATCTATTTTATTGGCTGCATTCAACGTCTCAATAGTACCATCGGCATAGTGGCTGCCTTGGATATTGGAGTAGGTGTACATTGAGTGGGTATAAGAAGAACCAAGCATCACATCAAGGTTATTCTTACCGAGTTGTGTATTGTAACTCAGCACGTTATCCCATACCGTTACGAGGTCGGATGTGCGGCGGTCAGTACCTTCGCCGTATTGATTACGCCCCCACGAAGTCTTGTCCGGGTCAAGGAACGAAGTAAAATTCACCATCTTCAAATCCTCCGTAAAGGTAGTTGTGAATTTCAGTGAATGTGTGTAATTATCGGAACGATTGAACTTTTTGGTATCATATAGAGTGAAGATACCTTTTCCGCTTGCTACAAGGCGGTGTTGTTTATCGTGCTGATTCTTATATCGTTCGATATTTTCCAGCGGGTGTGTGATGTTGCTCACACCATAGAAATTAGTATAGTAATGATTCGGATTCTCAGGATCGTATATAGGTGCGTAGGTCGGCGTGTTGATAACCGACAATACCAATCCGCCACGGTTAGCACCCGTACCGGAGGAAATGGTGCCTTCGTTGTCGCTGTAGGCGTAGGCTACATTGCCGCCTACGTTCAGCCACTTGGTGATTTCGGCATCAAGCGCGGTACGGAAATTGTAGCGTGCGAATTTGGTTGTTTGAATTACCCCACCCTCGTTGGCATATCCGCCTGACATATAGTAGTTTACTTTGTCGGTGCTACCATTAACGGATACCTGATAATTCTGCGTAGAACCGGTCTTATAGGTTTCATCAAACCAATTGGTCTCGTCCTTCAAACCGTCGGGTAGCACTACCGTTGAACCGAGGTCGGCAAGGTACTCCTTATATTGCTCATAGTTAAGACTCTCCATACGATTGGTTACCTGTGTCCAACCTCCATACATAGAGAACGCCACGTGCATTTTCTCTTTACTCTTGCTGCCGGCTTTGGTGGTAATCATAATCACACCATTAGCCGCACGCGAACCATAGATTGCGGCAGAAGAAGCATCTTTAAGAATCTGCATAGACTCAATGTCATTGGGTGCGAGGAAATCGATATTGGTCATCGGCACTCCGTCCACCACATAGAGCGGGTCGTTGCTGGCATTCATAGATGTTGTACCGCGCACACGTACGACCATACCAGCACCCGGCTGACCGTTTGGTTTCACTACGGTAACACCCGCCGCCTTCCCCTGCATTGCCTGTGCGGCACTTGTGATCGGAAGTTTCTCAATATCTTCAGTTGAAACCGACGAGATAGCGGTTGTTACATCGCGTTTCTTTTGCGTACCGTAACCAATAACCACCACCTCATCCAAAGCCTCGGTATCATCTTGCAATACAATTGATACGGGACTCTTGGCATGTGCAGAGACCTCGGTGGATTTCATACCCACATAACTGATAACGAGCGTGGCTTGCTCGCTGCTCACGCTGAGCGTAAACCGACCATCAAAGTCGGTTACAGTACCATTTCCTGTACCTTTTTCCAATACGCTGGCACCAATCACAGGCTCCTGCTGTCGGTCGGTAACTACACCGCTGACCACCACATCTGCCATCGCTGCTATGTTGGCAAATAATAGCGCGGAAAAGAGAAGTAGTTTGTGTTTCATGTTAGTTATAATAATTAGTTATAATCCGAGACATTCCCAAAATACGCAATGTGCTTTCTGGCTTTCCGTTGCAAAATTACTACAATAAAACTCTATGAACAAACCATTTTGCATAGATGTGGGCTTGAAGTGGTATGTTTTATAACATATTTTTCACAACATGCTGATTTTCAGGCAACATATTCAGATGTACACATACCAAAAAGTGGACCTTCAAGAGATTGGCAAATGGTGTTTTCCTCGCCGAATACGCCTTTCCGCACCAGAAAAATCCACATCTACCCGACTCTGCGCCAGAAAATAATGGTACAAAAACAAACAGCACATTACGCAAAACCGTAACGTGCTATTTGTCCTAAACCAGTCGGGATAGCGAGATTCGAACTCACGACCTCCTGCTCCCAAAGCAGGCATTCTAACCGGGCTGAACTATATCCCGAATGCTCTATATCTCAAAAGCGAGTGCAAAGGTACTGCTTTTTTTTGAAATACGCAAGCGGGAGTGATAATTAACAATTAAAAATTAACAATTACCCTGCCATTCCGGACTTGCTATCCACCTGACATCCACCTGACATCCACCAGACTTTTCAATGCACAATGCACAATGCACAATGCGTAATGCGTAATGGAAGGCTATCCTCAGGGTATCCACAGGGAAAGAACAGGGAAATCAGAAATTGTGAATTAGTCAAGCATATCGCCGAAGTTGTTACTCAATTGCACCATCTGATCATATTCTTCCGGCGAGAGGTCGTAGAAATAGAAATTGCGCGGGTCAACAGGTTTGTCTTGGTAGCGTACCTCATAGTGGAGGTGCGGACCTGTAGATTTCCCCGTATTGCCGACAAGGGCGATGACATCACTGCGTTTCACTTTCTGCCCCGGACGAACCAACGACTTATACAAGTGTGCATAAAGCGTAGTATATCCAAACCCGTGATTTACAATAACCGTGTTGCCATAACCTTGTTTCCATCCCACAAATTCCACCTGCCCGTTGCCCGTAGCATAGACATCCGTACCGACCGGAGCGGTAAAGTCCATCCCAGAATGGAAACGGCGCACATGATAAACAGGGTCTATACGCACCCCATAGCCCGAAGCCACACGCTTGAGGTTTTGATTGAGAACGGGTTGAATAGCAGGGATATTCTCCATACGCACCTCTTGTGTTTTTGCTAATTCAAGCAGTTCATCATAGGACCGTGCTTGCGTATAGATTTCGCGTTCCAACACATCTATTTTCCGTGTCAAGTCGCTCACTAATTGCGAGTTAGTCATCTTGGCGATAGAGTCATAATAAGCAATACGATGAGTAGCCCCCGTGCGCACATTAAGGGGAATCGGTTCGGCTCCAAAGAGGACACGATAAAGATTCTCATCGCGTTGTCCGAGGTCTTGCATTACCACCTGCATTTGTTCTACCTGCTTACCAAGCAGTTCCACTTGCGCCTCGAGGTTCTTGTTTTTCTGTTGCAGTTGTGCCTCGCGCGGAGAAGGGAAGAAATAGAAATATATCAAGAAAAAGACGAATCCCAAACAGATACCGCCGATCAGATACCATCCAGACCGCCGCAACCAATAGAGCAGACCATGCTCTATACGCTCCAGAGCAAGGGTTTCAGGATTTATGTGATACTTTTTTTTCATTTTTCCACCAGAAGAAGTATTGGTTTTGTTGCTTTTTCTCTTGCTCAGTACGCGCCACATAGACAGGTTTCATTGTGTAGGGGTTGAGTCCCGTGTAGAACATCGTGGTCGAAAGCGTCATCGGTGTGGGGGTAAAATCCTGCACCTGCTCGGGGTGGTAATGCATTCGCTTTGTCCATTCGGCAAGGTTTGCCATATCGCGGTTGGTGCAACCGGGGTGAGAAGATATAAAATAAGGAATAAGTTGCTGTCGCATCCCCGCCTTCTCGTTGATACGCAAAAAGAAATCACGGAATTGGAGGAAATGCTCCCACGAGGGTTTGCGCATCAAGTGCAACACATCGAGCGCGGTATGCTCCGGAGCCACCTTGAGCCGCCCACTCACATGGCGTGTAATAAGTTGCTCCCCATATTCCTCTGACATCAGGTCGTAGCGCACGCCCGACCCCACAAAGGCGTGGCGGATATAAGGCAGTTTATCCACCGTGCGATAGATATCCAAGAGCGGTCGGAAGTCTTGATTGAGGTTCTTGCAAATCTGCGGTTGCAGGCAACTCGGTCGGGCGCATTTCTCGCACAGAGAGCGGTCTTTCCCCTGCATTCCGTACATATTCGCCGAAGGTCCACCGAGATCGCTCAATACACCTCTCCATTCGGGCAGCGTCTGCAAATGTTCTATCTGACGCAAGATGGACGCTTTGGAACGGGACGTGATTTGTTTGCCTTGGTGAGCAGATATAGTACAAAATGAACATCCGCCGAAACACCCACGGTGCATACACACAGAGAAACGAATCATTTCGTAGGCAGGTATATGCTTATCCTTGTATTTAGGATGCGGGAGGTATTGGAATGGCAGGTCGTAGATTTTATCTAACTCTCCAGTAGTCATCGGTTCATAGGACGGATTGACTACCACCAAACGTTTTCCTACCGGTTGCACGAGTGTCTGCTGATGAATCTTGTTGCTCTCGGTTTCTATCAGGCGGAAGTTCTCGGCATGGCAACGTTTGTCCCGGACCGCCTCCTCATGACTATGTAAGAGAATAGCATGCTGATTGATAACCGACTGTTGGTCAGTCAGATAAGCCGTTTGCGGAATATCGCAACTGATACCACGGCGAGCGATGTCGAGTATTGCCTGCTCGCCCATACCATAGATGAGCAGGTCGGCTTGCGAGTCCACAAGGATAGAGGGCATTAAGCGGTCAGACCAATAGTCGTAGTGAGTCAAGCGGCGCATTGATGCCTCAATACCGCCTATCACCACCGGAACATCGGGGAAATGCTGCTTGAGTATCTTACAATAGGTAATTGTACAATAGTCGGGACGCATACCTGCCTTGCCATCAGGGGTATAAGCATCATCAGAGCGCCGACGCCGAGCGGCTGTATAGTGGTTGACCATCGAGTCCATTGAGCCCGCCGTGATACCGAAGAACAAGCGTGGTCGCCCAAGTTTGGTAAAATCACGATGGTCTCCGCGCCAATCGGGTTGCGGCACGACAGCCACACGATACCCCGCTGCCTCCAACACACGCCCAATGACGGCGGCCCCGAACTGCGGATGGTCGATATACGCATCGCCACTAAACAGAATCACGTCCACTTCGTCCCAACCACGCAAATCCAATTCTTTGCGGGTAGTAGGCAAGTATTTCTTCAGGTCGTACTGCATCAATCCAATTGCAAATCCAAGGCGGTTTTTAATGACCCGAGTGCGGGATTTTCCTCTAACATGACTTTATATCTTTCCTCGTCGGTAAATGCCATTTGCGTACGAGTATATTGCGCAAGCGTCAGTTCAAATTCAATAGAGTCGTTTTGCAGTTTATCGCGCAACAAACGGTATATGGCGGGCAAATTATGCTTCAGTTCGTCCAACTGCCATGGATTAGGCATTTTCACCTGGATAGGCATAGTGCCTTTGTAGGAAGGACGATAGTCTGTAATCAGGCTCTGCAGACGCGGTTCCTCTGCAAAATGAGTACTCAGACCAATCCACGCGTCATTGAATTGGTCAGCCGTAAAAGGGGTAGTACGGTTGGTTTGAGGAGCAGGTTGGGGTTGTAGTTGTTCCGCTTGCGGACGGGCGGTTGCGCTATCCGCCACAGGCACTTGCTGAACTGTGGGTATCTGCGGGATATTTGGCATCGACGGCATCTGCGGAGCGGCTTTTGGAGCAGGAGCGGGACGTGGTGTCTGCACCTGCAAAGCCGGTTGTGCTGCAGAATGAGCCGCCTGCGGTTGTGATTGTACGGGTTGTGTCTGTGGTTGCGGTGCCATCGCAACGGGAGCCGCCAATTTCACCAATGCCAATTCCACCGTCAGACGTTTATTGCGTGCCGTACGGTAGTTGATATCGCATGTATTGACAATCTCCAGCGCACGAAATATCCATAATGGAGGACACTGTTGTGCCTGTTGAGCATAGTGCTGACGAATGGCATCCGATGTTTCGAGCAGTTGCACTGTCTGCGGGTCCTTCGACACAAGCACATCGCGCAAGTGCTGTGCAAAACCCGTAATAAAATTGCCCGCATCGAAACCTTTTTGCAGCACCTCGTTGAGCAGTAACAAAGCCCCGCTCACATCGTTGCGCAAGGCGCAGTCTGTCAAGCGGAAATAGTACTCAGTATCCAGGACGTTCAACACCTCGATGGTGCGCTCGTAGGTAATCTCTTTGCCGCAGAACGACACCAATTGGTCGAAGATACTCAGTGCATCGCGCATACCGCCATCGGCTTTTTGCGCCACCACGTTGAGTGCTTCTTCGCTCACGGTGACGCCCTCTTTCTCAGCCACATTCTGCAAGTGTGCCACCGTATCGGCAATCGTAATACGTGAGAAATCATACACTTGGCAGCGGCTTAAGATGGTTGGCAATACCTTGTGTTTCTCGGTGGTCGCCAAAATAAATATTGCATACGAGGGCGGTTCCTCCAAAGTTTTGAGCAACGCATTAAATGCCCCTGCCGAGAGCATGTGTACCTCGTCGATGATATAGACCGAGTACTTACCTATCTGCGGCGGGATACGCACTTCGGCTATCAGCGCACGGATATCCTCCACCGAGTTGTTGCTCGCGGCATCCAACTCATGGATATTAAACGACCGCTGTTCGTTGAACGCACGGCACGATTCGCACTCGTTGCAGGCATCATATTCGGCAGTCGGGTGGAGACAGTTGATGGTCTTTGCAAAGATACGCGCACAAGTGGTTTTTCCCACACCGCGCGGTCCACAAAACAGATACGCATGCGCCAAATGGTTCTGCCGGATGGCGTTTTGCAGAGTGGATGTCAGGGCTTTCTGCCCCACGACGGTCTCGAACGTCATCGGGCGATACTTACGCGCTGAAACAATATAATTCTCCATACAATATAAATTAGCGCACAAAGTTACGAAAAAAAAAGCAGACACACAAACGGAAAACGATTGTGTGTCTGCAAACCTTGCAGCAGAAGTATTTTCTTATTTCTTCACGGGTGTCTTGGGGAAGATAATCCAGAACGAAACGGCTACCACAAGCGCAAAAGCGGCGAAGATGTACCAAGCTGTTTGCCAGCCCTGCCAAACCGACATTGCGCCTGCGGCTTGTACGCTCTCGGCATATACAAAATGGTTTACAATAGCCTGAGCAGAAAGCGTACCGATGGTAGCACCGAGGCCGTTGGTCATCATCATAAACAAGCCTTGTGCGCTGCTGCGCTCAGCTACATTCACTTCTTGATCTACATACATACCGCCCGAAATATTGAAGAAATCGAACGCAAATCCATATACAATACAACTCAGCACGAAGAGGATGACGCCAGGCATACCGGGGTTGCCCGCACCAAACAAGCCGAAACGCAATACCCACGCAAACATCGCCATAAGCATCACATTCTTAATGCCATAGCGTTTCAAGAAAAACGGAATAGCAAGAATACAGAGTGCCTCACAGATCTGCGAAATGGAGATAAGCATATTCGCATGCTGTACGCCGAAAGTGTCGGCGAATGCGTCAATTGCGCCGAAACTGGTAATGAACGGGTTGGCGTAACTATTGGTAATCTGCAAGCACATACCGAGCAGCATAGAGAAGATAAAGAAAATCGCCATCTTCTTTTGTTTGAACAATGCAAAGGCCTGCAACCCCATTGCCTCCACAAACGACTTGCTCTCCACTTTGCCTTTGGTCGGACACTCGGGCATAGTGAGCGCATAGAGCGCAAGCAGGATGCCCAATCCGCCACTGACGATAAACTGCAAACTAGTCTGCTGGAAACCGCACAGATCCACAATCCACATTGTAGCGATAAAACCGACCGTACCAAACACACGGATAGGTGGAAAATCCTTGACCGTATCAAGCCCAGCTTTACCCAATGCCGTGAATGCCACCGAGTTATTGAGAGCCAATGTAGGCATATAGAATGCCACCGAGACGGTATAGAGGGCGAATAGTACGCCGAACTGAATATCGTTACCGAGCAATACACCGTACACACCGGCACCAATCATAAACACGCCCGCCAAGGCGTGGCACAGACTGAGCAATTTCTGCGCAGGCACCCAACGGTCTGCCACAATACCCATCAATGCGGGCATAAACAGGCTGACAATACCCTGAATGGAATAGAACCAACCGATGTGGGTTGCCAATCCGTGGGTAGCAAGATAGGTGCCCATTGAAGTCAGATACGCTCCCCAAACCGCAAATTCAAGAAAATTGAGGAGAATCAATCGCAATTTCATGTTTTTCATATTGTATTCTTTTTAGTTTATTCTTTCTCTTTTAACTCAAAATCTGCCTCGGCAGACGCGACACCATAATACCAACCGTGCGCTTGGGAACGGTCATACGAAAGTGCCACTTTGGTGCTGTCCGAGACATATTTTCCGGTAGTGTCATTCACTACTATTTTTGCGCTGTCAAAGGGGAATGCGCCGCCTTTCCAATGATACTCCCCACTTTCGTCTGTATAAAGTGTGTCTCTCAATCCCGAATATCCGTTATCACTTATTTCTACAGCCACCAATATATCTTTCAGCGGCTCTTGCGCAGTGTCGGTTACCTTTCCTTGTACCTCAAATTCGGCATAAGGCGTACCATATTCAGGCGCAGGCACACCATATTTCTCCGGAAAATCACACGCCTGAAAACCAAGTAACGCCAATAACGCTGCCAAACAACGATTGATAAAAGATAGTGTTTTGCGTTTCATAACCAGTTAAGATCAATGGTTCAATTATTATGGTTAATTATATGTATTCCCACTAAAACTCCGATGTAAAATGGAATGTGATATGTTTGTAGTCATTTTGCGCCATTTGGAGGACGTAGGCGGAGTCTGCCATAAAGACATCACGACCGTCTTTGTCGGTGGCCATATACTGGGCTTTGCGTTTTTTGAAGGTTTCCAATTCGGCTTGGTCGTCGGACTCAATCCAGCAGGCTTTGTACATCTGCAGGCTCTCCCAACGGCACTTTGCCTGATACTCGTGTTCGAGACGGTACTGGATGACCTCGAACTGGAGTTGCCCGACCGTACCGATAATTTTGCGTCCGTTCATTTGGCTGACAAACAACTGGGCGACACCCTCGTCCATCAATTGATTGACACCCTTGTCCAGCTGCTTTTGCTTCATCGGGTCGGCGTTTTCGATATACTTGAACATCTCCGGCGAGAACGATGGTAGTCCTTTGAAATGCAGGTTTTCGCCCGCAGTGAGTGTGTCGCCGATTTTGAAGTTGCCCGTATCCGGCAGACCGACTATATCTCCTGCATAGGCTTCGTCCACCGTCTCTTTGCGCTGTGCCATAAAGCAGGTGGGCGACGAGAAACGCATCTGTTGGTTCTTGCGCACGTGCTTGTAATAGGTGTTGCGCTCAAACTTACCCGAGCAAATCTTGAAAAATGCGATACACGAGCGGTGGTTAGGGTCCATATTGGCGTGTATCTTGAAGCAAAAGCCCGTGAATTTCTCCTCCATAGGTTCAACCAATCTCTCCTCTGCCTGAACGGGTCGCGGAGAGGGTGCGATACGCACGAAGCACTCCAGCAACTCCTTGACGCCGAAGGTGTTCAATGCCGAACCGAAGAACACGGGAGCCAACTCGCCGGCAAGGTATTCCTCGCGCGAGAAAGGATTATACACTCCCGATATCATCTCGATATCTTCACGCAGTTTGGCAGCGTCCTGTTCGCCTACAAAATTGGTGATTTGCGGGTCGTTCACATCATCGAAACGGAGCGATTCAGTTACGTGGGTTTTGTCGGGCTGATAGAGGTCGAGAGTGGATTGGAAGAGGTTGTACACACCTTTGAACCGTTGTCCGCAGTTGATAGGCCACGACAGAGGGCGCACATGGATACCAAGTTCGCGCTCAATCTCGTCGAGCAAATCGAAGGGGTCTTTGCACTCGCGGTCCAACTTGTTGATAAAGACCATCACGGGCGTTTTTCGCATACGGCAGACCTGCATAAGACGGCGTGTCTGCGTCTCTACACCTTTTGCTGCATCGATGACAATAATGACGGAATCAACAGCGGTAAGGGTGCGGAAAGTGTCCTCGGCAAAGTCCTGGTGTCCCGGGGTGTCGAGGATATTGATATGAAAAGACTGTCCCCCTTTTGAAAGAGGGTTTTGCAAATCGTTGAAAGTAGGTGTATAGTCGAATCCCATCACCGAAGTGGCGACGGAGATACCACGCTGTTTTTCAATCTCCATCCAGTCGGAGGTAGCGGTTTTGCGTATTTTGTTCGATTTGACCGCGCCTGCGACGTGTATTGCACCTCCGTAGAGAAGGAGTTTTTCGGTGAGTGTAGTCTTACCCGCATCAGGGTGGCTGATGATAGCAAACGTGCGGCGACGGAGTATTTCTTGTTGTTCTGCGTTAGAGAGCATTGATTTTTTATTTTTTCGATAAATGTTTGCAATAGCCTGCAAAGGTACACTTTTTCCACGACATACACAACCCTGCCCATATTTTCCTTTCTATACTGCTGAACACACACAAAAGAAAAAACACCCTATTTTTCGTTTCTTTTGGGGGCTAAAAGACAGCTTGAGAACATAAAATCGAGAGTAGGAACAAGTCGAAATAGTCTAATCACCTAATACAATATCGTAGATCCAGTAGCATAAGGACAGTCTCTTTTACTACTCCCCCATACTGACAATCCACGATATGCTCTTGTGGATTTCAAAAATTTTATGTACTTTTGCAAGCAAAAGGACAAAGAACTACGTCTATGGAAGAAAATGAAGTTATGATAGAATATGACCACGTTACCCATTATTACGGCAAACGTCTCATATATAAAGACTTAAGTTTTATCGTCCCCAAAGGGCGCATTCTTGGTTTGCTCGGCAAGAATGGTACAGGCAAAACGACAACCATCAATATTTTGAGCGGATTTATTCGTCCAGCGGCAGGCAGTTGCCGTCTTTTAGGTTACGACACCCGTACTATGCCCGCACAAGTGCGCCAACGTATCGGTTTGTTGCTCGAAGGGCATGTGCAGTACCCTTTTATGACCATCGAACAGATTGAGCGTTTCTATGCGCCTTTCTACCCGCGTTGGAACAAAGAGGCGTACTATGATTTGATGCGACTCCTGCATGTAAAAGATTATCAGCACCTTAGCCAGATGTCCAACGGGCAACGTTCGCAAGTGGCACTCGGCTTGCTGATGGCACAAGACCCCGAGTTGCTTATTCTGGATGATTTCTCGCTCGGATTAGATCCCGGATACCGCCGCCTTTTTGTGGAGTACCTGCGCGATTTCTGCAAATCGAAGGGGAAAACAGTTTTTCTCACCTCACACATTATACAAGACCTAGAACGCTTGGTGGACGATTGTATCATTATGGATTACGGTAAAATACTCCGTCAATGCCCTGTAAGCGAATTGATTACCCCCACTATGACGCTCGAAGATACATTTATCGAACTGACCGGCAAATACTAAACAACTTGTAAATGTGTAAGTTTGTAAATGTGTAAATTATCAAAATGTAAAAATTGTCCGATTATGCTGCGAAGTATATTTATGAAAGAGTGGCTCAAAACCCGAATGGCGGTGGTGCTGGTTTTTGTCGCCTCGCTCGGGCTGTGTGCCTATCTGCTGATTGATGCGCACCGTCTGATCGCCATCAACGGCGTTATGCCCGTGTGGGACACCCTACTTGGGCGCGACACGTTACTATTGGAGTTACTGGAGTTTGTACCGCTGATTGCAGGTATTTTGCTTGGTTGCACACAGATGCTCCCCGAGATGCTGCAAAAACGCATCAAACTGACACTACATCTGCCTATTGAGAATTGGAAAGCCATCGGAATAATGGTTCTCTACGGGGTGATTATCATGCTTGGATTGCTTGTGCTGAACATAGGATTGTGCTATGCCGTCTTGCAGATTTGGTTGCCCGCGGAGATGCTTCGACATATATTCTTAACCGTCTTGGTTTGGTACGTAGCAGGCATACAAGCCTATCTTTTTACGGTTTGGATTGTTCTCGAGCCCACGTGGCGTATGCGTATCGCCGAAATGCTGTTTGCCGGGGTGTGCCTGCGGATGTTCTACGTAAGCATTATGCCCGAGACTTACAATGCTTTTCTACCTATCCTCGCAGTATTCACCATCCTGTTTGCAGGTGTGCCAATGCTAAGCATCGCACGGTTCAAAGAGGGGAAAGGACTATAATCAATGCGTAATGTGTAATGAATAATTTGTAATTTGCAGTTATGAAAATCAACGGATTAACGATATACAAGGGTTTTATCATCGGTGTGGCGGTGGTGTTACTGATGTGGGTGCTGCCATGGTTGTACACATTTTTGATACCCGCCTCCGGTGGCGAAAGTTTCATCTACTATAGCCCTTACACCGAAGATTTTATCACCCGCGATGCGGAGGGGTTCTGCGATTTTGAGGGCAATCATTTCTCCGCCGCCGAAGCCGATTCGCTAATGCCCTATTTTTTCTATCGCCAGTTAGTGGCCGACGGCCGTATGCCCGACAGTCTGTTTGGCGAAGCGGCAGATAGCAAGATTTTGCGCCGAGAGAGTTTTACATTCAAAACAAGCCCCGCCCAAATCAACAAACCACGCACTCCCCTCTACGAACTATTGGACGCCGAGTCAGGACGCGTTGATTTGCAGTTGCCCAACGATGTTTTCCGGCTGACAGACAATGGTTTAGAATTTATCACCGCCGAGACCAACACCCTCAACAAAGAGAAATCAGCGATGTTCAACTCCGTCCTGCACGCACACGAATGCACGTTTCCTATTCGTCTCATTGCAGGTAACCCGTCTGTGCGCAAAGCCTACGACAACGGCTATTTGCTTGCTGACAGCAAAGGGAAGGTATTTAATCTCCGCATGATAAAAGGCAGTCCTGCCGTGCGTGATATTATCCTGCCCGACGGTATGCAACCGCAGACACTATTCGTTACAGAGTTTGACAACTATCGTCAACTCGGTTTTCTGGTCTCTACCGACAATCAACTCTACTCTATTGACAATAAGACGCTCAAGCTCAATCATATAGACATACCCGAATACAATCCGCAGGAGATGCCTATTCTCATTATGGGCAACCTACACGACTGGACAATACGAATTTTGACTGCCACCGATACGCGTTACTATGCGGTATCGAACAAAGACTATTCGCTGCTTGCCTCACGCATTGTCCCTGATCCAGCTCCTACCGGTTGGGAGAAAGCCTACCACTACATTTTCCCTTTGCGTCTCTCGTTGCGCACATGGCAGACACCGACTATTTTCCCCCGTTGGAATGTAGATTGAGTACAAATAGTCCTATTTTGCAAAGTCTATTTTACAAATTTATCGAAAATATGCTGTAAAACATATTTTTTGCACAAATTATTTGGTAGTATCAAAAATATACCGTACCTTTGCATCGTGTTTTTCATGGTATTAGATTTAAGGTTAAGTAAAAAGATTGGGTTGTCGTGATGACAATCCTCTTTTTTATATACCATAGCCACAGTCTCCCATTAAGAAAGACTCTCGGAAAAAAGTCCCTATTGCCTTTATTATCCCCTTGAATAAAAAAATCGGTTCCCCTGCTTTCGCAGAAGAACCGATTTTCTATTGTATCAGTTTCTGATTATTTGCCGCGCTCGAGACGCAAAGTGTGAGTCGGTTGGTCGCATACCTCGGTAGGCCCATAGTACTGAATAGGTCCCGGATAGATGTAACTGGTGTTTGCGTCCGCCCACTCTGCACGGTGTGCCTTGAGGTAGAGGAATGGTGCGCCATCGAGGTCAACCAATGCCTTTTGGATAACGGGTTTCATCTTACCGTTGCGTTTTTCCATATTCATCATCATCGTGATAGGTACTCCACCAGCAATCCATTCCGAAGCGGGTTTGGTCAAATTGCGCACAAGGGACATATAGCCTGTTTTACCTGCTGCGATAAGATGTACTGCCGTCATACCAATAGAGTAGCAATAGTCTGCATCGAAGTTCGATGGGATTGCGCAACGTCCTTCGTAGCCGAAGAAGTGGTTAAGCGCAGAGAACTTCCCCTTGTAGGTGCCATTGGCTTTTAGTTGAGCGAGGCGTTTGCTTACCATCTCGATAAGCAGTTTCTCTGTCTCAATCTGGCTCACCATCACGTTTCCGTGCGGGTCCCTATCGAGAGTAAGTTGGCGTGCAATAGCCTTTGGCAAGGAGCGATAGAGTTCGCACGAAGCAGGAGTAAGCATTGATTTTACATATTCGCGTTTTGCGTCATCGCCCTCCAGTGAAACAAACTCATCGTTCTGTGCGAGCAAGTCGTTGAGTTCCTGGATCAGGACACGCATAGCGGGTATAAACTCAATCAGTCCTTCCGGAATCAGTATAGTACCGAAGTTCAAACCCGAATTAGCACGGTCAACAATCACCTCCACAATCTGCTCAACGATGTCGTTCAGAGTAAGGTTTTTTGCCTCTACTTCCTCCGAAATCAGGCAGATATTCGGTTGGCTCTGCAGTGCGCACTCGAGGGCGATATGGCTGGCGGAACGACCCATAAGACGGATAAAGTGCCAGTATTTTTTTGCCGAGTTGGCATCACGCTGGATATTACCAATCAACTCGCTATACACTTTGCAAGCGGTGTCGAATCCGAACGAGGTCTCAATCATCTCGTTCTTGAGGTCGCCGTCAATCGTCTTCGGGCAACCGATAACCTGAATACCGCATTTCTTTTGGAGATAGTACTCTGCGAGAACACAAGCGTTTGTATTCGAGTCGTCACCACCGATGATAACGATAGCCTTGATACCGAGTTTTTTGCAAATTTCAATACCGTTATCAAACTGCCATGTTTCCTCGAGTTTGGTACGTCCGGAACCGATAATATCGAAGCCGCCCGTATTGCGGTAGTCATCGATAATGTCTCCCGTCAGCAATGTATATTTACCATCTATCAGGCCGCTCGGTCCGCCCAAGAAGCCATATAGTTTATTGTCGGGGTTAAGGGCTTTCAGGCCGTCGTACAACCCGCAAATCACGTTATGTCCGCCCGGTGCTTGGCCACCCGAAAGAATAACACCTACATTGAACGGTTCTGCCACCTTATCCGAACCTTGTGCAGGCTCCATCGTAATTACAGGGAGACCATACGTATTGGGGAACAACTCTTTGATCTCGGCCTGGTCTGCTACCGATTGTGTTTTTTCGCCCTCTACGAGGCGAACTGCACCCTGCAGTGCTACAGGCATTTTGGGCTTGTAGGACTGACGCGCAATCTGCAATGGACTTTTTTGCATTGTCATAATAATTATATAGTATTTGTTAAAAGGCGATTTTGTGCTGCAAAGGTACGAAAAAAAAGCGGGACTGAATAGTGTTTGCCTAAAAAAAACGGTTTTGCGCAATGGAGGTTTCAAATTATGGCGTTTTATGGTGTTTTTTCTTTTTTGAAACAGGTTTTTTAGTGTTTTGAAACCGTCTAGTGTATTTTTTGCTGTACCTTTGTCGTGCTGTTTAGGGGATGTCTATCGTAGCATATCGGTGTGATGCCACATAAATAGTTATTAACAAACGGGGATACAACGACAATACGCTCCACACAGCCCATACCACAAGACCACTATTTTTGTACACCACACACCATATATGGAACAACACATTAAACAACACATTAATATAGATATAATGAAAAAGAGTTTCTTTTTTGCTGCCCTATTGGCAGTAGTATGCGCAGCAAGCGCAGTAGCACAGCCCCGCGCTGTGGGTGTTAACCTCGGATATGGTGTCGATGTATCTTATCAGCACGGGATTGGTGCAAAGAACATGGTTGACATGTCACTCAACATCCCTATGTTCAATGGTATCGGTGCCAAAGTTACCTACGATTGGATTGACCCGTTCAACACGGCAGTGCCCTGGAACAACAAAGGCGAATGGCACTGGTATATGGGTGTCGGCGGTGCAGCCGGTATCTACGGTTTTCATGCGCCTATCTGGTATGCGGGTGTAGCAGGACATATCGGTATCGAATATGATTTCTGGTTTCCTTTGCAGTTGTCGTTAGACTGGCGTCCGAACATCGGTTTGATGGGATATACAGGAGATATGGGTGACTCTGAAGGCAGTCGTATCCGCTTCAACGGCTACGGTTTGTACGACGGTATCAGCATTGGTGTACGCTACAAGTTCTAAGTATTTGCTATAGAACCTACTCTTATAAACGCGTCAGGCTGCTCCGAACAGGGCAGCCTGATTGGTATATAATGTTTTATGCACATTATTGTTTTTTTATGCACATTATTGTTTTGTCAATATCTCTTGCCAGTGTTGCAGGTAGCGGAATAATGTTTCTTCGGTGGTAGCGGGCGGATTATCCTCTTTGGTAGCAGCGACGGTAGTGAGATAGAAGCGCAGATAGGTAGCGGGGGCAAAAAGAACAAGATTGTTGCGCGAGTCTGCGACCGGTTTGGCGGCATATTGCGCGGGGACGAAAACGCCTAATCCGACCGTCTCTTTGGCATATTTGACGGTATCATTCACAGGGAAGTCTGTTCCCCACGAGCCAAGCAGTACGCCCGCAGAAGAGACATCTTCGTAAAAGGATTTCGGCGTAGTTGCCGTTTGTTTGGCGGGTATTGCCTGCACGCCCGTGCAGAGACTATCCAACGGGGCGGAGAGAAAGACTTCACAGAGCATGTCGCGATGGTGGGCGAAGATGGTGTATCGGACGGTCATATCTACGGTTTTACCTTCTGTCTGCCAGCCGGTTACGCTCACTTCCATAGAGGCTTTGTCGGGCGTTACTTCTACAATACGTTGTGTGCGTGTGGCAACAGGTTCGATATGCGTCATCTTTCCGTTATGCCAGGGTTTGACGCTCCCTACCCCGACGGTGCCGCTCACACGGAGGATGTCGTCTCCGTAGTGTTGTGCGAGTTGCTCATCGGACGGGTACCAGTAGGAGGTAGCGAGTTCGAGGCGTGGCGTACGTTTGGCATAGATATCGATGGTCTGTTTTTTGTCGAAGTAGATACGATATGCCATCAGGTCAGACTCGATGGCAACTCCGTGGTGGTGGAGTTGGTGGTAGGTGTCGATAGCGGGATCTGCCGTCCATTCGGTAATGGGGACAATATGGCGCGTCTGCCCTTCGGCTTCGATAGTACGGAACCCCGTCATTGCCGAGTCGGCAGCCGAAACACGTAGCCACATAGACGCGGCAGTGTTTTGCGCGCGACAAGACGCACAGAGAACACTACACACAACGCACAATGCGTATGGGGCAATGTGTAATGATATGCGGTTAGCGAATGATAGCATTTTCGACGGTAGGAGCGAGGACGATGGGTTCGCCGATGCGGGCGGTGATTTGCACATCGATGGCAGTCAGTCCATTTGTCTGACGGAGCAGGGCACCTTCCTCTGCGGTCATACGTATATTGGAGAGATGAATATTCTCTATTTTTCTTTCGGGGAGGCCGTTAAAGTACATTGCGCGCTGTACATTCTTCGCGACCACATTCTGTATATATATATTCTTGAACCGGGGTGTTTCCTCGGTAACGGCAGGTGCGGCGGCGTTCATACGGAGGGCTATCTCTTCTTCGGTCTCCTCGCCTGCGCCTTTACCGCCATAGAAGAGGTCGAAGAGCAGTGCTTCGTGGGGTATGTCCGCCATATATACGTTGCGGATATATATATTTTCGACGACTCCACCCCGTCCGCGAGTGGATTTGAAGCGCAAGCCGACATCCGTGCCGATGTACAGATTGTTGGATACCTGTATATTGCGTATGCCGCCAGACATCTCGGAGCCTACTACGAAGCCACCATGGCCGTGATAGACAGTACAATTGTCCACGATGACATTCTCGGCAGGGACACCACGGTCACGTCCGGGTTGGTTCTTGCCGGATTTCATACAAATGGCGTCATCACCAACGTCGAAAGAACAGCGCGAGATAACCACATTGGTGCAGGACTCAATATCCACGCCGTCTCCGTTCTGGCTGTACCAGGGATTGCGGACGGTCAGGTCTCGCATTACAAGGTTCTCGCAGAGCATAGGATGGATATTCCAAGCGGGAGAGTTCTCAAAGCAAACACCCTCGAGAAGTATATTGCGGCAGCCGACAAAGTGCACCATTACAGGGCGAAGGAAAGAATGTATGTTTTTCCATACGGAGTCGTCGGTTACAACGGGTACGTTCTGGTCTTCGCAGAGGGAAGCGGCATAGAGGGATGCCGAATCGGGGTACCATACTTTGCCGTCGGGAGAGAGTACACCGCCTTTTTTGAGTTGGTTTTTCCATTGTCCGTCGCTCACTTTGTTTCGTTTGAGGGGACGCCAGTAGTCGCCATTGCCATTGAATATACCCTTACCCGTGATGGCGATATTCTCGGCATTGAATGCAGAGACGGGGGACTGACTGCGCATGGTAGGTACACCCTCGAACCAAGTGGAATAGATGGGGTATAGCGAGAAATCGGGTGAAAAAGTGATGAAGGCGTTTTGCTCGGTGAAGAGTCGGACGTTGGATTTGAGTGTGATGCCCGCCGTGGTATATACGCCGGCAGGAATGATGACCGTACCTCCGCCTGCAGCGTTGCAAGCGTCGATGGCTTGCTGAATAGCCGTAGTAGAGAGTTTCACGCCCGTGGGGTCGGCACCGTAATCGAGCACAGAGAAAGTGCGATCGGGGAAGGATGGCAGCGGCACTTGGGGCATAGGGAAAGCGGCACTATCGGTGAGTGCGTTTATGTCTTGCTGCGTAGTATGCTGGAAGTTTTGGGTAGTGGTATTGCAGGCTGCAAGTACGGCTGCCAGTAGAGCTATCGTCAGTTTTTTCATATTTGTTTTGTGCTTTTATATCAAAAATAAATTCGGGGACAAAGGTAGTGTTATTTTGACGTATAGGCGTGCATTTTTTGACATAAGTAGTGGAATTTTTGAGAAGATATAAATAAAACAACACCTCCTGTTTCTCTCGCGAAAGAAACAGGAGGCTTATATGTTGCGGCGAGTGAGGTTCATGACGCCTCTCTGCGCCGATTGATCTGTTTGAGATATTAAATTGATCTTGATAGCGGGCGGCTATCACGCCTTTGTATTAATTTTGTATTCAAGATTTGCGGGTTAGCCGTTATAGGCGAGCCACTCTTGGCTGAAAACATAGCCGTACAATGTTTTGTACTGTTTCTGTTTTTGAAAGCCAAGCAAATCTTGCTGCATTTTGGATGCGTCCTGCATCCGTTTGCGCGTGGACTTAACCACTGCTGAGAACTTCTGCTGATGAGCCACTTGAGACTCGGTGGCAGGTTTGTCTTCCTCATCCATTCGTACGCTCGTAAAACGGCGGTCGGTTGCCCGAACGTGTTTGTAGATTGTACGGGTATGAGCGGGAGAAACTTTCCCCGAGATATAATCTACGGGGTCTAGGAATACCACCTTTCTCATACTGTTTGGAGTTTGAGCATCTCCTGCGCTATCATATAGCCCCGGAGTGTGCGGTAAGTACTCTGTGCCTTGAAAGCAGTCTGATAGGCTGCAACCTCGGCGGAACTTAACTTTTTTAGATTTGCAACCGCGTTTCGCATTTTATTGCGTTGCGCCGTCTGCGCCTCTGTTGGGGCAGACACATTAGGATTACAAATGGCACTTGTAAATCTTTTGCCATACATCTTTTTGTAGATGATCTGGCTATGGCGGCAGATTTTGCCGCGGAATTCCTTAAAAGGAACCTCTACATCGTAAGATGCCATAGATTAAATAATTAATAATTTAAAGATCATTTGCTCCTTTACCGCGAGCATATTCGGGTTCGCTTTTCCTGCGATGTCTGTGGGGTAAATATATTAGGTATAACCTGCTTGCAAGCGCCCCACCATCTTGGAAAGCGGTGCAAAAGTACTACTAATTTTTGAGACTGCCAAATAAATCATGAAAAATTTTGTATTATTTTTTTAGGACCGATTTGGCGCAAAATATCAATGTTTTCACCCCTATAAAACCGTCTGAAGGGTATTTTGGTATAAAATTGGAATAAGTATAAAATCTTAATGATCGTATATATTTTGTGGTTCGATGTTGATAGGTAGTTCCTTCGTAGTTCTTTCGTAGTTCCTTCGTAAGTGGCGGTTCTTGATCAACGGAAAGCAGATATTAACAA
>ULPT01046223.1_pt1 | contig 40081 bp, 40 predicted proteins | sample 1953751 | NCBI WGS metagenome assembly ULPT01 (sample SAMEA4835636, study PRJEB28245) | human gut metagenome | biome: gut microbiome; material: fecal sample | place: Denmark | collected 2008 | reverse complement strand
TCTATGAGACCCCTGCAGGCGTCCTCGTACTGCATGACGGTTGAGAACATTGCGTCGTTCTCAAGGGGGATGTCCCTTCTGTCGTTTCTTCCGAATGCCCTTGCCATGTTGTGATCCGTGTGCTTCTTCGTCATGGAAACACCTCCTTGCAAAGTAGTATGAAGGTCTCTGGAAAGCCCTTCATATTACTAAGTCAAAGAAACCTGCACTTTCCATTCACGGTTTTTGAAAGATTTTCGAAGTACGTCCAACAACCCATTGTCACACAAATAGATGTTTTACAAGAAAAAGTGACAAGTATGTCACTTTTTTTGAGCAAAAAAAGGATTTTAGGACACATTGGAAGTTCTGTTCAATTGACAGAAGGTTGTAGGTTTTTCTCCCTTGTATGCAACATGTATGCAAAGAGAGTCAAAAAGCATTGTGGTACACCTTGGTGTATTGAAAATCCATTTTTGCTGTTCGATGTATAAAGCATAATCATCAGTATAAGCAAAGATATGCAATATCGACAGGCGCACTTAAGCTTCTTCGTTTTTCCAACTTTTTTTTATAATAGAAATATCGTATCATTGAAACATGAAGACGAACGAGAAGACATCTGACCTTGCAGTGCTATCCATACTAAAGCTCATAAAGGACAACAGCTCCGTATCGCAGGCAAAACTTGCGGAAGGAACAGGCTATTCAAGGTCAACGATCTCCATAAACTGCGAAAAGCTGATTAGAGAGAACCTCATCGTCGCAAACAGCGAGTCAACTCCAAACAAGAAGAAGAACGTGGAGTTCATGCTCAACAACGAACTTGGATACATCATTGGAATAGGTATGGGAGGAACTACATGCCGAGTTGGGATCTACAACCTTGGATGCGAACTCATAGAGATCACACGCAATCCCGTAGACCTCATAAGAGGCCCCGAAGCCACCCTCAATATGATTTGCCAGCAGATAGATTCCCTGCTTGCCAAGTACATGACTGCAAGCAAAAGACTCCTTGGGATTGGAATGGGAATTCCTTCTCCAATAAAATACGAAGAAGGTGTGGCCTTCCACCCCGCATTCATGCCTGGGTGGCATCTCTTCAGGATAAAGGACATTCTTCAGGACAAATACGGATGCCCTGCATTCATAGACAACGAAGTCAATACAATGGCATTGGAGGAGTACACAGCAAAGCGCAGTGAAAAGCCCAAGTCGCTGCTTTGCATAAAGATAGGAACAGGGATAGGAGCCGGACTCATCTTCAATGGAACAATCTACAGAGGAGAGAACGGTGGAGGCGGCAACCTTGGACACATCCTTGCGAACGGGAACAAGAAGAAGTGCAAATGCGGAAGCACAGGATGCATAGAATCCATGGCAAGCGTGCCTGCAATAATCGAGTATGCAGAGGAATCCTGCAGATCCGTACACGATTCAGTCCTCCGCTTAACACTTGAAAGAAAAGGAAACCTGACCCTTCAGGACATAAAGACCTGTGCTGATCTAGGGGACAGAACCGCATTGGCCACGATAAGGAAAGCCGGGCAGGACATAGGGGGCGTACTTGGTCAGCTCACAACGTTTCTTGATCCAGGGTGCATAATAATAGCAGGAAGGGCCAAGCTTCTTGGCCCAAACTACCTGTACTACATACGCCATGCAATAAACAGCCAAGCCTCCATGTGGACAGGGCCTGGTTTCTCCGTTGAGTTCTCGGAGCTGGACGACGACTCCTCCGCAACCGGAGCGGCAAGGCTGTGTATAGGAGAACTGTTCGACAGAAGGTTCATCCTACAGGTGCAGCAAACGCCTACACCTGCAGATATGTAGCGTTTCCATAAAGGTTCGATACAGTCTCAAGAGCAAGCCGTGCATCCACGGCATTGACCTTGAAGGGCTTACCATTTATCAAACAATCAATGAAATCGTCCAATTCCCTTTGGTATGCGTTGCTGTATGCAACGGGGTCGAGCTCCTTTGCATCGAACGAGACGCAGACCTCACCTTCCTGCACCAACCTCAAAGCCCCAGGTGTGTTCCCGGTGTTCCATTCGATGCACCCGGAGGTGCCGCTTATTATGAAACTTGAAAACAACGGATACCCCTTGGGCATCAGATGGCTTGAGAATACAGTGGACACCACTCCGCTGTCGTACGTCAAAACTGCACAGGTGGAAGAGGAACCCGGCTTCTCTCCAATCCCCGATATATACGACTTGAAGGACACAGGACTGCCAAAAAGCCAGTTGGAGAAATCAAGGTCATGGACGGACAGGTCTAGCAAGGTCCCTCCGCTCTGGCTGTTGTTCTGGAGCCAGTTGTTCCATGACCACATTGGAGCGTCTGACAACCTATGGATCTCCATTGAGATTGGCCTGCCTATGGCGCCGTTTCCAACAAGCTCCTTGGCTTTCGCGAATTGAGGCATGAACCTGCAGACATGTGCAACCATAAGTCTCCTGTCGCACCTATGTGACGCTTCGATCATTGCATCGGCATCATCCAACGTCGTTGCAATTGGCTTCTCAACGATTACATGCGAGCCCTGCTCCATGGCCTGCACAGCATATTGCCTATGCAGGATGCTTGGAAGGCATACGTCCACGAAATCAACGGAACTGCAAGCCTTTGCCATCTCGTCAAGGGAGTCAAACACCCTGCATCCTGCCTTTTCTGCAAGCTTGGAGGCCTTTTCGAAATTGGAATCCACTATTCCCGCAATCCTCACCTTTGGATTTTTCAAATAGCAGTCCAAATGCGTGGAGCCCATGAAACCAGCCCCAACGATACAACCAGTAAGAATCCTCTCCATTCCTTCCATTCCCCAGTGCAAGATTCAATGCGAATTCAAATACTCGACGGCATAGGAGATTGCACTTTCAGGACTCTCCTCCCCTTCCCTTCTGTCCAGCTCTATCTCAATCGTAAGTGGTTCTTCGTAACCAAGCTCCCTTATCTTCTCAAGTAGCCTAGGCATATCTACATCCCCCTTCCCTATTGGAACCTCTATTCCAAGCTCCCTTCCGTTCGTGGGGTACTTTCCGTCCTTTATATGAACACCAAGCAGATACTTCCCAAGAACCTTGAGGGAGTCAATGGCATTGCCTTTGCCGTACATGACAAGATTGGCAGGGTCAAGGTTTATACCCACATTGTCGTATCCAATGTCCTGAATCGTCCTAAGAAGCGTCACAGGCGTTTCCTGTCCGGTCTCGAAACAGAAGTACTGTCCATTGGCCTTGCAATACGAAGCTACATCCTTCAAGGCACTCACCAACGAGACATACAAAGGGTCGTCCATGTTCTCTGGAATGAAACCCGCATGGGTCGCTATCCTATCAACGCCAATCAGCCTTGCGAAATCCGATGCCTTTTTCATTATGCCAACACGCTCGTCCCTCACAGCCAATGGCACGAGACCGATTGTAGAAGGACCACCCACGAAGTTCCACTTGCACTTGCCAGGCCAACCAGCCCACAGTAGCGTCACCCTAACACCAAATTCCATACAGTACTTGTTTATGAGATCGGCGTTCTCCTTGGTATACAGCTCAGGTACATAGGTCGATACCTGACAGGTCTTGAATCCAAGGTCCACAACCCTTTTCAAAAGCTTTTCAATGTTCTCCTGGCAATCCAGTTTGATAAGAAGTCCAAGTTCGTTTTTCATTTTCTCTCCTTTCTTCGTTTGGGAATCAGCCCTTCACCGCTCCCATCGTCATACCTCTAACGAGGCCTTTCTGTACAAAGCAATAGAAAATCACTATTGGAATCAAAGCCAGAACCGCCGTGGCGGTGAGGCCTCCCCAATCTATGCTTTCATAGCTCACCCATCCATATACTCCAAGAGGCAGGGTCTTGGTCTTTCTCCCTGTGAGAATCAATGCATACAGGAATTCGTTCCAGCTGTAGTTGAACGAGAATATGGCCGTAGTGGCTATTCCCGGCGCCGATATTGGAATGATTATGTGCCAGAACGCGCCAAAATAAGTGCAGCCGTCTATCAGTCCCGACTCCTCAAGCTCGAACGGGATGTCAAGGAAATAGGACCTCATCATCCAAATGCCAAATCCAAGGATTATCGTAAGATGCATTATCACAAGCGATATATGGGTGTCCGTGAGATGCAGCTTCCTGAAAAGGATGAAGAACGGGATTATGAACGTGATCTGAGGCACGATTCTGGTTGAAAGCACTCCCATGAGCATAAGGCTTGAGCCCTTTGGCCTGTAGTACTTGCGTGAAAGGATGTAGGCGGCAGGAACCGCCAGGAGCATTCCAATGGCCATGGAGGCCACAGCTATGACAACGGAGTTGAAGCAGTATTTAAGAAAATCACTGTTGTTCCACACCATTGCATAGTTGCTTAGCGTAAGCCTTGAGAACAGGACCGGAGGATATGCGAGTGCATCCACTTTGGTCTTGAAGGACATGAGCACGGTCCAGACCAACGGAAACATGTACACCAGCACGAACGCCGTCATAAGTATGGTTCTGACAATCTTGTGCCTTCTATGCCTTGCATTCAGCGAGTATAGCTTTTCACTGGTCAAAGTTGACACCTCCACATCTTATGAGAACGTAGGCGATTATGCCTATGAATAGGCTTAGGATGATTGCGTTCGCAGAACCATAGCCCATCTTCAAAAATCCAAAGCTGTTGAGATATGTATATATGGACAAAGTCTCTGTAGCGGAACCAGGGCCGCCTCTTGTGAGGATCTGTGTGAAATCGAACTCCTTTGCAGTGTCTATAGTCTGGAAAAGCACTGCCACGAAGAAGACCGGCCTTATCAGAGGTAGCTTAATCTTCAAGAGTATCTGCCATGAACTTGCGCCATCTATCTTTGCAGCGTCCAGGACATCGTCGCTCACGGAAAGCAACCCTGTGTAGAACACCATGACCATGAACGGAACCTTGCACCATGTCACCACTGCAGCGACAGACGGCAAGGCCTGCTCCGCCCCATATATCCATTTCTGAGGCGCAACTCCAACCAGTTCCAGAAGATAGTTCAGAATGCCCAATGTGGGGCTGTACATTATACGCCACATGAAAGCGGTGGTTATAGGAGTGAGCATTATGGGCAAAAGAAAGATGCCCCTGCACAACTTGGCCCCATAGAAATCGCTCGTCAAAGCCAAAGCGATTGCAAACCCAAGTAGAGTCTCCGCAGAGACAACCATAAGGGTGAATACGATTGTACGTCCAAACGAAGCGAGGAACCTTTCGTCCTTGAAGAGTTCAATGTAATTCCTAAAACCAACGAAGGTCTGCGCTTCAGGCCTAGGAAGGTAGTAGTCATAGAAACTCGTCTTGAGTGTATCAAGAATAGGGAGAAGGTTTATTGCAAACAGCAGAACAAGGCCCGGAGCCAACATAGCCAACCTGAAGCGTTTCAGCTGCCTTTCCCTAAGCGTTGCATTTCTTTTGAATAGAATCATATCAGCACATAAAACCATAGGCCTGGACCTCCCAGAGAGAAGGTCCAGACCATGTGAATCCATTTACTTATCCTGGAAAAGGATATCCACCTTCTTCACAGTCTCGTCCATGAGAGCCTGTACATCGACTTCCTTCTGGATCATGAGGTTGAAGGCCGTACCAATCACATCAAGATACTCTTCGTTTCTGGAGATGAGAGGGAATGTGACCTCAGGAACCTCTGCTGCAAGTGCCGCTGAGAAAGCACTGAGCCATGAAGCAGGATACTTGGATGCAAGCTCTTCGCTCTGGAAAGCGGAGACACGAGCCGATATTCCTCCTTCTATTGCAAGCTTGAGGCTTGTCTCAGGACATGTAAGCCACTGGAGGAGCAGAAATGCAGCTTCCTTGTGCTGTGAACTTGAACTCATGGACATTGCCCAAGCATCACCGGTTGGCTTCGAACCAGCAGGACCTGCTGGCATTGGAGCATATCCAACCTTGCCAGCGACCGTTGATGCCGTTGGATCCTCGAACTGACTCATGAACACGCTCATGTCCAGGTACATTGGAACCTTTCCCTGTTGGAAATCCGATACGCACTCATACCATGTATAGTTCTCTATCCCAGCTGGGCCGTAGAGCCTTGCAAGCCTTGTTCCAGCGACTGCCTCTGGGCTGTTGAATACGGCATAGTTGTAATCCATGGAATCACCAATCCTTCCACCATACGACCAGATCACGCCGGTACAGTTGGATACAGTGTGTATCTTCTGACCTCTAAGAAGGATACCTCCAGCGTACTTCGTCTTGAGCAGCTTTGCCGTCTCTTCGAGCTCATCGAACGTTTCAGGGACCTTGAGGCCCAGCTCTTCAAAGATATCGGCCCTGTAGAAAAGCATCTGCTTCTCACCGGATACAGGAATTGCATAGAGATGATCGTCCACCGTAAATGCTATCTTCCATGACGGTGCTATGTCAGCCAAATCGTACTTGTCCATATTGACGAGGTCCGACCTCTTGAACCATTCGTCAAGGTTCTCAATCCAACCAGCTTGAGCTGCCTGTGTGCATACGGAATCCATCATGACAAGGTCGAACTCGCCTGTTCCTGACGAAAGGTCAACAAGACGCTTGTTCATGAACTCGTCCTGCGCAAAGTCTTCTATTATGACCTTCATGCCGGTCTTCTCTTCGAACTCGTCAATGACAAGCCTTATGGTCTCGGTATAGACGTGCTTGTTCATTCCAAGATGAAGCTCAGTGCCGGCGAACTGCCTCCATGCAATTCCGTCCGCATCCTTTGTCATATCTACCTTCGCAGCTGTTTCGTTTCCACCCTGTGCAAAAACAGGAACAGCAATGAACATGATGCAAAGAGCCAGTACAACGGCCAATGCACTCTTTCTTTCAGCTTTAAAGAACATAGTCTTTCCTCCTCTTGTTTATGATTCAATCATCAAGGAGGATTTTTCATTTGTCAACAATTATTTTTCGAATATAAAAAAATTATTTTCGAATATAAAAAAATCTTCATATCCGCAGTCATGAAGTTCCAAGAAGCTCCCATTATCGACTAATTAACACAGCCATGCTATCATGCAAGTAGGAGTCTAAATGTCGAAAACGTCGTTCAAGGTCTATTGTATCGAAAACTACTCAAACTATAGGAGAATCCCTTCAACGGAAGTCTTCAGACTTTTCGAGTCGTCTGGAATTCTAGAACAGTTGGACACTGACTACGAAGATCTCCACGGGATGGGCAAAGAGTGGCTTATGAACTATTTCGATGAATGGATTGGCGTTGAAAAGGGAGATATAGGATGATTCTTTATCACGGTTCCAATGTAGAAATAAAAGAACCAAGAATTCTGATACAAGACAAAGGCAGAGACTTTGGATTTGGTTTCTACACCACAACCATAATCGAGCAAGCTGAGAGAGGGGCGAAAAGAACTGCCAGAATCAAATCACAAGCCAACGATGCAAATGGAACGGCAGTAATAAACGTCTATAAACTAAACGAAGAGGCTTTCAAGCTTCTTGACTTCAAGGACTTTCCAAATGCGGATTTAGAATGGCTTGATTTTGTAATCAAATGCAGGTCAAATATTTCATACAGACACAAATATGACATTGTTGCAGGCAAAATAGCAAATGACAATGTGGGAGAAACCATCGACTTCGTTGTATCAGGTATAATGAGAAAGGATGATGCAATACAGAGACTGCGTTTCGAAAAAGTAAATGACCAGATTTGTTTTTGCACAGAAAAGGCATTGAAATTTCTGAATTTCGAAAGGTCTATCATGGTCCCAGACAATGCAAATCCAAGGAGTTGAAAATGTTCAGCAGTCACCATCTGGTAAAGATTGCAATCCTCCCCATGGTAATAGAGCTTTTGGCAAAGGAACATGGGATAACTGAAGACCAAGCATTGAAGGTCCTCTACACCTCCCATATAGGCTCTGCATTGGACGATGATTCCCTTGGGCTCTATGGACAAGGTCCCATCTATCTACAATCCTTGATTGACGAAGACATACGGATCAACCCTTCTCTGCTCCCCAAATGAAGCAAAGGGGTAAAAACCACTCACTCCAACACTGAACCTTCTTCGTAGCAGGCAGCTATGTATTCGCGGGGTTGGTAGAAGAAATCGGTGTTGTAGTCCTGGATTGCATCGTCTATCCAGGAAGAATAGACCTCAATGAGTTTGGATACAATGACATCGGCCTCACTGGGAAGAACGTCATTGGGAAGGGAGTCTTCTATGAGACGTGCATAGACCTCACCTATCGTCCAGTAGTCGGGCACCTCGTATTCGCAGGCACTAACATTGTCAAAGGAGCCTTCTTCAATACCACAAATTCCTACGAACTCGTCTGCAGTGTTTGCAATAGGCTCACAGTGGAAGACATCGGCATACGAATATATCTGCTTTAGGTTATTCTCTCCCAAGGCTGCAATGACAGAGCTTCTTTTCTGTTTCTTCTTGCGCCCAATGTACTCTATCAAGCTGCAGGTATAAAACAGGTCGCTGTTGTTCTTCATGTTAGACCTCTTTGGCTTCAATGAACTTCAACGTTTTCAATGCAACATCTGTATGGAACCTTATCTGGTGCGTTGGATACTTGAATTTTGCCAATGCCCAGAATGCATCCCTACTGATTTTTCCATCAATGAAGTTTTGGACATAGTTGAATATCGTATCATTTGCCATTGGACCTTCCACTATGTCGTAGTCGTGGGGGTTGTCCAATCTACATGAAACAATGAAGTCCAACCACTCCTCCGACATATCAGGAAACTGCTTGATTTTAAGAAAATCGTTCGGAGAGTACTCGTACATATTGAGAAAACCAGAACCACCAAACCTCTTCGCCCAACGTACTGCCTGCTGTTCAAACAACGTACAATAAAAACCATAATAAAAGTCCTTGTTGTTTCTGGATATGATGATACGTGGTTTCTCGATTGTTTCCTTGCTTCCATGATAAAGAACCATGTTTTTTCCACCTCTACAAAGACTTTCGCCGTCCTCTCCAAAGGACAATGCAAATAAAGACAATACAAATCTACCACACCTAGAGACATCAGACAACCATGGGAACACCAGCCATTCTGAAAGTTCAAATGGCAAAAGCTCAAGGTCTTTCAAACAAATCCAAGAGACCAACGATCTTGAAGTTATTCAGGCCAGCAACCTTCTCCAACACGCTGGAAGTGACACCACTCTTTGAGAAAATCATGTAATATTTGTTCTTTCTGTCGATACAAGTCCCAGATTCAAAAAGGTCTGAAAGCTGTTTCTCGTCAAAAGGCCTTTCTGTATACTTGCATTCGCATATGAGGGCATTTTCATCGTCTAGGGCAAGTACATCTATCTCTACGGGTTCCTTGGATATGCGACTGCCACCCCACCAACGACCAATATCAGTAGCATAGAAAGGCATTCTCCCAGCATAGAAACGGGCCTTGAGGTATGATTCACAGATTCCTTCGAACCTATGTCCTATGAAAGAGCCAAGCCTTTCCTTTCCAATGAATCTATCGAAGAACCCAGCTGGAGGGATAAGCCCATTTAGAGAATTCCTATTGCGATATATGAACTGGAAATAGAAGGCAAAGTAATTGTCCGCCATGGAATACAGCGTATTCCTAGACCTTTCCCTCTCGCCACAGGGGGTTTCTCTTTTTATGATCCCAAGATTCATTAGAACGGCAAGGTACTTGGCAATCTTGGCGGAGTCACTCGAAACCTTGTTCTTAATCTCCCCCAACGCCAATGCTCCAGAATTGATTGCAAGGAGTATCTCTTTGTAGAAACCAGACTCCTTCAACTCCATCTGCAGCAACGTCTCGACCTCATTGAAAAGATAGCCGCTTGACTCCAGACAGTTCTTTATCACGTTGTCCCTTATAGAAAGGGAATCATCGAACAATGAAAGATACAGAGGGATTCCGCCAAGAATCGAATACGCCACAATGGAGTCCTCTTCGTTGTAGTTGGGAAAAAAACTTCTGGCTTCGGTGTACGAAAACGGTTCAAGTTTGAACTCGGCGGTCTTTCTTCCATACAAAGGCTTTGAAGAATCATCGAACAGCCTTTCCATTACAGATATCTCAGAACCACACAGTATTAGAAAGACGTTTCTTTGTTTCAGAATCCTATCTATGGCATTCTGCAATTTGGAATCGAAAGATGGATCCGCCTTGAGAAGATACGTGAATTCATCCATGACAATGACGGTTCTTTCCGTTGATTCTGCAGCTCCAAGAAACGAAAAGACATCATACCAAGAGGAGAATGAACCAAGGAAATCTCCTGTTTTCACAATGTTTTTCATTTCGCTGCAGAAATTCTCCACATTGACTCTCTCAGAGGATTTGTCAGCTGTAAAGAAAATGGTATTGCCCCTGTGCCTATTGGCAAAATGAGAAAGAAGGAAGGATTTCCCCACCCTGCGCCTGCCATGCACAACCAACATCTCGAACCTGTTGGAATCATAGAGAGACTCCAATAAACGCAGTTCCTTTTCTCTACCAACGAACATAATTAACTCCAAAGTTATTTACTCTAAAGTTAATATAATTTAAGAACGCTGTTTTTTCAATACCATCCCTCCAACGCCTACCTCTCCAAGCTATTTGGATCCAGCAGAAAATCGTAGATATTCATGGTCAGTATTCCGTAGTCGTCATAATAGGCGGGGACAATGTCCTTCGTTATGACTATCTTCTTGAAGGAATCACCTGTGCGACGAAATGGCCTAATCTTCTGATTCCTTTTCTCTTCATCTGGAATAGCATAGGCGCTCTGTATGTAGAGCCTTGAGGATCCACGGTTGCAGACGAAATCAATCTCAAGCTGCTTCCTCAACACCCTCCCATCGTCAGCTTTCTCCACAATGGGCACGACACCAACATCCACATCGTAGCCTCGCGTGATAAGCTCATTGAATATCACATTCTCCATGGAATGGGGCTCCTCCAATTGCCTGAAGCTTATTCTGGCATTCCTAAGACCGATATCGCTGAAATAATACTTTCTAGGAGTCTCTATGTATGACTTCCCTTTTATGTCGTATCTCACGGAAGACTCGATTAGAAATGAATCCTCCAAACTATCGATATACTTCTTTATCGTGCTGGATGTAATGTTGGAATTCTTAACGGATTTGAACGTTTTTCTAAGCTTCTCTGGATTGGTGAGGGACCCAATCGAAGAAGAGAGGATGTTCATCAAATCCTCAAGTTCCGATACATTCCTTATTTTGTTTCTCTTCTGTATGTCCTTTATGTATATCTCCGTGAAAAGATTCCTTAGCAAGGCAGCTTTGTCATTTGAGTTTTCTCGAAGTACCACCAATGGGATTCCCCCATACAACATATATTCAGAAAGACCCATGTACCTGTCCCCTTTGTAGACAGACATGAACTCCGCAAAACTCAATGGATGAAGATGAACTTCATCCCCCCTTCCCGCAAACTCAGTTGCAACATCCTTAGAGAGCAACTTCGCATTGCTTCCAGTGACGTATACGTCAAGCTTTTCGTTGTAGAGATATCCGTTCAGAACCGCCACGAAGCAATCCAACCGCTGTATTTCGTCAAGAAGCAGATAATAACGCCCATCGTCCACAATGCAGGATGAAATGTATCCCATGAATTTCTTGGGATCTACACCACGTCCTTCCTTTTCAAGCTGAACAATGTCTTCACCTATTTTGAGAAGGTCTTCTGCGGAATCGAACGCAAAACGAATTATATGCTGTTCATCGACCCCGGATTCAATCAAGTGATGATAGAACAACGTATTCAACAGGTAGGATTTCCCGCATCTGCGAATGCCTGTCACCACTTTTATAAGACCGTTGTTCATTCGGTCCACAAGCTTTTTCAAATAGAAATCCCTTTTTATTTCCATGAAGAAGCCCCTTCTAGAAGAGATTTTTGTATACTTTGCACACTTTTCTCTTCCAGAATATCAGAAAAATCATGACAAAACAACAAATAGATCGGACTCTAGAAGAGATTTTTGTATACTTTGCACACTTTTCTCTTCTAGTATTCGGTACTCAATAGGAAATCAGCTATGTGCATCGTCTTGATGCCTTGATAGTTTCCACCTGAGAACGCATCCGTTGTGAGGACATATTTGGGATAGTTGTCATCGATTTCCAACAAACGGGCGCATTCACGCTTCTCAGTTTTTGGAGAACCAATCTCCTGAGCGACCTGCACATAGACCTTCTCGTTCTGCCTTGTCGCCACGAAATCTATTTCAAAGTCGCTCGACTTTCCAACATTGACCATATATCCTCTGCGCAAAAGCTCCAAGTACACGACATTCTCCAAACTGGATGCTACGCTGTCTGAATTGTACCCTAAAACACTGTACCTCAGAGAGGTGTCCGCTAGATAGAACTTCTCCTGCGTTTTCAGAATCTCCTTTCCCTGCAGGTCAAAACGGGAACAACGGTGAAGGAGGTAGGCCTTCTCCAGCTTTTCCAAATAGCTGTAAACAGTCTCGTTGTCCAACGCACGATGTTCTGCCTTAAGATAATCGGAAATGGATTTTGCGGAGAAGGTATTGCCTACATTGTTGAAGGTGTATTTTACGACACGCTCCAGCTGGTCTACTTTCCTCACCTGATTGCGTTTGACGATGTCTGAAAAGATTGTGGAGTTATAGATGTCGCGTACAATCGTATAGACCTCATCCTGAGAATATGGCTGCAAGTGTGTTGCTGGAAAGCCTCCCAAGCGAACGTAGTTTGCAAGCTCTTCTCTTGGATCTCCAACATTGGCATACTGCCCTTTGAACATCAGATATTCACCAAAGGACAAAGTGAATACATGAAAGGATATATACCGCCCTGTCAGGTATGTCGAGATTTCAGAGGACATCATCCTGGAGTTCGACCCTGTCACATACAAGTCAACATCGAAGTCCTCTGCCAACGAGTTCACGACCTTCTCCCAGCCCTCAACCTCCTGGACTTCGTCAAGGAACAGATACGTCTTGCCGTTTGGCGAAAGCCTCCCTTTCAGTTCGGCATACATCTGCTTCGCCGTCATATTCTCATGTTCCATGGAGTCATAGCGGAAACTTACGATACGTTCATCTGGAATGCCCCGCTTCGTTCTCAACTGTTCCATCAACATTTTAAGAATCGTCGATTTTCCACAGCGTCGTATTCCCGTTATGATTTTCACAAACGGGGTATCCACATAAGCCAAGATATTATCTACATACAAAGGTCTATAAATCATTGCAGACACCTCCGACAGTAGAAATAATACCGCAACTTATACCAAAAGTCACCAAGTTTTGCGATTTAAAACCGCAAAACTTTCGAACTACCTATATTATTGCGGATAAGAACCTACTTTGACCTCAGGGCAAATCAGGTTGAATCTCGCTCGATAACTTTTGAAGAAATCGAAATCCTATGATTAACAGGCTCACCTCTCAAAACTTCAAGCAGATTCCTAACAGCAATTAGGCTAGTATCATACAACATATTATCCACACTCGTTAATGCTGGTGTACTTATTTGTGAATAACGGGAGTTATTTATTCCAACCACTGCAACATCTTCAGGAATTCTGATTTTCATTTCATTAAGGATATGAATACCTACGAGGGCCACAAAATCTTCAGAGAAAACAATTGCATCGATATCAGGATTTGATAGCATTAGAGATCTGACAGACTCCTCGATTTCCGGAATGGAGTCTCCTGCTTCAACAACTAGGGAGATATAGTTAGCAACATAGAGTTTAAGTCCATCATTAAACCCATCGAGCTTATTCTGATTACTTGGAGTAAAGTGATTAACAACAAAGACAAACTTTCTGCGTTTCTTTTTCTTAGAAAGAAGCTTGATTGCGTCAGAAACCCCACCTCGTTCATCAGAAATAACGCCATAAATATTTGGACCATCCAAATAGCCATTGCAGATTGCAACAGGAACGTGTGGAAGATTTACCATAATTGCATTCTGAACCGAAGTATTTTGGTAAACAGATCCCATAAGAACAACAGCTTCAACCTGCTTTTGGCTTAGATTCTTTAGGTATTGCTCATGCTGAACCGGATCCGTACCCGTATTGTAAATCAAACAGGAATAACCTCTTTTAGAAAACTCATGTTCAATGAAATAAACTCCTTCCGTATGGTGAGTAGTCCTAAGATCAGCAATAAGGACGCCAACTATTCTAGATGTTGGCGCAAATAGGCTTTTTCCCGTTCCGCTCAAAGCATAGTTGTTGTCAGCTAGAATCTTTAAAACTTTTGCACGAGTATCCTTTTGCACATATGTGTAGTTATTCAAAACCCTGGAAACCGTAGAAGGCGAGACTCCTGCCTTGTCTGCTATCTCATAAATCGTAAGCCTTGCCATAAAACCTCCGCGACCCAAGTACAATTCAAAGTGTAGTTTTTTTCCTGAAACAATTTCAACATTCTGAAACGAGCCGTGCAAAAAAACAATCGGCTAATCACCGATTGTATAGAGAAGATACAATCTTCAATCAAAGATAATCAAAGCAATGATATCCAGAGGTTCATCGTTATCATTTTCAATCCCATGGCCAGTACCACTTGGCGTGAAAGTAACGTCTCCAGCCTCTATGTCCACTATGGTTCCATTGTCGTTATACTTGGCCTTTCCAGATAGGATATAGTAGATTTCAGTATCACCGTTATGGATGTGATAACCTATCCCAGAGTGTGGGGCCACTGTCGTGTGGGCGAACACTCTACCCTTTCCGTTCAGCTCGTCTACATTGTTCGCAAGGCTCCTGACGGTTATGGAACCGTCAGCGCCGAACTTGTGTTCAAAACGTTCTACAGTCTTTTCGTTTGATTTTCTTATCATCCTTCAATCACTCCCGAACAGGCACTTTTACGACAACTTTCTTGATTGGAAGTTGTCTCTCATACATACACCTTGGCTTATGTGCGTCTTCTGGCCCCAAAACAATGAAATCCCCAGCATTGAGAAAAACTGTACTATAGCGTTTTGGTTCATTATAAAACGTGATATCGTTTTCTTCGTTGTATGGTACAGCAATTTCTCCAAGTTGGCCACGGTCACATACACCACAACATTCCATCCCTTCTACAACATACTGGACGTCAAAGAATTTTTCATGGGTCTCAAATAGATTCTCACTCCATTCAAATGATTCATAATGCTGAATACTTGCCCTGATATCATCTCCAAGTTCAATCCATCCTGGTTGCAGAGTCGATAAATCAGGTCGTTTCAAAAAATCAAATGCAATCTTGAACTTTAAATCGAAGAGATTAGGCCTATATTCACATCCTATTTTCGTACAAATCATCAGCAAAACTCCTTCAGTCCCTCTATCGCATACATTCTGACCGGACAACTATCAAGACCCTTAATGAACATAGGTGCAAAGCTAACGAAGAACGTGTTCTGCCTGAGATGTTCCAAATTCTTTACAACTTCAAGAAACGTAATGTTTTTTGCCATGCAGATATCATGAAAAGGCTTAACATCTTCATTGCAATTCTCAATTGAAACACCATCGCCAAACCCAACGCACTTAACTTCATGATCCACAAACCACTGTGCGGTTTCTCCGTTGACTAGGAGTCTCTTATCGTTTGGACCATTCGTCTCAGGTGTAAAAGGAGTTAGTTTATAAATGGAATCTATTATCACTACATCATCAGGTTTGACTTTATTCCCAATAGCCTTTTCTAAATCATTTGCACTAATATGCGAAAGAGGAGCAAGATCTTTGAATTCATAATAAAGACCTCTACCGATAAATGAAGTCAAAGGAAGATCTGCAACGCTTGCACCATCATCAAAGTGGTGATATGGACACTCACAATGCGTGCCAAGATGTGTCATAATATCGACATTCGTGTGAAAATCAGGAATAGCCCCTCCTGTGTTGAACCTATCAAGATTACACCTCCTAGTTTCCGTTGAGGGATCGATATACTTAGTCAAATCAATTACCCTAAGCCCATTAAGCTCGTAAACACACTTCATACTATTTCTCCTTATTCTTGTTTTCCAATGCGTGAATTGCCTTGACAACAAATTCATGATATGGAACTGTTATTCTCTGATCATGTGCAGCCTCGACTACACTACCACTTATGGTATCAACTTCGCTTTTTCTTCCGTTTTTGATATCAGCATATATTGATGTATATCCCTCTGGTGCGTTGACGCACACCTCATCCACATCTTTTGTGACATCGGTAAGATCAAACTCCAATCCAAGAGAATTTGCGACATCTACAGCCTCTCTGCAAAGTTGTTTCATAAGGAAGTTGGCATTTGGATCACAATGGATGAAGCCAAGGGGAACTTGAAACAACGCTGTTAGCGAAGAAGCCGCTGTATTTGTAAACAACTTCTTCCAAACCTGCTTCTGAACATTTTCCTCAGTGTGACATTCAAGGCCACATTCTGAGAAGATCCTAGCAATAGAGTCAACCGCTTGGAATTCTCCATCCAAAAGCCCAATGCTTGTTATACCGATTCCTCCATGATTTACAAAACCAGGAGCTATTACTGAGCTGTTATGCTGTGTTGAACCAATTATTACATGCTTTCGATCTGCAAATTTAAGAAGTTTACTTTCATGTCCAGCTCCATTCTGAAGAGTCAAAAGGTAGGTATCAGGGCCAATTAGATTTTTATTACATTCCAACGCAGAGACAGTAAACATAGATTTGACAAATACTATTACAAGATCCTGCGGCCCTATTCCAAAAGAAGAAGTCACCGCAAAAGGTCTGCAAACATTTGTAGTTCCGTCCTTCTCTTTTATTCGAACACCATATTCTCCTATAGCAGACACTACAGCCTCATTCACGTCAACGACAATGACATCATTTCTTTTAGACAAATATCCACTGAAAAGCGATCCCATTGCACCCGCACCTAAAACAGCAATCCTCACTTACAACCTCCAGCAACAAACGGAATTAAATTCCAAGCTCTTTTATTTGCCCTCGTACTTTTAGCAAGTAGATGACAATAGACATGAGAGGAAACAAAGCTCCAAATGAAAAAACATTTTTGATTCCAAACATTTGGGCGAACAATCCTAGAATGAGCGAGCAAACACAGATTCCAGCATCGTTCGACATTTGAAAAATAGAATTCGCCATTCCTCTTTCTTCTTGAGGTGCAAGCATCACGACAACAGCATGGATAGTTGGAACCACAAGACCCGACCCCATACCAAGTAAAAGAGCAAGTACGCATACTTGGAACAATGCATAGCAATATCTTATAGTAAACATGCTCAACTCAATGCATAAAACTCCAATTACAAGAGTCCTCCTTGTGCCAATCTTTTTCGTAATCCTCCCAACGAAAAGCCTACTTACTGCTAGCGTAACAGCTTGCATTGTAAAAAACATACCAATATTTGTTATACCAATTGTCTTTCCCCATGTTGGAAGATATGTCACAACACCACTTGAACCAATGAGAATAAAGAACTGCATCAAACAAGGAAAAACCATCGGAGTTGAAAAAAGAAGCTTGACTCTGTCTTTGAATCTATAACTAATTTTACTTTTTTCTACCGCACAAGGATGTTTCTCATGGAATTCCCTCATTTTCAAAACTGGATCATCATATTTCAAAGAGGAACCAATCAAAACAGCGACAAAAACCATAATTGAACATGTAAAAAAAAGGTTTTTATATCCATCCGCACCCATATTAATGACGTACAAAGCCAAAGAGGATCCAAAGGCATGTGCTATTGTATTGGAAAAGTTATAGTACCCAAGCCCCTCTATAAGTCTCTCATTTGGGATATAGTCCGTGGCCATAGTTGTTGATGCAGTAGCACATATCGAGTAGCACGGAGCATTTACTGCTCTAACAATCATTATCAACAAAATCGAACTTATAAAACCGAAAGATGAAAGGATGAAAGCAAATACAACCCCAAATAAAACGAACAACATTTTCCTTGATTGCCTGTTTAGCAGTCTTCCTACAAAAGGCTTGCAAATAGCCGAGGTTCCCATGTATACGCTTGTCATGATACCCGCCAAGACAAGATTTCCACCAAGGCTTTGTACGTATAGTGGAAACGTTGTAGCCTGCAGTTGTGCAACCAAAGAAATCAAAGAGGCAACGATGAAGACCTTCAAGAACTGGAAAGTAAGAATCTTCCCTGATTTGTTGTTTGTATTAAAATCTCTTTCCATGTGGAATCAGCGAACCTTCTCAAACGATTCTTTGAAGTTCTGAACCTGTGGATAACTTTCCTCCAATAGTCTTTCAACTCTTTTGTAATCTTCACAAAAACTCTTTTCTTTCATCTTTGCAAGAGTACTTTTGCTAGCACCTAAATAGTCGTCATTTTCGGTAAAAACAGTATTCTTGCTTTTGAAAACACTTTGACCATATTTTATCATTCCAGCAATTGCGCCCTTACCAAAACAATGACACGTAACAAGCTGGAATCCCAATTTATAAAGTTCATCTACATCTTTAACATCACTTATTCCATCATCAGCATGTAAATCTGGATAGCACATCCACCCGGGTACAAGATCATGGATTCTCTTCCAACTCTCCTTTTCCGTGTGTGCATTTATACTTTGAATCATGGTCATATGCGCACCCATTTTATGACCGAGCTGCATTCGTCTTATTGCTTCATCAAGACCAAACATAGCTTCAGGAGAAAGTCCAATATATCCACCTCCAAACTTTTTCGAGCCCCCTCCTTTTCCATTGGTTCTTGCTATTACCATGCACTCTGTTCCTTTGACAGCTTCCACTGCCGCCTGGACATGCATCGCCCACTGTTCTGCAGACAGGAACACCTGTCCATCAATGAATGTATTACCAACACGAACCACAGATTCGTCCTCAATGTTTACAGCCATAACTCCTGCCTCTGCAAACCTTTTTATGTTCTTGTATGTGTCCATAGGATTGGCTCCACCGCATTCCGTGTCTGCAAATATTGCCATTTTAGAACTTTCAACAATTCTTTCGGTCGCAAACAACATCTCATCCATGCTTATCAGTCCTCTAGGCCGTCCACCTGTAAGCGAATCACGCATCTCAGAACTACTGATAGTTGCAGCTTCAAACCCAATAGCCTCCGCAACTCTAGCAGACAGACAATCATAAATGCATGGAGCCCAAAGTATTTCATTACGTTCATTTATCAATTTAAAAAAACTCTTTTCCGCTGACATAAACATCTCCTAATTAATGTTGCTTCATTAATTCTTTGTAATTAAAACATGAGACCATATGATTCCCATATGCAACCTCAAGTTGTGGGGTTTCTTTCTTACACTGTTCAGTTGCATGAGGACATCTTGGGTTAAAAGGACATCCCATTGGTCTATTGATTGGACTAGGAATCTCTCCTTCCAATTCCATCCTCTTCCTTGTCCTTTCCAAATGGTAATCGACAACTGGAATTGCAGAAATCAACGCCTTTGTATACGGATGAAGAGGCTTACTGAACATTTCGTCAGAATCCATGGTTTCAACTATGCTTCCCAAATACATAATACACACCTGATCTGCTATATGTTTCACTACAGCCAAGTCATGAGCAACAAATATATAAGTCAAGCCTAGAGACTGTTGAAGTCCTTGCAAAAGATTAATAATCTGAGCTTGAATACTAACATCCAAGGCAGATACAGGTTCATCACAAATAATAATTTCTGGGCGACAAGCCAAAGCCCTTGCAATTCCAATTCTTTGCCGTTGTCCACCTGACAATTCATGGGGAAAACGTCCTCCCATGTCTTCCGGAAGGCCAACCATAGAGAGAAGAGAATTAACCTCCTCCTTAATCTGTTCCTTTGTGCGTTTTACACCATCGGCTACCAACACCTCTTTGATGATTGAGAAAGCACTTTGGCGAGGATCCAAGGAGCCATAAGGATCTTGAAAAATCATTTGTAACTTTCTCTTTATTTCATTATGTTCCTTTCTCCCAAGAGAAAATATATCTCTGCCATGGAAAAAAACCTTTCCTTCTGATGCAGAGACCATCCCCAAAATAGCCTTCCCTGTTGTTGTTTTCCCACAGCCTGATTCACCAACAATTCCAATGGTTTTTCCCTTTTGGACTTCAAAACTTACATCATCTACAGCCTTGACAACGCCAACTCTCTTCTTTGCAATTCCTTTTGTAATCCCAAAAAAGACTTTCAGATTCTCAACTTTTAAGATGGATTGAGTATTGTCGGACACGTTATCGTACAACATGCTTTTAATCTGCATTAATCCCTCCTCTGAGACAGAACCTTGTGACACGCTACCATGTGATTGGTATTAGAAACTCCTACAAGCGAAGGACATTTCCGACTCTTGCATTCATTGTCTGCAAATTTACAACGAGGATAAAAAGCACAATAATCAGGAAGCTTTGACAAACTTGGAGGAGCTCCTTCAATTGGAACCAGATTTTCTTTCCTTGAATCCTCAATTTTTGGAACAGCAGCAAGAAGGCCAAGAGTATAAGGATGCTTTGGATCTGTTAGAATTTCTTCTGTTGTACCAGATTCTACAATCTGGCCTGCATACATAACATAAATCCTATCGGAATATCTTGAAACCAAACCCAAGTTATGTGTAACAACTACAATCGATGAGTTGTTTCTTCTTTTAACATCCATAAGCAGTTCCATTACTTGGGCTTGAACAGTGACATCCAAAGCCGTGGTTGGTTCATCTGCAATAATCAAATCTGCTTCGCAAGCAACTGCAAAAGCAATAAGAACCCGTTGTCTCATTCCTCCAGACATCTCAAAAGGGTAGTTTTTCATTCTAAGTTCAGCATCTGGGATTCCAACAGAATCCAAGGCCTTGACACCTAGAGACCAAGCCTCTTTTTTGGAAACATTTTTTTTGTGTGCTCTGATAACATCAACAAACTGATCGCCTATTTTAAAAACAGGATTGAGGGATGTCATGGGTTCTTGAAAAATCATTGCAATCCGATTACCTCGAACATTATTCATGTCAGTTGAGGGAATACCATTTTTAAGCAATTGAATACCATCAAAAAAGACATCTCCAGAAATAATTTTTCCAGGAGGAGTCTGAATCAACTGCATTATTGACATTTGTGTTACAGATTTTCCGCAACCGGATTCGCCAACCACAGCAACGACTTCGTTTCTATCAATATGATAATTCACACCTCTAACAGCCTCGACCGTTGAGTCTGCCATAAAGAAGGAAACCCTCAAATCCTTACAATCAAGCAATACCTTTCCCATAAAGACCACCTCCTTTACAGTTTCCCTCTGAGTCTTGGATCTATTGCATCTCTAAGACTGTCACCAGCGATATTGAATGCAAGCACAACAAGAAGAAGGCAAAGACCTGGAGCGAACGCCAGTTGAGGACGGTCGAACATATATTGGTAGCCATCTGCAACCATGCTTCCCCATGTTGCCATGGGTTGCTGTATTCCAATTCCAAGAAAACTCAACGTAGACTCCTGCATAATCGTTCCACCAAGATTCATAGTGAAAGTGACCATCATCGTAGGAAATGCATTTGGTAGAAGATGCCTCACAATTATCCGATTGGTTTTTACGTTTGCAAATCTAAGTGCTGTTATATAATCATTTTGTTTAAGACTTAGAACAAGCCCATACATGAGACGAATATAACTAGGAAGCATTCCAAAACTTAGTGCAAATATAAGCCCAATTATACTGTGTCCGACTATGATACCAATTGTGATAGTAAAAAGCATAGGAGGTATTGCCAGTTGAACATCAACATATCTCATTATGATTGAACTCAAAGGTCCAGTTGTATAACCAGCGACAAGCCCTAATCCCATTCCAACTAAAGCACCGACAACACAAGAGAACACACTCACAGCAAGGGAAACGCGAGCACCATAAAGAAGTCGAGTAACGACATCTCTTCCATGTAAATCACACCCCAGAAGGTGGTTGGAGCTCATTGGAGCCAACGAATCTCTTAGATTCATATCATTGGGACCATATTTTGTGAGTATCGGAGCAAATAAAGCCGCTAAAAGAAATAAAACAATAATTGCAATGGATGCATATGAAATAAATCCTCTGCTAAAAAACGTCCTTGCAAAGCCTTTCAGTTTTGAAGATTGTTTCATGCCTTTCCTCCATTGATTCTGATTCTTGGATCAACAAATCCATATGCAATATCCAAGAGAAGATTTGCAAACACGACAAAGAAAGAAATCACCAAAACGAGAGCCTGAATCACAAGAAAATCATTATTCATAACAGACTGTGTTATAAGACGACTTATTCCAGCAATTGAAAAAACCTGTTCTGCCAAAAGGGATCCGCCAACGATAGATCTAACCTGTAAGGCAATGAGAGTAATAATTGGTATCAAAACATTTTTCAAAGCATACTTGTAGCGAATCCTTGTGGTTGAAATTCCATAAGCCCTTGCAGTTCTTATATAATCATGATTGATTACATCCAACATATTGGTCCTTACCTGCCTTGCAATAGAAGACAGAGGCCTAAAACTGCAAATCAAAACAGGAAGAAATGCATGTCTAACATATTCCTTGAAATCCACTAGCGGACTTACAAAACCCACAAAAGGTAGGCATCTAAGTTTCACACCAAAGAGATATATAAAGAGTATTCCTATCCAAAAAATTGGAATACCATTCATTGTGGTCATAATTACGGTAAGTATTTGATCCCAAAAGGAACCTCTGTGAGTTGCACAAACGATACCTATAACGACACCAAATAAAACAGAAAGAACAATTGATGGAACAGTAATCCAAAGTGAAACAGGAAGCCTATCACGTATAAGTACTGAAATAGACTCCCCCAAAAGCACGGATCTTCCAAAATCCCCTCGGAATATTCCTTGAATCCATAGCAAATACTGAATAGGAAGAGGCTTATTTAGATTAAGTTCTTCTCTAAGAGCATCTACCGCAGCCTGATCGGATTCATATCCTAACATTGTTCTTACAGGATCACCTGGTAACAAATGAACGATAAGGAATGCAAATATTGAAATTACAAATATTGTAAAAAGAGATAAAAAGACTCTTTTCACAATGTACTTAAAATAGGAACTCATTTGCGACCTCTTCAACTCTGGTACCATTTACGGCACCAGAGATCAAAAGACATTACAACAACCCTTATAGGTTGACTCTATACAGCTTACTGAAATCATTTCCTCTGTTGTATGTATTGCAGAAACCAGCATCTATGATATTAGGCTGTGTAATAATCTGATCGTAATATGCTGTCAAAACAGGATAAGCAATAGCATACTCATCAATCAAAAGTTTCTCGGCCTTTTGCATATTCTTGTACATGGTTTCATCATCTTTTGCAGACAAAGCAGCCATTATGCAAGCATCAAGATCTTCAGGATGTATTGCACTATGGTTCATCATTCCAACGGAACCTTCTTTCGTTGCCTGAAGCGAAAAATTGGCTGCCGCCTGTTGTACAAGGTTTGAACCATAACCATGTCCACACAAAACCATGCAACTTGTCTTGCCATCCCCATATATACCTGCAGTTGACTGCCATGCAGCTGGATCCAAGTATACAAGTTCGCAATCTATGCCAATTTCCTTTAAGTAAGCCTGAATTGCAACCATATAGCGATCCAGTTGCTGGTCAGTACCAACTATAAGTTTTGTCTTAAAACCCTTTTCATATCCAGCTTGCTTCATGAGATCTTTGGCCTTTTCGACATTGTACTCGTAGCCAACATCATCTGGATTATAAAAACCAGTTCCTTCAACAGCATACTGATTAGTATAGAAAGTTCGGTTGTAATCCAAAGATTCTATCATCTCCTGCGAATTAATTGCATACGAAACAGCTTGCCTAACTCGCACATCACAGAAAGGAGACCCTTCAACATCAGAAGAGAACAAAAGAAAATAAACTCTATTCCACATCTTGTTCTGATAGAGATTGAACCCTTGTCTAACCATTCTGTCTTTCATGCCATAGTCACCTGCGTTGTATACATCGCATTCACCTGCCAACATTGCAGCCTGAGCCGCCATGTTGTCTCCATAAATTCTAAGCTCTATCTCATCGTACAAAGCAGGTTGAGCTTCTTTGTTCCAATAATTATCATCCTTAACGAATATCGTGTAGGAATCTTTAACTACTTCCTTGACAACATATGGCCCCGTTCCAACAGGATTGGAAAGACACCAATCGGCTCCATGTTCATCAAATGCTTTTTTCGAATACATAATCCCCGCAAGATTGTTCAACGAAAAAGGAATCTGAGAATTCCAGCTACTTAGATGCATGACAACAGTATCAGGATCCACGAGTTCGAATGACTCTACGCTTGAAAAATGCGTCGCCGCTGTATTTGCAACTTCTTTGAAATGTTGCAGATTCCAAAGAAGAACTTCACCGGTAAATTCCGAACCATCAGAGAAATAAACACCCTTTCTGACTTTCAAAGTATATGTAAGAGCCTCTGGATTGCTTTCAAATGATTCCAAAAGATATGGAACAATGTTTCCTTCATCATCAAACATTAACAAGAATTCATAAACTCCACCGAGAGCGTAGAAAGCTCCACGACTCTTCCATGGAGCATATGACATCGAAACATCCTTGTTGGTACCAATAACAAGTTTTCCACCCCTCACTATGTTTGTATCCGAGATATTCACAGTGTTTGACTTGAACTCGTTGATTGCACTCTGATTCTGAGCCTTTGGTTCAGTTGGAACAGCTTCAGTTGATTCTTTCTGAGCTCCTGCAAAAACCGCAAACGCAAACAGAAGAACCATAACAATTGCCATCGTTTTTTTCATTTTCATTCTCCTTTTGTTACGACAAACCATAGAAATCACTCTATGACTGAAATTCCTACAACTCCTTTCCTTGGATATCTCCATGGCCTCTTGTGTGGAATTGTTACATAAGGGAAAAAGCTTAGCAATTGAAATATTTGCAAAAGATTGAAACAAAATTGAAACTAAAGCTGAAATCATTTCAATGCAAACAAAAGAAAGAAATAGTCCATGTACAAAATTGCAAAGGCTTAAGAGAACCTCACAAACAGACAACCTTAATCTTTACAGAATCTAGATAGCGTTAGAACGGATGACTTCCATATCAAAACAGAACACGAGAGGATCCTTCCACTGACTTGGCGTTTTGGGAAGGACTATGACGCACGGGGTAATCTGCGGCGCACTCTTTTGAAGTTTGTCTGAAATCGTGGACTACGGGCTTAAACGCATGATTCACACAAAGAACACAGATTCAATATAGATTTCCAAAACCAAGAAGTCCGTTTTGCAGGAATATGCAATGAGATGCATGGCATTCAAGGACACAAGCGAAGGATAGTACTTCAAGTACGGCCTGAGCGAAGTGATGATGAAGACGACTCAAAGCCCAAGAATCATTCGACGGTATTTGCGATGCAGTACTAGGAAGGAGGACACAGACAGTACTTGCTGTACGGCTGTGTCCGAACTGACAACGTAATGCACGCAAAGACCTAGAAGGTCAGTCGCGCCAGATGCGTTTGGCAAGAAACAACATCACAATGAGCAGGAATATAATCCACAGCGAATATGCCCAGATATCGGCATTTGGAAGGAAGGATACAGTACCATCGGCATTGATGATGGTGGGTGCGTCCTGGAGGATGACGGCGCCAATGGCTGGGCCTATCATGCCGGGTATGAGGACCTGTCCAATGATGCGGGCGCCTTGGAACTGGCCGGCGCGGCCTTCTGGGATTAGGTCGCGGATCTGTGCACCAAAGACGGACATCCCCATGAGGTAGCCGCTCATCATGCATAGCGAGCCTAGGAAGACGGGAAGGATATCGGTTGCAATGTAGAGGACGACGTACCCTATGCAAAGGAATGTCAGGGCTATGCCGGTGCAGAAGAAGAATCCTTTCCTGTCATATAGCCTGCCAAAGAATGCGGTGGCTATGGCGGCGATCACGATTGCTGGGGCCAGAACCACTACGTAGTTGGAAAGTCCAAGCGTCTTTTCGTAGTAGATGATCAGGTATGGCATGAAGATCTGGATGGAGATTCCAAACACGGCGAACATTCCAAGCGTCTTGTAGAGCTTTGGGTTGCGTTTCATGACGCTGGGTCTAAAGCCATAGAGCAACGCGGTCTTGAAAGGCTCGCTTGAAGGTGTAAGGTTTGGAGATTCGTCTATCAAGAACAGGCCAAGGATGCCAATTCCAATGGTTGCGATGCCTATTATGTAGTATATCGTCACTCAGCTTGAGTGGGAGTCCAGGTCAAAGCCCATGAAACCGCCAAAGACGATCAGGATTGCAACCAAAGGCATCATGGAGTTGAGTCCCTCTATACGCCCACGGTTGGAGCTATCGCCCATGTCCGTAAGCCATGCGTTGTAGGCGGCGTCGTTCGCAGTGGAGCCAAAGAACGTCATGATGCAGTCCATCACTATGGTCAAAGCTACAGATTTGATATACGCAAAAGACACAATGGATATGCCCCATATTATGTAGCCCCAGGTCATGAACGCCTTTCGACGGCCCATCCTGTCGCTCACAGCACCCATCACAATGGTGGTGAGGGCCGCCATGACTGCGCTTGCCATGACCATAAGTGAAATGTCGCCTGCGGTGGCATTGAACATCTTGTAGATGAACACGTTGAAGTACATGTTCTCCACAACCCATGCGACTTGTCCCATCATGCCAAAGACAAGCATGGACACCCAGAACCTGGAACTCATTTTTGTAGACATGTGAGTATTATAACACAGATAATTTTTTATTGTTCATTTATTTATCTGTTTTTTGTAATACATCAATACATCTCCTTCTATCAAAAACGTCAAAAGCTTCTCAAACCACTTTGTTTGGGTTCAACAGCCCCTTTGGATCGAAAACCGCCTTGATGCCTCTCATAAGGCGCATCTGCACAGGACCAAGGACTTCAGAAAGATACTCCTTCTTGTCCAGTCCAATGCCATGCTCGCCGCTGACCTGACCGCCGAACTCGTGCGCCTTTGCATACATGAGTCTGAAGGCCTCGCTGCGCCTTGCATTCCAAGCATAGTCGTCCAAACCGTCTCGGCATAGGTATATGTGGAGGTTTCCATCCCCTGCATGTCCAAACGATGGTATACGAAGGCCCACTTTGGGGGCAATCTCATGGGTGTACAGGATGAAGTCCGCGACCCTGCTGCGGGGAACAACGACATCGCACTCATCCATGAGGTCCGTCGAGCCCTTTATGGCTTCAAGGAACGCACTTCTTGCAGACCACACACTTGCACTGCGCTCCTCTGTATCTATGAGAAGGACATCCAACGCACCAAGCTCAAGGCACAGGTCAGACACGACTTCCTGGTCATGCACCACAGCCTCCTTGGTATTGCCATCGAACGACATAAGAAGGTATGCATCGGACGCATGGGTGGGGAACTTCTTGCCAAGATAGTCCTCTGCAAAGAGGATGACGTCACGGCTCATGTACTCTATCGCCACCGGCGTCACCTTTGCACCGATGATTCTGGGCACAGCCTTTATAGCCTCTCCCATCGAGGAGAATGGAACAAGAATGCTCATGGAGTATTCAGGCTTGGGGATTATCTTGAGAGTAGCCTGGGTCACAACCGCAAGGGTCCCCTCGCTTCCAATCACAAGGTTCATCAGTGAATATCCGCTTGAGTTCTTGACGACCTTGCCTCCAAGCTCCACGACCTCCCCTGTTGGGAGGACAGCAGTGAGTGCACGCACGGCATCGCGGGTCACCCCGTACTTCACAGCCCTCATTCCTCCTGCGTTGGTTGAAATGTTGCCGCCAATGGTGGCACTCTTCTCGCCAGGATCCGGGCAGTACTGGTATCCATGGTCGTTGCAGAACTGGGCAAGTTCCATAAGGAGGACGCCGCACTGAACCGTTACGGTCAGGTTGTCCTCGTCAAGCTCAAGGATCCTGTTCATTGGAGACACATCAAGCATGATGCCGCCGCATACAGCCACAGCTCCACCTACAAGGCCCGTTCCGCTTCCACGGACGACCACAGGTATGTCATGCGCATAGGCATACTGCATGACGTTGGAGACCTCCAAAGTGGAAGAGGCCCTCACCATGGCATCAGGCACTCCGTACGCAGTGCCAAGTTCGTCATGGCAATAGTCGTCGTTTATCTGACCAGCAACAAGTATCCTGGAGGCCACCATATTCTGCAAGGCCTCTATGTCGCCTTTGTCCATCTTCCTGAATTCAACGCTCATCTCATGACCTCCTTGGATTGGGTTGGGCCAATGCCGCCTGTTGACTCCAAACGTTCAAGAAGCATTGGCACGATCTCATAGAGGTCGCCAACGAATCCGTAGGTTGCAACATCGAAAATGGAGGCCTGAGGGTCGCTGTTCACTGCAATTATGCAGTCGCTCCCCTTCATTCCGGCTACCGTTTGGATTGCACCGCTCACTCCAAGACATATAAGGAGCTTGGGCTTGACGGTACGACCAGAGAGCCCTATCTGATGCCTTGCATCAAACCATCCATTCTCCACAAGTGGCCTCGTACATGCAATAGTTGCGCCAAGTGCATTGGCAAGCTTCTCCACCATTGTAAGGTCCTTCTGGCTCCTGACCCCACGTCCCACCTGCACAAGGACATCGGCCTCCGATATATCCAATGCAGCAGGCTTCTCCTCTATGTCCACAATTGAGGTGCGGCACTTGAGCATGGCTGGGGTTACAGGCATCATGCGAACCTTATGACCATCATTGGAAGGGAACTCCTTTCTTGCAGGCTTTTGAAACACCTTGTAGCGCACAGTGCAGAACTGAGGGCGGGTGTTTGGAGACACTATACGTGCCATTATGTTGCCGCCAAAGGCAGGGCGTATCTGTACAAGATCCGTGTTCTCGTTCATCTCCAGGGCTGTGCAGTCAGCCGTAAGGCCACAACCAAGCCTAGCAGCGATTCGTGGAGCAAGCGAGCGTCCTATGTTGGTGGCTCCAACAAGTATGGACGATGGCCGGACCTCCTTTATGAAGGACTCGAACACATTCGTGTACGGCTCTATCATGAAGTTCTCAAGTGCAGGGTCGTCATAGACATAGACTTCGTCAGCACCATAGCAAAGCAGCTCCTGGGCCATGGATGCAACGCCGCTTCCAATTACAAGGGCCATCACTTGGTGTCCCGTCACAGAGGCAAGCTCACGGGCCTTTCCCAAAAGCTCAAAGGTTACGTCATGCACTTTTCCATGAAAATGTTCGCATAGGACAAGGACTCCCTTGTAGAGGCTCTTGTCCACACCACCCTTAACGTCCAAAGCAGGTTCATCCTCGAACGTTATGGCTCCATCGCTCTTTCTAACGCAGGCCTTGCATAGCTTGCATGACATGCCAATATCCACACCACCCTTTCCATCAAGGCTTATCACTCCAAAAGGGCACATTCCAACAAGCTTTTCGCAAAGCTGTGGGTTCAATCTATCTCTATGTACTACAAGTCCCATTTCATGCCTCCCTGTCACCACTTCTACCGTTGAGGTTCCTGAATGAACCTACGTTCACGAAGAACGGACTCAAGGCGGTTCGCAAGCTCCTCTGAAGATCCGTCATAGAGGATCCTGTCAGTGTTCTTCTCAGGAGGAAAAATCCTTTGCACCTGCGTTGCAGATCCCTTGAGCCCATAGTGGGATGCATCCTTGTCATTCATATCCGCCAACGTGAAGACCTTGACGGCATCCTCTCCGGTGCCAACGGACTTCTTCCTTCTGTAGGACGGCAGCCTTGGCGTGTTTATGTCTCCGTCAAAGCATATAAGGCATGGAAGCCCAAGCCTTTGCGTCACAATGAGGTTCTCCTGCATTGCCTTGACGACGATGGATCGAGAGCCGCCATTGGCATCCTCTTCTTCGAATCCCACAATTTCAATGACGTTCGAGATATGGGGGATTCCAAGATGCTCGGCAAGCTCAGCTCCAACCTGGGCCGTGTCGCCGTCAGTCGTCTGCTTGCCACAGAAGATGAGGTCGAATGTGCCGGCCCTTAGGATGGACTGATACAAAGTATAGCTGGTTGCAAGGACATCGGCCCCGCCAAAAGCCCTATCGCTGGCAAGATACGCCTTGTCGCAGCCCATCCACAGGCATTCAAGAAGGGACTCCTTGGCCTGAGGAGGACCCATGGTGAGGACGCCAACCTCGCAGGAAGGCCCTTCGCCAAGCTTCAATGCCTCTTCAAGTGCAAAGAGGTCGTAGGGGTTGAGCTTGTTGCCAACCTTTGGCCGTACCAAGAGGCCTGTCTTTTCATCAACCTTTACGTTGTTGGATCCTGGAACCTGCTTGACGCACACAAGAACCTTCAAACCAGAACCATTCGCATTTGCATTCTTCATATCAAAAACTTCACCTATATGTCCGCATCCATATGCTAGCCGGCGAAAAGCCAACTTCCGTCCATTGTACAACAGGATTTTGGGCATGTGGTGGAATTTTTAGTAAAAAAACTATTTGTACACCACTTCGAACTCTTCAAGCACGACAAGCTCATCCTCGTCGAAGGACAGCCCTGCAGAAGAGAACTCCTGGCCAAAGAACTCCAAATGCACATTGCGCCAATAGGCAAGGGATCTGTCGCCCTCGCCTTCAAGCCAGGCATGGCGCTCGTCCACATCCTTGAAGGGGACGACGGACACCTTGGTTGTACGCAGCACGCACGCAGCCTGCCCATCATCGTAGAGAATCACGCTGCACTCACCGGCCTTTGGAATCTCCTCGTCCTCCAAGCCATACAGCCTGTAGGCACTTGAAGTGGCCGTCTTCACACCTGCAAGGACAAGGGATGCAAGACGGTCGCCTGCCTCTCCACCACCGCAGAACGCCCACGCTTCATACGAAGGCTCTTCCTGCAAGCCGTCGTTTTGCACACCAGCACCATCCAGGGTCGATGCCCTTGTGCTTTCCAAATATGCATTCCACATTTCATTGGCGGTCATACATCATCCTCCTTGCGCGTTTCTTCACAATGCTCTATTTTCCCAACCTCATTTGGTTTTTCCTTGCTATGTCGTGAAACTATGCCATTGTATACAAGAATGCCTGCAACGCTTATCACAAAAGTTATGGCAAACACCACTATAGCTCCAATGTAGCGTTGGCTGCCAAGTGCGTTGCCTCCAATGGTGGAAGTGATTACAGACGGAATGCGTCCAAAGAAGCTTATGAGAAGCCACATTGAAAAAGGCATATCGGTAAGACCTGCATAGTAGCTTAGGATGTCCTTTGGCGTTCCAGGAAGCAGGTAGACGAAAAGAAAGAGCATCTCCCTTCTTTGTGTCGTCTTGAGGAACCTAAGCTGAGAGATCTTCTCCTCCGAGAAGAAGATTCCAACAATCTTCATGCCAAACCTGCGGACAAGGAGGAAAACCAAGATGCTTCCAATGGAGGTTCCTACAAGGCATAGGACAGTTCCCTCAACTGCGCCAAAGGCATAGCCTGCAGCAAGTTCGAAAGGCTCGCCGGGGACGACTGCAATGATTATCTGGAACACAACCATGCCAACGAACGCAAAGCGCGAAACCCAGCCATGGGAGTCCACCCAAGCCCTGAAGAGCTCAGGTTTGGAGATGAACTTTACAAGAGGTCTTCCAACGAACCAACCAATGACGAACGAGACCGCCAAAGCAAGCACAATGGCTCCAATGGCAAGCCTTTTTCTGTTTTCCATACGAAAGACGTTCTATCAGATTGGAACAGGCTAATCAATATAGAAAGGAGAAACCAAATGAAACTACATCAAACCCACATCTTCAAGCACTTTCCTAGTCGAAAAGAGTCCATTTGAAAGCCCCGGCGACAGGCAGAGCTCCCCATACTCCAGGGGAAGCGGAACGTTGGCGCCAAGTTCTATGAGCCTATGGTTCAGAAACAGTCTCTCCTGGCCGGCTTTCAACGCCATGCCAATCCTAGAAGGTTTTATCTCATCGCAATGGGCAATCACACTTTCCAGGGAGCCATACTGTGCCAAAAGCTTTGCGGCTGTCTTGGGGCCTATCCCGCAAACGCCCTTTATGTTGTCGCTTGTATCACCAACCAACGACTTGAAGGCGCAATACAAGTCAGGAGAGGCTCCAAACCGCTTGCAAACATAGCCCCAATCACACACTATACTTTGTTTTCCGCGGTATCGCAGAACTTCTATGCCATCGTTGGCATCACATGAAGGGGCTTTCACCAATTGGAAGAAATCGCTGTCCATGGAAGCTATTACAACACCTCCTCCTTCCTGCCAGAACCGCAAAGCGCAGGAGGCAATGACATCGTCAGCCTCGAAGTGGACCGTCTCAAGGCGGCGGACCCCAATATGGTCCAAAGCGTCGTATATGTATGGCATTTGGGAGAACGGCGTCTCCTCTTCCTGCATTGCAGAGAAATCAGGCCTATTGGCCTTGTACTGATCGTCAAGCAACACTCTGGGATTCTCGTGCTCTCCGTCGAAGACGACAAGTATGTGGGACGGCTCCACGAGCCCAACGATCCTGAGGAAGGCACCCACGAATCCAAGCACCCCGTGGATTGCAACGCCTTGCTTGTTGACTATGCGAGAAGGCATTCCGTAGAACATCTGGAACATAAGGTTGGAGCCGTCCACAAGAAGCAGACGGCATCCTCCAAAGGTCTTTTGACTGCTTGGACTGTTTTTTTGGCTTGGGATCTTTGGGTTTTCCATGGGCTCAGCATAAAGGCTCAAGCACATGGAAATCAAGTAAAAGAGGTTTTTCCACCTCTGTATTCACATATCTCAACCCTTCCAAAGTCCATGGATGTTGCAGTAGGCATAGACCTCTTCAAGCTCATCTCCCTCGCACAATGAAAAGCATGCACTTGGAGCATCGCTTGGTTTGAGGTGTCTGACCTGGCTGCCGTTCTTCGTCTTTATCCATATCCACTGGATGTAGTGTTCGGGCATCATTGGGTGCTTGAGGGAACCTACATCAACGGACACCTTGCCCTTGTCCACTTTGTAGACGGGAACATGCTTCTCACCCACTCCATCCACGGTGTTGCATTCAAGTTCGATCATCTTCTCACCGCAGCACACTACGGACACTCCGCTGTCGTTCAGCTTTGCGATTATGTTCCCACAGTGGGGACATCTATAGAACCGTTGTTTCCTTTCCATGAAACGCCTCCTTTTGCCGGAATTGACCGGCACAACGTGATTCAAACGTAGTTCAAATACAATTCAAATCTACCATCCAAAAAGGCAAAGGCAAGGGAATCGGTCTAAGATGTGGTTAAGGATGCCAAGGAAAGTGTGGCTTACATGTTGGGCCTGGTGGGAAGGCCATCGAAGGACGAAAGAGAAATTCGCTTGACTTCCTCCCGTTTTAGGTTATTTTAGTGGCTAAGGGGTTTTGTTATGGCGCACGGGTGCACAAAGGCCTGCCAGCAACACACCCACTAGGATGGAGAAGATGTCAAAGAATACCCTTGCCGATATATCGGCGGCATTCACCCAAATGCTTAGGGAGATGTCGTTCGACAGGATAACGGTGTCCGAGCTCGTAAGGCGCTGCGGAATAAGCCCCAACACGTTCTACTACCACTATGGGAGCATCCATGAACTGCTCGTGGTATGGCTCAGCGACGGAGTGAAGAACTTCGTTGTGAAATACCACACAGAGGACAAGGACGTGTGCACAATCCTCAAGGAGCTACTGTATTTCTGTCGCAGAAACCCAAGCATCATCTACAACACCTTCAACTCGCAGTCACGTGAAGCCCTCGAGCGCTTTGCTTTTTGCCAGTCCGACATAGTGTCCCAAATGATGAGCGCCAGTCCTGATTTCAAAAAGCGCGACATCCCGCCGGAGAAGCTCAGATCCATCACGCGGGTCTGCAAGTGCTCGCTTTTTGGCTACTTCCTCGAATTCGTGTGGAACCGCATGAACGACGACATAGACAAGTCAGTGGACAACCTCGTGGACACCCTTGAAAGCCTACTTCGCACCGAGCTTTCAAAGTACCCCGTCAAGGCTCACGAACCTGAAAGCCCCCTTCTCTAGACCGATACCCCAGAGCTCGCCAGCCTTTGGCGTTGGCGAGGTTTTCAAGATTGCAGTCGCTGTGAAAGCTTCCGCGACAGCTTCGTCGTCGAATACGATGCAGCCGTTGTAGCCGTCCCCTTTTGGAATAGACACAGAGCCGGGGTTAAGGAACAGTACTCCGTCCTTCTCCACACACCTTTGTACATGGGTGTGTCCCTGAATGAGGATGTCCCCTCTCCTGAGCTTTGGAGGGTTGTCCTCACCATACACATGCCCGTGGGTGAGGTACACAAAACGCCCGCCAAGCTCTATGACACCATAGTCCGCCATGATTGGAAATCCCAGAACCATTTGGTCCACCTCTGCATCGCAGTTGCCACGCACGCACAGGATTCTGTGAGGTTCTTCGCAAGGTGTGCCGTTTGTAGTGGCCGTGGCATTCGTGCCGTTTGCATCGTTTGTACAGCTTGTGTCGTTTATGCCGTTTATGCCGTTCGCAAAGTCGTTGAGCAAGGCAATGACCTTCTTTGGATTGTAGTCCCTTGGCAGCTCGTTGCGCGGCCCGTGGTAGAGGATATCACCTAGAAGGACAAGGACATCAGCCTTTTCCCTCTTGAACAATTCCAGCATCCTTTCGCACCAGTAGGCCGATCCATGTATGTCAGAAGCTATGAGCCATTTCATCTTGAATCCTCCAATGAATCAAATCATATTGTTTTTCCATCTTTTTTCAAATGGCGCTGACCTGTATAATCGTGGCCATGGAACATGAAGAAGTAAAGGCAATCTGCTGTGACATAGACGGCACCCTTGTACGGGACGACAAGACACTCAGCGCTGAGAACATCAAATGGATACGCAAAGCCGTAGAGGAGAAAGGCATACCATTCACGCTCGTCTCCGGGCGCATGTACAACGGAGTGAAGCCGTTCTACGAAGCCCTTGGAATCTCCGGGCCGCTTTCCTGCTACAACGGAGGGACCCTCTATGACAGCGATGGCAACATAGTGGAGGAGCACCGCATACCCCACGACACGGCCCTCAAGGTCCTTGAAATCCAACGAAGGTCAAAGGTTGGCATGATTCTCTTCAACGACAGGAAGTGGTACCTGGAGAAACTTGACAACTACATCTACCCACACAAGAGAAAGATATACCTGAGCGAATGCGAAGTTGGCAGCTTTGACAAATTCCTCTCCCAGTTCGACTCGAACAAAATGCTCTTCATGACACCTTCAGATGCCGAGCTCGACCTCGTGCAGTCCATGGTGGCGCAGGCGGGGCTGTTCGATGGCGCGCTCACCCCCTACAGGGCCGAGCACTGCCTTGAGCTCATCCCCGCCGGAGTGAACAAAGGCCTTGCAATAGAAGCCCTCTCCCGCCACTTTGGCGTACCATGCTCCAACATCATGGCACTTGGCGATGACACAAACGACATTGAGATGCTGCACACAGCAGGCATATCCATTGCAATGGGCAATGCAGTTCCTGCAGCAAAGGCCGCCGCACGCTTTGAGACGGACACAAACGGCAACGACGGCGTAGCAAAGGCCATCCAGCGCTTCGTCTTTGGATTGTAGCTTTTGTGCCACTCTAGCCACTCTGGAACGTCTAGCCTATCTAGCGCATCTAGACGTTCCAGCCAATCTAAAACGCTCTAGATTTCTGACTCATTCCAACCATGGGATGGAATCGTCCAACTTGAAAACGCTATCGTTCCTTTCTTGAGACCAGTCGGAAAAACGATCGAATGCAAAACCTAGAACCTCTTCCTTCGTCATGGTGCTGTAGACGTCGAAAATCTCCTTTGGAGTCATTCCGAACAGATCCATGTACAGCTCTTTTCTATAAGGTTCTACGAAATACCCTTTCTCGAACATCCAAAAGCATGAATAGGGAACGAACTTTCCTTCTTGGACCAAATAGGTAGGGTTCTCATAAAGATACTTTCCAAGATAGAACAGGTAGACTCTGTCCTTCACAGGTTTGTAGGTTGGTCTGCTGTCGAAAATGGTGTCATATCCCTTGTATTTTTCAGGCTGGCATTTTCTTGCGTACTGACTCACCTTCGTGTTGAGAATCTTCATCACCTTTGAAATCTTCTCCCAACTATCGGCGGCAAGTACATCATGGGTATGGTTTGGCATTATTACCGAGAAGAGTATCACAACTCCATAATCGCTACACAACTTGCATAGCATGTTGTTTCTAAACTTCGCAACTTCAGAGGAAAAGATACGCTCCCGGTTCTTGCCTCTTTGAAATACATGATAGACCTGCCCATTCTTATCGATTCGTCTAGCCGAAACTTCCCAGACCTTCTCTGGATTATTCACATAGTCATCGAAAAAGCTTTTGTTTCTTTGCATACACATATTGCGCCTCCATCTTATATATCAAGAAAAGGTGCAATTTCCATTCTAAGTTTTTGAACTTTTTTGTTTTTTAGAGCGTTCCAGAGCGTCTAGACGTACCAGAACGGCTAGAAAAGCTAGAGTGGCTAGATGTACTAGAGAGGCACCACTACTTCAGGCTTCTAAGGTATTCCTTCTGTTCTGCACTTATCCTATAGCTCTCGCAGGCCTTTTGGATCGCCTTGGCATGGCACCAAGGGCTGAGCCTGCGGTGCTCAATGAAGCAAATTGCAGAATCCCACTGCTTTGCAAGCGCTGTTGCGAAGAACCAGGCAACCATCATGTTAACGTAGTACTCATCGCTTTTGACCTCTGCCACCATATCCAGGCTCTCAGGAAAGAAAGAGTCGTCCAAAAAATGAGTCATGAGCATCTCCATTCCAAACCGGCATGTGTAGACATGTTTGGATGAGATCCAGGACTCGATGTGTTCAAGGACATCGGCCTTGTGCTTCTTGAAGACCTTGGGGCTAAGTTGGTCGCACGTGGCCCAGTTGTCCACGTATGGAAGAAAAGCCTCCACACGTTGAAGGCAGGCTTGGTAGTCGCGCACGTTCTCAAGAAGGAAGGCGTGCAGCTGGTTTTCGTCGAAGTAGCGGTGTGGGAGCGTGGTCAAGAAAGCCTCGCACAGGGCTGAGTTATACTTCCACAGCTCCTTTGCAAGTGCACGAAGCTGAGGGGTTCGCACGCCAATGATGGCCTCACGTACCACAGTTGGCATCAATTTGGCTTGGAAATCGCCATATTTGTCATCCTTGAGGGCAAATAGCTTGTCTTGGATTGAAGTTTGGATTGAAGTTTGAAGCATTTTAATAGGCCTCCCCTATGGACATCTACATACACTATTTACGTGTGGACCAAAGATATCAAAACCAACTGTTTTCAATAGCAAAACTAGCATGCCTGAACACAAACAGTCAATGACATTGGAGGCCTCTTGCTTTTTCCAATCGTATCGGGTAGTATTTGATTAGATTTGATTAAATATGATTAGATACGCAATTAGATTGCAATGAAAAGGGAGAAAAACATGCAGTTCAAAGAAAGCGAAACCGTAGAACTCAAAAGGATTGCAACAGATGACATCAAAAAGGAAATCATCGCCTTTGCAAACACAAAAGGAGGCAAAATATACATAGGTGTGGACGATGATGGATCTCCAATAGGGCTCAAAGACCCCGACGACACCGCGCTGCAAGTCAGCAACATGGCAAGGGATGCAATAAAGCCGGATATATCGATGTTCCTACACTACGAAACCATTTCAATGGAAGGAAAGGAAATCCTCTCAATAGATGTCCAAAGAGGGACTGAACGCCCGTATTACATTGCAAAGAAAGGAATTAGACCTGAAGGAGTCTATGTAAGGCAAGGCTATTCGTCAGTTCCAGCCACTGACAACGCAATACGTCAGATGATAAAGGAGACTGATGGCGAACACTTTGAGGATATGCGTTCGCTGGAGCAAAACCTCACGTTCAAGGCTGCAGATGAGGAGTTCGAAAAACGAGGCATCCCATTTGGAAGCTCTCAGATGAAAACCCTTGGCCTTTTGAACAAGGACGGCCTTTACACCAATCTGGCACTCATACTTTCAGACGAATGCAAGCACACAATAAAAGTGGCGGTATTCGAAGATGAAAGAAAACTCAAGTTCAAGGATAGGAAAGAGTTCGAAGGTTCTGTGTTCACCCAAATGAATGAAGCGTTCAAATACATAGATCTATGCAACAGAACCAGCTCAACCTTCGAGGGACTATATAGGATAGACAGCAAGGACTACCCACCAGAAGCCATAAGGGAAGCTCTACTGAATTGCATCGTGCACAGGGAATACAGCATACAGGCAAGCACACTGATAAGCATCTACTCCAACAAAATCGAGTTCGTATCAGTAGGAGGACTTGCACCTGAAATCTCCCTAGAGGACCTTGACCTTGGAGTATCTGTATGTCGCAACCCAAAACTCGCCAATGTATTCTATAGATTGGAGCTCATAGAAGCATACGGAACAGGCATACGAAGGATTATGGAATCATATGAAGACTGTGCTTGCAAACCAACGATAGAAACCTCTCCAAACGCATTCAAAACCACGCTTCCAAACATGAATGAATGGAACGAACTCTCTTATTTAAAAGAAGTTGCCGAGCGATACGAGCCCCATAACAGAGAAACCAAAGGAATTTCCAATACCAAGAACAAAATCCTTGCATTCATGAAAGAGCACGGTGCTATAACAAGAAAGGACTTGGAGAAGCTCACAGGTGCAAGCCAAGCATCATGCGTAAGGATATTGAACGACCTCGAAGAAAGCGGATACATCAAAAGGCAGGGCAAGGCAAGAAGCACATACTACATCCTGGCTTGAACCGACAGTGAAAGACCCAAATCCTGGAAAACTCCCAAAACCTACCCGTCACATAAGCTTGTCAAGCAGCGTGTAGTACCTAAGCTTCTCCTCGTTGGGAGCTATTCCAAGCACATCGAAGAATTCCTTATCGTCGAATGGACCAAACGGCAAAGCCCCATCTTCCAACCCCATGGAAGCGGCATACTCCTTCGCATAGCACCCCACGAGGTTATCCCTAAGGCTGCGGACGCAAACGGCTACGTCACGCCACCTGTCAGCACACCCCGCACCGCCCAGGTCCACGAACCCCGCAATCCCCTTGCAATCGACAAGCACATTGGGAAGGCAAAGGTCGCCATGTGAGAACACCCTATCTCCATCATCCATTTTAGGCCGATTTCTCTGCAACCAGCGAAGCAAATCCGTTGCCGATACCACGCCACTTGGAATGTCGAATTCACAGGAGGGGTCCAAAGAAAAGGCAACAAGCCCATGCTCCACATTGTATGCAGCAATCTCCAAATCCCTATCCAAACCGCTGTCCAGTGGACAAGCGCTCACATCAACGCTCCACAATGTCCTAAGCGCCGCAACAACGGATTTGAGAAGTCTTCTCCTATTGGAAAGAATAGAAGGATCGCACAGCATCCTCCCCTTTATCTTGGACATGAGAATGTAGGAAGTGTCGCCTGCAACATGGTGGCCAATAACCTTTGGAACAGGAAGCCTTCCATCAAGCCAAGACAAAGCCTCGTTCTCCCTTATAGAAGACTCCCTTGCAGTCGTTTCAGACACAGGCTCAGCTTTCAGAACCATGCTGTCAGCTGCATTTGGCATATCAAACATAAAGAGAGATGCCTTTGATTTGCCAATGGTTTCAGTAGCCTTATCCAAAAGATCAGGCCTAAATTTCACAGTCTCCATTATGGATTGGACCATCTTCCATTTTCCAATGGCCCGTTGGTCTCCACTTAGTAGCACTCTTGGAACTTCATCCCCGTTGTATAAGACAGGATGGGTGTACTGTGGGTACTCAAGAAGAGGCAAAGATGCACAGGAGTCCCCTCCGCTGCCAGAACGCCTTTCAAAGCTCTCGTCGTCTGACGAACCATCCCTAAGGCTGCCCTTCAAGAGCCTAACGATGGAATCCGTCACAATCATGGCTCCCAATTCACCGCCGGTCAGAATGAAATCCCCAATGGAAACCTGCTCGTCCACGTAGTGTTCAAAACGTGCATCTATGCCCTCGTAGTGACCGCAAACAAGGACAAGATCCTTCATTGATGCAAACTCATGGGCCTTTATTTGTTCAAAGCTGTCAACACTGGATTTCAAGAC
>ULPT01039693.1_pt1 | contig 40130 bp, 22 predicted proteins | sample 1953751 | NCBI WGS metagenome assembly ULPT01 (sample SAMEA4835636, study PRJEB28245) | human gut metagenome | biome: gut microbiome; material: fecal sample | place: Denmark | collected 2008 | reverse complement strand
ACGGGACGGTCCAGGTCTTCAGGCGCACGGAGGATGGCTCCCCCGTGGAGGCTGCCACCCTCCCCTACAGGCCATGGCTGCTTGTCTCAGGCCCGGAGCTGGCCGCCAGCCTTGGAAAGGGCGCGGCGCCCGAGATGCTCAGCGGTCCGGGATTCCATCGCTGCAAGGTCTCCTTCAACACATGGCAGGAGTATGACGCAGCCCTGAAGGATCTGAAAAAGCTCACCGGCCAATCGCCCTCATCCCCACTGGTGCCATACAGGGTCTTCTCAGACCGAATCCAACAGGCGATGATCGACCTCCGAATACGCCTCTTCAGGGGAATGGAGTTCTGCGAACTGAGGAGAATGCAGCTCGATATCGAGTGCAGAAGCAGCGTCCCGGGAGTATTCTGCAACGCAATGGAGCCCGGCGACGAGATTTTCATGGTGGCGCTGAAGGACACGGATGGCTTCGAACACTGCTTCTCGACGGCAGAATGCGGCGGCGAGGAGGGACTACTCAAAACAGTCATCGAAACAATACAGAAACGGGATCCGGATGTCCTGGAAGGACACAATCTCTTCTCCTTCGACCTGGACTACCTTGAAAAGCGATGCCGGAGATACAGGATTCCTTTCGCCATCGGAAGATGCGGAAGGTGCGCGACAAGCCGCCAAAGCAGGCTGAACATCGCGGAACGCACGGTCAACTACAAACGCTATGACGCATACGGACGGCATATCGTCGACACATACCACCTGGTGATGCTGGCAGACGTGTCAAGGCGAGACATGGAGTCCTACGGACTCAAGTACGCGGCGAAGTTCTACGGAATCGCCCGCGAAGGCAGAGTCTACATCCCCGGGGACGAACTGACGGCCAGGTATGACGCAAATCCCACGGAGGTCGCCGAATACAATCTCGACGATGTCCGGGAGACCGACGGACTCTCGAAAATCATCTCGCCAAGCTATTTCTACCAGACGCAGCTTCTGCCGTTCTCCTACCAGAACTGCGTCCTCAGGGGAAATGCGACGCGAATCGATGCAATGCTGTGCGCCGCATATCTGGACAGGAAAGGCGCCCTGCCAGCGCCCCAGAATCCCGTCCCATTCGAAGGCGCACTCACCTCCGCAGAGTCGACGGGAGTCTTCCGCCCAGCATGGCACCTTGATGTACGGTCACTCTATCCTTCCGTGTTGCTCATGGACAAATCATCCCCGGCAAGCGACCGCCTCGGGGTCTTTTCGCATCTCCTCGAACAGTTCCGCGAGTTCCGCCTTCAGGCGAAGGATGCCGCGAAAACCGCCGCTACACCCGCGCTTCGCGATGAGTTCCAGGCACTCCAGAACTCCTTCAAAATCCTCATCAACTCCTTCTACGGATACCTGGGATTCTCACAGGGCACATTCAATGACTACGCACTCGCCCAGAAGGTCACCGCAAAAGGACGCGAAATCCTCACACACATGAAGGGACTCCTGGAGGATAACGGCTCGATAATCATCGAGATGGACACGGACGGAATCTACTTCCTGCCCCCCAAAGGAGCAACGCCCGATTCAATGCTGTCCGCAATCCAGCAAAATCTCCCGAAGGGAATCGAGGTGGAACTCGACGGACTCTTCAAGGCGATGTTCTCATACAAGAGCAAGAACTACGCGCTTCTCGAGGAGGATGGGAGAATCATTCTGCACGGCGCCGCACTGCGCTCCCGGGGCCTGGAACCTTTCCTGGGCAGATTCATCAGGGAGGCAGTCGAGGAAATCCTGCTGAATGACTCCAGGGATCTCTCGCAACTCCAACAAAGGTACGCGGAGGCAATCCAGAACCGAACCTTGCCTATCAAGGACTTCCTGCGAAAGGAGTATCTCACGCAAAGCGTCAACGCGTATAGGAGCGCACTCGCATCGGGAAAGGGAAAGCGCTCCGCCGTCTATGAACTGGCGGAACGCTCCAAAAACGAAAAAAAGGCGGGAGACACGGTCAGGTACTACGTGACCGGAACAAAGAAGAGCGTGGCAGTCGTGGAAAACAGTAAACTCGAGGAAGAGGCAAATGAAATGAACCGGGACGAAAATGTCCCGTTCTATCTCGATAAACTAAACTCCCTCGCAGGAAAAATCCAAGAAGAACTTAAAAAGTAGAGAATAGGGAGGAGAATGGAGGGATAAGTGCGTGGCTGGCGCGCGCGGGCGCGCCTCGCACGGCAACGCCGTGCGATCCGTAACGGAAGCCCACTGCATAGTGGCCACGCACTACCCTCTTCATTCTACCCTCTTCTCCCTACTTCACCCTACTTCACCCTACTTCACATTGAAGATGTAGTCGGAGTCGCTGTCGGCGGGTGCGTCCACGCGGACAACCTGCTCCTCCTTCACCTTGCCGGCGAGAATCATCTTGGAGAGAGGATTCTCAAGCCTGTGGATGATGACCCTCTTGAGAGGACGCGCACCATACACAGGATCGTATCCCTCCTTGGCAAGGGACTTCACTGCCTTCGGAGTGACCTCCAGCGCAATCCGCATGCCCTCCATGCGCTTCTTAAGGGCGTTGATCTGAAGCGCGACAATCTTCTCGATGTTGGACTCGTCAAGACGATGGAAGACTACGATGTCGTCGAGACGGTTGAGGAACTCGGGGCGGAAGTGGTTCTTCAGCAAAGCCATCACCTTGTCGCGCACCTGCCCCTGGGAGTCGTCCTTCGCGTCGACAATCTCCGCGGAACCGATGTTGCTCGTCATGATGATGACCGTGTTCTTGAAGTCGACCACATGGCCGTGCGAGTCGGTCAGACGTCCGTCGTCAAGCACCTGCAGAAGGATGTTGAAGACATCCGGGTGGGCCTTCTCAAGCTCGTCGAAGAGGACGACGCTGTAGGGACGCCTGCGGACGGCCTCGGTGAGCTGGCCGCCTTCATCGTAGCCGACATATCCTGGAGGCGCACCGACAAGCCTGGAGACAGTGTACTTGTCCATGTACTCGCTCATGTCAATCCTGATCATCGCACGCTCGTCGTCGAATAGGTCGGCGGCCAGGGTCTTGGCAAGTTCGGTCTTGCCGACGCCGGTGGGTCCCAGGAAGAGGAAGCTGCCAATCGGTCGATTGGGATCCTGAAGCCCAGCACGAGCCCTGAGGATTGCCTCGGAGACTGCGTTGACTGCCTCGTCCTGCCCAACCACTCTCTGGTGGAGCTTCTCCGGAAGCGAAAGCAGCTTCTCACGCTCGCCCTGCATCAGCTTCGACACGGGGATGTGGGTCCAGCGGCTGATGATTTCAGCCACGTCGTTGTCATCGACCTCCTCGCGCAGCAGACGGCCCTCCTTGGCGGCCTTGCCCTTCTCTTCAAGGCTCTTGCGCTGGGCCTCGAGACCTGGAATCGTGCTGTAACGCAACTTGCCCGCAGTCTCAAGGTCGCCCTTGCGGATTGCATTGTCAAGCTGCCTGTTGGCCTGCTCGATTGATTCCTTGACCTTGCGGAGTTCGCCAATGGAGTTCTTCTCCTCCTCCCAGCGCTTCTCAAGGGCGGAGGCCTTCTCCCTCACCTCGGCAAGCTCGCTCTCAACACGCTCCAGACGCTCACGGGAGGCGTCGTCCTTCTCCTTGGAAAGACCGGAACGCTCAATCTCAAGCTGGGTGCGGCGGCGAATCGCCTCGTCCAACTCGGAAGGACGGGAGTCAATCTCAGTCCTGAGGCGCGCGGCCGCCTCGTCCACCAGGTCAATCGCCTTGTCAGGCAGGAATCTGTCGGTGATGTATCTGTCGGAAAGAACTGCCGCAGCCACAAGCGCGGAATCCCTGATGGTCACGCCATGGTGAAGTTCGTAGCGCTCCCGCAAACCACGCAGAATCGAAATGGTATCCTCAACGCTGGGAGGCTCCACCAGAACCGTCTGGAAACGACGCTCCAGGGCAGGATCCTTCTCAATGTACTTCCGGTATTCGTTCAACGTGGTGGCGCCAATGCAGTGAAGTTCGCCACGGGCCAGCATGGGCTTGAGAATGTTGCCGGCATCCATCGAACCATCGCCGGCACCAGCACCCACAACCGTGTGAAGCTCGTCAATGAAAAGGATGATCTGACCATCGGACTTGGTGACCTCGTTCAGGACAGCCTTGAGACGCTCCTCAAACTCGCCACGATACTTGGCACCGGCTACCAGGGCGCCCATGTCCAAGGAAATCAGACGACGGTTCTTCAAACCCTCAGGAACGTCACCCTGGACAATACGGCTGGCAAGACCCTCGACAATCGCCGTCTTGCCTACGCCAGGCTCGCCAATGAGCACCGGGTTGTTCTTCGTCCTCCTGGAAAGAATCTGGACAACACGGCGAATCTCCTCGTCACGACCAATGACAGGATCCAGCTTGCCCTTGCGGGCAGCCTGGGTGAGGTCACGACCGTATTTGCTCAAGGCCTCGTAGGTGGCCTCGGGATCGTCGTTGGTGACACGCTGGTTGCCACGGACTTCCTTGATTGCGTTGAGCAAGCCAGACTCCACTACCTCATACGCGGAAAGGAGCTCCTTCGCCTTGCCACCAACGGACGCCAGCCCAAGAAGCAGGTGCTCGACACTCACAAATTGATCCTTGAAGTCCTCACGCCATTTGTCAGCCTTCGTAAGAACCTGGTTCAACTCGCTGCCGACATAGACCTGGACATTGTCGCCTGAAACACGGGGAAGCTTGGCCATCTCCCCCTCGACCGAAGCAGTCAAACGGTTCACGTCAACACCCATCCTGCCAAGGATGGAGGACGCAAGGCCATTCTCCTGGGACAAAAGACCATACAGCAGGTGAAGTCCAGTCAACTCCTGGTGGTGAAACTTGGCGGCTGTCTGCTGGGCAGTGCTGACAGCCTCTCTGCATTTTACTGTGAATTGGTCAAAGTTCATATCGTTACCTCCTATGTAAAATCCTGATTTCAAGTGGAAACCTTCTCCGCATAGCAAGGGACGTGCCATGAATGGGATGCTCCCGTAATCAAGGAACTCGCGACAATTTGTCACGCCACGGGGACACACCACGCCACAATATCACCCCAAAACACTACGCCACTACTTGAAAACCAACGAAATGGACTTATGGTTTGCAAATTCCCAAAGGCGACAGTTTGTCAGGGGGAAATTATGACATGACCCGATAGCTCAGTCGGATAGAGCATCTGCCTTCTAAGCAGGGGGTCGGGAGTTCGAATCTCCCTCGGGTCACCAATCTATCCTGTTTATTCCATGATAGTTGTAAGACTACAAGAGGATAGAATCTCCGTCTCCTGGCGTGACTCCCTCTTGTAACGCGTTATGCTCCCTCATCGCGTTCATGCGGCACGGAAGCGAAAGGCATGACGTTGCGAATGAAAGGTTCGGTGTGGCATCATGGTTTCATATCAAGCAGCCAACGATTCTCAATGCTTTTCCAAATTCGGGTGAGCCTGCGTAGAGCGAAGGCCCCGAACAACATCTCCCCCGTCTCCTGGATGGGAGTGCGTGTTTAACACAGGTCTTGGCAAAAACCTGCCCCCTGTCCTCTACTTCCCTCTGCTCCTGTAATTATTTATCGGAATCTACAACTATCTGCAGTAACGAATAAACGGCATATTTATCACTAGGCGGTATCTTGTTCATATTATTATACTATATTATTGACATGGAGAATGAAAGCATGAAGCGCTATTTTGTAACCGTTACTAAATTTGACGGTAGCCTGTATACCGTCGAAGACAGGATAACCGGGAAGTTCTACCCTATCCGGGATGCTGGGGCGGCGTTTGCAGACTATCCAGGAACCCTCCAGGAACTGGCAAATGACATCGAAATCGAGGAAGTTAGGCCGTTTCTGGAATTGTATGGAACAGCATACAAGCTTAGAATGAGCAGTGCGAAGAGAATCCCTGAGTTATACATGGAATTGAACGAGACAGGGGAATATAAAAAGTGGTACGGCGAACTTCTGGCCGGCATGCCTTGGGGTCCCAAGGACATCTACTAAGCACCAGGATTTTCCAGCAGGTCGAGGCGACATCTTTTCATTTCCACCGACTATGTCTTGAAGATTTCCGCAGTTGGAGTGAGACAAGGTCAAGGGCGAATATAGGGGTTACAGATGGGGACAATTCAAAACCATTACGGTTGGATTGAGACTACCACTGGCATTATCGGAACTGCACTCGGAGCATGTTTCAAAACCACTACGGTTGGATTGAGACTGATGCCACGATCAGGCCGCCTCCACATGACAATCGGTTTCAAAACCACTACGGTTGGATTGAGACAGAACCTAGAACCTCTGGACGCTGAAGGCGAGCATCGTTTCAAAACCACCACGGTTGGATTGAGACAAGGTAAAGAGGAACGGAAAAAGAACCTAGAAGCTCGTTTCAAAACCACTACGGTTGGATTGAGACGCTCCTGGACGCCGACGCCGTCGCGGAACTGCCTGTGTTTCAAAACCACTACGGTTGGATTGAGACGACATCAACGCACTGAACACAACATGGTCGGACGCGTTTCAAAACCACTACGGTTGGATTGAGACCGGGAGGAGCCGACGGAGTTGACGCCCTCCCAGAGGGTTTCAAAACCACTACGGTTGGATTGAGACAAAGTCCACTCCGTTCATCGCCAGCGTTTCGGCCGTGTTTCAAAACCACTACGGTTGGATTGAGACGGCAGTCGCAGAGGAGCTCTGCGAGAAATACGGCGAGGTTTCAAAACCACTACGGTTGGATTGAGACGGGCAAAGCCTGGACATCATGCAAGTCAAACTGGACACGTTTCAAAACCACTACGGTTGGATTGAGACGTTTCTGATGCTCCCCAATTCATCGTTGATTCGTTTGTTTCAAAACCACTACGGTTGGATTGAGACTCACCACACATGTTTTCCCAGTGTTCCCAGACGAGGGTTTCAAAACCACTACGGTTGGATTGAGACTTATCCACAGAAGCCTGTGAAACATGCGACATTGAGTTTCAAAACCACTACGGTTGGATTGAGACAAAGAAAGAAGGGATGAGATCCAGACAGGGAACGACAGTTTCAAAACCACTACGATTGGATTGAGACGGCTATCGCGGTGCTGGCTGGGAGCAGGGGGAGGAGGTTTCAAAACCACTACGGTTGGATTGAGACTCTGGACCTTGATAATAGATCTCCTTGTTAAGGACGTTTCAAAACCACTACGGTTGGATTGAGACAAAGTTTTGAGGCGTTGACGGTGAGGCAAAAGATGTGTTTCAAAACCACTACGGTTGGATTGAGACATAGTGAGGCGTGACGGGACTGCGCTTGTCATCGACGTTTCAAAACCACTACGGTTGGATTGAGACTCTGGACCTTGATAATAGATCTCCTTGTTAAGGACGTTTCAAAACCACTACGGTTGGATTGAGACACCAAAGATAGTGGAGGAACTAGACAAATGATTGACATGTTTCAAAACCACTACGGTTGGATTGAGACGCGGCCTTGCCCAGACCTGGGACGGCTGGATGAAGGTTTCAAAACCACTACGGTTGGATTGAGACCGCGACTCCAGGCCTCCCGAAACTCGTCGGGGAAAAGTTTCAAAACCACTACGGTTGGATTGAGACCACTTCCGGCAACTGCGAAAATGTGTAATTGGCGCTGTTTCAAAACCACTACGGTTGGATTGAGACGATTTTCTTCGCCTAAGTATCCCTGACGTATGCGAGTTTCAAAACCACTACGGTTGGATTGAGACGGCAAGTGTGATACTGACTCTCTCGGTGACTATTTGTTTCAAAACCACTACGGTTGGATTGAGACTCGTGACTGGTCTTGCAGTCCCTCATGTTCTTTGTGAGTTTCAAAACCACTACGGTTGGATTGAGACGAATGGAAACAGTTACAGGCGAATACCACCGCGCATGTTTCAAAACCACTACGGCTGGATTGAGACTCCACGAACACTCGCTCGACCTCATCATCGACGATTTGTTTCAAAACCACTACGGTTGGATTGAGACTGCATACGCACGCGCAAGGCAACGCGCGGATGAGCTGGTTTCAAAACCACTACGGTTGGATTGAGACACGCCAGCCTGGGAATCAGCCACAAGGACGGCAAGGTTTCAAAACCACTACGGTTGGATTGAGACAGAGGCATGCAACATGCAGAAAAGTGCGTTTGAAGGTTTCAAAACCACTACGGTTGGATTGAGACGCAATCCCGCAGCGCAGACGGCGCGTTTTCCTCGTGTTTCAAAACCACTACGGTTGGATTGAGACGCAATCCCGCAGCGCAGACGGCGCGTTTTCCTCGTGTTTCAAAACCACTACGGTTGGATTGAGACGAAGGCACGCGTGGACGGCGAACTGCTCAATGGACTGTTTCAAAACCACTACGGTTGGATTGAGACGCGGCACCGTGCCCGGATACGCGGGATAATCCACTTCGTTTCAAAACCACTACGGTTGGATTGAGACCGCGAACCACGCAATGGGGGAAGTCCTCCAGGCGCTGTTTCAAAACCACTACGGTTGGATTGAGACAGTAATCCACAATATGGAATTGTGTACTTTTCCTTGTGTTTCAAAACCACTACGGTTGGATTGAGACTTAGGTGTTGTCACGAGTATCAAATGTCTAATGAAGTGTTTCAAAACCACTACGGTTGGATTGAGACAGGTCTCGCCATATAAGTTTGAGTCAATTGAGCAATGTTTCAAAACCACTACGGTTGGATTGAGACAGTATAATGATGCAGTTGCAAAGTCAGAATTTGGTAAGTTTCAAAACCACTACGGTTGGATTGAGACCTAGCGCACCCGTGAGTGCGGATAATGCGCGTTAGTTTCAAAACCACTACGGTTGGATTGAGACGGATGCGGCAAGACCACGGCGGCTGAGTGGTGCTACGTTTCAAAACCACTACGGTTGGATTGAGACGAACTCAGGACAACGCAGGGCGGCACGCAGGTGGCAGTTTCAAAACCACTACGGTTGGATTGAGACCACTGGCAAGGGGCGGCTACCGAAGCAGGATGAACCGTTTCAAAACCACTACGGTTGGATTGAGACGTGTAATCAACTATAAAACCATTGACTATGTCACTGTTTCAAAACCACTACGGTTGGATTGAGACGTCCTCCCATCCGTCCCAGGCATTCGCCCCGCCTGTGTTTCAAAACCACTACGGTTGGATTGAGACCTGGATGGGGCGAAACTGGAGGGCGCAACCCTGGAGTTTCAAAACCACTACGGTTGGATTGAGACTCCAGCGTGGCGACGGAGGCACTGCGGCCGCGCACAGTTTCAAAACCACTACGGTTGGATTGAGACAAAGGCACGGGCGGTATGGATGGGGTTGCGTGCATTGTTTCAAAACCACTACGGTTGGATTGAGACAAAGTGCTGGGATGCTCAAGGCAGAACACCCACAGGGTTTCAAAACCACTACGGTTGGATTGAGACATCTACGACGTGCTACACGTGATAGGAGCTATGAAGTTTCAAAACCACTACGGTTGGATTGAGACAGTCCTGCATCGGATACACCTGCTGCCCATAAACTAGTTTCAAAACCACTACGGTTGGATTGAGACCTCGTCTGGAATCACAGTTTGAATCACAGTTGAATCAGTTTCAAAACCACTACGGTTGGATTGAGACTACCACTGGCATTATCGGAACTGCACTCGGAGCATGTTTCAAAACCACTACGGTTGGATTGAGACCCCGCGAACGAGGTCGCGGCTGGCTAAGCAGGTGACAGTTTCAAAACCACTACGGTTGGATTGAGACTACCTTTGCGCGTCCTGCATGACGGACAGGGAGGCAGTTTCAAAACCACTACGGTTGGATTGAGACTCGTTACGATTATTTTTGGCCTGCGTTAAGTTCTCTGTTTCAAAACCACTACGGTTGGATTGAGACCGGACTGGTCGGACTGGGCGCACTGGGCATCTACAGTTTCAAAACCACTACGGTTGGATTGAGACCTCATCACAGGGAATACACGAAAGACCTGCGACATTGTTTCAAAACCACTACGGTTGGATTGAGACCCTTCCAGACGGGCAGCTCCTCCTTGATTGCGCCAAGGTTTCAAAACCACTACGGTTGGATTGAGACAAAGAACTGGAAATCCATAACCAAGTTGTCCATAAAGTTTCAAAACCACTACGGTTGGATTGAGACTGCGACCAACAAAAAGCAGAGAACGAGACACAATCAAAGTTTCAAAACCACTACGGTTGGATTGAGACTGACTGCACGCTCACGGCAGCGCCTTTTTGAGGCCAGTTTCAAAACCACTACGGTTGGATTGAGACTACGACATCCCCCCTCCTGTCCTGTCACGCGTCCTGTTTCAAAACCACTACGGTTGGATTGAGACGCCGAAAATCCCCTTGAAGAGCTGACCGACATAGCCAGTTTCAAAACCACTACGGTTGGATTGAGACGCATACACTCCGTCCTCATTATCATTTGATAGTGTTGTTTCAAAACCACTACGGTTGGATTGAGACAGTCTCGTCGATGTCCACCTCAGAGGCCGCATACTGTTTCAAAACCACTACGGTTGGATTGAGACGCTCAGATGGCGCAGCGGATAGCTCCAGGCGACTATGGTTTCAAAACCACTACGGTTGGATTGAGACACACCTCAAGGTAACCTTAGCGCCTTTGGTCTGGCGAAGTTTCAAAACCACTACGGTTGGATTGAGACCGACAAGACCAGCACCACCACGGGCAAGGCAACACGTTTCAAAACCACTACGGTTGGATTGAGACGCGCCCGGGCAGAGTCTAAGCTGGTTGAGCATAGAGTTTCAAAACCACTACGGTTGGATTGAGACTGGAAACCGGCGCCATCAATGTAACCAAACTGTGGGGTTTCAAAACCACTACGGTTGGATTGAGACTCGTGTAGGTGTTCATCTTTTTTTCTCCTTTGTGTGTTTCAAAACCACTACGGTTGGATTGAGACACCACTTGGGGTGGGGAGGCAGGATTGCGATGGCGATGTTTCAAAACCACTACGGTTGGATTGAGACATGGATGACTGTGATTCTGACGCTTCTGAAGGATGGTTTCAAAACCACTACGGTTGGATTGAGACAGCAGTACGCAAGCCTGCGTGACATACTCGACGAGGTGTTTCAAAACCACTACGGTTGGATTGAGACTTTCGCATGCCAACTACGCTTTCGCTTCGGGGGTCGGTTTCAAAACCACTACGGTTGGATTGAGACCACAAATCGTGCTTTTTCCAAGAGCTTTACAGAGCAGTTTCAAAACCACTACGGTTGGATTGAGACAATCTACACGTTGCAGACAAGGAACGCCATCAAGCCGGTTTCAAAACCACTACGGTTGGATTGAGACCCGGTGCTGGAAGACCAGATGCGGAACTACTGCGGAGTTTCAAAACCACTACGGTTGGATTGAGACTTGGTTAAGTGGCGTGCTATCGCACGCTAAATACAAGTTTCAAAACCACTACGGTTGGATTGAGACCAGGGCTTTGCTGCATGCCTTGCGACCAGTACTTGTAGTTTCAAAACCACTACGGTTGGATTGAGACATCAAGAGACAAGCCGAAAATCATAAGGTGATAGTGGTTTCAAAACCACTACGGTTGGATTGAGACTACCGCAAGGTATAAGGTAAGGTTCTGTAAACTCAGTTTCAAAACCACTACGGTTGGATTGAGACTGCCGCAAGAACAGTGTAGTTGCATCCCTCAACCGAGTTTCAAAACCACTACGGTTGGATTGAGACACGAACTGCGACATCATCATTGTCAAACTGCACGACGTTTCAAAACCACTACGGTTGGATTGAGACATTTTACGAGCGCCCTACCTTGGCCTCAAAGAGGCGGTTTCAAAACCACTACGGTTGGATTGAGACGCGTATGTGGTCTCGTAGCACTCGTTATGACTATTATGTTTCAAAACCACTACGGTTGGATTGAGACTCTTTGGCTACCAGGAAAGGTTTGCTGAATACAAATAGTTTCAAAACCACTACGGTTGGATTGAGACTCTTTGCCAAGGCTAACAAGGGCATGACAAGTTCCCGTTTCAAAACCACTACGGTTGGATTGAGACGTCGGAGCGTCCGCACGATTTCATTCTTTTTCAATAGTTTCAAAACCACTACGGTTGGATTGAGACTCGGATGTGGTCTCGGTCTACTCGCTATGACTACTATGTTTCAAAACCACTACGGTTGGATTGAGACTTAAGCCCCCTCCCTGAACCAACTTGTGCATTTTGGTTTCAAAACCACTACGGTTGGATTGAGACCTTCTAAGGCAATCTTCCGGCGTAATGCTAATCGCGGTTTCAAAACCACTACGGTTGGATTGAGACCTCGGGGCTAAACACTACAAGGCGTACTTGCGGTCAGTTTCAAAACCACTACGGTTGGATTGAGACTGCGCACGCCGACAGGAACGGGAGCCTCCATGTCAGTTTCAAAACCACTACGGTTGGATTGAGACTGGCTGGATAGGCAGACCCATCTCTCTAGTCCTCCTGTTTCAAAACCACTACGGTTGGATTGAGACGATACTTTTCCCCCTGAATGGTGGTGCGAAACAGGGTTTCAAAACCACTACGGTTGGATTGAGACGGCTTCCCCGCGGCTTCGTCCCCTCCGACACCGCAGTTTCAAAACCACTACGGTTGGATTGAGACCTACGCCTCTTGTTCCATTTATGGATAATTTGGTAAGTTTCAAAACCACTACGGTTGGATTGAGACGATTTCATCTGTATCGCACATCTTCTTAAATTCCTGAGTTTCAAAACCACTACGGTTGGATTGAGACCGCGTCAACGCAGGGATGGGCGCGGACGCAATCGTGTTTCAAAACCACTACGGTTGGATTGAGACGCGGTACAAGGTATACAGAGTTGCTCCGCGCCCATTTGTTTCAAAACCACTACGGTTGGATTGAGACCAGAATTGTCGCGAGTTTCAGAGCGATTAAAAAAGCCGTTTCAAAACCACTACGGTTGGATTGAGACAAGACCGCCCGTGTCGGAGCGGTCGGAACTGGCGGGGTTTCAAAACCACTACGGTTGGATTGAGACTACTCCGCTTGTCCCTTTCATGGATAATCTTATCTGTTTCAAAACCACTACGGTTGGATTGAGACCCTTCCGCTTTATCTACACACCGTTCCGCAGTCAAGGTTTCAAAACCACTACGGTTGGATTGAGACACGACCAGTACCGCATCAAACATGACACCCTTGCAAGTTTCAAAACCACTACGGTTGGATTGAGACGGCGGTCATGCGCTCGGCGGCGAGATAGGCATTTAGTTTCAAAACCACTACGGTTGGATTGAGACTCAAGGCACAGGCAGACGAGACGCGTCTTAATAATGGTTTCAAAACCACTACGGTTGGATTGAGACTTTATTGCCACCCACGAGGCGGCTTGTGGTATATTTGGTTTCAAAACCACTACGGTTGGATTGAGACGAGGTCATTGACGAGTCCGACCCCCGGTATTTCCAGTGTTTCAAAACCACTACGGTTGGATTGAGACGTCGGGGCTTGTGGATGCCCTTGCTGGCAAGATACAGGGTTTCAAAACCACTACGGTTGGATTGAGACGTTCGACATCTGCCCCCCCTACCTCCCCTATATGAGTTTCAAAACCACTACGGTTGGATTGAGACGTCAGACCTGGCGCGACTCAAGTACGACATGGAAAAGTTTCAAAACCACTACGGTTGGATTGAGACGCAAGGCTTAGGGAGACCATACGCTATCCGACGAAAGTTTCAAAACCACTACGGTTGGATTGAGACGTCTTATAAGTGCTAGGGCGCTTAATGGAGCACCGGTTTCAAAACCACTACGGTTGGATTGAGACGCATGCAACCTTACGCATAATTAGTCCTCCTTAACAGTTTCAAAACCACTACGGTTGGATTGAGACAGGCATCGGGGTCGTTTGCCTGTCTTCCGTCAAACAGTTTCAAAACCACTACGGTTGGATTGAGACCCTGACTTCAAATAGTTCTGCCATGCCTTGGCAATAGTTTCAAAACCACTACGGTTGGATTGAGACAAAATCGTGGGAGAGAAACTTGTCGTACCTCGAATAGTTTCAAAACCACTACGGTTGGATTGAGACCGTGCGTGCGTGCGTGCTATGATAACGAGTTTAGCGAGTTTCAAAACCACTACGGTTGGATTGAGACCGACCTCCTTTTCGTTGATTTCCTCCAGGCGGCGCGTTTCAAAACCACTACGGTTGGATTGAGACGAAGGGAGACCCAGGACCGAAGGGAGACCCAGGTGAGTTTCAAAACCACTACGGTTGGATTGAGACAGTCCTTGCCGCCAATCGTCAGCTTCGCACCCGCCTGTTTCAAAACCACTACGGTTGGATTGAGACGTCGTATATGACCTCGTCCGAAGTCTTGTTTGTAAGGTTTCAAAACCACTACGGTTGGATTGAGACTTGCGTGCGCATTTTGGCGTTACTTCTCCAGATGCTGTTTCAAAACCACTACGGTTGGATTGAGACCGCATGTGGTCTCGTAAGACGCGCTATGATTACTACGTTTCAAAACCACTACGGTTGGATTGAGACACAAAACTCTTGCCAATGTTTCCAGACAAGACGATTGTTTCAAAACCACTACGGTTGGATTGAGACTCCGCAAGGTAATCTAAGTGCCTTTGGTCTTTCTACGTTTCAAAACCACTACGGTTGGATTGAGACAGCCAGTAAGGAGCATCACACGCGATGTAACCAAAGTTTCAAAACCACTACGGTTGGATTGAGACAAAGAACTGGAAATCCAACACAAGGTTGTCCATAAAGTTTCAAAACCACTACGGTTGGATTGAGACTGAGAGCGCATTTCGGCGTTACTTCTCCAGACGCGGTTTCAAAACCACTACGGTTGGATTGAGACGACACCACCATTCGTTACTTCGTCTTTTTCCAAAGGTTTCAAAACCACTACGGTTGGATTGAGACTTGCGTTACAGCGTCTTCTCGAGCTTGATGCGCGTGGGTTTCAAAACCACTACGGTTGGATTGAGACCCTGCGGCGAATAGCCTTCAGGAGATATTCGTCACGGTCGAAATGTCATATGATTTCTTTAGAATTCCATCTATTCAGCGTAGGCTGTTCTGTCGGTATCCGGTGATGTAACCATTTTGTAGTGAATCAGTTAGATAATATTTGAGACATTTCCCTTTGCATCGCCAAGCACTTCTCGTTCAACGATACATTCGGACTCGATACAATATAATGTGATATGACTGTTTTTTGCACGCTCCTTTTCAAGAAGCATTCGAATTTCCGTGTATTGTGCCCTGGTCACACTACCCTCGAATACCGAGTTTTGATTCCAATTGAGGTAGCGCTTCAGCAACTTGTGCAATCTTGCGCAATTCTTCTGTTCAGTATCATATACGATGAGTAAGAACATATTAATACTCCATTCGGAAGGGTTTGAATTCCTCTTCTTCGAGCAGATGTTTTATTAATTTGTAGCAATCAAGACGTATAAGCTGGCGGTAGGAGACTGACCTGTCCAGGTTTTTATAGAAGACCGTTTCTCTTATGAGCGCATCCCATTCCGCCAGGATCCTTTTTCTTGCGTCGTCTGAAAGAATGAAACCGTTTGTGTGTGGCAAAAAATCTGAATCCGAGATAGCTCTGCTATTCAAGAGTCGGAAGACCATTCTGTCCACCATTACTGGTTTGAATGGTTCGGACAAATCCAAGGCTAATGAATACCTTCGTGTTTGAGGGGAGTGCAGATATGAGATGCCGGGGTAGAGTGCTGTGCGATATAACTCGCTCACGCATGTTGTATATAGGAGAGAATTAAGAAATGAGACTAGCGAATTCAATGGTGTATCTGGCGGATGATAGATGCGCCTGAAATTCTTCGCGATATCACCAAGCCAAAAGTGCCAGCACTGGTAATATAGACGCCTTACCCGTCCTTCAATCCCCATCAACTCCTCCGGAGATCGGGCATCGTAGAGGCACTTTTCGTATTTGGGTATCTCATTTGACAACTCTGTAAGAACAGGTGACTTAATCCTCCTTTCGTAGTACGCAACCACAGAATGAATGTTATGAATGACAGAAGACAACAATTGGCGGCAAATATAAAGGCGTTTATCCAGACTCTCAAATATCAAGGACTGCTTGATGACTAGATTTCCCGACAACTGCTCGGCATGAGGAAGAAATGTCCCTGTATGATGGCCGAAATAATTGAAGAGATGCACGGGAACATGCCTCTGTGCAAGAAAATTCATCAAACGGGCATTGAAAGACACTTCGCCAAAAATATAAACCGCATTGATGGACTCTATTGGAAGTGCATATTTTGTTGATGCGGGCAGTTCCTCGAGTTGTTCATCTTGCGCACCCTCACAATCAATCGCGTCAAGGCATTCTTCTGTCGCTTCTGGGAAAGACACCAACTCAAAAGAGAGTGTATTGTCCTTTCTACGCAAGCGTCCTGATTTTGTCAGATAGAGATTCATGCGAAACAGATTTCTTCATAGGCACACTTTTTGCAAGCCGGACGCCTGACGGCCTTCTCTGGAAATTCACTTGACACAACCCTGTGTACTTCTTCAATGTCGCACTCTGCCTTATCACGCATCTTGTCATCCCAGGGGATTTCCACAATCCTTCGTTGCTTCGGAAAATGTATTTTAGCACTTCGAACAAAGACCCCATTGTCAGAAAGTATCTTCATATAGAAACAAACTTGAGCCCTGTCGGCAGACGTATGATGCCCTTTCTTTGTCTCGTGAATGATCCCATCCTCAAATTCCGCCCAATCGAGAACTCCCACATCCCCTATCCTCAATTCCTTGTCCATGCGAGAAAAAGAATTCTCATGGATAATTCGCCCAATCAGAACCAACTCGTTCTCGGGTTCAGGACGCATGCCATTATGAAAAAACCACAGTTTCCTTCTGCATACGTACAGGTAGGCAATCTCGGTTCCTGTTATGTGAATGTCCATACGTATTTATATGATAGAAGAATCAATAACATAGACACTAACAGGTTCGGGAGTCGAAACAATACCCCAGAAATGACTGTTAATCGTCAGTTCATCCTTCAGAGATGGATTTAAGGATACACTATAATCCGTGAGTATTTTACGGAACTCAATTCTCTCGTCTAAAGAACTATTATTAGAATTAATCTTATTAAAAAGACCATAAATAAGGTGGTTTGCAATTGAGATATCGGGAAGAACTACTATGTCAACGCCATAGTCTGCACCTCCAAGATCCGCAAGAAATTGAGCATTTTCAAAACATAATCCAAGGTTCGACCTTATTTGCTCATTTAGAAAAAATTCTTCCCAAAGATTACTTGTTTCCTTATTTCTAAAAACCTTTATCTGGATATCGCGGAGTTTTTCGGTCAAATCCTGATCCTTGAACCTTGAATCAGCCATCCACCTCTTGAAAAACTTCTTTTCTTCGTCAGCAAATCTATTAATAGTTGATTCATTCAGAATTTCTCTGGAAAGGGAGGACTCTGCATAAGCTCTCAAAAGACGATCAAAGGATGTATCGCCATCCTTAACAACAAGCGAGAAAACAGACACATCGCACGGTTTGGTATTGCCATCCTCATCTTTACGCCCTTCCCTGCCGACGCGCCCCCCTCGTTGAATGATGGATGCAAGCCCCTGGTAATCGATTATTGCGGCATCGAAATCCAAATCCACTCCAACTTCAACCATCTGGGTAGACACAAGCGTAACTCCACCCTGCCTCATCTGCTCCTTGCACCTCAAGACAATGTCCCTGCGAAGCGCAGGTGGAGTCAAGCCATCAAGAACGAACAAACTCCTCCCGTTGCCTGTCGTTACACCTGCATCCCGCCAGGGATTGTATCCTCCACAGAAATGCTTTCTCAATGGCCATGATCCCAGGGCCACGAGATTGACGACGACCAATAGATTCTCGGAAGGCCTCTTCTCATGCCTTTCATCTATAGACTCTATCAGTTCGTCGATTGTAAGTTTTCCAAGTGAGACATACTCTCGCCTATTGTTGACTATTTCGTCTGAATAGAGTTTGGAAGTCTCCGTCTTGTTCAGGCTATTCGCGTCCTGGATACCCCAATACTCCAGTTGTTCAAATGGTGTGGCAGATCCAAAGATGAAAATGCTGTTTTCGACTTTGGCAAATTCTCTTGCTGCAGAAAAGAAGAGGGGGAGGATCTTCATTGGCAGCTTATGGAATTCGTCCATGATTATTACAGAGTTGCATAATCCGCGATAGCGCGTGCATCGCACTCTATCGGGATGAAGCATAGACAACATGACTTGATTAAATGTTGTAACATCGTAACTCTCGGAGAATGGATGTTTCTCCATCTGTAAGGCAAATATGTCAGAGACATTACTCTCTTCATCGGAGGGATTACATCCCTTCTCGTAACTTTTTTCCCTTCGTTTATAATTCCAAATCTGGGCCGAGACTGCGTTGCCAAAGTATTCCTCGAATATTTGGTCTGCAATCGAAACCTGCGGGACAGCATAGACGATCCGCTCTAGACCGAACCTCTCAAGCAGCATCTCTGCCCCCTGAAGCATGGTTTCTGTTTTACCCATCCCAGTCGGAGCGTCAATGAAATAAAACGGCGACTCACTTCGTGGATTTGACACAAGCCTCAAAAAGCCCTCACGCAATTCACTCCTTAGACTAAATAACCGATTGCCTCCACTTGGAAGCCGCCTTGATGGACGCTTGTGAAAGGGCTTTGAGCCAAATATCTTCCCGTAGGCAGGAATGTCACCCTCCTGCAACCTGGACTGTTTGCGAGCAGAAAGCCTATCATAAAAACAAAGGTGCCCCAGCCATTTTCTTGCAAGAAGAAATGCATCAAGACGCATCGCGCTGTCCATCTGCCCCAATAAATCGACCAACCCCTTTCGTGCATCGCTGAGGGAATTAGCCAGCTCAACAAACAAATCCCAGGCTTTGTTGAGTATCTCATCAGTACATACCCCTGGGAGCAGGGATGCTATGCCATTTTCCCTGCAAAGTAGGAATTCTCTCGCTTGTCTGTCGCCTGCTATGCTCGCAACATCCTTCAGCAGAGCCGCATCTAGATGAGACAAGAAGGAATGATGGGCTGCATTGCAGTGAAGCGCAGCCGCGACATAGATAGACCCTGCATTGAGTATATTCAAAATAGCTGCCGCAAGTAAACCTCCCGCAGCAGCGTGACTTGGCCTATCCTTTGTTTTTTTTGATATATACTCCTGCCATGGAACCGTAGCCTTTCCAATATCGTGGCATAAAAAAACAATCCGCGCGTATGGATCACGCTCATCTGCGGCAACCTCCTCCAAATGCTTGAGGAGGTTTGAACCTGGCCCATGACTAAGTAACACCTCCATCCGCAGACTCCGACTTAAATGCACCTAGTCGCCATAACCACGCACAAATGGGGTATCTTGGACAACTCCGGGCATATTCTTAGTGGGATAAACCCAGTAACCGTCAATGGAAAGACGTTCGCCTGATGTCGCACCTGAAATAGACAGACAGGTGAGGGGCGTCACCTCCCCCAAAGAGATATTTTGCCTAAAAGCCCAATTGGTTGCGTCGGGGAGAGCATCGGCAAGGCGTACATCGCGAACAATCGCAGGGCATTCGGAACACCCCAGAAATAGACGGAAGGCTGGGGATCTCAATGCATCTGACAACTCTTCTGCAGCAATCATGGGCAGTAACTCTCCAAAGCGCACAGCAACCTCATAGCACGGATGCTCTATTACCTGTTGCTGAATGCGAAGATTGCCGGATGATTTGATTTCCTTGCATCCATTGACATTCCATGGAATTCTCCTGGGATAGTCTGCCCCAGTCCATCGGCAGGCAAAATGAATGTCATTTGTTTTGAGCCATTCCAGCAACTTTGGAGCAACGGGCCAGATTGAACTCTTGCCCGGAATCTTTTCACCTTGACAGAGGGCGCCCATGGAGCGTGGGGCTGCAAACCCCAAAGCCGCCCCGCATAGGCCCGCCAATGCAGAGGGAGCAGGCCCCAGTGTCGAATATGACCCCATTGAATCATACACATTCCGCCAGAGGGCAATATCCCCTGTCAAGGTAAAAAGAACTATTGGCATTCCTATTTGTCTCCAGGCAGTTCGCAGGTAAAGTTTGCGGCCCTTCTCGTAAAGAAGGCAGTCTCCGCATTGCAATTCCAGCCACTTAAGAAGCCAGGCAGAACCTTACCCAGTGCTGACATGGCCTGATTGTGGTTCAGAATCATCTTATCTTCGTCTGCCAGGGTATCATAAAGGTCCCCTGGATTCTGGTAGCTGACATCCCCTGTTGGGAGCCACCCAATCTGGAACTGGGCAAATTGCGAACGCTGAGTGAAGGACGGATACCTGTCGCTTGTATACGCGCGCCACATGCCATCCATCAGGATGCCTAGCCACTCTGCCCGTGCGTTTTCATCCCATTTGATTACCTGATTGCCCGAAGCGTTGATGCGTAGCATATTCAGATTGATCTCCCACAGGGCCATAAAAAAGCCGTATTCAAGCTCGTCAACGGAGGCCGACCCGGAAGAATCCTTGACCTCACCCTGCTTGTTGAGGGTCGGGAATGCGTTGTTTCTACCCAGGAAATAGATGTTACATCCATGGAATGTTATCGGCCGGAAAAGTGTATTGACCGCATTTGTCACATTGAAATTCTCCTTCTCAACGGCATGGACATATCCGAAGAGGGGAAGGTCAAGCGTGTGCGTAAGGGCATCGTAGATATTCCCCTTTTCGATTTCAAATGCCTTCCGGATCTGCTCAAGACGCTTCTTGAAATCGCAGCTATTACCATTTTCATCCTTCTTTTCGTAGAAGACTGTCTGCTCAGCATGGGGAATACCGCGGGCGGCAGCCTCTGCCTTGAGGCCACGACGGACATGGTGTTTGATATGCACATCGGAAAGGAATGTCTGACGAGTCTCGTCATTCATCCGAAGCGCAGATGTATATGGGTCAAGATTAGGGCGAGCCTGAATTGCCTCAAAGCCGAAAAGAATGTACGCGTTCCCCTTCTCAGGGAAGGTTTTCGTTATTTTAGTCATTTTCTTCCTCCGTGTCCGTGTTGTTTGTCTTGCCCTCAAAGAAAACCATGCCCATAATGAGGCCAGTGTTGAAAGCGTCCTTCAGGCTTTCCTGTTCAATTGACTTGATGAACGGAAAGAGCTGTCCATTGAAAAGATTTGATTTGTCAAGCCTTGAAAGCAAATCGACGCCCTTTACAAAGACCCCAGTCAGTTCGGGACCACGAAGTCGTGTCGCTTGACGTCCCTGGGTCGCGGAAAAGCGTCTTCCCTCTCTCGTAACAGAATAGCAGAGTCCATTCAGAAGAATGCCTACAAGTCCACCGCGGGCGAAGAGGGCGAAATCCTTGCCTGGGGCCGTATACTTTGCACGATTCAAGAAATTCAGCCAGCGCTGCCTTTCCCAATCTCGTAGAGAATCATAGTTCTCCTTGCCAATCAAATCCTCTGGCGACATTGATTGTTGAAAACTCATTTCAAAGACTCCTTTTTGCGGGGTTAAATCAAATCTGGCTATTTTTGAAAGTTCTTCCTTAAATGACGCATCTCTCAGATGGCCATAGTTGTTTTTTGCAGTAAAAATCAAGTGCTCCAGCTGGAGAATCAAGCCGACAAGCCGGAAGTAGTCCATCGCCTGCCACTTGTCAATCAAGTCCTCTCCCTTCTGTCCCCTGGCAAACTGCTGAAATCGCATGAAGACTTCATGAGCGGAGACATCCTGTTTCTGCAGAGCATTTGTGAAGAGATATGTCCAATATTTATACACAGCAGGAGTCTTCGCATCACACTGTCCGGTCATTGCTATACTCATATAATTCCTACAGCCACCCATAAGATTGTATTCAAGCAGCATTTCATTCAAGCGAGTCAAATAGAAAAGGTCAACGGACGGAATGATGTCTTGAACTATTTGCTTTGGCTTTTGAGTACCCTCAACATTTACGAGGAAGACAGTGCATTTGTCAAGGGAAATGACGTAACTGGCCTGTTTTGCCTTTAGTTCCTCATACTCATTAGACTCACTGGATAAAGCAGTAGAATTTTTCTTGTTGCTCTTCATCAGAAAATAGAGCTCTCGGAGTCTATTCTCATTTCGCACAACCTTTCGAAGCGATGAGAACTTCATTCCCTTTTCTGGCAGAAGAATCATCTTCGATGTATCAGGGGAGGGATAGATCTTCACTGGATACTCTATGTCCGAATGATTATTGAGAAAAGAGAGAATGCCATCACGACCAGACTTGGGTATAACACCCATGAGACGGAGGTATTCGGAAACAGATGGAACATTATCCTTGTCATTAACAATATCTCTTCCAAAAGGATTCCTCCCCAAACCCGTCCCCATTTGATAGAGGTCACTAATTGTTTCATACTTCTTAATACTCGCTGGCATCGTAAAGAATTCCGCAAGCTCAAGTGAATGCTTTACGTCTATTTCAAGATCTTCCAAATCCTCGTATTCACTGGATTCTTGGCCAGGTTCCAAAAAAGGAACTAAGTACTTGCCATCCGTAAGTCGGCAAATAGCAACCAGTGCCCACTTATTATTGTCTGACTTGAATTTATGCCACTTGTCAGGCAGTTTATAATTGCTGTTTTTCTCAGAAAGAATCTTCTTGAACCCCTCCGACTCGCCGTCAATTATACTTGCAGCATCCGGATCAAATCCGCGAATGAATTCGATTACACCTGTAGAGTACCTCAAGTATACCGCAGCCTTGGCAACGCCACCAAAGCATGGAATTCCCTGCTTGAAGAGTTTATCGCCTCCACTGTATACGCATGCGTCAGACAATGATTTGTGCGAATTATAGAAATCCTGATAGCTCCCTATAAACTTATTGCTTCCATCCGATGCATCATCATAATGAAGCACTTTTCGATTTACCAGGGCATTGCCTACAATGCTGAAAGAAACAGGAGGATTACCGTCGGGATTCAACACAGGAACCACAAGGCACACATCTACTGCATCACAGGTATCCGCGCAATCATAGTCCCCCAACGAAATAACCTCATCCATCCTTTTCAACAGCATAATACTACCTCCTCTCCTGCAAGCCAGTCGTTACAAGGCCAAATCCCTGCGAGTTCATATTTCCAGCACCGCATTCCCAGAGAATCCTATGAAATGCTTCAGGAGCGACAAGCCTGAAAGGCGCCCTAAAGGCACGAATGCTGTTATTCTTGATCCTGAAAAAACCTGTCTTGAATGCCCTTCCCTCGACAAGTGGCAGAAAGTCAACTGAAATCCTTGCACTCCTGAGGGATTCCTCGTCTAACCCAGACACGGAGAGATAGTTGACAAACAGGTCGTTTTTCACATCCTTTAGCCTTAGCAACTTATGGCGGAGGTTCTCGGCAATGAGCTCGGAACATCCAGGAATGCCTTGCACCGAATTGTCGGGAAGCTGGAAGAAATGCTTCCCATCCTGTTCATACTTGCATACAATCATCCCCGCTTGCCCAAATGGACGGTATATGGTTGAAGGGGCAAAGTCTGGCAGACGAACAAGGGATATTCTTTGAACTTTCAGAAAAACGCCACGAACAATGATGTCCTTCTTTCTCTGAAGCGCCTCTGCCATACCATAGGCAATCTCAGGTATGATGGAACTAAAACGCATCCAAACCTTGCTGCCGAGTTGAAATCCCTTTCGCTCGCCATACTGGACAACCTGCGACTTGGGAAGACAACTCAGTCCCGAAAAGACAAAAAGCTTAAGTCTGCTCCTCGAAGAACCATCGTGGAGATCTTGAGCAAGGGTAGGAGAATACTCCTCCAAAGCCTTATACAAGGAGGCTGACAGTTCGTAACGATAATTGAAGTCTAAAACTGAAGCCCCTGATGACGAAAATTCTATTTCGAATTGCATTTAAGACCATCCCTTGGAAATTTACAATAATACACGTCTTCTTGACTTCTCACGCCTTCGATGTCGAAGCAAACCACAGGAGAAGGCGAAAGAACTCCTCTCTTCCACGGCAATTTCGCGTCCACTGCTATTATAGGCATTTTCAAGATCAATTCAAGTGGGATTGGAGTTTTTTTCAAGTTTTTTGCATGTCAATTTGAATAATAAGGAGTGTAAATTCATGACAAATCGGTTACATTCAGGGAATTACATGACTTTACTGCTGAATACGGGCTAATATACGGACAAATACTCCTTGACTGTTCCGCATTTGGAATGACCTCTTTCCTGGACTGTCATTGTCGGCCTTTTCACCCAACGAACAGCTTTTTCTTAATACCTATATCACATATAGGCGCATACAAGACAGTTAAGGATATTCATACTCTGTTTTTTCCACCCTGCCGCAACCATGTCAATGGCACTTGCGTGAAGGATATGCGCCATTTTCCGTTTTTTTCGGATGTGGGTTAGTGCAGATATTCGAGTAGTTTAGGGATGGTCATTCCGTCGGCGGCCGCCTGGTAGTTCAGGATGATGCGGTGCCTGAGGACTGGGAGGACGAGTTTATGTATATCGTCCGTGGACACATTTCCCCTGCCCTGCATCATTGCCCGTGCCTTTCCTGCGAGGACAAGCGCCTGTGACGCCCGGCTTCCCGCGCCCCACCTCAGGTATTTTTGGAATTCAGGGCGGACCGCCGGCGTGTTCGGGCGTGTCCCGGCGCAGATCTCCACGGCCTCTTCGACGACACTTGCGGGAGCGACGATCTCACGGCATAGCCTCTGCATCTCCAGCAGTTCCTCCACCTTTATGACAGGTTCCAGTGCGGGTTCTGCGGCGCCGGTCGTGGCGGCAACCATGCGCGCCTCCTCGTCTGGCGCGAGGTAGTCCATTACGATATTCAGGAGGAACCTGTCCAGCTGTGCCTCGGGGAGTGGGTATGTCCCTTCGAGTTCCAGTTGGTTTTGCGTTGCGAGGACGAAGAATGGCTCCGGGAGTCGTCTGGTTGCCCCTGCGGAAGTGACCTGCCGTTCCCCCATTGCCTCCAGGAGTGCGGCCTGCGTCTTAGGCGGCGTCCTGTTGATTTCGTCCGCCAGCAGGAACTGTGTGAAGATTGGCCCCTCCTGGAATCTGAATGCCCTTCGTCCGGTTTCGGGGTCTTGTTCGAGGATTTCCCCGCCGATGATATCCGCGGGCATGAGGTCTGGTGTGAACTGTATTCTTCTGAACGAGAGTCCCAGGAGGGCGGAAACGGATCTGACTAGCTTTGTCTTTCCCAGCCCCGGGACTCCTGTGAGCATTGCGTGTCCTCCCGCCAGCAGCGCCACCAGGAGGAGTTCCACCGCCTCCTCCTGTCCGACGAATACCTTTGCCAGTTCCGTCCTGAGCCTTGCCATTGATTCCGAGATTGTCCTAAGTCTTTCCATAGTGGGGGTGTGTTGAATATCAAGGCATTGAAGGGGATTACATTATGCCGCCCATCCCACGGGGGTGGCGCGACCGCGCTGTCTTCCGGGAGGCGTTGCCTGTCCTTGGAGAACAGGGCGACTAAAATAATGCCCGCATTTGGTTTCGCAACGGCCGAATCCGGCGCACGGGCGCATCCGCCTCCCCGCCCGGCCATTCCCCTTTTCGCATTCAAGCCACGCCAACCCATTCCGACACAACACCATGGCACAGCAATTCGTCTTCCAGATGCTCGGCATGTCCAAATTCTATGGCGACAAGCCGGTGCTTCAGAACTTCAACCTATCCTTCTACCTTGGTGCCAAGATTGGGATTGTCGGCGACAATGGCGCCGGCAAGTCGACCCTGCTTCGCATCATGGCGGGGGAGGACACTGAAATCATGGGGACGGCGACCATCACCAAGGGCATGCGGGTGTTGCTGGTGCCCCAGGAGCCCCGTCTGAACCCCGAGAAGACCGTGCGCGGAAACCTTGAGGAGGCGATGGCTCCCATCCAGAACCTGATTGACAGATACGACCAGGTCATGGAGAAGATGGGGGATCCCGACCTCACGCAAAAGGAGACCGACAAGCTGAACGACGAGTTCGACTTCCTCCAGAACGAAATCGACAGGCTGGACGGGTGGAATCTCGACCACCTGCTGGACGTGGCAAGCGACGCGCTGGTGCTTCCACCCGACGATGCGGATGTGACAAAGCTCTCCGGCGGCGAGAAGCGGCGTGTCGCGCTATGCAAGGCACTTCTCGCAAAGCCAGACCTGCTGCTGCTTGACGAGCCCACAAACCACCTGGACGCAGAGACCATCGCCTGGCTGGAGCAGGCGCTCAGGGAATACCCGGGCACGGTCATCATCGTCACCCACGACAGATACTTCCTTGACCATATCACGAAGTGGATCCTCGAAATCGAGAATACCCGCGGCATCCCATTCGAGGGCAACTACTCCTCCTGGCTCAAGCAAAAACAGGAGATCCTCCGTCAAATCGAAAAGAAGGAGACAGCCAGGCAAAAGCTGCTTGCACGGGAGCTGGAATGGATTTCCGCGACGCCGGCCGCACGCCAAAAGCAGAACCAGGCGCGCATCACCAGATACAACGAACTGGCCTCCCAGAGCTTCGAAATCGAGAGGGACGACCTGACAATCCAAATCCCGCCAGGGCCACGCCTTGGCGACAAGGTGGTGGACGTCGAACACGTCACCAAGGCCTTCGGAAACCAGCCGCCTCTCCTGAATGACGCGTCATTCTCAGTGCCGCCAGGGGCAGTCGTCGGCATCATCGGTCCGAACGGCACGGGGAAAACCACCCTCTTCAGGATGATCATGGGTCTTGACAAGCCGGACTCCGGCGAAATCCGCATCGGGTCAACCGTCCAGCTCTCATACATCGACCAAAACCGCGACGAGCTGGTGGACTCGCGGACTGTCTACGAGGAAATCACCGACGGCCAGGAAAACCTGATGGTCGGAGGAAAGAGCATCAACGGCCGGGCATACGTCTCAAAGTTCAACTTCAGGGGCCCGTCACAGCAAAAACTCGTGGGGCAGCTCTCGGGAGGCGAGCGGAACAGGGTCCACCTCGCAAAACTCCTGCGGCGTGGAGGCAATCTCATCCTGCTTGACGAACCCACGAACGACCTGGATGTGAATACCATGAGAGTCCTGGAAAACGCAATCAGGGACTTCACCGGATGCGCAATGGTCATCAGCCACGACAGATACTTCCTCGACCGGATCTGCACGCACCTGCTGCTCTTCGAAGGCGACGGGAAACTGGTCTGGTTCCCCGGAAACTTCGCAGACTACGAGGCAAAATACCTCACTGGCGAAGGGAAATTCGCACACCGGCGCGAAAGATACCGCACATTCTAGGATTCATACACATAACATGCTTAACCGCAAGGAGATAGAAGAACTGTACAGACTGCTTTCGGAGAAGATAACCCCGAAGGCAGAGCTGGAATACGACAGCGTCTTCCATCTTCTTGTGGCAGTCGTCCTCTCGGCGCAGGCCACTGACAAGTCGGTGAACCTTGCGACGCGCGCCTTCTTTCGCGAACGGCGCACTCCCCAGGACTTTCTCGACTGGGGAGTCGAGAACCTCGAAAGGGCTACGAAGTCAATTGGCCTCTACCGGAACAAGTCAAAGGCAATCATTGCGCTTTGCCACAAGTTGATTTCGGACTTCAACGGCGAGGTTCCCTCGGACCTGGAGTCGCTTCTTACTCTCCCTGGAGTGGGGGTCAAGACCGCGAAGGTAGTCTTGAACGTCGGCTTCGGGAAGCCGGTCGTCGCTGTCGACACGCATATCTTCAGAGTCGCCAACCGGACCGGCCTCGCCACCGCAGACACCCCCGAAAGAGTGGGCGAAATCCTTGAGAAGAAGACACCAAAACGATACCTCAGGGACGCACACCACTACCTGCTCCTGCACGGAAGATATACTTGCACAGCAAGAAACCCGCATTGCGACAGCTGCGTCATCGCCCCATACTGCAAGTACAAGGCGCGCACGGCAAATCAGGCGAAGGATACGCGGAAGACATACGATTGACACCCTGCCTTGCGCCAGCCAATATAGGCACAAAAGGCGGGCGGCTTCACTCACCTCCGGACTTCACGCGTGAAGTGCGCTGCGCATCTCTTCTTCGGGTGCGTCCAGTCCAGTCCAGATGCGGAAGCTCTCCATGCCCTGCTGCAGGAGCATCTCAAGACCGTCGGAGACGGGATTTCCGCGCATCCTCAGCGCTTCGCGGAATCTCGAGGGGGTGTAGACGAAATCGAAGACTGGCGTATCCACCGGGATGGCCTCCGGCGGGATTGGCATCGGGTCGTCGGGTCTCATGCCGAGAGACGTGCACTGGAACACGATGTCGCACTGGGGGACAACCTCGGGCGCAGCCGCCAGGGGGATTGCGATTGCCCTGCAGGCGGGATTGAGGGCGGAGATTCTCCGCACCTGCGCCTCGGCCTTCTCAATGGTGCGGTTTGCAAGATAGAGTGTCCTTGCGCCATTGACGGCGGCATGTGTGGCCACAGCCTGTGCGGCGCCCCCGCATCCAAGATAGAGCTGCGTCGCGGGCATCGACCTAATCCCGAAGTCGTGGGCAATGGCACGGACGACTCCCAGCGCATCGGTCGAGTAGCCCGTCATCCTGCCGTTGGAGACCACTACCGTGTTCACGGTGCCCGACGCGCGCGCGTCCCCGTTCCCCAGGGCGTCGCATGCCTCGAACATCCTCTCCTTGTGCGGCACAGTGACATTCCAGCCGTCAACCCCCTCGTCAAGAAGACGCCGGATTCCCGTGTGGAACTCCTCCGGGGCAATTGGGACGGCCTCGTAGAGTGCATCTATTCCGCGTGCCTTGAAGGCGGCATTCTGCATTGCGGGCGAGAGTGAGTGTCCGACGGGCCAGCCTATCACCGCATACCTGCGCATATTCGTCACTCCTTGCATTCCAGCGCCGACTTTGCCGCCGCCACATCCCGGGCGACCTGGCGTGAAAGCGCCTCCGGATTCGGGAAGGTTATGCTGCCGCGCAGGAACCTGACTGGAATCACGGAAATGTCGCGTCCGTAGAGATTCACCGAGCAGCCGAAGAGGTTTGCCTCCACAATCGCGTGTCCATTGCCCTCGCCGCGGATTGTTGGCGCATCGCCAATATAGACAATCCCCGGGACTGGAGGCGAACCGCCGCAGATGGTCCAGGCCGCATAGACGCCATAGGGCGGCAGCTGCAGCGCGTCCGCGGAAATGTTCGCGGTGGGGCACTTCAATGTGCCCGAGGCCATCTCCTTGCCATGGGTTACCGCACCGCAAAGTGAATACGGGCGGCCAAGCAAGGCGGACGCAAGGGAAAGGTCACCCTCCGAGACGACATTGCGTATCCAGGAACTGGAAATCCTCGTGCCCGCATGGCATTCGGATGGCACCTCGACGACCTGGATGCCGGAGGGGGAGACAAGGCTGTCGAGAAGCTTGACGTCGCCACTGTTCCCCGCCCCGAAGCGCCATCCCTCGCCAATGCATATTGCCTTTATCGCAAGTTGTTTATTTGCAAGTAGATATGAAGATACAAACTGCTGAGGGGACAGGACTGCCAGCTCCTTCGTGAATGGCAACACCACCACATCCTCGACGCCATGCTCCCCCATGAGGCGAACCTTCTCCCGGAACGGGGTCAGCATCTTCGTTGGCTTGCCTGGGAAAAGCACCTCCCGTGGCAGCGGGTCGAAGAAGAGCGCCACCGGCGTCGCATCCGATTCCCTGGCGGCCTGGACGAGCCGCCTCAGGATTGCCTGGTGTCCGAGGTGGACTCCGTCGAATGCCCCGATGGCCAGGACGATTCTTCCGGAGAGTTCCTCCATTGTGTGGAGGAGCCTTGGCTGGCACGGCTTAATGCTCATGCCCCTGCCTCCGGAAGTGGTTCGAGATGCGCCTTGAGTCCGTCCAGATCCCATGCGCGGACATCCTCGACGGTTGGTGCGCCCTCGACCGTATGGTCTCCGCTTCTAAGACGCCTGAGCGCGGTGAGATGGGCGCCGCACCCGACTTTCCGCCCAAAATCTGCTCCGAGCGTGCGTATATACGTTCCCTTCGAGCAGTCCACGACGAACGAGACCTCCGGAAGCTTCAGGTTTGAGAGCGTGAAGGAGTCGATTCGGATTGCCCTTGGGCGGCGTTCCACCTCCTTTCCCTTGCGGGCGAGCTTGTACAGCGGCTGGCCGTTCACCTTTATTGCCGAGTGCATTGGCGGCACCTGCTCGCCCTCCCCAAGGAAAGTATCCGCCACGGCCTGGAGACCCTCCAGCGTGAATTCAGGAACCGGGCTTGTGGCGACCACCTCCCCTGTCAAGTCCTCGGTGGAAGTCTCCTCCCCGAGCCTGATTGTGCCGCAATAGCGTTTGTTTTGCGCCATGAGCTGGTCCTGGAGGCGCGTCGCCTTGCCAAGCAGAATCACGAGCAGCCCCGTCGCAAAGGGGTCCAGCGTGCCGCAATGCCCCACCTTGTCCAGCTGGAAGTGGCGCTTCACCAGGTTCACGACATCGAAGCTTGTCCATTCCGGCGGCTTGTCAACCAGAAGGATTCCGTCGACGTGGTTGTATTCCTTCCTTGCCACGGCTACTCCTCCTCGCCGCCCTGGGCGGCCTGCCGGGGCGTCTCGAAGGTGAAATGCCCGAGCTGCCCTGCGCGGAACTCCTTGAGGAAGGTCTGCGCCGCCTTCTCGACGGAGGGGACGCCGCCTGACACAAGCATTCCGCGCCTCCGCGCCAGGCACTCCAGGATTTCCTGCGGGGAATCGGATACATCACCAAGGTCAAGCGCCTTCAGTGGATCCCGAATCGGCAGGGAAAGAAGCTTCGAGATGACGAACTGGGCGGTCAGGACAGGCTCGGTGCTGCCGTCGGGGATGTTGCCCAGGGCCGTCAGCAAAAGCTCATGCTCCTTGTCACGCAGCTGAGGCCACAGCACGCCAGGAGTGTCCAGCAATTCCACTTGCCCGCCTGCCAATGACACCCATTGGTTGGAACGGGTGACGCCGGGGCGGTCCTGGACCTTCGCGACGTTCTTCTGCTTCAGCCGGTTCACAAGCGTGGACTTGCCGATGTTCGGAATCCCGACAATCATCAGGCGGACGGGGCGGAGAAGCGGTCGGGTGGCGCCGCGGTCTGCACGGGCCTTCAGCGCAAACTCCCGCCAGTGCTCGACCAGCCCCTCCGGCTTGCGGAGACGGCTGGAGTCCAGAAAGTCAATGGTCTCGCCCTTCTCGCGGAACCACTCCTGCCAACGGCGGTTCTGCACGGAGTTCGCCAGGTCGGACTTGTTGGCGACAAGCACGCGGGGACGCGTAATAAGACGCCGCTCCAGCCTGGGGTTCCTGGTTGACAGGGGCGCCCGCGCGTCAATGAGCACGACAGCCATGTCCACCAGGGACAACGCCTGCTTCATGGCGACCTCCGCCTTGAGCATGTGCCCGGGATACCAGAGGCTGCGGCTGCTGTTTTCGTAGGGATTGTCGGACATGTGGGTCTTCCGTGGGGCGCGGCCTAGCGCACCTTGAACCGGAGGCAGTAGTCTCCGGGGAGCGCGATGAGCCTGCCCTCGTCGTCATGCTGCAGTTCCAGGTCTCCGTTGAACGAGGCCAGCTTGTATGGTGGAAGCGTGACTTCGGCGCTGGAGTTGTCCGGCACGCTGAAGCACCACTCCAATTCGTTGTGCGCGAATCCCCAGTATGAGAGGATGTAGCCGTATGGCGAGATGAATGCCGCCAGCGCCGCACCCATGGATTCGTTGAAGGCTGGCGCCAGGCGGAAACGCTTGAAGGCGACTGCGGACGGGTCGTCCTCGATTGGCTGGATTCCGCAAATCCCCTCGAAGAACCACTCCGAGACCGCGCCGTATGCGTAGTGGTTGAAGGAGTTCATGTTGATGTCGCCGAAGCCCGTCTCCTTCGTGTAGCTGTTCCAGCGTTCCCACATGGTTGTGGCGCCCTGTGTTATGGGGTATATCCAGCTGGGATAGCTCTGCTGGCGCAGGAGGTCGTAGGCCACGTCCGACCTGCCATAGCGTGTGAGGACGGGCAGCAGCAGCGGGGTTCCGAGGAAGCCCGTGGAGAGATGCAGGCCCCGTTTTTCGACAATGTCATTGACGAGCGCCTCCACCGTGCGTGCAATCCAGTTTTTGGGCAGCAGGTCGAAATGGAGTGCCATAAGGTATGCGCACTGGGTAGTTTCCCTGAGGCCTGTCTTTGGGTCGAAGAATCTTCGCTTGAAGGCGTTGCGCACCTTCTTCGAGAGTGCCTCCATGTGTTCGCGGTCCTCCTCGCGCCCCAGGATTTTCGCAATGCGCGCGGCCAGCCTGGTCATTCCAGCGAGATATGCGGTCCCGATGAGGGCGTTGCTGGTGACCGCATTGACATTGAGCCAGTCGCCGAAGCGCGGCGGATCCAGGATGTATGTGCCGCGGGTGTACTTGATTTCACCGTCGATGTACTTCTTGATGTGGTCGAAGCTGCGCTCGAGAATCCGCACGTCGCCGTATTTGCGGTAGATTTGCCATGGGACAATCACGGCCGCGTCGCTCCAGCCAGGTCCGGGAGGCGGCACGGGGTCGTCTGGAACAGGGGACGGAGCGGCGTATGGATAGGTGCCCTCCTTGCCCTGCCCCAGGTTCAGGTCGGTCACCCACTTGTTGTAGAAGTCCGGTGCGTAGAGGCAGTATGTCGCGGCATTGCAGATCACCTCCGTGTCGCCGGTCCAGCCAAAACGCTCGTCCCTCTGCGGGCAGTCGGTCGGCACGTCAAGCAGGTTCGACCGCAATCCCCAGCCAGTATTCTCGAAGAGCTTGTTGACCATCTCGTCGGCGCAGGAGAAGGAGCCCGTCCGCAGCAGGTCGCTTGACAGGACAACCGCGTTGACGCTCTTCTTGGTGGGGCGCGGGCCGAACCAGCCCGAGATTTCCATGTATCTGAAGCCGTAGAATGTGAAGGTCGGCTCGTAGGTCACCTCCTCCGCATCGTCGCAGATATATGTCGTCATCGCCTTGGCGGTTCGCAGGTTGGAGACATAGAGCGAGCCGTCCGCCTCCAGCATCTCGCCATGCTTGACTGTGATGGTCGCGCCGCGCACGGTCTTCTTCAGATGCAGGACCTCGCGGCCGGTGAAGTTCTGTCCGAAATCCACGATGTATGTGCCCTCGCAGCGCTTCGTGATGCTGACTGGCTCCATGGTCTGGAGCCGCGCCACCTTCGGGCCGCTGGTCCACTCGATCCTCGGCCAAATGTGCTTTTCATTGGCTGGAGGCTCATATACTGCCGCCGCGGTGCTGGCCTGCTTCCTAGCAATCTCCTTTGTCCTCCATGCCTGGACTAGCTCCCCGTCGTAGATGTCGCCCATGCGAATCGATGCGCCAAGATTCGCGGTTCCGAAGGAGGAGTCGGTTCCAATCACCTCCACCGAACCATCCTCGAATACAAGACGGAGTTCGGCGCGCACAGTCTCCGGGTCACCCGGATATGCGTACCTGGGGGTGCCGATGTTCCACTGTGCCGCAATCCTGCCGGAATACCAGCCGCCGGCCAGGGTCAGCCACAGGGTATTGCCCTTCTGCTTCAGGTTGGAGGTGACATCGTATGCCTGGTATTGCACACGGCTGCGATAGCAGGTCCAGCCCGGGGCAAATGGCCAGGAGACTACGCTGCCGTTGAGCTCGGCTTCGTAGCATCCAAGCGCGGTGGCGTAAAGACGGGCGCTCCTGAGCTTCTTCCCGCGGGGAAGATCAAAGTCGCGGAAGAAAACCTGGGGATGCTCGCAAAGACGCTGGCCGCGCCAGAAGCAAATCCACTTGCTGTCCTTCCACTCGCCCCCAAGAAATCCCGTCTCGAAGGTGTTGCCGTCCTGGCTCCAGGCGCTGACATCGCCGTCAGTGCTCTTTACCCGCACACGCCATTTGTAGACGGTGAACGGCTTCAGCGGCGCACCACCGTAGACAATCTGGATGGAGGATGAGTCGTTGACCCAGCCGCTGTCCCACACGGGAGCCTTCACGCCAGACTCGAAGACCTGGATCTGGCGGGCGGCCTGGCTCACGCAGCCGGCCACGACATAGCCGAAACGGGGCGACGGCTCGTCCATCCCGATGGGATTGTGCTTGTATTCGACCTGAAGGTCGTATGCGGAGAATGCAACGGGGAATTCCTCGTGGCTGCATTCGCATTCCTTGGAATGACATTCGTCGTGGCGGGCCATGATTTGGTAGGAAAAAGCTTGGGGATTGCTGGATAAACTCAGGTAAACCGGCCTAATATAACTGGCGATAATATGCCAAAACGCCCTCCGCATTGTCTCTACTTTCTCTTTTCGGCTGATTCCCCGAATGAGTGTTATTGTAGTGCCCGGCACGCAACAACGGGCCTTCCGCCCGCCATGCGCACACCCATCCCAACCTTTCCCCAACAAGACCAATACCTCACCAGCTATGTTCAAATGGGCACAACTTGACCTCGCCAGACAGATGGAATCCATCGATTTCATCAAGGAGTTCATGGCGACAATGGCAAAGGCAGGATACAATGGAATCCTGCTCTATCTGGAGGACAGGATCCGCACAAGGTCCTATCCCTACCCGAAGGACTCGGAGTGCTACACGCCGGCCCAGATGAGCGACCTTGTCCTATACGCACAAGGTCTTCAGCTTGAAGTAGTTCCCTGTGTCGCCACCCTCGGCCACGCGGAGCGGTTCCTCGCCCACGAGGAGCTTCTGCCGCTTTCTGAGCTCCAGGGCGATGCGAAGGGGCGCTTCGGCGGAAGCCTCAAGCAGACCTTCTGCCCGACCAACCCGGACTTCTATCCGTTCCTCTGCACATACCTGAAGGAGGTCGCCGAAATCTTCCCGTCGAAATTCTTCCATGCGGGGCTTGACGAGTTCTGGGACTACTGCCTCTGCGACCGATGCAAGGCCGCCGCACCAGACTTCGACGCTCAGGCAAGGCTCTTCGCGGACCATGTGACGAAGATGGACGAATGCCTCAAGTCCTGCGGCAAGACAATGCTGATGTGGTCGGACATGTTCGAATACTATCCGAAGGCGCAGGAGATGATTCCGCGGGATGTCATCCTCGTGGACTGGCAATACCACGAAGATGTGCGGGACTACATCAGCCACCTCTTCGACGCAAAGTGCGAGGACAGGCTCGCCCTCAATGAACGCCTCGGGTTCGAGAGCTTCATCGCCCCTGTGGACATGCTCTTCCGAAATGCGCAAAGCTACCTGGAATACGCAGAAAGACGCAAATTCAACGGATGCATCATCACCAGCTGGGAGAAGACCGACAACTTCCTCTACAGGACATTCCCCACATTCGTCTACGCCGGAAACCTGATGAACGGCAAGTCGGAGGAATCCGCCCTGGAGTCGATGATGGAACAGCTTTTCGGCACAAGGGACACGGTCCTGGCATCCGCAGTCACGCTGGCGCTCACTCAAGGACTCTGGAGGCACTTCCAGTCAATCTCCAGGACTACCCTCTTCAGCAGGGATTTCCTGGGGCTGCCATGGCATAACATCGACGCGGACAGAATCGCCAGAAAACTGCTGAAGCAGTCGCTGCCGCAAATCAAGACCGACCTGGGGCGCAGAATCGCAGAGGACATGATTGACGCACTCGAGGAAAAGTGCATCTCCCACGCGCTGAAACGGTACTTCCTCGCAGTCGAAGAGGGCGCCCCCGCGGACGCGCAGCGCTTCGAAACACTGCGGAACGCCTTCGGAGAACTGATGGACGACAATGCGCGCCACTGGGAGGCCTGGCGTCCCGGAATCCAGGGCAACCTCTTCGAGGAAAAGAAGCCCTGGGCGCTCCAGGAACTCGACAACTTCCACAACACCCTCACCACCTCCAAATTCGTCCGGGTACGCTGCTGCGTCCCAGACGGCTATGTCGTGGAGCATCTCCGTGTCTCCCTCAAGTTCGAGAGAGGCGGCGACTGGAAGGAAATCTACGACGGCATCACCAAGCCCCAGGAGCTCACAAACGCCCTCGCGGAATTCTACCTGCCATACCACCCTGAGGGAAGAGCCGAGGCAATCCGAATCGAGGCATACGGCATGGGCGGCATCGGAGTCTGCTACGCAGAAGTCGACGGAGTTCCTCCGAAGTCGATTTCCTCAATCTCCGGATTTGTCCAAAACCCGGAGCATCTATTGCTGAACAATGTGAATTACGCATGGTTTGGCAGCCAGTCCACTGAGGAGGCGTATTTCTCAAAGCCCGTCGCCGACACACGCCATGTGGTGGAGCTGAATCTCTAGCCGACGGCGTTGCAGGGCAGGAGTCTGTGCCGGCGCGCATCCCGACGCATCGGCATTGACTTCCCCCTGCAAGTCTCCCCGCCCGCTAGTAGAGGTAGAATTCGAAATCCTTGTATCCCTGCCGGGGATAGAAGTAGTCATCGAAATCCTTTACGCTGGTTTTTTTGAACTCGAATGTGCATGTGGTCATGTCGATTGGCCAGTTTGCGCTGTATTTGAATTCGTCAGTATTGCTGAAATTGTCATCAAGGCTGAAGGAGAGAACTCTTGCGTATCCTTCCATCTTGAAGACACAATTGTCAAGACGCACCTCTGATTTTGTGACCGGAAACGTCTGGGTGGGCACGAGTGCATACAAGGAGCCGTTTGCCCCCGTCGGAGAATAGTATCTGAAGACACACTCCTTGAGGGAGATTCTACTTACCCTGGCTATACTGGAGAAGGTGCAGTTCTCGGCGCGCAGTTCCACGACATCCCATATTGTCCCGTAGAAGGCAACTCCCTCCATGAATACCTCGCCGGAAGAGTCAATACACCCCATCCTGACTGCGTAATTGCCGACAATGACAGGCTTCTCAATGACGAACGAGTGGTTTCTCCGGATGTTGAAGGTATATGGAAGGTAGAGAGTCACATCGTCGAGCACGCTGTGCCCATCAAAGGAGCCGCCGTTCGCCTCGTCAATCCAGACTGTGCCCCCATGATGGATATTCCGGAGGGCCGTTGGCACATCCGGGAAGAAGTTGATCCCTGGTGTGAATGTCTCAACTATGGGTTCCTCCGAGGGGTCATTGCCCACAAGCCGACGCGTGACGCTTATCCCCTGCTCCCCAAGCTGCTCCGCATCCGGACTGACCAGAATCGTCGGCGAACCGACCGTCAGGACGCCGGTCTTCGACATGTCCCACCTGAAGCGCGAGTCGCCAGTGTCATCGCTGGCAAGGGAGATGACATGGTCTCCGGGCAGCTCGTGCCTAATTCCGAAGACACCGTAGAAGGAGTAACGCTTCATGTCTTCGGGCGTGAAGACTGGCTTGAATGTGGAGGAGAGGGAGGTCACGCCCTCTGGCAGTTCTTCCTTGGCCGCGGTGACAGTCACACTTGGGACTTCGTCTCCAAAGCCGATATGCACATCTGGCCAGACGGGAGTCAGAAGGCGTGGCTTGCGGGTCAGTTTTCCTGGCACGATTCGCAACTGGTAGTTGTCATCGAGAAAGAGCCCCGTCGCGGTAATCCAGGCGATCCCGTCGTCGCTCATCTCGGAGGTCTGGTATGAAAAGTCAAATCGGTCAAAAAGGCCAGGCGGCGCCGGCTCCGATCCGTCCTCCGCAAACGAGAAGTACGACGTGTATTCGGGTGGCTTCTCGCCCCACACATATTCCTTGTCCTCGATTATGAGGAAAACTGTGCGCTTGGCTATCGTCAGGACGCCCTCCTTGAAGCTAGTGTGTCTATAGCAGTAGCTGTAGTTTGCCGGGACAATGTCGCGGTCAATGGAACCAACGATCCTGTAGCGTCCCGGAGGCAGGGGCGACGGTGCGTCCTCCAGGGACTGCTTCAGACGCAGCGACGCATGCAATTCGGTCCCCTCGAGTATCTCCCCCTTTTCCACATGCCATGTGAACTCCGGAAACTCCTCGCCGTATTCCATCGTCTTGTCATCGATTTTGACAGTCAAGGGAACATCTACGATCTCCGACCACGGCGCAATCTTAACGCCATAATAGTGTCCAGGGTCATCCGGAGCGAACTCGAACCAGATGTTCTGGGGGATCATCTGGCGCGGTGTGTCAAGGTCGTATCCATCCTTCATCTTGAAGCTCCCCGGCACCTGCTCGTGGGTATATGGATCGAGGAATTCATATTTCACCTGGAGTTCACGCAATGTCTGCAACGGCTTAAGGGGCTCCACCTTAACATCGTAAGCCGGAAAGACTTGGCCGATGGTGAGGTATGCATCGCCCCCGAATACGCTGTAGTTGCTGTCAAGGCTCCTGGCGTAGATGCGATACTTCCCCCCAACCTCTCCAGGTTCGCGGACGACTTCAAATGGGGGCGTGGAGCCTGTGGAGAACCCTGGCGTAAGTATTCTCCACGAGAAGGGGGGATCTGGCCTGCCGTATTCCTTGCTTGCGGACTCGATGGCCACCTCCAATGGCAGTGGCGCAACCTCAAGGTATGCCTCGCGCAACACAAGTTCGTAGTTCGGGGCACGCCCTCCACGCATCAAGATGGGGTATCTCCCGACGGGAGAATCATATCCGGCCTCCACATGGAGGACGGGAGGCTCCTCGACGGCCGCCTCGTCCTCCCCTGGGGCAAAATTCGCCAGCAGATACCTTGTCTCGGGGTTCTCGGAACGGTAGAATCTATACAGTTCGTATGGACAGACGTATAGCGGGCGTGGGCGGATTTCCACGGCAAGGCTCCCTGTCTCCCCTGGCAGCGACTCGTCCTCGGGCGTAAATGTCCACTCCAGCTCGTAGATTCCGCAGGGCAGGCTCTCCCCGTCCCGCGTCCAGGAGAAGGCTCCGGGAATTGTCCCGCCGGTCTCCTTGTCATGGAACTCCCCCTCGATCTGCGATGCGCCGTCCAATGTGTCTCCGTAGACGATTTCCACTGCGACATGGGGTTCCTCACCGACATCGTAGTTGGAATCGCCCCCTGGTTCGCCACCGCCTGTGGAGAAGACCGTAAGCACGCCGTTCCGGAAGAGAATCTCGTAGTCATCGGAGTATTCCGCGGGTTCGACGGCCAGCGTGCCACGCGTGATTGGATAGCAGATCGACTCGCCCCTGGTCTCCATGGATGAATATGTGGAAAGCGCGCCGGAAAGCCTGTGTCCGGAAAGTAGTTCGCCACCTGTCAGATGCCAGGTCAGCTCTGGAAACGAGCTCACGCCGGGATTCCATTCGATGGAGTCCGCCGCGACTGAGATGGGACGGCGTCGCATCGGAAACCTGAAGGTCGCCACGCCAGGCGAGGCGTCACTGCCCGCAGGCGCATATTCCACCCGGACTTCGGCCTCGCCGGCATGAAGCGAGGTCAAGTCCATTCCGTCAAGGGAGGCGACCGAGATGTCCGTCAGGGAAAGACGGCTTTCCGCCAGCTCTTCGCTTGACCTCAGGAGAAGCTCCTGCGTCAGACCGAAGTACAGGGGAGCCGAAAGCGACAGGTCAATCGCGATGTTCCTCAGATGGTGCGAATCGTAGGCGCCGATGGACGGAGTCTGAGGACGGACCATGCCCGCCGCATCCACGCGGGGAGTCCCTTCGGTCCGACGCCCCCGTCCAATCAACGACGACCCGTCACCCAGCCGGAAGTCTCCGAAGGAGGGGTTGGAGAAGCACGGATAGAGGTGGTCCGGATGGTTCTCGTTCACATCCACGCCGCCCTTGCCCGAATTCCTCTTCTCCAAAAGGACCCCACCCTCCGCGAACACCCCTGGAAAGCCGCCCGACTCGGTTGCGCAATGGTCGATAAGCGCCCCATTTTGAGCCAGGACACTCTGTGGATGCCCAAAACCGCCCCAGACAACCGAGGAACACATCCACATCCCGGAGGACAACTCCACTGAACTGCCTGCATTTCTTGAGGAGTTCCCTGCAAAGGTGCAGTGGAGAATCTCGCCGGATGCGCCGGGGGCGCAGGACAGCCCCCCGCCAGAGGAGGTCAAGGCAGAATCCCCATTGTCGAGGACGACGCAGTTCGCCATGGATGCGCCCTCCCCTGAAAGACGCACCGCGCCGCCGGAGAGGACGGCGGTGTTCATCGAAAAGAACGAACTCTCAATCTCAACTCCGCCCTCAGCCCACAGGGCACCGCCGTAAATCGCGCTGTTGCCCGAAAACTCGCAGCG
>ULPT01013302.1_pt1 | contig 40931 bp, 29 predicted proteins | sample 1953751 | NCBI WGS metagenome assembly ULPT01 (sample SAMEA4835636, study PRJEB28245) | human gut metagenome | biome: gut microbiome; material: fecal sample | place: Denmark | collected 2008 | reverse complement strand
TTATAGCACTTGACGGCCAGAGGCGCATAAGCCTTCGTGTCGCCCTTGCGTGCGAGACCGTCTAATTGCCCGATGGTCATACTATAATAATCCGTCTTGTCCGGCTTGTCCTGAACTGTGGTTGATGGCGTCGTGGTCTCTACCGACCGCGATACTGTTTCTTCCTGTTTGTTTGCGTTGTTTGTCGGTTTTTCCTCGCCTCCGGTATTGGCTTCCATGAGGTTCAGCAGGCGACGTGCTTTTGTCCCATTAACGTTGGCGTTCACGGCCCTGTTTGCCCAATATTTGGCTTCGCTATGCCTTCGCCTATTATAATAAAGCTGCGCCAAATTATAGTATGCCGGGGCATATCCCTTCTCAGCCAGCCGCTTAACCTCATTTATGTCATTGAGCCGTATCGCTTCCTCAAGCCGTTCGGAGTCGGACTTGTCCGCCACAGTCTCCGCAGACCCGCCCGAATCTTGTTCCCGATTTCCGAAGTCTTCCGACGGGACGTACAAGACCCTCTCGACAGCGTCAGAGTCCATCTGTTGCAGAAAAGCGGCCGCCATCTCACTGTCAGCCGGATAATTCAATGCCTTTTGGGCAAAAAACACTGCATTTTCACTATCACCGTACTTCTTATAGATAAGCGCCAAGGGCAGACATGCTCGCAGCGAATCGACATTAGCAAATTCAATCAAAGTAAATCTATCTTCGCTCATTATTGCCTTGGTCAGACGTTGCGAAGGTGTGTCCGTGGGACGCGCGGCATACCATACGATACCGGCAACGACAACGGCCACAACAATATAGAACAGAAGCATCATCGGTGTCGAGTACTTCCTATTACGATGTCGTATAACACCGATAGGCTCGGTGGCTTTACCGCCGGAGGCGATATTCAGGTCAATGCCCAAGGCGGAAGCAAAGGCACGCACCGAAGGGGTGCGAGACCGCATATCGGTTTGCATGGCTTCGATTATGGCATTTTCTATAGTCTTCGGGGTTCGCATCGGAAGCATTGCAACTATGTCGGAAGCGGTAATCTCCGTGGACTTTGGCGGCTGTTGCGCAGTGAGCAGGTATAGCATCGTCGCCCCCAATGCGTAAATATCCGCCTTGGGCGTAAATCTGGTGAGTCCGGCATACTGCTCCGGCGGCGCGAAACCCTCGCTACATCCGGCATTGGTGAGCGTGGAGGTGGCGTTGCCGCGATGGTCGTAATGTTTGGACTGTCCGAAATCTATCACCACCGGACGAAAAATTCCCGCTTTCTCACCGGTTTCGAGAATTATGTTATCCGGCTTTATGTCCAAATGGGTCAGCCTGTTGTCGTGCAGGTATGACACGGCTTCCATGATTGGACGCATGATTGCCAAAGCTTCGCCGGCGGACAACGGCCGACCGTTCTTGGATTTTACATACCGATGCAGGCTTTGGCCCTCGACGTATTCCATCACAAAATAGGCGGTATGGTTGGCTTCAAAGACTTCATAACCTTTCACGATATTCGGATGCGAAATATTGTGCCTGTCAAAACGGCGTGCCTCGGTCATAAAGTTGCGGATACAACCTTCCACGGTCTCTGCATTGGTCTTCAGATATGACATCGTATTGTCAGGGGCACGCTCGCACAGGGTATTGGGAAAGCACTCCTTGAGAGCAAAAACTCTGCTGTCCGAGCATCGTACCACCTTATAGGTAACCCCGAAACCGCCGGAACCAAGCACACTGTCAATCGTGTATACATCGGTATCAGACTCGATTTCCGTACCTATCGGCAAGGCTCTGCTTATTTTACGGCTATCATCCATGATTAGTATCGGTAGTATTGGCGTTGTTACATGTTTGCACTCTGAGACATGGCCACGGGCTCCGACGGCACCACCGTACAATCCATTTGGCAAGGCGGCGGCACAACCTGCAGTCTTTTGCCCTCGTGTCCGGAGAGACATCGCGCACCTCGCGAGAGGCTCTGTCAAGAAGCTCCGTGATTTCGCCCCGATCGCATCCGGTAGCGCGGACATGTTCCGACCCGACACCGCAAATGCCGGCAACAGGTATCAGAAACGCGGTGCTATTGTCCACGCTGTCGCGACACAAGCGAGCCAGCGCCGCTGTTTTTTCGAAGTCTGTCGCATCGCCGGACAAGATTTGCACCAGCATATCGTCATCGACGACCTTGGTCAGCCCGTCGGAACACACAAACAGGTAGTCGCCTCGCTCGACATCCGAGATTTGCATCACCGAAGCCGGCGACCGGCGCTCGCCGGTGGCCGAGCACCCTATGCTGCGCGTGATTACGTTGCTTTGGGGGTGGTTCATGGCCTCCTGCGGCGTGATATTCCCCGTATGCACCAAAACATTGACCAGCGAATGGTCTTCGCTGCGATACAGAATACCGGCATCGGGCCGTATATGGTAGATGCGGCTATCTCCTATGTGCGCCGCCATCACTCCGCCGCCGTGAAGGCAGACCATAGCCAGCGTCGTGGACATGTCCGACGGCTTCCCGTCTGAGGCTTCCCTGAGCTTCTGCATGGCTTGTCCGACAGCTTTCCCCACTGTCTCGGCGGACAACGGACGCGACAAATTGAGTCCGCACATGTACTCCCCTACGGCCGCGGCCACCAATGCGCTGGCTATATCACCGCTTCCGTGGCCACCCACTCCGTCACACACCACGAACACACGAGTATCGCGCCCGGGAACATCCAGGTCGGGATAACGGGCATCCTCCTGTCTGGGACTGCGACCGAGCTGTCTAAACGAATATGGCTGCCTTATCTCTATTTTCATTTCTTTTCTTTTTCGAAACGGAACCTTGTCTTGCCCATAGTGATGCTGTCGCCAAAATTGAGCGACACCGATTCGCCGGGCTTCAACTGCCTGTCATTGTGCAACACCGGATTGGTGGCATTAAGCACCGTCAGTCGGAAAGTGTATCCACGCTCAGTGCAGACCACTTCGACTTGCACCGAGCGTCGCGACATATTACTGTCGTTATGGACGGCGATGTCGCATGGAGTGTCTTCGTCGTACCGCCCTATGGTGTTGATGCCGTCATGCAATTCGAAAACCTTGTTGAAAAAACCACGGCGTAACATCACCAGGCGTCCGCCGTACATCAGCGTATCCTCATCATCTAAGACCTCTGTAGGCTTGCGGATTTCGGCCGTAATGCGTCCCCGGCAATATGGACACCGAAAGTTCTTGACTCCCTGCTTCTTTGACATAATACTGAGCCGTTGGCGGCGGCAGTGCGGACACTCGACAACGTATGTAGTGTCTGTCAAAAAATCTTCCGAGAGTGTTATCACCTCTTTTTCCGAATTGTCAATCGGTAAAGCGGCCTGCACTCCTGACAATGGCATTGCAACGGACGCTCCGACAGCCTCTACCGAACCCGGTTCCCGAGACTGCCCGGGCGTTTTGTGTCCTATCTCGTCTTCCGAAGAAAGGCGCAGTCGCTTTGTCGCATGGCAGTGCGGACACGTCACCTCATAGACCCCGGTATGCTGTGGACGCTTGATCCTGATGCGCCTTCCGCACCCCGGATTGAGGCAATTGAAAGTGATGTATGTTTCTTCTCCTTTCATTGCTTTTCATCGATTAAGCCAAAGGGTCATCGCCAAAGGTGTCCTCATCGCCGATGATGTCATCCCCTATGGTGTCCGAGCTATATTCTTCTGCATGGGTATTGTCTCCGGATTCCATATACTCCTCGCTCTCATCTGCCGACATCTCGGCATCGTCCATCGCAACAGCCGATACACTCGGCTCGAAATCGGCATAAACTTCGGCGACATCTGTATTTATATATCCGTCAAACAATGCATCATTATCGATATCAACCACTGTCAACTCGTTGCCGTATACATCATGGTATTCGGTCGCGGTCTCTCTCTCGCCGTTGATGCGATATACCGATGTGTCATCATTTTCAAAAGAAACAGACGCCTCGGCATCAATATCATCGAAGTATGCCTGCTTCTCGGCAATGGGGATTACATCCTCTGCCGGGGCGGCGGAGACTCCGATATCTTCCGAACGGCCTACAATCTCGCCGTCAGTTTCGACGACTATGCGGTCTCTATTATCATTGTTCACAGAAACTCCATCCCCGAATTGACGAACTTGCCCCGGATTGTCACTCTGTTCTGCGACAGGTTCGGCTTCTATAACTCCGGCAACCCCTTCAGCAGGCATTGCTTCAATGCGATAGAGCTCGGGGGCTTGTGCATCGTCCTCCGAGCCGGGCCATGCAGCGTATGCCGCGCCCGCCCCGGCTATTCCGGCAGCCGCGGCTACGGCTGCGGCCTTGTCCCGCCTATTTTTTTTGGAAGGTTCGTTTACCGGTTTTGTAGTATTCTTTGTACTATTCATTGTCTTGGGTCTTTTGTCTTTAAATCATTCGTTTCGGAGGCAAAGTTACAGGTCTAAGTGACAACCTCCAAGCACACAGTGCCTTTTTGTGTGAACATACGGGGTTTTTGTACGAATTGCACTCCGGAGCCTTTCATTACCACACTAATGCCGCACGTACATGCAAAATCCGAAGCATACGCCCATGACGGCTTCAAAACCGTTGCCGCCGATATTCGCCTTATCTTCTTTATTCGCATTTATTCGCATTATCTTCGTATAGTTATAATTCATGTGGCAACCCGGAGTAACTTGGTCATTTGGCTCGGCAACGCGAACATTGCCCGTCCTCGATGTCATATTCGGACAGTGGCTTCCCGCATTTTGGGCATATGAAGATTCTTTCGCGACAGCGGCGAAGCTTTTTCAGCGTCCTGGTGTTGCCCCTGAAAAAGAAGCCTACCACCACCGGGGCAAAGGCTATGAGCATGTATCTCACGTTGGCATTAACACTTATCTTCCCAAGCGCATCAAGGATTGCGCACACACCGACGGCAGCCAAACCCGACAGCCGGGTCAGCCAGCCGTAAATTTCCATGCGCTTCTCCATCGCGGCCTCTGATGTACGCCGCTCCGCCAAACGTCTGCGCAACTGCCTGAACTCGTATGAGTAATCGTCCGCATCATCAAGCACTCGATGCGCCGTAAACACAAAACTGCTTGCTCCGCCACTACCGAGACGTATGATGTCATCCTCGGATATCTCCTTGCTGTATATCCGGTGAAATACGCCCAAATCATCACTGACATACGTGCCGTTGGTCGAATCCAAGTCACACAACATCCATACGCCATTGTCTCCTATCGAAATCTTGGCATGGATGCCACTGACGCCGTTTTTGTCCAAAGGCACCTTGACTGCCGAACTTGCCGAGCGACCTATGATATATTCTCTTACCATATGCTACATTTGCTGATTACGGACATACAGGTCATAAATATTCTCGCGATAAGTCTTGAGCACCGGCTTGGGCACCGAGAGCGTGTACTTGTGCCCGACGTTGTCGGACAACACCAATTTCTGCGTATTGATGCGCACCTCGGATAGGTACGTCTGGTTGATAATCAGGCTTCGCCCCATTCGTACAAACGGCGAAACCTTATCGGATGGCCATGCCCGGCGTATAACTTCCTCCAATTTGGATAATCCCAAGGTAACTAATACCGAATCCCCGCACATATAAACAAGGTTCGCATAATTGCCATCTGCTTGGATATACGCCAACTTATCCATTTCCAACACTATAAGTCCGTCTCGGGAGTTTAGGCACGTCTTCATCATTAAGCTATTCTAAAAAAATTATGTTCGTTATCGGGTTTTGAGTGTCATTGACTGCAAATTTACCTTTTTTATTGTTAACCCACAACTTTTTTTATTGTTAACCCGCAACTCTTTTATGCTCGTTTTCACAAAGCGCCGCTGCGCCATTGCTTACGACACCGGACACCCCGTTTTCGGACACGGCCGCACTACGGCAAGTCTAAGCATCCGCTTTCGACTAATTGCATCGACAAATTGCAGACGCAGCAAAACTTTTCCGGAATTTTATCCACTGAAATCCAAAGATTTTTAGTAACTTTGCGGCGATTTTGCACCGGCGCCCGAGGCGAAGGTGCTTTTAGTGTCGGCAGCCGCATGCCGCACACCGCCATAATTATGCAAGCAATCATCGACATACAACGATATGATTAAAATCACATTCCCCGACAACAGCGTCAAAGAATATGCCAAAGGCACGACGCCGTTAGAAATAGCCAAGAGCATCAGCGAGCGCCTCGCCGCCGATGTACTGGCCGCCACCGTCAACGACGAAGCATGGGACTTGACACGCCCCATAGAGTGCGACGCCACACTCACGCTCCACAAATGGGACGACCCCGAGGCCAAGCACGCATTTTGGCACACCAGCGCACACCTGCTGGCCGAAGCGCTGCAGGAACTCTTCCCCGGAGTCAAATTCGGCATCGGCCCCGCCATCGAAAACGGGTTCTATTATGACATCGACCCCGCAGGCAATTCCATCACCGCCGCCGACTTCCCGCGCATCGAGGCCAAGATGCTCGAACTGGCACGTACCGCCAACCCCGTGGTACGTCGCGACATCTCCAAAGCAGACGCCCTCAAGCTTTTCGGCGACCGCGGCGAGAAGTACAAATGCGAGCTTATCAGCGAACTCGAAGACGGACACATCACCACATACACCCAAGGCAACTTCACCGACCTGTGCCGCGGTCCGCATATTCCCACGGTAGCACCTATCAAGGCCGTAAAAATCACATCCTTAGCCGGCGCATACTGGCGCGGTGACGAAAAGCGCGACCAATTGACTCGTGTATACGGCATATCCTTCCCCAAGAAAAAAATGCTGGACGAGTATCTCGTACTGCTCGAAGAAGCCAAGAAGCGCGACCACCGCAAAATAGGCAAAGAACTCGAGCTGTTCACCTTCAGCTCCAACGTCGGCGCCGGACTGCCCCTGTGGCTTCCCAAAGGTGCCGCCCTGCGCGACCGCCTCGAGCAATTCCTCCGCCGCATCCAAAAGAAATACGGTTACCAGCAGGTAATCACTCCCCATATCGGCAGCAAGATGCTGTACGTCACCTCCGGACACTACGCCAAGTACGGCAAGGACTCCTTCCAGCCCATACACACCCCCGAAGAAGGCGAAGAGTACCTACTCAAGCCCATGAACTGCCCCCACCACTGCGAAATCTTCCGCGCCTTCCCGCGCAGCTATCGCGAACTGCCCCTGCGTATCGCCGAATTCGGCACCGTATACCGCTACGAGCAGTCGGGCGAACTCCATGGACTGACCCGCGTACGCGGATTTACGCAGGACGATGCACACATCTTCTGCGCCCCCGAGCAAATCAAAGACGAGTTCCTCAAAGTGATGGATATCATCTTCTATATCTTCAAGGCACTCAACTTCAACAACTACGAGGCACAAATCTCGCTGCGCGACCCCAAACACAAAGAAAAATACATCGGCAGCGATGAAAATTGGCACTTGGCCGAAACCGCCATCATCGAAGCCTGCGAAGAAAAAGGCCTCAAGGCACGCAAGGAACTCGGCGAAGCCGCATTCTACGGCCCCAAACTCGACTTCATGGTCAAAGACGCCATAGGTCGCCGTTGGCAACTCGGAACAATACAGGTAGACTACAACCTGCCCGAGCGCTTCGGCCTCGAGTACACCGGCGCCGACAACCTCAAGCATCGTCCCGTGATGATCCACCGCGCACCCTTCGGGTCGCTCGAACGCTTCGTGGCCGTACTGCTTGAGCACACTGCCGGACATCTGCCCCTGTGGCTCGCGCCCGACCAAGTGGTAGTGCTGCCCATCTCCGAGAAATTCAATGACTACGCTCGCAGCATTGTCGACCAACTCGACCAAGCCGACATCCGCACCATCATCGATGACCGCAACGAAAAAATCGGCAAGAAAATTCGCGAAAACGAGCTCAAGCGCATACCTTATATGCTTATCGTAGGCGAGAAAGAGCAAGAAAACGGCGAAGTTTCGGTAAGAAAACAAGGTCAAGGTGATCAAGGTTCGATGAAAATTAGTACCTTTGCCGAGCAAATAGCACAAGACGTCAAAGACTCCGTAGGACATTAAAGCTCTGCGAAGCCTTTAACGCGCACAATATAAACATAATACACAACATCTACACCCACTGAATGGAGAAAAAACCCTATCATCCCGGCCCACGGCCTCCGCGCCCCTCGGGCCCCCGTCCCCCAATGACGCGTCGCGGCGAAAAGCCCGCAAATCCCAACCTCATCAACGAACAAATTCGTGCACGCGAAGTACGTCTCGTAGGTGATAACGTCACACCGGGCATATACTCCATTCACGACGCCCTGCGTCAGGCCGAAGAACTCGAGCTGGATCTCGTGGAAATATCCCCGACTGCCGAGCCGCCGGTATGCAAGATACTTGACTATCAAAAGTACCTGTACCAGCAGAAGAAAAAGCAGAAAGAGATTAAAGCCAAGGCAACCAAAGTCGTTATCAAAGAAATACGATTCGGACCTCAGACAGACGACCACGACTACAACTTCAAGCTGCGCCACGCCATAGGCTTCCTTAAAGAAGGCGCCAAAGTCAAAGCCTACGTCTTCTTCAAAGGACGCTCGATACTCTTCAAGGAACAAGGCGAAGTACTGCTGCTTCGCTTTGCCAACGACCTCGAAGAATACGGCAAAGTAGACCAAATGCCCCTTTTGGAAGGCAAACGCATGATTATCATGTTGTCTCCCAAGAAGAAATAAACAACACTATTAATAATTAAACAAAACAACATGCCCAAGATTAAGACTAACGCCGGTGCCAAAAAGAGGTTCGCCCTTACCGGCTCAGGAAAGATCAAAAGAAAACATGCTTACAAGAGCCACATCTTGACCAAAAAAACCAAGAAGCAGAAACGCAACCTGACCCACTTCGGCTTGGTAGCCAAGAGCGACGTCAACAACGTTAAAGCACTGCTGGCCCTCAAATAAGGAGCATAAACAAAACCCGCGCCGCAGCATAAGCCTACACGCAACGCAGCATCGGCACCTAAGCATGGCCCTGCTCCGGAACACCGCGCAAAGGCTCACAAGCAACGACGCAACACCATCTCTTTTACACATTTACTAACCGAATGTACAGCGTAACAATACACTAAGAGCAATACAAGCCGCTGTCATTCAAAACACCAAAAAGAAATGCCAAGATCAGTAAACCACGTAGCATCTCGTGCTCGCCGTAAAAAAATCCTGAAACTTACACGCGGCTACTTTGGCTGCCGCCGCAACGTCTGGACCGTCGCCAAAAACACTTGGGAAAAAGGTCTGACCTACGCTTATCGCGACCGCAAACAAAAGAAACGCAACTTCCGCGCACTGTGGATTCAGCGTATCAACGCCGCCGCACGCGTCGAAGGCCTCAGCTACTCCCAGCTCATGGGCCTCATCCACAAGGCCGGCATCGAAATCAACCGCAAAGTCCTCGCCGACCTCGCACTCAACAACCCCGCAGCCTTCAAGGCCGTTGTAGACAAAGTTCGCAACGCCTAAGACATAAGCGCACACACAACGCAGCGGCGCGACTCCCTCTCGGGAATCGCGCCGCTGCCGCTTTCTATTCGTGCAACGCTAAGCCAAGACTATCGGCTGAAACTATCAAGGTACGCCGCCGCATCCGACAAGTCTATGCGCGGGCAGTCCTTCAAGTCCACAGGCAAATCCGCATCGGCATCGGCGGCCACCACGTCCACCGCACCCCAATGATAGCGAAGGTCGGCCGCAATTCGGCCATACGTCTGAGCATCAGCCTGTAGACACGGATAGCACCGCGCACCGCACCTCTGAGCAAAGTCCGTGCCCTGACGTCGCGAATCGCCCACAGCCGTGAACGCCGTACGACATCCGGCGGCGCGGAACACGCGCACCGCCTCGGCGACAGCTTCATAATCCGCCGAGACGACAAGCACACGCAAATGACACAGCGCTTCGCAGCCGAAAGCCGTCGCAAGACGCGCATCGGCATTACAGCGCCGCGGCGCCGGACGCCCGTGCTCCTCCATTTTCCGTTCAAGGTAATTGTCTGCCATAATTCAAGTATTTCAGCCGTATCAGCCTGAGAATGTTTTTATAATGATTTTTTTGTAGGGGGCGCTCCCTCTACGATATTACCTAAATGCGCATCGCGGACTCCGTCGCATGGCGTTTGTACGCCGCCTCGGAAGTCCGCGATGGCCGTATGCAGTTATGTTCAGCGAACAATCAGCAGGTGATAATTCTTCTTGCCGCGCTGCACCAGCATATACTTGCCGGCCAGCAGCATATTTTCGTCAATGGGTGCGTACACGTCGGCCACTTTCTCCTTGTTTATGGACACGCCGCCACCCTGCGCCAACTTGCGCATCTCGCCCTTGCTGGCAAAGAAATGAGCTTCATCCACCAGGATATCAGCCAGTTTGGCGCCCATAGCTTGGTCACGCGTAACCTCCATAGAAGGCACACCTTCCATCACTTCGAGCAACGTAGCCTCATCGAGGTTGTGCAGCGCGTCGGCGGTGTTGTTGCCAAAAAGAATCTTGGAGGCCTCGACGGCGGCTTCGTAATCCTCGGCCGAGTGTACCATCGTGGTCACTTCCTGAGCCAGACGCTTTTGCAGCGGACGTGCACCGGGATTTTCCTGCTGCTGACGGCACAGGTCTTCGACCTCTTCCTGCGTCAGCGAAGTGAAAATCTTGATATACTTGGCCGCATCTTCATCGCTGACATTGAGCCAGAACTGGTAGAACTTGTACGGCGAAGTGTAACGACGGTCAAGCCATACGTTGCCGCTCTCGGTCTTGCCAAACTTTCCGCCGTCAGCCTTTGTAATCAGCGGGCAAGTAATAGCCCACGCATCTTCGGCGCCTTCGATGCGTCGTATAAGCTCGGTGCCGGTGGTCATATTACCCCATTGGTCCGAGCCACCCAACTGCACCTTGCAGCCCATGGTGCGGTATAGATTCAGGAAATCGTAGCCTTGCAGCAACTGATAAGAGAATTCGGTGAATGACATACCCTCGCGCGACTCGCCGCTCAGACGCTTCTTGACGCTATCCTTGGCCATCATGTAATTGACGGTGATATGCTTGCCGATGTCGCGTATAAACTCGAGGAATCCGAAGTCCTTCATCCAGTCGTAATTGTTGACCATAACTGCGGCATTGGGTGCATCGCTGTCAAAGTCGAGGAAATGTGACAGCTGGGTCTTGATGGCTTCCTGGTTGTGTCGCAGGGTCTCTTCGTCGATAAGTTTGCGCTCCTGACTCTTCATACTCGGGTCGCCGATCATGCCGGTTGCGCCACCTACCAGTGCCACCGGACGGTGTCCCGAACGCTGAAAGTGGCGCAACATCATCACGCCTACAAGGTGTCCTATGTGCAGCGAATCGGCAGTCGGGTCTATACCAAGATATGCCGTGGTCATTTCTTTGTTCAGTTGGTCTTCGACGCCGGGCATCATCGTATGAATCATGCCTCGCCACGTCAATTCTTTGATAAAGTCCATTGAAGTGTATCTATCTTTGTATTATATTGTTGTTCGATATTGTAATTCAACAAAAGCGATGTGTCACGCCAGACGCCCGAGTGCGGCGGCGATACGGCGCATGGCCTCGCGCAGGTTGTCGTCCGAGGTGGCATAGCTCAGGCGTATGTACCCCGGAGCACTGAAAGCGGCGCCATCCACAGTGGCCACGTGCGCCTCGTGCAGCAGATACATTGCCAGAGCTCCGCTGTCGGCGATGACAGTGCCGTCAGGCGCCTTGCGACCTATGTATGCAGACACCTCGGGGAACAGGTAGAACGCACCCTGAGGCTCGTTGATGCGCAATCCGGGGATAGCACGCGCCATCTCCACCACCAAGTCGCGACGGCGGCGGAAGGCGGCACACATCTCGACCACACAGTCCTGCGGACCATTATAGGCGGCCTCGGCAGCCTTCTGCGCTATGGATGACGCTCCGGACGTATATTGTCCCTGCAATTTGGTCACGGCCTTGGCCACCCACAGCGGAGCAGCGCAATATCCTATGCGCCAGCCGGTCATAGCATAAGCCTTGGACACGCCGTTGATGACTACTACGCGGTCGCAAAGCTCGTCAAAAGAAGCCAGCGATGTAAAGCCGCCCGCAAAATTGATATGCTCGTAAATTTCGTCCGAGATGACGATGATGCGCTCATGGCGCGCGATGACATCCACCAATGCCTGCAACTCGTCTCGCGTGTACACACTACCCGTGGGATTGGACGGCGAACACAACAGCACGATACGCGTACGATTGGTGATGGCGGCCTCCAATTGTGCCGGCGTCACCTTGAAGTCGGTGTCTATGCCGGCCGGAACCGTCACTACGGTAGCACGGGACATCTTCACCATCTCTATGTAGCTGACCCACGCCGGAGTGGGTATCACCACCTCATCTCCGGGATTGGCTATGGCCAAAATACTGTTGCACAGCGCCTGCTTGGCGCCATTGCCCACAACTATCTGCTCGGGGGCAAAAGTCACGCCGTTTTCGCGCTCGAGCTTGGCGCTGACAGCACGTCGTAGCGACATATAGCCCGGCACGGGCGAATAAAAGCTAAAATTGGCATCTACGGCCGCCTTGGCTGCTTCCTTGATATGTTGCGGTGTATAGAAGTCCGGTTCGCCGACACTCAAGTTGATTACATCCACTCCTCGAGCACGCAATTCGGCACTCTTTTGGGACATCGCCAAAGTCTGAGACTGGGCAAGAGATTGCACCAGCAACGACGGTTCTTGCTTCATAAATCTATGTATTATATCGTGTTAGTAATCGTAATTTCTTACTATGGTCTCTCGTGGGAAAACACTCACGCGTGCGCAGGCACACCCGCGCATACGCATATACTTCGGACAAAGGTACAAAATCTTTGTCGAACGCGCAAAGTCAGCCCGACAAGCCGCAGCGCACACCTACTCCGAAGGCATATAACGCCGCCGAATCCGCGCACCATTTTCCGAGTACGACCTGCAAACGAGCATTATAGCAGACGCCATTTAGGCGATTATGGCTCCGATGCCTCCCGTCTCACTTCGGATTGGAGTTTCCTATTACCAAGCCAATCAGACGCACATACCTGATATTCTTGATGATGTCCTTGATGACATCCGTTTCTATTCCCCGAAACCGGTCATTTGGCCGCTTTTTTGGAATAGCCTAAAATCAAAGAAAAAACGGCGACCATCGCAACTTTGCCGCGCAATTTTGGCCGAAATGTCGGCGGCTTATGCTATCTTTGTGCTCGCAAACGAGGGCATAGCCCGGACGAAGACACTGAGCCTACCCAAAAAAAAACAAGACCTCGCCGTCATGGCCAAACAACGTAACCCAAGCTTCGAAATACTGCGCGTGGTGGCGATGTTCCTCATCGTCGTCTGGCATTTCCTGATGCACGGCGTCGGGCAAAAACCCGTGGGCGTGAGCGCCGATGCCGCCTCGCTGTTCAACCTCTGCTCCATGGAACTGGCCGGTTGTCTCTCCAAGGTCTCCACCAACTGCTACATCCTCATCACCGGATACTTCCTTATAAATTCCACCAAACCCAAGTGGCCTAAAATACCGAAAACCTGGGCGCCGATATTCTTCTACTCGGTGGTCATTTTTGCGCTATTCTTCGCCTTCTCGGACTTGGCGTTGAGCCGGAACGACTTCGGCAAGTCACTGATGCCGCTATACTTTGACCGCTACTGGTTTGCGACACGCTACGTGGCATTGGTGGCTCTCGCGCCATTCCTGGCCACACTGGCACAGACGCTGACGCGCCGACTGTACATCGTGCTGCTGGCGGTGATGGCCGTCATCAATTTCGACTTCCTGCTGGGCGATGAACTAAGCGGCAACAACTCACTGCCATGGTTTGTATTCCTGTTCTTTGTAGGCGGCTACATCCGATTGCACTTCGACCATGACGGACCCAACCATTTCGGCAAAGCTTATTTTGCAGCCGCAGTTGCATTGGCCGCCGTATTCCTGGGGCGCATCTTCATACATTACTCGCCGTGGACGGCGCCCATGATGGTTGATTATCACGACAATAACGGCATACTCTTCGGCGTGGCACTGCTGCTGTTTCTTTGGACGGCTCGGCTCAAAGCGCCGAATACAACCTTCGTCCGCGCCATGGTGCGCATCGCGCCCCTCACTTTCGGCGTCTACCTGATACACGACAATGTCTACGTGCGCCAGGCGCTATGGAACGGCTGGATAGACGTGCACGGCGCACTACATTCGTGGTGGTTTGTTCCGCTTTTCGTGGCCTCCACAGTCGCCATATTCATCGCCTGCATAGCCATCGATGCCATACGCGACCGCATATTCCGTCTGCTGCGCATCAACGACCGCATAGACACCCTCTCCGACCGCGTCTCCGTCATCTCGACCCGCGTAATCACGCTTTCGGCCACCATCATCCGACGCCTGCGCAGCCGAAGCCGACACGAAAATTCCGGCACAGACATCTGACCGCCAAATCCGTCGTACCCGACCTTGAGGCGGCAGTGCCACAAGGTTTCCGAGGCCGCCTTCAGACATAAAATCCTGATTCGGGAAGAAACGACCATAGGATTTGATCACCATCTTACACTCGCGCTCCATCGCCTCCGTCAACATGGTGGTAAATATCATTATAGCTCAACGGCCGAAAACTCTCGGATGGGACACTTGGCACATTTATTCCACTTCCTGTCACAATATTCCCGATCCCATTCCCATAAACACACAGTCAATTCATCGTTTAAATTTATGGAATTATGTTTTAAATCCAGTGTTGATTTTCAAGGGCTATATTTCACAAAAATCAGCACAAAAGTGGCTATCTCGCACAAATTCAGAGGGCTATATTTTTACAATTAACCTTTTTTAATAAGCGAATAGGTAGTTCCTCTTCCTGTTCCGCTCTTTGACAACACTGTCCCGACAAGCTTTTCGATTTTTGTACGAACTTGCTTTATGGTTAGCTCATCTTTCCATTCATTAATAAAAGATGACATGGATTTCGGGCCATCTTCAAGAATATAATATAGCCGACGAAAAGTATCGGAATCCACAAGACCCTTGACTACCGAGGGGTTATATTCGAAATACGAGTTGCCCATTTCATATTCGTATTTGGGATGACGAATTATTAGACCCTCAGCAAGAAGTCTGTTTACAGATTTATCATAGATACCGCTTCCATCCTTGTGAATAATCGAATAGATCGTAATCAGGTCGAATACATTAAGTTGCTCCTCCGGTTTGCGGTTACTTCTTAGACCAAGAAGAAAATTTCGTAACTGCGGATTCTCTATTCGGGATTCAATCCTCAGCTTTACCTGAAAATCATCCGATTGACTATAGTCGGGCATAGGGCGACCCTCTGCAATACAATTCTCATACATTATATCCACGCCTTGACCGGAACGTTCGATCAGACCGGCTTTCTCAATAACTTCGGCTAATCTTCTGCTTCGAGGAGAACTATTGACTGTCAGTATATTCCCCTGATTGACTCCATACGGAAAACCTCCGGAATTGGATACCTCAAATGATTCCGGAGAAATTTTTATCATTATATCCCCTCCCATCTGAAAACTTCTATGTTGGATACTGTTGAGTATTGCTTCTCGAATAGTTTCCTCTGTATAAGAAGGAATATCCAAAATTTGAGGGAAAGCATCAATGTGTATGATTGGATTAATAGCGTCCTGATTGATGTAATTCCAAAGTTTGTCTATACATGTAAAAAGTGGTTCGCTAAATTCCTGCCGTGCCGAGTAACGTGTCTGATTTTCAGATACGCGATATTCTACTATTATATTGTTTTGAGGAAGATGCTCCTTAATAGCTTCACGTTTGCCCAACAGAATCAAAGCGGCATAAGTCAGGCCTCCCTCACCAAAGAGATTCAAATCGGAAAGAAGCTGATTGAGCGGGATGGTCAACACCTCCGGCTTACGTCTCTTTTCATGAATAAGGCGACGCATATTTGCAATTGCCTCATCGGATAAATCACCAAGAGTAAGTCCTTTGCAAATGTGAGCCGAGAAATCGGGATCTTGTTCTTGAAGAATAGAGAAATACTCTTGATCATCCATTTCTCGTAGGCTTTCACCGACGCGCATCAATGGAACACCTTCAAATCGCAAAGCCTTGCCTATTGGTCTGGAAGGTATATTAATCACCAGTACTCGTTTGCCTTTGTCATCATAAAGTTCCTTGCAATGCACTCGAATATATAAACGGCGATAAATCTCATCTTCCAATTCTCCAACTTTATCCTTTGCGAAGTCAGTGCCCACTACTTCATGCGGCAGTTTGTCAGCCATGCCAAGAACTAATCTGCCGCCTTTTTCATTTGCAAAAGCCACAATATATCCAAGAACACATTTACGACGCACCTTGACATCGCTGTGACTACCACCTGAAAAGGGATAATTATGCTTTGCCTCTTTGAACTCTATATGATCCTCGCGCTCGCGAAGAGTAGCAAGTTGGGATAAATTTGTCATGTCTATTATTTTTGCAAATGTAATACTTTATTTCGGCCGGGCGAAATTCAAGGGCTAAAACTTACAAACATATAAGAGAAACAATATTTATCGCTGTTATTCAATGGGCTATATTTACAAACAAGGATGTGAGGCAAGTGTGAATACCGTCGAATCCTAAGATATGCTCTACAAAACTTGCTTCAACTTCCTTGCACATCAAGACATTCGATAATTGGCGTATTGGTCAATTTGCAGGGCGGATTATCGAGAAATGTCGAATCGGATTACGCATCTATATGTTATATATACCCCCTTCAAATTGGCCTACAAGCCGGATTTTCGTCATTTTTCCATAGCAAAATAACAATGGGATGAATTAAAAAGATTTATGCATCGGCGGCTTGATGATTCGGGCGATCATAGGGTGGCTTCGGTATGGATGATATTCGCAACAAAGATAAATCGGGACAGTGTGCGTTCGCGTGATGAGTGGACGGCGATGCGGTGGCAGAGTCAAAAGGGCTCGTCCAAAATCAGGCGGATTCCGACTCCATCTTTTTGCGCAACTCATCCAAGACTATTCCTTTGTAGGAAAAGAATTTGGCGCCTTGATATGCATTGGACGGAACTTTCTTATCATCAGGTAAATATGTCCCGACAAAAGTTGAAAGCTTGTAAATACGGTCATTGTATTCGACTGTATCATCACCTGACACCCTTACTTCCAAATTTAGAGGATCAAAAGTGACGTAGTCTCCAATTTTAATGTCTACCATACCGAATTTAAAACGAGGACGCCTCTTTTTTTCAGGATTTGGCGCAGGCAATAGCATAGGTTGCTCTACTTCAACCGGTTTATTGTCTTTATACACCACCACTTCTGCATCATCAATGGTTTGTGCTATATCCTTGAAGATGTCAAGTGCTATTTGGGGTCGCACATTGAAAAACTCACGGTTTTAGCGAATACGTAGATTGGTAAGCCTATCTATTGTCTTATGCACCAGTTTCTCGACTTCGTTAAACTTAACAGTCTTGATAGTGGCATAAATTTCGGAAGGAAGAGGTACGGCGGTATTGTCCAATTCTTTGGAACGAATATCAACAGGGCGCGAACTTTTGCCGATTTTCACCCAATCCTCACGAAAGCTCGGATTGGTAAGTATATACACATATCCTGCTGCCAAGCTATTGTTTACCATGGTGTTATACTATATATTAAAATGGATATAACATTATTGATGATGATATCTGTCAGTAGTTATCGAATCATCCTCATCTGTTTATGAGTGGTGCGGGGGGGGGTGGAGTTTTAGAGCGGTAGACGGGGTTCGAACCCGCGACCCTCAGCTTGGGAAGCTGATGCTCTACCAACTGAGCTACTACCGCGTGGCGTTGGTGTCGCAAAGTTAGACATTTTTTTTGAGACGGCAAACGCCCGAAAGGCCAATTCGGCAACTCAAACACAGCTATCGTCTGACAATTAAGCCATTATCGCCGACAATCGTCTCGCAACTCAAGCCCGCGCAAAGCCATCCGACCGAGCTGCCGATTATCGGCCCTCTTGCATTTATATTATACCTTCCGGAGTAACTACTCCGGTATAGAGGGGCACACTGTATTCCATGCGCCAAATTTTTCCAAAAATTAATGACGCTTAACAACTTTTATATTATAAATATTTTATACCTTTGCACAGACCATGATAGCGGTGGCACGGCTTGACAACCGTCACACCCCGATTGCTACTCTTCCATGAACCACGCTCCTGATATCTACAGAACCCTAAGAACCATTAACACCATACATCGCACATGACAAAACTGAAAATGAGCCTTTTGGCTCTGCTTACGTCCTTGCCTTTTGCGTCAAAGGCCAACACCGGATTGACAATGGACACATCGACGCAAGTCGATATGACGTATACCCAAAGCTCCTCGTATTACGTGATTAAGACCACCGGCACAGATCCCCATATCTGTTCGACAGCCCTTCCTGCTAATATGGATGTCAAGGATTGCCGCCTCGAATTCGATTATCAGACATCAGCAGACGTTGATTTGCAACTATTTTTTCGCGATCCCGAGAGCGAGGCGCGCTCGCTGAAAGTGCCCGGAGCCTTGAATACAACCGGCAAAGGCGAGTGGAAACGTTTCGTGCTGAATATCACGCCTCAACGCAACGCGTTCAGTTGGGGCAATAAAGGCAGCAAACTGCGTATCGACTTCGGCAACCGAAGCGGAGTCACCATCAATATACGCAACCTCGGGATCAAAGGCTGCACACGAATGTCTTCGGACCAAAAAGCGTCCTTTGCACGCGGTGTTGAGCGCTATCTCGCCGCCGATTACACCGCCCGGGTGACTTATGTCGAAGTAGGCAAGGACAATATCCTGGTATGCGGCACCACCGCCTCCGCCGGATGTAAACTCATAGACTCGCGTATGTATGGCGACTTGACGCTCAACACCGAGTGCTTCGATGCTGCCTCCAACCTCCCCGCAGGCCAATTTGAGGTGACCATACCACGATACATCGAAGTTGCAGGCTGCAAATACGACCGATTGCTGTCTCGCTGGGCCATCACCGATGCCAAGCATAATCTGCTGTCACACGGACGTTATGCCGATAAAGTATACGAGATACGCCACGCCTCGCCCGGCATTCTCAAGACCAAGAAAGGCATAGGCGGTATAGGTCCGGTAGTCGCCGGAGACATTGACAATCTGGGCCTCGGCTCGGCCACACTGAATATTATACTCAACACCTTTATGGGATGCAATAATGCTTCCGGATGCACTGTGCCTTACGTCTACAATGGCAAGACATTCTATATCAACCAAGGGGCCATCGACGGCTTGGACGGCACGCTCAAGACTTGCGAAAAGAAAGGCGTAGTTGTGGCCGCCATCCTTCTCGTTGTTCCCGACGGCGGCGAGGCGGCTTACTCCTCGACAATGCGGCATCCCGAATACAGCGGCAAAGCGCCCTACACCATGCCCGATTTGGGTAGCATCTACAGCATTGAGGCATACGCCGCCACCATCGACTACTTGGCCAACCGCTATTCACAATCAGGCAACGGCCGCATCCACCACTGGATACTGCACAACGAAGTCGACCAAAACCTATCGTGGACCGATATGGGAGCACAGCCGCTGCTGAGATACGTAGACACTTACGAAAAGTCTATGCGCCTCGTCTCCAATATCGTGCGCCAATACGACCCCAACGCCTACGTCCTGGCTTCGTTCACATCAAGCTGGAACAAAGCGCACAGCACCGATGGATTTACCGCCAAAAGTATGCTGGATAACATCGTAGCTTACAGCAACGCCGAAGGAGACTATCGCTGGGGCGTGGCCGCACATCCCTATCCGCAAAACTTCTTCAAGCCAAAATTCTGGGAAGCGGACACCGAAGCAACCTATTCGGAGAACTCCGGGTACAGCACCTTCAAAAATATTGAAGTGATTTCCAACTGGATGCTACGCCGCGAGCACTACTACAAAGGCGAAGAAAAACGCATACTATTCTTCTCGGAAAACGGCGTCAATTCGCTGGACAACAGCACCTACAACCTCAAAGTACAAGCCGCCGGCGCAGCCTGGGCCTGGAAAAAGACGATGCAAAACGCCGGCGTGGACGCCATCATGTGGCACAACTGGTGGGATCACCCCGCCGAGGCGGCGCAAGGTGTACGTCTCGGACTGGTCACCGATGAACATGTTCGCAAGCCGGCGTGGTACGTCTGGCAGGCCGCCGGGACAGACAAAGAATCCTCAGTCTTCGACCAATACCTTTCCATCATAGGCATAAGCAACTGGGGACAGATACATCACGGCGTCAGCACCTCCGGCAGCGAAAATACGCGTCTCGAGCTTGACCAATCCTCGAAGTCTGATATGACCATCACCTATGACGGCACCTATCATTATTATACGCTCAAGACCACCGGTGGCGACCCGCAGGTAAGCACACAGGCGATGTCCGCCGCCAAGTCCGACAACTCCAACACATTGGTATTTGAATACCAGTCAGCAAACGACATCCCCGACTTCCAAGTATTTATCTCACCGCTGGCTTACGAAGAACGCTCCGTCAAAGTGCCCCTGAGCGCCTCCACCGACTGGAAACGCGTATACATCAATCTCGCACCCCTCGCCAAACAATACGGCTGGGGCGGCGCCGGCAGCAAGCTGCGCTTCGACCCCGGCAGCGTCTCGGGACGCACCATGAAGATACGCCACATTTGCGTCAACAGCGGCGAAAAGTCGCTGATAGCCAATCTGTCGACAATTTCGGACGGCGCCAACCAATGCACCGTCAAAAAAGATGCCAACACCGGCAGTGCGACCATCGTCACCGCCGCCGGCGGCGACCCGTTCTTCTACTCGTCCAAGCTCGCGGCCAATCTGTTGCCCAAGGCCACGAAGATTATGTTCGAATATCAAGCATCAACCTCCGTGCAGGACGCCAAGATATACTTCGTAGACTACGCCGGCGAGACACGCTCCATCAGCCTGGGCAACCTGAATGCCTCCACCAAATGGACGCAGAAGACCGTGGACATCGCCGAGCTGTGCCGAATACACGGCTGGGGCTTCGAAGGCGACTATATGCGCTTCGATCCCGGCACGAAATCCGGACTGACATTCAAGATACGCAACATCTGCATCAACACCGGCGAATACGCCTCCACGCTCAACCTCCAGCTGGATAACTACAATTCACACGACAACTCATTGTCTCGCGATGCCGAATGCAACCCCTCCGAAAGCGACATTCTGTACGGCCAAAACCTGGCATACTCAAGCTGGACAATCAACACCACCGGCAGCGACCCGTACATTGTATCCAATCCTTTGGACAAAAACCTCAATGCCAATGCTACCAAGTTGTACTTTGAATACAAAGCCTCGGCAGACATCACGCCTCTTGTCGCTTACTTTATGTACCCCGAGACCAATACACGTTCCACGACTTATAACGACAAAATGCCGGCCACTTCGGAATGGACACCGGTAATCCTTGACATCTCACAGAAACGCAAAGAATACGGATGGGGATACGCCGGCGACCGCCTGCGCCTCACCCTGGGCAAGAAAGTCGGTGTCACCGTCAACCTTCGTCGCCTCGCCATCTACGATGGCACAAGCAATACCGTGGACGTCAACGATATCACCACGCCCACAGACTTCAGCGTACGCGGCGTACGCGGCGGAGCCATCATCACAAGCAGCACTCCGCGCACATTCACCATCTACAACATTGCCGGCGTAATCGTCAACCGGCTTGATGTCGAAGGCGAAACACTCGTATCCCTCGACCCGGGAGTATACATCATCAACGGCGTAAAAGTCGTAGTATACTAACGCTTGACATACACCTAATACGCATAAGGCGGAAGTCGGTCAACCAAGCCGGCCTCCGCCTTTTTGCGTATATCGAAACAGATACTGCACCTAAACCGCAAATTGCAAAAAAAATGCTAACTTTGTCAAAACAAACGCCAAAACAAATCTCAATGAATAAAGCGACTCTCACCATCTTTATTTCTATTTGCCTGTCCCTCGTGGGCGCCATATCGACCCGAGCTCAGCAGACGCCGGCACCCGGCACCGATGCTGCGCTATACTACGATAAGGCAGTCAAAGGTGATGCCGAGGCACAATTCAACCTCGCAATATGCTATTACGAAGGCACCGGGGTAGACAAAAACTACACCGAAGCATACGCATGGATGCTCAAGGCTGCACAGCAGGGCCATGCACGAGCCCAATGCAATCTCGGAGCATTTCTCGGCAAAGGCACCGGCTGCACCCAAGACTATGTCGAAGCCGCCAAGTGGTATCGTTTGGCCGCCGAGCAAGGCAACGCCTACGCCCAACAGAATTTGGCATTCTTCTACCACAGCGGACAAGGCGTTACTCGCGATTATGCCGAAGCAGCGCGGTTATACCGCCTCGCGGCCGAGCAGGGGCTGGTCAACTCGCAGTATAACACCGCCATAAACTATCTGAACGGCCACGGCGTCACCGAAGATCACGCCGAAGCCGCACGATGGTTCCGCATGGCTGCCGAGCAAGGCGACCCCGACTCGCAATACCTCCTTGCCGAGCTGTACGAGAATGGCGACGGCGTCACCCGAGACCTTGACGAAGCCGCCAAGTGGTATAGACTGGCCGCCGAGCAAGGCGATACAGATGCCAAAGCCGCATTAGAGCGCTTAGGCCGCTAAACATGCGTTTTCGGTGGCCGAAAGATTCGCGACAAGCCACATACGACAAACAACAATTCAAAAAAAATGATTGAATATCTCGAAGGGCGCATAGACAGCCTGCAACCGGCAGCCGCAGTGATAGACACCGGCGGCATCGGATACCTGGTCAACATCTCGCTCAACACCTACGAAGCCTTGCAGGGACGCGAGCGAGCCCGCGTATTGGTACACGAAAGCATACGCGAAGACGCCTGGGTTCTCTACGGCTTTGCCGACGAGCGCGAGCGCGCATTGTTCCGCCTGCTCATAGGCGTCAGCGGCGTGGGCGCCGGCACGGCACGCGTGGTGCTTTCGTCTTACGACACAGCACGACTCGAGGCTATCATCGCCGGCGGCGATGCCAAGCAACTGAAATCAGTCAAAGGCATAGGCGCAAAAACAGCCGAACGCATCATTGTAGACCTGCGTGACAAAATAAAACCGGGCGAACTTACGTTAATACAACAGACCGCCGCACGCTCCGCCGATTACGACGAAGCACTTGGAGCCCTGGTGATGCTCGGCTTTGCCCGTGCCCAAAGCCAGAAAGCTCTCGACCGCCTGTACGATGCCGACCCGACACTGAAAGTCGAAGCAGCCATCAAACAGGCGCTCAAGTTGCTGTAACGTACGGCGACGCGGCGCAAACATTGTTGTAATTGAAGTACATAGACCGCATAATATCGCCGATACGACACATCGGAGCATTGTATGGAAGGCGGCGGAGATGGTATGCCATAGCCGTTGCCACCATTGTTGTGTGCGCCTTGGCGCTGCTGCCGGCCATGGCACAGACGCCTGGCAACACGTCCACGCAGCTGGCTCCGCCGCCGACATTCCGCGCCATCGCGCCCAAAGCCGCCAAGGACACCACATCCATGCCCTTTGCGACGCGCTCCGTGATTCCACACAGCTACGAAGACCTCATTGCCGACGAGCAGGCCTATGACCTTGCAACCCCCTCCAACATCAAGACCGAGGCCGAGTACGACCCCGAAACGCGATGCTACATAGTGCGCACCAAGCTGGGCGACACCGAAATAACAACACCATTCATGCTCAGCGAAGCCCAATACAACGACTGGCAACTTCGCCGTTCGATGCAGCAGTACTACAAACAACGCAACCTCGAGCAAGTCACCGAGAAAGAGAAGAAGCCCTTCAACATCTTCGACATGAACTTTGCCCTCGGCCCCCTCGAAAAAATCTTCGGACCCGGCGGCGTGCAACTGCGCACTCAAGGCTCGGTACAAATTTCTATGGGTATCAAGTCCAACAAGACCGACAACCCGTCGCTGTCGCTGCAAAGCCGCCGCAAGACATACTTCGACTTCGACCAAAAAATTCAGGCCACCATCAACGCCGGCGTCGGCGACCGTCTGAAATTCAACATGACCTACAACACCGATGCCACCTTCGACTTCGACAGCAAGAACATCAAGCTGGCCTACGAAGGCAAAGAAGACGACATTGTCAAGAACATCGAAGCCGGCAACGTGTCTATGACCACCGGGTCGTCGCTGATACGCGGCTCTACAGCCCTGTTTGGCATCAAGACCAAGCTGCAATTCGGGCGGCTGACAGCCACAGCCCTTGTCTCGCAGCAAAACTCGGAGAGCAAGAGCGTCAGCACCCGTGGCGGCAGCCAGGCCACATCCTTCACCATCAACGCCGACGAATACGACCAAAACCGCCACTACTTTCTCGGGCACTTCTTCCGCGACAACTACGACACCTGGGCATCGAAGCTACCTTTTGTGTCTTCGGGCGTCAACATCACTCGCATCGAAGTATGGGTCACCAATAAGGGTAACCGCTACGAACAGTCGCGCAACATCGTATCGTTCATGGACTTGGGCGAAGAAAAGCGCATAGCCTCCGGCCATTGGACGCCCAACCCGGCATATCCCAACCCCAGCAACAACTCCAACGACCTGCTGCGCACCATCAAAGACCAATACCCCGATGCCCGAGACATCTCGCAAGTGACACAGATATTGGCGCCGCTGCAAGCCTATGACATAGAAGGCGGCAAAGACTACGAAAAAATCGAGAGCGCACGCCTGCTTTCATCCAACGAGTACACCCTCAACTCCAACTTGGGCTACATCTCAATCAAAAGCGCCCTCAATGCCGATGAAGTGCTCGCCGTAGCCTACGAATACACCTATCACGGACAGGTATACCAAGTGGGCGAATTCAGCGGCGACATCACCGAGACAGACAAAGCCTTGTACGTCAAGATGCTCAAAGGCACAACCGTCAACCCGCGCCTGCCAATGTGGGACCTGATGATGAAAAACGTCTACAACCTCGGCGGATACCAAATCCAAAAAGAAAAATTCAAATTCAACATCAAGTACCTAAGCGACACCACCGGCACCAAAATCAACTACCTGCCCATACCCGGGCTCAATGACAAATCGCTACTGCAGGTCATGAATCTCGACCGTTTGGACTCGCAACAAGACAGCAACCCCGACGGCTTCTTTGACTTTGTAGAGGGCTACACCATACTTTCGGCCACAGGCAAGGTTATCTTCCCCGTAGTCGAGCCCTTCGGCAGTCACCTCGAATCGGTCATCACCGACCCGGTGCAGCGCGAGCACTACTGCTACCCCCAACTATACGATTCCACCCTGGTTGTAGCCCGCCAATTCGCCGATAAAAACAAATTTGTCATGGACGGCGAATACCAAGCCTCCTCCGGGTCGCAGATACGACTCAACGCCATGAACGTCCCACGAGGCAGCGTTGTGGTCACCGCCGGCGGCGTCACCCTCACCGAAAACGCTGACTATACCGTCGACTACGCCATGGGCATAGTCACTATCACCAACCAATCCATCATCGACTCGGGACAAAGCATCAGCGTCAGTCTCGAAAACCAGTCACTATTCTCGACCCAACGCAAAACATTACTCGGCCTCGACCTGCAATACGAGTTCAGCAAGGATTTCAATATAGGAGCCACCGTCATGCATTTCGGAGAGAAATCGCTCACCGAAAAAGTCAACATTGGCGACGAAGTAGTCAACAATACGATGTTGGGCTTTAACCTGAGCTACAACAAGGAATTTATGTGGCTTACCAATCTGCTCAATAAGATTCCCACTGTCAACGCCACCGCCCCCTCGCGGCTGAGCCTTTCCGCCGAATATGCACGCATCATCCCCCAAAGCCAAAAATCAGGCTCGAACAAAGGATCCTCGTACATTGATGACTTCGAGAGCTCGCAGACAGGCATAGACCTGCGCAGTCCCTACTCATGGTTTCTGGCCTCCACACCTTACGACCCGTCCTCCGATGCCCTGTTCCCCGAGGCGGCACTAAGCAACGAAGTCAGCTACGGCAAAAACCGCGCATTGCTCAACTGGTACTACATTGACCGACTGTTCACTCAGCGCAACTCCTCGCTCATTCCCGGCTATCTCAAGAGTGATGTAGCCCAACTCTCCAACCCCTATGTGCGCGAAGTCACCACGCGCGAAATCTTTCCCGGCCGACAGCTGCAATACGGCGAGAGTAATTCCATACAGACGCTCAACCTCTCATTCTACCCCTCGGAACGCGGCCCGTACAACGTCGATGCCGACAATATCGATGCCGACGGCAACCTGCTCAACCCCGAAAAACGCTGGGGCGGCATCATGCGTCGCATGGACAATACCAACTTCGAGCAGTCCAACATCGCATACATTCAATTCTGGATGCTCAACCCCTTCCTCGACCCGGACAACCCCAATTACGATGGCGGTGACCTTTACTTCAACTTCGGCGAAATCTCCGAGGACATTCTCAAGGACGGCCTCAAGAGCTACGAAAACGGCGTCCCCGCCGACGGCAACAACCAGTACATGGCCGAAACCGTATGGGGTCGTGTGTCGCGCCAAAACTCGCTGACCTACGCCTTTGACACTTCCAACGACGCACGCCGCCGCCAAGACGTCGGCCTCAACGGGCTGTCAACCGCCGACGAGTTCAACTTCGCAACCTACCAAGACTTCCTCCAACGCCTACGTGCCAAACTCAGCCCCACAACCATCGAAGCGATGACCAACGACCGCTTCTCGCCACTGAACGACCCCGCAGGCGACAACTACCACTTCTACCTCAGCGACTACTACGACCAACAGCGCATGAGCGTACTCGAACGATACAAACGCTACAATGGCACCGAAGGCAACTCACTGTCACCCGAAGATGCCGACGACCCGCAATACCAAGCCTCGAGAAGCGTCCCGGACGTCGAAGATATCAACCAGGACAATACCCTCAACGAATACGAGCGCTACTTCCAGTACCGCGTATCCATACGTCCGCAAGACCTCGTGGTGGGCCAAAATTACATCACAGACAAGCAGACATCCATGGTTCGCGGCCGCGACGGCAAAGACTACGAAACCGAGTGGTATCAATTCAAAATACCCTTGGCCGACTACGAGAAAGTCGTGGGCAGCATCACCGACTTCTCCACCATACGCTTTGCGCGCATATTCATGACCGGATTCAAGCGCCCCACCCACCTGCGTTTCGCCACTCTCGAGCTGGTGCGCGGCGAATGGCGCGGATACAATTTCAATCTCAACAAGCGCGGCGATGCACCCGCCCAAGGACAGCTGGACATCTCGGTAGTCAACATCGAGGAAAACGCCTCGCGCGAACCCGTCAACTACGTTCTGCCTCCCGGCGTAACTCGTATCGTTGACCCCGGACAAAGCCAAATCACACAACTCAACGAGCAAGCCATGATGCTCTCAGTCACCGACCTCGATGCCGGAGACGCCCGAGGAGTATACCGCAACACCATGCTCGACCTGCGCAACTATCGCCGCTTGCAAATGTGGACACACGCCGAAGCACTCATCAACAACGCCACACAACTGCAAAGCGGACAACTGTCCGTATTCCTGCGCCTGGGCACTGACGTCAAGAACAACTACTACGAGTACGAGATACCGCTGCAACTGACAGCCCACGGCCACTATAACAACGACTCACCATCCGACCGCCAAATCGTGTGGCCGCGCGACAACTTCCTCGACTTCAATCTCCAAGCCCTCGTAGACCTCAAGAAAGCACGCAACGCCGCCAAACGCGCCGAAGAAGAAGGAGTGGGATACAACACGCTGTACTACGGGCGAGACCCCGACAACGAGCGCAATCGTATGGCCGTGCTCGGCAACCCCTCGCTGTCAGACGTGCGCGTCATGCTCATAGGCGTGCGCAACAACAGCTCCACCACCAAAGACGGAATTATCTGGGTCAACGAACTAAAAGTCACCGACTTCAACGAAGAAGGCGGATGGGCAGGCCAGGCCAAGGCCACCCTCAACATCAGCGACATCGCCACCCTCAATGTGGGCACGCACATCGAGACCGCCGGATTCGGCGCCGTAGACCAAAGCCTCAACGAGCGCCGCTTGGACGATTACCACCAGTACAACGTGGCCGTGCAAGCCGAACTGGGACGCTTTCTCCCCGAGGCTGTAAAACTCCGCGCACCCATATACTACTCATACTCCACCGAGAAGACATCACCCAAATACAACCCACTGGACCAAGACGTCCTGCTCAAAGACGCACTTGACGCCGCCGGGTCCAAGGCCGAGCGAGACAGCATCAACGGATATGCCGAACAGCGAACCACCGTGCGCAACTTCTCAATATCCGGGCTGAAATTCGACATACAAAGTAAGAATCCCATGCCTTGGGATCCCGCCAACTTCACCATCAACTTCAGCTTCAATAAACAGACCAAGGTAGACCCAACCACCGAATACGAATATACCAACGACTACCGCGGCTCGTTCCAATACTCCTACTCGCCATTTGTCAAGGCACTCAAGCCCTTCTCGTGGATCAAGTCCAAAAACAAGAACCTCAAATTCCTCAAAGACTACGAAATACAGTGGCTGCCCAACAACATCACCTTCCTGACCAATATGAGCCGCTACTACTACGAGCAGCAGACACGTTCGGAGACAGACGTGATGTTCCAAATGCCGGTATCCGTGTCCAAAAACTTTATGTGGGACCGCCAGCTCAATGTCACCTGGAACATCGTCAAGTCGCTGTCGCTGTCCTTCAACTCAAACACGGCCGCACGCATCGAGGAACCCGTGGGTGCCGTCAACCGCAAGCTCTTCCCCGATGCCTATCGCGAATGGAAGCACGAAGTATGGACCAATATCCTGTCAATGGGCACCCCATGGAATTACAACCAGACCTTCAACGCCACCTACAAGGCGCCTTTCTCGCGCATCCCGTCCATAGACTTCCTTACCGCCTCCGGCTCGTACAACGCCACCTACCGCTGGGATCGCGGCGCCACCGTCGACGATGTACGCCTGGGCAACAGCATATCCAACCAAGCGACTTGGTCTGCCGACGGGCGCATCAATTTCGAAGGTCTATGGAACAAAATTCCCTTTGTCAAGGACGTCAACAAGCGCTTTGCCAACAGCCGCCGCAACAACGCCGACACGCGCCGCAAGCCTCGCAAATTCGAGCGCACCTATAAGCTGCAATCCGATACATCACTCACCATCAAGCACAATTTGCGTTGCGCCAAGGTCAAGGTCGTGTCCACGCTCCCCGATGGGACGCCCTTCCCCGTGAAGACGCAAGTCAAGGACAACAACACCCTGGTGGTGCTTACGCGCGGCACGCAGGACGTCAAGTTCACCATCGAGGAAATCATGAAAGACGAGAAGTCGTTGTGGCGCAACATTGGCGAATATGCCACGCGTCTGGCCATTTCGCCGCGCAGTTTCTCGATACGCTACCGCAACACACATACGATGAACATTCCGCTGTTCAACCCCGACATCGGAAATGTCTTCGGACAAAGCAACTCTTACGGCCCTATGGCTCCGGGTCTGGACTTTGCTTTCGGGTTTGCCGGCGACGACTACCTTGACAAGGCTCTCAACCGAGGGTGGTTGGTTACCGATGATGGACAAACCTCGCCGGCTGTGATGGCGCACACCAACGAATTGAACCTCGAATTAAACCTCGAGCCGGTCAAAGGTCTGCGCATACAGCTTACCGCCAACCGCACGGACAACCGCACCACCCAAGTACAATTTATGTACGCCGATATGCCCACAACTTACGCCGGGTCATATACCAAGACACACTGCGCCATCTCCACTGCCCTACGCAGCGCAAGTGCCGACAACGGATATGCCAGTGACGCCTTCTCATCATTCCTGTCCAACATCCCGGTGGTGCGCGAGCGCATCGAGGGACAATACGCCGGTGTGATCTACCCCAACGCCGGATTTATCAAAGGCACACCGCAAGCCGGAGCGCCTTTCGATCCCACCATCGGCGGCGTCAGCGCCACCTCGTCTGACGTCCTCGTGCCCGCCTTCGTGGCCGCCTACACCGGCACGGACGCGCGACACACCTGGCTCGACCCGTTCCCCTCCTTCAGCTCGGTACTGCCCAACTGGCGTGTAACCTACGACGGGCTCATAAATCTGGGCAATATGCGCAACATCTTCAAAACTTTCACCATCAGCCACGTCTACCAGTGTACATACAGCGTCGGCAACTACTCATCGTACCTCAACTGGGTGGCCGCCGGCGGCGAAAACATGGGCTTCACACTCGACGAACTCACCGGAATGCCCGTGCCTTCATCGCCCTACAACATCTCCTCGGCAGCCATCACCGAGAAGTTTGCCCCGCTGATAGGCTTCAACGCCACACTCAAAAACGATTTGCAATTCTCCGCCGAATACCGCGACAGCCGCACACTGACGCTCAACACCTCCGCCGGACAAGTTGTCGAAGCAACCACACGCGGCCTCAAAATCGGCGCCGGATACAAGATTGTCAACTTCAACTCCTTCCTCAAAATCAAAGGAAGCCAGCACGGCATCTCCAATGACCTGACACTCAATGCCGACTTCAGCATCGACAACAACCAGGCCCTGATACGACGCATAGACAACGGTACCGCCCAGCCCACCAACGGCGCCAAATCCTTCAGTATCAACTTCACCGCCTCGTACGTCATGTCCAAACGCCTGACACTATCGGCATACTTTGACCACCGCGTCAATACCCCGCTGGTGACCACATCATCCTACCCCACCACCAATACCTCCTACGGCATCTCGCTCAATCTCTCGCTTGCACGCTGACGCCGCCGTAAAGCCGGCATCAAAAAAACTTTTGGCAAGAATTGTTTGTTAAAGAAAATATTAGTTGTAACTTTGCACCATAATACGGGGCACAAATGGCTAAGCCCCGCCTCGCACCTCCCTCCATCTATATCCTAAAATCGCTACACAACGGCATATCACGCCGCTTTGGCGACTAAACGCCATCGATCCGTCACATACGTACAAACGCGCATACCACGACCTCAGGCATCGGCCCGGCCACCGCACACGCACACGGAGCAAGAGATGGCAGTCTTTGAAGAGACAAAAGATACTATAATTTCCACACGAACAACTTTTTACGAGGAAGTCGGCAACGACGCACAACACTCGCGCCATGCGGCACATTCGCCCGGCGACACACTGACACGGCGGCACAGACGCCTCCAAACGCCCACCGACTTCCATCCTCAACACATAATATATGTACAATATAACAGATCTTGAGAACATGCCGGACGCCGAACTGCGTAAGGCAGCCGAAGACCTTGGCATTAAAAAAATCAACATCGATCAGCGCCAAGAACTGGTATACAACATCTTGGACCAGCAGGCCATAAACAAGGCCGCCGAAGATGCGCAGAAACCCGTGAAGCCTCGCCGAGGACGCCGTCCCAATGCCGAAAAAGCAGCCGAGGACGCAACTCGGACTGACGAAAAGCCCGCACCCAAGAAACGCGGCCGCAAGAAAAAATCAGAGATTGCGGCTGCACAAGCCGCCGAAGCAGCGACCGGTGCCGCCGAGACCACGGCTCAACCTACAGCACAAGCTCCGAAGCAGCCTGCCGCCGAAGCCACACCCGAGGCCGAGGCACCCACAGCCGAAGTCAAGACCGAAGCCGCCGCACAAGCCGCCGAAAAGCCCGCACCCAAGAAACGCGGCCGCAAGAAAAAATCAGAGATTGCAGCTGCACAAGCCGCCGAAGCAGCGACCGGTATCGCCGAGACCACGGCTCAGCCAATTGCACAAGCTCCGAAGCAGCCCAACGTCGAAGCATCCGATGCCACGCCCGAAACGGCACAACCCGTCACCGCTGACACCTCCGAAACCCGGCCCGAAGAACCCGCGCAACAATCCGCGCAACAAAACAACGCCGACAACGCACAGCAAGAAAAAACAGACGGCTCATTTGCCACCTTCTTCCCTCAATTCGGCGGAGGACGTACATTCACTCCGCGCTCGCAACGCGAACGCGAAGCCGATGAACAACGACGCCAGCAGATGCCGCAGCAGGCGCCGCAACCACAACAATTCTACGGCCGTCCCGTATTGACACCCGAGCAAAGCGCAGCCAACCCCATCACCGTCGGCGACCCGCAGCCCAACACCCAGGTGCAGCCGGCACCTCCCGGACAAGGCAAGAAAAACAAGAAAAACCGCAACAAGAACAACGCCAATATGGGATTTGTCGACAGCCGTTTTGACTTCACCGACATCATCGAGACCTGCGGCGTACTCGAAATAGAAAGCCAAGGCTACGGATACCTTCGCTCGGCGGACTACAACTACATGCCCTCGCCCGATGACATCTACCTGACACAACAACAAATCAAGCAATACGCGCTCAAGACCGGTGATGTGGTCGAATGCACCATACGTCCGCCGCGCGAAAACGAAAAATACTTCCCCCTAAGCCAGGTGCTGCGCGTCAACGGCCGCACCCCACGCTTTATTCGCGACCGCATAGCCTTCGAGCACCTCACGCCACTGTTCCCGGACGAGAAATTCGACCTCACCTCCGGCAAGACCTGCAACCTCTCGACACGTGTCGTCGATATGTTCGCTCCCATAGGCAAAGGTCAACGCGGACTTATCGTGGCGCCCCCCAAGACCGGTAAAACCATACTGCTCAAGGACATCGCCAACGCCATAGCCGAGAACCACCCGGAGACCTACATCATGATACTCCTAATCGACGAACGCCCCGAAGAAGTCACAGATATGCGCCGCACCGTGCGTGCCGAAGTCATAGCATCGACCTTTGACGAGCCGGCCGACCGACACGTACGCATCGCCGGGATAGTTCTCGAAAAAGCCAAACGCATGGTCGAATGCGGCCACGATGTAGTCATCCTGCTGGATTCAATCACCCGTCTGGCCCGCGCATACAACACCTGCGCCCCCGGCTCGGGCAAGATACTCAGCGGCGGCGTAGATGCCAACGCCCTGCAAAAGCCCAAGCGTTTCTTCGGCGCTGCACGCAATATCGAGAACGGCGGATCGCTCACCATCATCGCCACGGCCCTCACCGAGACATCTTCCAAGATGGACGAAGTCATCTTCGAAGAATTCAAAGGTACCGGTAACATGGAACTGCAATTGGACCGCAAGCTCTCCAACAAGCGCATATTCCCGGCCGTGGACATCATAGCCTCGTCCACACGCCGCGACGACCTGCTGATACGCGCCGAAAACCTCAACCGAATGTGGATTTTGCGCAACTTCCTCAGCGATCGCAACAGCATCGAAGCCATGGAGTTCATCAAAGAACGTATGGAACGCACGCGCGACAACGACGAGCTGCTGCGCATCATGAACCAGTAACGACCTGCCGCCGCCCTGTGCCTTGCGCCCCGGCGGCGGCCAATTATACGACAAATGAAATACGCAATCTTCCCTCCCGAAGAAATCCTGCAAACCACCGCCAATCTGCCGCTGAGCAAAAGCGAAAGCGCACGACGACTTGTCATCGATGCCATCGGCGGATATGCCACAGCTGCCGAAGACGTTGCCGACTGCGACGACACCCGTGCGCTGATGCACGCCCTCTCAATGCGCAATGGTCACGTAGATATCGGCGCCGCCGGTACAGCCATGCGCTTTGCCGCAGCTTTCTTCGCCGCCACCGAAGGCACGGACATCATTCTTGACGGCATAGAGCGCATGCGCCACCGCCCCATTGCGCCACTGGTGGAAGCCCTGCGCAGCCTCGGTGCCGACATCGAATACACCGATGCAGACGGCGACCCGGCCAAAGGTACAGAAGGATACGCACCGCTGCACATCCGCGGACGACAGCTCGAAGGCGGCATGGTGAACATCGACGCCACCGTCAGCTCACAATTTATCAGCGCCCTGACACTGGCCGCTCCACTGATGCGCCGTCCGCTACGCATTGTCCTCGAGGGCGATGTAACCTCGGCACCATATCTGCACATGACCCTGGAAATGCTACGCCGGCGCGGCATAGACGCAGCGCTCGAAGGCAACGATATATGCATACAAGGCAGCGCCGCCGACATCACGGCAGCCGAGACGCCGGTGGGACGCGACTGGAGCGCCGCATCCTATTGGTACGCTATCGCCGCCCTCTCTTCGGGGTGGGTCACCCTCCCGGGACTGCGCCTCGGATATCGTTTGCAAGGCGACAGCGTGGCCGCTGAAATATTCGAGCGCTTGGGCGTCATTTCGGAACAAAATCCCGAAGACGAAGACACGGGCGAGCATATTGACGGCGTGGGCTTGTCGGCTTCACCCGAGATATACAGCCGACTGGACCTTGACATGTCGGCCACTCCGGACCTTGTGCCGACCTTGGCTGTGGCTGCCACTATGCTTGGAGTCCCGTTCCAATTTCACGGAGTGCACACTCTGCGCGACAAGGAGACTGACCGACTGGACGCATTGTGTGCCGAGGCGGTGAAACTCGGTGCCCTCTACGAAATAGACGGCGACGACTCGATAGGCTGGGAAGGACGCCGCGTGCCCATACGCACCCTACCCGTAATCGAGACCTACGGCGACCACCGCATGGCCATGGCCTTTGCTCCCGCAGCGCTGTATCTTCCCGGGCTGGTGATAGACTCCCCGGAAGTGGTGACCAAATCCTATTCGGGATTTTGGGACGACCTGCGCAACGCCGGATTTACCATCACCGAGGTAGATGAGGCTGCCGTCAATGCCACCGTACCCTCCGAGGATGAGAACCCCGTCGAAGAACAAATGTCCGAGAAACAAGATCCCGGACTGGCTTCCAACATCTTCCCAACATAATTACGTCCTCTCATGACCGCCATCCTTATTCTGGCAGGCATCATAGTCGTCTTAGGCCTTGCCGCCTACATCCTCCAGCGTCACTTTCACGGAGACTCGAAAAACTCGGAAACCGTAGAGAAATCAGAGGCCGTGGAAAGCTCCGATGGCTCGAAATGCTGCGGTCTGCATGCCGTATGCGAAAAGCTCGCCGACACAGACGGCGACATCGTCTATTTCGATGACGAGGAGCTGGATGCCATGGCCGGCACAGATGCTGCGGCATATACGTCACAACAGGTCGAGCAATTCCGCGAAGTACTCACCACCCTGGCGGACGGCGAAGCCCCGGAATGGTTGCGCAGCCTGCGCCGACGCAACATTGCCCTGCCGGAAGCCTTACGCGACGAGGCTATGATGCTCGTCGAGGATGCGGCACTCGACAACGCTGTCCGGCGACAAAAGACTTAAAATACATGTTTTCCGAACTGCTGACATATCCGTTTTTCAAACTGGCACTAATAGGCGTGGCCATCATTTCCGTGGCTGCCGCCATCATCGGGTCGTATATCATCACCCGGCGCATGGTGGCTATTTGCGGCGGCGTCACCCATGCCTGTTTCGGCGGACTTGGCCTGGGGTACTATTTGGGCATCAGCCCCGTGCTTATGGCCGGCGTCTTTGCCGTGGGGTCGTCGCTGTGCGTCGACTGGCTATCGGCACGGCTGCGCGTGCGCCAAGACAGCGCCATAGCCGTCATCTGGGCTCTGGGTATGGCCATAGGCGTACTCTTTGTATTCCTATCGCCGGGATATGTACCCGAGCTCAACAGCTTCCTCTTCGGCAACATCCTCACCATCAACACCACGGACATCACGTCCTTTGCCATATACACCGCCGTGCTCATCGCATTTGTGTCGTGGCAATGGCGGCGCATCATTGTCTGTGCCTTCGACCCCGACTTTGCACGCGTGGCCGGGCTGCCTGTGCGCTTCGTCACTACAGCTATGACCGTGCTGGTGGCCATATGTATTGTACTGACAATACGTCTTGTAGGCGTAATGCTGCTGATGTCCATGCTTTCACTGCCGATGATGGTGGCCGAAATTTTCTGCCACCGCATGGGGCCGCTGATGGCGACCAGCGCCATAGTGTCTCTGCTGACATGCCTGGGCGGACTCTTTATCAGCTCAATGATGGATATACCTTGTTCGGCAGTCATAGTCATACTGATGGCCGCCATATTTATTTTGGCCAAAACCGCCAAAACTTTTATTGCACTTATTAACAACACTCGTACTTCGTCATGAAAATTTGTGACAACATTCTCGATACCATCGGCTCTACACCAATGGTACGCATCAACGCCCTTAACCCCAATCCCCGTGTCAACATCCTGGCCAAGGTAGAGGGCTTCAATCCCACCGGAAGCATCAAGGACCGCATAGCCCTAAATATGATTGAGCAGGCCGAAAGCGAGGGCCGCCTACACCCCGGGCAAACCATCATAGAACCTACCAGCGGCAACACCGGCATAGGTCTCGCCGTCGTGGGCATCATCAAAGGCTATCACGTAGTCATCGTCATGAGCGCCGGCGTCAGCATCGAGCGCCGACGCATGATACGTTCTTACGGCGCCGAGGTCATACTCACCCCCGCCCAAGACGGTACCGACGGAGCCATACGACTGGCCCGCAAAATGGTAGCCGAGCAACCGGAAAAATATTTCATGCCCGACCAATTCAGCAATGCAGCCAACTATCAGGCACACTACCGCGTGACAGCCAACGAAATATGGGCTCAGACAGGCGGGCATGTCGACTACCTGGTCAGCGCCATCGGCACCTCGGGCACCATCATGGGCATAGGCCGCTACCTGAAGGCCCTCAACCCCAAAGTGCAAATCGTGTGCGCCCAACCTGTACGCAACCACTACATCCAAGGGCTCAAGAACCTTGAAGAGGCCATAGTCCCGGCCATCTACGACCCTGCGCGTATCGACCGACAGGAAATGATCGAGTCGGAGGAAGCCATAGACATGGCTCGCCAAATCATTGCGCACGAGGGCATCTTTGCCGGCATGTCCAGCGGCGCGGCCATGATAGCCGCTCGCCGTACAGCCTTGGACGCCCCCGACGGCAGCAATATCGTGATCATCTTCCCCGACCGCGCCGAGAAATACTTGTCTACCGTTATGTTTGAGCCTTTCGCAGACAAATAAACACCTGACGCAGACCATCATGAACCCTCTCCGCGCATTCCTTGCAGTCTCGGCCGCATTCATCGGCACCTTCGCGGCACTTGCCGACGCCGAAATCACGTGGATAGGCGGCACCGAATATGACTTCGGCGCTTTTGCCGAAAGCACGGAGCCTACCAAGTGCGTCTTCCGTTATGTCAATACCGGCGACGAGGACTTGGTCATCACCGGGGCACGGGCTTCGTGCGGATGCACCACGCCGCGCTACGACACACGGCCGCTGGCACCGGGCGATACAGCATTGATTACGGTGGCCTATGACTCGCAGGGACGGCCGGGGCGATTTGCCAAGAGCGTGTTTATCAACGCCAACACAACGCCACCGCGCTCGGTGCTCATCATCAAAGGTGTTGTAGTAGGTGCGCCGCAGACCATTGCACGCCGCTTTCCCGTGGACTTCGGTCCGTTGAAAATGGCTCATTCCTCGGTGATACTGGGTCAGGTTATGCGCCGACACGTCAAGAGCGTCTTTACGAATGGATACAACGGCAGCACCGATACCATCTCCCCAACCGTGGCCTATGCGCCTAAATGGTTGGAAGTAACGCCCACACCGCGTGACGTACCACCGGGCGAGCGTCTCAGTCTCAGCTTCTACGTCAATGGCGACCGAGTACCCCTGTACGGGGCCAACCTCGATTCAGTGGTCATTGTCCCCGACAGCCGACATCCCGAGATACGACATACTCTCGAAATCTCGGTGGACGTACACGAGGATTTCTCTAAGGTGGAGCCACGAGCTCTTGCACGCGCGCCGCAGGCCGCCGTGGACTCGGAATTGATCAATATAACCTGCGATGGCGATGGACATGCCGTATTACGGCTGTCCAACCGCGGCAAAGGCGAACCGCTGCTTATACGGCGCGTTTACACACTGTCGCCGGCGTTAGAGGTGTCCGTGCCCAAGAGCGGAAAAGTCAAGAAAGGCCGCACTGCCGACATCTACATATCTATGGTGCGCGAGGCCTTACCCTCGGACGGAAGGCCGCTGGATGCCCGTGTATTTGTAATCACCAACGACCCGGTTACGCCGGTCATCACCGTGCGCGTCACCGCCGCTTGTCCCTAAGCACAATATGAAGCGCCCCGGCACACATATTGCCACTGCCGTCATGGCCGCGCTCATAGCGGCTATAGCCGTGGCCGTGTGCATACGCATGTATGCGCACTACCCCGCCGGCGACGAGTTGCGCTATTTATATTGTTTTGACAACGCGCAGGGGCGCGATTATTTTGCCTTTGCCACCATGCGTCCCGTCGAAGATTGGGGCGACATCATCCATTCGATGGGCTTCCATTATATGGGCGTCAACGGCCGCGTACTCATCCACAGCTTCGAGATGGCCATCTCATCCTTGGCCGGACCCGAATGGTTCTATCCGCTGAACATGGCGGTGTTGGTGCTGGCGGTCATCGGCTGCGGCCACCTATGCGGCCGCCGGCTGAGGCGCAACGCGCTGTGGTGGGTCGTAGTGGTGACACTATGGCTGCACGCCTTCCCCGAACCGGGGCGACTGTGGCTATCCATCAACCTTGCACCCAATTACTTGTGGCCATCGCTGGGCACTTTGGCGCTGCTTTGGTCTATATATGGACATCGCAGCGCGTGGCTGCAATGCACCTTGGCCTTCCTGGTGGGAGCATCCAACGAGGGATTTGCGTTTCCCCTTTGCGGCGCCTTGTGGTGCATAGCCCTATGGGGCGGCGAGGACCGACGCCCGCCGCTGGCCACGATGATAGCCCTGTCTATGGGTTGCCTTGTATTGGCCTGGGCTCCGGGCAACTGGCAACGCATGGCCGCCAACGATGCCTCGGGCGGAGGGCTGCTTACGGGGCTTGAAATGCTGGGGCGTCTGCCGGCTCTATGGTTCTTCGCAATCATGGCCGTATTCACTGCCGTGCGCAACGGCATACGCGGATTATGGCATACCCTCGGCACAATGCCTATGGTATCCTTAGCACTGGCCTTGGCTATACTGATGTCAATAGCCGTACATACGGGACAGCGGTCTCTCACGCCGGTAGCCCTATTTGCGGTGATGGCCGGACTGCGATTGCTCGAACCGATAATACCTACGCACGACACCCGAGGCACGCGCCTCGCTGCCATAGTCCTGCTGGCCGTAGTGACGGCGCATCAAGCATGGGTCACCGTTGAGCATGTGCGCCGGTACGAACAGATAGGCAATGTAATCGAATACGCACGCGAAGCACAACGCGGCAAAGCGCCGGCGCCGACAAAAAACATTCGGATACATTACAACTGGACCGAGCCGCCGAGGCTGGTGCGCAGATACGTGTACGACCAACCACCTACGCGATTTGCCACCGAATACCAGTGGCGTCTACAAGGCCGATATTATGCCGGAATTCAGATATACACGTATTAGCAACCTGCCGACACTCAGACGGCAAGTCGCAAAACATCTCACGACATTCTCATCAAACACAACAGGAACGGACTACGGCGCGGCAATACCATCGCCATATTGAGTCCGACACCGAGTGTTGAGTATTAGTGCTTTAGCGGAATCTTGGCGATACGTCGTGCGTGACGTCCTCCCTCAAAAGGCGTAGACAGAAACATATCCACGATAGCCAAGGCATCCGAAGGCTCGATGAAGCGTGCCGGAAGCACCAGAATATTAGCATCATTATGCGCACGCGCCAAGCGTGCCAGTTCCACCGTCCAGCACAATGCCGCACGTATGCCCTGATGCTTGTTCAGCGTCATATTTATACCATTGCCGCTGCCGCACATCGCAATGCCCGGATAGCACTCGCCCGACTCGACAGCCTCGGCGCACGGATGCGCAAAATCGGCATAGTCGCAAGACTCTGCCGAATGAGTGCCGAAATCCTTACAGGCTATACCCTTTGACTCGAGATAACCCTCGATAATGCATTTCAGTTCGTAACCGGCATGGTCGCTGGCCATAGCCACAACCTTACCATCTTTCAAGATACTGTATTCTTGTCCCATAATTATCTGTTTCTAACTAAATTATATCGTAGAACACCGTGGCACAACAAGTCGCGAGAAAGTGCGTTTGCGCAATGCTCGGCCCGCTTATGTCCATACTGAAGTGCAAAATAATAAAAAATATTCGAGATAATCGCTTGTCGTATCAAAAAAACTTTCTACCTTTGCACCACAAAAGCCCAGGTGGCGGAATGGTAGACGCGCTCGTTTCAGGTGCGAGTGTTGAGAGACGTGCAGGTTCGAGTCCTGTTCTGGGCACCCCAAAAGCGACTTAGCAAGGTTGACATCACCAAGTTAAGTCGCTTTAATTTTAAACAACTGGCAAATTACTGGCAACTGCTCTGCCAGCAGCTTCCATTCACTGCCAATTATAGAGGTCAGCAGCAAAATTGGTTGAAATTTAAAAAGGTATCCGACCTTAAATTATTTATATGCCCGTCTCCAATTATTTTGTTTATAAGGTCGTTTGCTAAGACATAAATTTGAGGATTCAATTAGTTTTGTTAAAATTTTCGATGATTCTTTGTATGACTGATTTTTGTAGTATTAATTGTTGTTCCTGAGAAAGACCTTTTATTCTTATTAAATTATTAAATTGAAACAGTCCTAAATCGCAAAATAATTTAGCTATTAGTTCATCAGAATAGGACGAACTTATCACAGAGATCCCAGAGAAATCAAGAATTACAATTTTAGGTTCGTCATTGAGAATATTGATAATTTGATTTTTTAATAAAATAGCAGCTTCTCTGGTTCCAGTTCCATTGGACTTTTCTGATATTCTAAAATATTACTGTCCGCTAAACCATAAAGATGTTAGTCCAA
>ULPT01040807.1_pt1 | contig 41313 bp, 26 predicted proteins | sample 1953751 | NCBI WGS metagenome assembly ULPT01 (sample SAMEA4835636, study PRJEB28245) | human gut metagenome | biome: gut microbiome; material: fecal sample | place: Denmark | collected 2008 | reverse complement strand
CTTCGAGAAGTTCGTGGCCAAGAAAGAGGAGCAGAAAGCGGGTGGAGGCGGCAATGAAAGCCCGGGGGCGTAAGATGCTGCTCCTTGTGATGCCCTGCCTGGCATTGGCGTGCTCCTCCTGTTGCTGGGCTTCTGGGTTCCCCCGGTCGGCATCATCGACAGCTTCGTCCTCGTCGCATTCGGGGAGATGAGCACCTTCACCGGGGCATTGCTGGGGATTGATTACCGGTACAGGTATGAAGCCAGTAAACATTACAAGAAATGAGGAAAGGCGGTGTGCCTGCATCCAACAGCCGTCCGGATGCAGGCACTTTAATATTTTGATTTCAAGGTGAAACTATCTCCTTTAATTGTTTGTACTATCTCAGGTACGGACGATTTTTTATTAACCTATCTCATTTCAATATTATACTCCAACCGGAACTCGGTTAATATATCACAATGGATAGAAATTCACATAATACTCCAACCGGAACTCGGTTAATATCAATGGATAGAAATCCACATTCTCTCCTGGCTTTTCTTTAACGATACCGGACAACGTATAATCTGAACAATGTTCATAATGTTTCCGGAAATCATCCGGCAACCTTGTTGGATAATAAAAAGTACCATTATGCAATAAAAAGATGGAATCATTTCGCAGAATTATGCCAAGGGTATCATTCATAGCTATGCTTCCGTTTGGTCTCGTTTTATCTCTACTATAATTCACATCTTTTAAGTTGCCTTTCTTTTTCAAATCCTTAAAACGACTGTCTTTTTTATCCAGCTGTAACAACATCAAGCCCAAACTTGGGTAGTATTTGTGATTGCCACGATACACATAATTTTCATCCGGCTCGTCCGAACTACATGCCATGCCTATAACTACAAACACCATCGACAAAAGCAAGATCCACCACTTGTTATGTTTCATAGTTTTCATAATTACCTCCTTTTAAATTGTTTATACTCAGTTGTCGCTTACCCTAATCCGTATCAGATTGGCTCATTTCCAGCCAACAAATACTCCACCGCCGTAATGTAATGCTTTTATAGATATAATCCAAATTTCTAGAGCAGTTTTTTGAATTCTATCCAACAGATGTTGTCTGGCTTGATTCTCCTATGAGTTTTTATTAAAACCGCCTTGACTCAAAAGGGATGAATCAAATAACACAGAAAATCGCAAGTTCCGTTACTTTCCCTGCAGCACTTCATACGCATAACGGCCATCCGTCGTTGTACAAGAATATATTATCATGAACACTATGGAATCCGAAGCAGTCACAGCAAAGTTAATGTTTTCCCAAAAGCGACCCTTTTCGTGCTTCTTTTCCGTCATCCGAGAGAAATATGCCATCCCAAAAGAGGAAAAGAGGAAAAGAATGCCTTGCCGCTAATATTTATAAGGCAAAAGTCCTTAGATTAATTATTTTTTTTGCAACTTTGAAGGCTCAAACTGGATGTCCTTTCGAGACATACGTTGTCACTAATTTTTTAACCTTTTAATTTTCTTAGTAAGAAGTAAATGAGAAAATGGAAAATTGAAGATTCAGCCGAATTGTACAACATCAAAGGTTGGGGACTGAATTATTTTTCGATTAATGACAAAGGTCATGTTGCCGTGCAGCCAAAAGCTGACGGTCCTTCTATTGATTTGGAAGAGTTGATGGAAGAGTTACAAAGCCAGGATGTAGCAGCTCCGCTCTTGCTACGCTTTCCGGATATCTTGAACAACCGTATTGAAAAGATTTCAAGCTGTTTTGACAATGCAGCCAAAGAATATGGATATACGGCAAAGAATTATGTCATTTACCCTATCAAGGTAAATCAAATGCGTCCAGTTGTCGAAGAGATTGTTAGCCATGGCAACAAATACAACATCGGACTGGAAGCAGGATCCAAACCGGAGCTTCATGCTGTCTTGTCCATTGCCAGCGACAATGATGCCATGATTGTCTGCAACGGCTACAAAGATGAAAGCTATATCGAGCTGGCCCTTCTCGCCCAAAAGATGGGCAGGAGCATTTTCTTGGTTGTCGAAAAGATGATGGAGTTAAAGACCATCGCCAACCTTGCCAAGAGGATGAATGTCATGCCTAATATCGGCATCCGCATCAAACTGGCAAGCTCCGGAAGCGGGAAGTGGGAAGAGTCCGGTGGCGATGTCAGCAAGTTCGGGCTCAACTCAAGCGAGTTGCTGGAGGCTTTGGAGCTATTGGAACAGAGTGGATTGAAAGATGCCTTGAAGTTGATCCATTTCCATATCGGAAGCCAGGTGACAAACATCCGCCGCATCAAAACCGCCTTACGTGAGGCAACCCAATTCTATGTGCAGTTAAAGCAAATGGGATTTGACATCAAGTTCGTTGACATCGGCGGAGGACTTGGGGTTGACTACGACGGGACACGGTCCGCCCTCAGCGGCAACAGCATGAACTATTCAATCCAGGAATATGTCAATGATGCCGTTTCCGCATTGGCTGACGTATGCAAGAAGTTCAATTTGGAACAACCCAATATCATTACGGAGTCCGGACGTTCGTTGACCGCCCACCATTCCGTCTTGGTCATAGAAGCCTTGGCAAGCACAAGCCTGCCTGCCTGTGACGAGAATGAAGAATTACAGCCCGATGCACACGAATTGGTCCGTGAGCTATATAATTTGTGGGACAATTTGAACCAGCCACGGCTTATCGAGACTTGGCACGACACGTTGCAATGCAGGGAAGAGGCATTGGAACTGTTCAACTTAGGATTGATTGACCTTAAGACCCGCGCCCATGTGGAACGGTTGTTCTGGTCCATCGCGAGAGATGTGTACGAAATGGCTGAAGCGGTGAAGCATTCCCCGGATGAACTCAAGAAAATATCCAAGATGCTCCCGGACAAGTATTTCTGCAACTTCTCCCTGTTCCAGTCACTGCCGGACTCATGGGCCATCGACCAAATCTTCCCGGTAATGCCGCTGAGCAGATTGAATGAACAGCCCACCAAATCCGCCACGCTCCAAGATATCACTTGCGACTCCGACGGGAAAATAGACAACTTCATCTCCACGCGCAATTTCTCTTACCATTTGCCTGTACACAAATTAAAAGAGAAAGAGCACTACTATTTGGGAGTCTTTTTGGTTGGAGCTTACCAGGAAATACTCGGGGACTTGCACAACCTGTTCGGAGACACCAACGCCGTCCATATCAAAGTGAAGGGCGACGAATATGTTATTGACAAAGTAATCGAAGGTGAAACGGTAGCCGATGTATTGGAATATGTGCAGTTCAACCCCAAACGCATGGCAAGGTCCATAGAAGTATGGGTGGCAGCTTCCGTCAAAAAAGGTATAATTTCAGCCGAAGAAGGACGGGAATTCTTGTCCAACTACCGCTCCGGACTGTATGGTTACACCTATTTAGAATGATGGTTGGAGAATCTTCATTCAAGGAATGCAAAGGAATATAAATCAGGTATCAGCATTTTTTATTACCTTTGCTTGATTTTTCATAAGACAAAATAGATTTTTATAATATGTTTGACAATCTGAGTGAACGTTTAGAGCGTTCGTTTAAGTTGCTGAAGGGTGAAGGCAAAATCACCGAAATCAATGTTGCTGAAACATTGAAAGATGTCCGTCGTGCATTGTTGGATGCCGATGTCAATTACAAAGTGGCCAAATCTTTCACCGACAGGGTAAAAGAAAAGGCTATCGGGCAAAACGTGCTTACGTCTGTCAAGCCAAGCCAGCTCATGGTGAAAATCGTACACGATGAATTGGCGACCTTGATGGGTGGAACCGCCGCAGAACTAAACATCGAAGGGCGACCAGCCATCATCTTGATGTCAGGTTTGCAAGGTTCCGGCAAGACGACATTCTCCGGTAAGTTAGCAAACATGCTTAAAAGCAAACGCAACAAAAAACCTTTGTTGGTAGCTTGTGACGTTTACCGTCCTGCCGCTATCGAACAGTTGCGTGTATTGGGAGAACAAATCTCAGTTCCCGTATATTTGGAAGAGGGGAACAAGAATCCTGTCGAAATCGCCCAAAATGCCATAGCGGAAGCGAAAGCAAAAGGAAACGACGTGGTCATTGTCGATACGGCAGGACGTCTGGCGATTGATGAACAGATGATGAAGGAAATCGCAGCCATCAAAGCAGCCATCCAACCGAATGAAACCCTGTTTGTCGTTGATGCCATGACGGGCCAAGACGCAGTCAACACTGCCAAAGAGTTCAATGAACGATTGGACTTCAACGGTGTCGTATTAACCAAATTGGATGGTGATACCCGCGGTGGTGCGGCTTTATCTATCCGGACAGTCGTGGACAAACCGATCAAGTTCGTCGGCACAGGTGAAAAGATGGATGCTTTGGACATCTTCCATCCGGAACGTATGGCGAACCGTATCTTGGGAATGGGTGACATCGTCTCATTGGTAGAACGTGCCCAGGAACAATATGATGAAGAGGAAGCAAAACGCTTGCAAAAGAAGATTGCCAAGAACCAGTTTGACTTTGACGACTTCATCAACCAAATCCAACAAATCAAGAAAATGGGTAACTTGAAAGAGTTGGCTTCCATGATTCCGGGTGTGGGCAAAGCCTTGAAGAATATAGACATAGACGATAACGCTTTCAAGAGCATTGAAGCTATCATCTACTCTATGACTCCGAAAGAGCGTAAGAATCCGGCAATCATCAACAGCTCGAGACGCCAACGCATTGCCAAAGGTAGCGGAACATCCATCCAGGAAGTAAACAAATTGCTGAAACAATTTGATGAAACCCGCAAAATGATGCGTATGCTGACAACTGCCAAGGCTGGCGGACGTCCTAAATTCCCATTGTTTAAATAAGACAAATCATCAGAAATATGGAAAACCGACAATACCAATTATTAGACGGAAAGGCGACTGCTGCCCAGATGAAGCAGGAGATGGCCGAAGAAGTAGCCCGTATCAAAGCTGCCGGAGGAAAAGTCCCCCACTTGGCTGCCATATTGGTAGGGCATGACGGAGGTAGCGAGACTTACGTGGCATCCAAAGTCAAAACGTGCCAGGAAATCGGATTCCAATCTTCTTTGATCAGATATGAAGAAGATGTGACGGAAGAAGAACTCCTGCGGAAAGTAGACGAATTGAACAACGACCCGGATATTGATGGTTTCATCGTGCAGTTACCTCTGCCCAAACACATTTCCGAACAGAAAGTCATCGAGGCTATCGACTACAGGAAAGACGTGGATGGATTTCATCCTATCAATGTAGGGCGTATGTCCATTGGCTTGCCTTGTTTCCTTTCAGCTACTCCTGCCGGCATCCTGGAACTATTGAAACGATACCATATCGAGACAAAAGGAAAGCATTGTGTCGTATTGGGCAGAAGCAATATTGTCGGCAAGCCCATGGCGTCGTTGATGGTGCAAAAAGCATATCCTGGCGATTGTACCGTGACTGTTTGCCATAGCCGTTCCCAGAACTTGAAGGAGATGTGCCAACAAGCCGACATCATCATCGTGGCTTTAGGTGTCCCTGAGTTTTTGAAAGGCGACATGGTCAAAGAGGGCGCAGTCATCGTGGATGTAGGGACGACCCGAGTTCCTGACGCAAGCCGTAAAAGCGGTTTCCGTCTTTGCGGGGACGTGAAGTTTGACGAAGTTGCTCCCAAATGTTCTTACATCAGTCCGGTTCCGGGCGGAGTTGGTCCAATGACCATCATTTCTTTGATGAGAAATACATTATTGGCAGGTAAAAAAGAAATCTACAAATAAACATACAAATATTATCCGGCAAATATTTGCAGATTACAAAATAATGATTACCTTTGCACCGTCTTAAAAGATAAGAATCTTTATAGATATTAAATGGTGAATGTAGCTCAGTTGGTTAGAGCATTGGATTGTGGTTCCAAGGGTCGTGGGTTCGAGCCCCATCTTTCACCCCTTTTATTGTCAAGAAAGATTCATCCATCCAAGATATCAAATGGTGAATGTAGCTCAGTTGGTTAGAGCATTGGATTGTGGTTCCAAGGGTCGTGGGTTCGAGTCCCATCTTTCACCCCTCCTTTCATAAGAGAATATGTCTGGCATTATGTTGGCATATTCTCTTTTTTTATGGTCGGCGGTGTGCCGGAATGACACACCGCCTGCTTTACCAGCCTCCGCCCAATGCCTTATACAAATAAATGATAGAAAGCCGTTCATTGCATTGCGCCTTGTTCAAACCGATTTGCGCATTCAGCAATTCACGCTGGGCATCCAACACATTCATATAACTTATCACGCCATTCATATATTGAAGTTTCGCAAGATCCAGATACTTTCTGGCAGCCAGCTCCAACTTTTCCTGCGACAACCTTACCTCTTTCGCCTTACGGACACTTATCAGGCCATCGTTCACCTCTTTGAATGCAGATATGACATCTTTCTCGTATTTATATGTACACTGTTCATATTGAGCCTTTGCCACATTCCATTTTGCCCGGTTTTGCCCCATGGCAAATAGAGGTTGCAGCAAATTGCCCGCTAACTGCCAAGCCGGACTTTTCAACAAATTGCCCAACTCATCACTTTCAAACCCTAAATTGCCTGTCAATGCGATCCGCGGGAACATATTGGTATAGGCAATCCCGACTTTGGCATTCGCCTCTTTCAACGCCATCTCCGATTGACGGATATCCGGCCTTCTTTCCATAAGAGAAGAAGGCAAACCAACAGGCAGGGCATCCGGCAAGCAAAACTCGTTCCCGGCTTTCCTTCGTTCTATGCCATGCGTGTAATCGCCTAACAACAGTGACAAATCGCTCTCCTTTACCTGGATCTTATATTCCAAGTCGGGTATCAGCGTTTCCGTTCTCGCCAGCTCGACCAACGCCTGGTTGTATGAAGTTTCAGATGTCAATCCTCCTTCATAGCGCAATTTGGCCAAACGAGCCCCTTCCTTTCTTGCCTCCAACGTTTGGCGGACAATTGACAGCTCTTCATCCAATGCGCACAGCTCATAATATCCGGCTGCCACAGCTGCTATGATTGTCAATTTCAAAGCCCTTTGTGCTTCGACTTGCTGCATATAAGCCGCAATGCCTGCCTGGTTCGCCCAACGAAGATTCCCCCACAAATCCAATTCCCAGTTCAATGTCATCTTTGCATCAAATTCCGGTTTAGGCTTGCGGTTGTCTCCTCCATAATTGAGGACCTCTTTCCCGCCATACAACATAGCGCCGACTGAAGGGAACATCTTAGAAAAGTTGATCCGCTTGGCTGCGACCATCTCTTTGATTTTCGCTGCTGCCACTTTCATGTCCTTGTTGTTCTCCAATGCCCGTCCAACCAATTTCTGCAAAAGCGTATCTTGGTAGAGTGACTGCCAAGGAATGTCGGAGACAGATGAGTCCGCGGACGAGGTTTGCCCCGTTATTTGCTCCGGCAAATTCAAATCGGGACTTACATATTCTTTACCCACTTTACAAGAGGAAAAAGCAAACATGGCAGCCACAATCACGGAAGCTGGAAGTATTCGACGGAAACGCAACAAATAACCTATATGGAATCCCCTCCTGAGTTTGTTTACCAATACAAAAAAGAAAGGAATCAAAACAATCCCCAATGTGATGGCAAACAACATGCCAAAGAAAATACCTGTCCCTATGCTATGGCGGGAAGCTGAACCCGGACCGGTCGCCAACACCATCGGCAACATTCCCAATACAAAAGCCAAAGAGGTCATAAGGATTGGGCGGAAACGCATCTTGGCAGCATGAATGGCAGCTTCCATTGCATCAACTCCTGAATCCACTTGCACCTTGGCAAACTCAACAATCAATATGGCATTCTTTGCAGCCAGACCAATCAAGGTCACCAATCCAATCTGGAAGTAAATATCATTCTCCAATCCGGTTATCCAAATTCCAAGATACGCTCCCAAAGCGGCAATCGGCAATGAAAGGAGAACTGCAATAGGAACAATCCAACTCTCATACTGGGCAGCCAAGAAGAGGAACACAAACAAGAACACAAGAGCCATGATAAATCCAGTTTCACCTCCAGCCTTCTTTTCCTGGTAGGAAAGACCGCTCCATTCTACCGATATGTTCTCTGGCAAATGCTCCTTTGCCAATTTTTCCATTGCCGCCATTGCTTCACCCGTACTATAACCATGGGCTGCTACTGCGTTTATGGATGCTGTTGTAAACATATTGAACCGTTTGATCGTACCCGGTCCCGTTGTGTATTTAGTTGTTCCAAGAGCCGTCAACGGAACCATTGTCCCTTTTTGCGTCCTTACAAAATACAATCCAAGATTATCCTTACTTGCCCTGTAAGGAGCTTCGGCTTGGATGTAAACTCGATAAATACGGTTAAACATATTGAAGTCATTCACATAGACAGAGCCAAGATAAGCCTTCATCGTAGAAAAGATATCGGCAATCGGGATTCCTAAGAATTTTGCCCTGTCCCTGTCCACATCAAAGTAAACCTGCGGGATTTCCGCCTGCAAAGCAGATGAAACGCCTTGCAATTCCGGAGCTTTGTTTGCATAATACAGGAATGTGTCTGTCGCTTGACGCAAATCACTCCACGTAGCTTCTCCTCTTGCTTCCAATTGCATTTCCAAACCACCGCTTTCCCCTAATCCGGGAATCACAGGAGGACGCAGCACATATCCCTTTATTTCAGGATAATAATACAACTCTTTGCGAACGGACTCCATGACGTCCTCCACTCCCATCTTTCCCGATTTGCGTTCTTCCCAAGGTTTCAGAATGACGGTAAAAGTCGCCCTGTTTTGGGTCGCTCCCAACCGGTTGCTGCTTCCCGTGACATTTTGCACGTAGGCAACACCAGGGAGATTGTCTAAAAAGGCAATCAGGCGATCGGAAACAGTCCGCGTGCGTTCAAGTGTCGCACCTTCCGGCAATTCCACTTCTACGGTAAAAAATCCTTGGTCTTCTTCAGGTATGAAGGAGGTCGGCAATGTCCGGTTCAGGACAAAGATGGCAATCAAAGCCATGCCGAAGCCGGCAATAATCCTTCTCGGATGCAGCATGACTCTACTGAGAATTTGGGTATAACGGCTGTTTCCCTTTTCCAACCACTCATTTATTTTCCGGAACACGATGTTCTTTGAATGTTTGGTCGGCCGCAGAAGGATGGCACACATGGCTGGACTCAATGTCAGCGCAACAACTGTGGATATCAATACGGAAACGACAATCATCACCGAGAACTGACGGTAAAGCTGGCCCGTGATTCCGCCCAAAAAGCTGACTGGGACAAACACGGCTGCCAACACCAATGAAGTCGCTATCAAAGCCCCGCTCAATTCTCCCATCGCACGATGAGTGGCTTCCCGTACAGATATTTTCTCTTCGTTGATGATTCTCTCGACATTCTCTACTACGACAATGGCATCGTCAACCACTATGCCAATGGCCAAAATCAAGCCTAACAAAGTAAGCATGTTCAAAGAAAAGCCCATGATCAGCATGAAACCAAATGTGCCAATCAAAGAGATGGGAACAGCGATAGTCGGAATCAAAGCCGCACGCCAGTTCTGCAAAGAGAGGAACACAACCAAGATGACAAGGAATAAAGCTTCAAACAAAGTTTTATAAACTTCATGCACGGATTGGGAAATATATTCCGTCATATCGAATGGGAAGTTATATTCTACTCCATCCGGGAAATTCTTGCTTATTTCTGCCACGGCTGCACGCACATTCTCTGCCACCTCCAAGGCATTTGCTCCCGGCAACATATAAATAGACAAGATGGCTGCATTCTTTCCATTGATGCCGCTTTCTGTTGAATAGGACGACGCTTCCAAGGAGACTCTTGCCACATCACGCATACGCACAATCGAACCGTCCGAATTGGCACGTATCACAATATTCTCAAACTCCTCAACGGTAGAAAGACGGCCGGACGCTGTAACGGGCATGGTCACATCCACATCCAATATGGGCTGCTTGCCGAATTCACCGGCGGCAGACTCCCTGTTCTGGTCTTTCAACGCATCCTGCAAATCTTTGACGGTCAATCCCATGTCCGCCAAACGATCCGGATAAACCCATATCTGCATTCCATAATAACGGCTTCCGACATTGGACACACGACCCACTCCCGGTATTCTCCTAATCACATCCAAGACATTGATGGTCGCAAAATTACTCAAGTATATTTCATCAAACTTGGGATCATCCGACATAAGTGTCAATGTCATCAATTGGCTGGGTGATTGTTTCTCTATCGAAATACCATTCTGAACCACCTCTGCCGGCAAACGGCTCTCTGCCAATTTAATTCTGTTCTGCACCTCGACTGCCGACAAATCCGGATCGGCAGACACGTCGAATGTCACCGTTATGTTCAAGTTACCTGAATTGGAACAGTTGCTTTGCATATAAATCATTCCCGGAGTACCGTTCAACTCCTGTTCAATCGGAGTTGCCACAGCTTGTGACACTGTCAATGCGTTGGCTCCCGGATAATTGGCATTTATCTTCACTACAGGCGGTGTTATCTGCGGATATTGCTCCACAGGCAACATGACCAATCCGACTATTCCTATTATGATTATCACTAACGAAAGAACTGTGGAAAAGACCGGACGATCAATAAAAAATCCTGGTTTCATATATTATTCCTCCTCTTTTTCTCTTAATAACTGAATCGCTTTATCATCATAGGAAGAAACCGGGTGTACTTTCATATTTGGCACCAATTTATGATATCCTTCAACAACGACCCTTTCGTTTTCTCCCAATCCCCTCTCTATCACAACGGAGTTCTCGACCTCCGGACCTATTTGTACAAATCGTTTTTCAGCCACATCATCCCTGCGTATCACATAAATGAAAGCTCCTCCCTTTTCTACGGACAAAGCCTTGCGTGGAACAACTATTGCCCTTTCCCGCACATCCAACAAAAGTTTCACCCTTGTTGACTGACCGGGCAACAGTTTCCGGTTGGGGTTGGGAAGGATGGCACGCACCGTAAATGTCCCGGTACTTGGATTAACCGACGGGTCTGCAAAATCCACAATTCCTTTTATCGGATATTCCGTATTGTCTGCCAAAGTCACTGTCACTGTCGGTTGCCATGAACGTGTCGTATCCCGTTCTCCAAACTTTACATTCCTACGTTCCGCCCTTAAATAATCCAACGCCGTCATCTTAAACTCCACTTTGACAGTATCGCTCTTCACCACCACTGCCAATTTGGATTTCCGTGCCGGACCAACCAATGTTCCTACGTCAGCAAGACGTTCACTGATGTATCCTGTAATAGGAGAAGTGACACGAGTATAACTTAATTCCAAATTGGCTTGTTCCAAATCAGCCTCGCTCATCGCTATATCCGCCTCCGCATTCTCCTTGGCGGCAATGGCATTATCCAAATCCAATTGGCTGGCGGCATGCTGTTCGTACAACGGAGTCAAACGCTCCACGTCCCTTGCCGCTTTTGCTGCTTGCACTTGATTCTTTTTCAACTGAGCTTTTGCCTTCGCCGCTTTCGCTTTATATAATGCAGGGCTGATAATAAACAAAGGATCTCCTTGATGAACCATTTTTCCCTCTTCAAACAACAAACTTTCCAAATAACCTTCTACTCTGGCATGAATCTCCACGAAACTTTCTGCTTTAATGCTGCCCACATATTCTCCGTAAATCTGCATGTCCTTCTTGACGGGTTTGTCTACAATGACTATCGGTAACTGCTTTTCTTCTTTCTTTTTGCAACTTACCAAAACCATTCCACAACAAAACAGCATAAATAAGCTCCACAATCTTTTGAATGAAAAATTCATTCGAGTCATCCTCTCCATACTTTTTATATTATAATTTCACAATCTATAATTGACTTATATGAATGAAAGAACCGTACCAAAAGCCCATTTCTTTTGTTAAAAGCAGTTACATATATCTTTTACAGTCCCTTCTGCCGCACATTGTGCGGAGTCATGGGAAAACAGAAATGGGGAAAAGGATGTGGAAAATGTAGAATTCTTCCACAAAGCCAAGCGCAACCTCTCCCCATGAATGAGAGTAACAAGACAAACTATAAAGGGCTGCATCAAAACATCCGTTTTGACACAACCCCTTTATTATCTATAAGATACTTTATCTATCACTTACAATCAAAGACCTTGACCGTGGCAATTCTTATATTTTTTACCGCTTCCACAAGGACAAGGATCATTTCTTCCTACGCGCTTCTCCGAGCGAATCGGCTCACGAGTCACATGGGATTCCCCACCATCCATGCCCGGTTTCTCTGCACGGTAGCGGCTCATGTCCTCACGTTCTTCTTCTTTCGCCTGTTCAATCTGGATACGCTGGCGTTCCTCGGCTGCTGCCTGGATAGCGGCTGCTTGCTGAGCCAAAGCTTGAGCTTGCATAGCTGCACGGCGAGCTTCTATCTCTTTGCGTTCTTCTTCTGACACCTCACGAACTGGTATCTGTCCACGCATCAAGATAGCAACCGTCTTGCGGTTCATCGTATCGACCATGTTCTTGAACAAATTATAAGATTCCAACTTGTAAATCAAGAGTGGATCTTTATGTTCGTAGCTGGCATTCTGTACGGAATGGCGCAATTCGTCCATTTCACGCAAATGCTCTTTCCAAGCTTCGTCAATTGTATGCAGGACGATTGATTTCTGGAAAGACTTCACGATAATCTTGCAATCAGTGTCGTATGCCTCTTTCAAATTACAAGAGATATTGTACATTCGTTTGCCGTCAGTAATAGGAATCATGATGTTTTCATACATCGCTCCTTGGTTTTCAAACACCTGCTTGATGACAGGAGAAGCAACCTGCGACATACGATCCATACGTTGTTTGTAAGCCTTCAATGCTACATCGAACAACTTATCTCCCAACTCTGCCTGCTTCATTGACTTGAATTCATCTTCCGTGAACGGAGCCTCCAAAGCGAATGTCTTGAACAATTCCAATTTGAAACCTTCATAATCCAAGGTGTCGGCGAACTGCTCTGCAATGGCAAGAGAAGTATCATAAATCGTATTCAACACGTCCAAACCGATGCGTTCACCCATCAAGGCATGGCGACGGCGAGTGTAAACCACGTTACGTTGTGAGTTCATCACGTCATCATATTCCAACAAGCGTTTACGGATGCCGAAGTTATTTTCTTCCACCTTCTTCTGGGCACGTTCCACAGACTTGCTCAACATGGAGTGTTCCAATACTTCACCCTCTTTGAAGCCCAACTTGTCCATCAAGCCTGCAATCTTTTCAGAAGCGAACAAACGCATCAAGTTATCTTCCAAAGAGACAAAGAATACGGAAGAACCCGGGTCTCCTTGACGACCGGCACGACCACGCAACTGACGGTCTACACGGCGGCTTTCATGACGTTCCGTACCGATGATGGCCAAACCGCCGGCTGCTTTTACCTCCGGACTCAACTTGATGTCGGTACCACGACCTGCCATGTTGGTAGCAATGGTAACCGTACTGCTCTGACCTGCCAATGCAACGATTTCTGCCTCCTTCTGGTGCAACTTCGCATTCAAGACGTTGTGTTTAATCTTTCGAAGTGTAAGCATACGGCTCAACAATTCTGAAATTTCAACCGAAGTAGTACCGACCAATACCGGACGGCCTGCTTGTGTCAACTGGACGATTTCCTCGATTACGGCAGAATATTTCTCACGTTTCGTTTTATAGATACGGTCGTTCATATCAATACGGGCAATCGGACGGTTTGTCGGGATGACAACCACATCCAATTTGTAGATATCCCAGAATTCACCTGCTTCAGTTTCAGCTGTACCGGTCATACCAGACAACTTATGGTACATACGGAAATAGTTCTGCAAAGTGATGGTTGCGAATGTTTGTGTCGCAGCTTCTACCTTCACACGCTCTTTTGCTTCGATGGCTTGGTGCAAACCGTCTGAATAACGGCGGCCATCCATGATACGACCTGTCTGCTCATCGACAATCATAACCTTGTTGTCCATGACAACGTATTCATCGTCCTTTTCAAACAAAGTATAAGCCTTCAACAACTGGTTGATAGTGTGGACACGTTCGCTCTTGACAGAGTAGTTTGCCAAGATTTGGTCTTTCTTAGCCTGCTTCTCTTCATCTGTTCCTTGGAAATGATCCAATTGGGAAAGTTCGGTTGCAATATCCGGCAACACGAAGAATTGAGGGTCGTCTGAGCTACCTGTCAACAAATCGATACCTTTATCAGTCAATTCAACGCTATTGTTCTTTTCGTCGATAACCAAATAAAGCTCATCGGTTGCCTCGTGCATGTGGCGCATATTCTCGGACATGAAGTATTCTTCAGTCTTCAACATCTGTGCCTTCACACCCGGTTCGCTCAAGAACTTAATCAAAGCCTTGCTTTTCGGGAAACCTTTATAAGTACGATATAATTGGATGTTACCTTCTTCCACCTCTTTCGGATCGCTGCTTGCCATCTTCTTTTTCGCTTCAATCAAGAGCTTCTGGCAAAGGTCCTTCTGCGCATTGACAACGATTTCCACATTCGGGCGGAACAATTCAAACAATTGTTCTTCTCCTCTTGGAATCGGACCGGAAATAATCAACGGGGTACGAGCATCGTCAATCAATACAGAGTCCACCTCATCGACAATTGCATAGTTATGTTTACGCTGTACCAAATCCTTCGGGCTGGTAGCCATGTTGTCACGCAAGTAGTCGAAACCGAACTCGTTGTTCGTACCGAATGTGATGTCCGCCATATAAGCACGGCGGCGAGCATCCGAGTTAGGCTGATGCTTGTCAATACAATCCACAGACAAACCGTGGAACATATACAACGGACCCATCCATTCCGAGTCACGTTTAGACAAATAATCGTTGACAGTAACGACATGCACACCGTTACGAGTCAAAGCATTCAAGAATACCGGCAAGGTAGCCACCAAAGTCTTACCTTCACCTGTTGCCATTTCTGCGATTTTACCTTTGTGCAAAACGACACCACCGAACAACTGTACATCATAATGCACCATGTTCCAAGTTATCTCACTACCTCCAGCCATCCAATGGTTGGCATAAATAGCTTTGTCGTCTTCAATTCTAACGAAGTCGAAACGTGCAGCCAAATCACGGTCAAAATCATTGGCAGTAACAACAACTTCAGGATTTTCAGTAAAACGGCGGGCAGTATCTTTCATGATGGCGAAAACTTCCGGAAGAACCTCTTCCAAGACAACCTCCATCTTGTCTGTTATCTCTTTTTCAATCTTGTCTACTTCAGCCCAGATAGCTTCGCGTTCTTCCAGCTCTTTGTTATCAATACCTTCACGCAATTTGTCTACTTTAGCACGTTCTTCAGCCACATAATCCTGGATGTGCTGCTTGATGTCATCTACTTTTTTACGCAATTCATCGTTAGACAACTGCTGAATAGACGGATAAACGGCTTTGATTTTCTCTACATACGGAGTAATCTCTTTTAAGTCACGCTGGGACTTATTACCGAACAACTTCGTCAAAAACTCATTAAAACCCATAATTTATCAAATTGGCGGTGTATCGCTTTTCCCAGTTTTTATAGCAATGACACCGGATGGTTACTACTTTTTTTAAAAATATTCCGAAGATGCATCGTTTATCTTAACGATTCTGCACCATCTCTAAAAGAGGTAAAGTCTGAGAAGCGTTCGGAGGCCTGATTCTCAAGATATAGGTCACCGTCGGTGCAATTTCGGACGCTTTCACATCCCGATAAATCCGCTCCGGCTTAATCCCATTCCCTAAGAATACCAAAGGTGTTATAACGGCATTATTTCGTATAATCTTTACTTTCTCTTTCGGATTGTCATAATTGATTTTCCAGCCCGGCTGCAACTCGATAATCAAATCTCCTCGTCCCAAATGGTGGGTTCCTTCACGGAATTTGGCTGTTCCTTCGTTCCAATCCCCAAATATCAAGCTATTGTCGGTCGTCACATGTTGCACGCCACTGAACTCTTTCAAGAACGCAGCTGCCTTGTTTTGGAAATCCGCCAAATCCAATTTGGCATCTTCTATCGCTTTCTTGTTTAAATAGATTTGGTTGTTATAATACCCCTTCACCCAATTGGTCTGTTGTCCGTACAATGCCATCAAGTACATGTTCAGCAATGCGACACAACGCTTGGGATGAAACTCACCTCCGGCAATATAAGAATCCAAATCCTGAGAATACTCTTCTTCACTCTTATAATACCCTGAACCGGTGAAAACAACTAAAGTCTTGGACAAGCCTACTTTTTTGTCGATGGCATCTAAAAGCTGCTCGATATCTTTATCCAACTGGCAATAAGTATCCTGCACTTCATAAGAATACTCTTTGTTCATATTGCCCCGGTAATTGCCCGCATAATATGTCACCGACAACATATCCGGGCAGGCACGTGTGCCGAATCCGGCATATTCCAAGAACTGCAAAGCTAAACGGTTCACCTCCTTGTTGACAAACGGAGTCGTCTTTAAATTGGGATAGCAATTCAGCTCTTTTTCACTGAATGTATATTTGAAAGGAAGTTCGTCCAAGACATACGGGAAGGCTTTCATCTTTTCCAATCCCAGTGTGGGAGTCCACACCATCTTGTTCAAACGTGCAGACAGGGATTCCGTCCCGCTGTTATAACGGTCAACATACCAAGGAACACTCTTATAATAGGTAGTGGTCGCCCATTTTCCATTGGTATTATCTATCCAAAACGCACCATTTGCAGCGTGTCCGGCTGCCAAAATCGCAGCTTCCGGATTAGGGGCAATCGAATAGACATCACTTCTTCCCTTAGAAGCAATCTTCAACTCATCACCGATGGTTGAACTATACAAGGCTTTAGGAGAATAATTGTCTTTGGTATAATTGCCCAAATAAGATGGGTCGTAAAGGATAGAGGTCTCCTTCTCATTGTCAAAATCATACCGTTTACCAGACGATATGCCGTTAAAGCAAGGGTTGGAGCCTGTGAAGAGCGTAGCAAAAGCTGTCGCCTCGTCCACATTGGAAAACTCGAAATGGATATTCGAATAGACTTTACCGTCATTCAACAAACGTTTAAAGCCCCGTTCACCTAACGTATTATAAAAGTACTCGATATAATCTCCCCGCAACTGGTCTACTGTAATGCAAACCACCAGCTTGGGAACTTGCTGCTGAGCCTCTATATTGGTTACCGCCAATATGGCAATCAACGAAGATAATATTTTCCGTACTTTCTTATCCATTTATTATTTACTTACTTAAGTCGTTTCTCCTGTTGATGAAAACGCAGGATATAGGATGCTGACCGGACTCCCAACGTGATAATCAACGGAATAATGGCATGGTTAAAATGCTGAGGGATGAATCTCCAGCCCAACAACATTATCATTATCGCTGCAAAGTTAATAAAATGATAATAAAAAACCGCCTTTCTTCCGTTTTTTACCAAACTAAGCGGTAAAATAGAGAGTTGCAAAGGGTGCAACCATAGCATATTCCAGTTGGGACAGGTGCAAGGATGCTCCGATATGAAGCTAAGGAAGAAGAGGACCAACCCGCCTATTCCTGCCAAGGTAAAAAGCAAAATGTCATGCCATCTGCCTGCGTATCTTTTTCGATATTCATAAAAGGTCAAGGCCATGGATGCTATACATATAATAATAGCACAAAACAAAGGAGTAAGCCACTCCATTGGCAAATCTTCCTCTTCATCGGCTGGCACCACGATGGATTGCTGGACCAAAGGACGCTCATTCCCTTCCGCATCCACAATGACAGCAGAGGCGATTGCCTCCTTCATATATTCCGGCAAAAACATCATTTCATGCGCCGTTGCGACTCGGTCTGTCGGGCTTCCCAATGCCAAATCACAACCAAACGTCAGCCAAGGATGGTTGCGTGTGCAATAATTTATCATATCCCGGAATGTCTTTTCTTCCGGCTGCCAACGATAAACGATTTTGCCCGTGACATTCTCCTCTATCAAACGTACCGGACGAGTGGCGCAATTGTCAAAAAAGAAATTATATCGGTAAGTCCGGTTTTGGGGTTCATAGTTCACACTCAAAGCCAACCAAAGACGTTGCGACTCATCCGGTGACAGATTCAACTTCTGCTCGGTCACGCTACTTCCCCGCATCTGGTATTCAATCATATAATCGGAATAGCGGCAAGCCCCCAACATATAATCCGTCTCACCTTTTGCAAACCGGTAGATAAAATAGGGCTGTGAAAAGCTGAATATGCCATAATTAAAGACATAATCCAACTTATGCGCATCGTCTTTGACACGCAAAGCAGCATGGCCATACACCGTAAACACCTCTCCTTCATAAGGGGAGCTGGTCAAGAGGCTAATCTGCAAACCCTCCTCCTCTGCCATCAAGGGAAAAGGAAGCAAGAGGCACAGCAGTGCGATTACCCACAGTTTCATCCAGCTTTTCATCTTATATCCTGCCATTTCTTATTTATCCCGATTATGACATCCTGCTTTTGTAGTCCTCATAGCCGAACTTACGAACCAAACGGAAACCTTCCTGTGGATTCCAAATGCCTATTGACGGGTGCGTCACTCCATTAAACATCGTTGTTTTCACCATTGTATAATGAATCATATCCCGGAAAACGATTTTATCTCCTATCGCCGGCTCTTTCCCTTCGTCAAAAGCCCAGTCGCCATAGAAGTCTCCAGCCAAACAACTATTGCCGCCCATTCTCCAACGCTTCTCCCCTTCTTCCGGTTCATGCGCATCTAAGATAACCGGCTTGTAAGGCATCTCCAAGCAGTCAGGCATGTGGCAAGCAAACGACACATTCAAAAGCATCGTATTGATTCCGCCATTGCTTACTTTATCCTCGACTGTCGCCACCAAACATCCGGTGTCCCACGTAAAAGCACTTCCGGGTTCCAATATCAATTGCAAATGGGGATATTTGCTTTGGAACTCGTTCAAGATACCAATTAATTCATCCTCGTCATAATCCTTATGTGTCATCAAGTGCCCACCACCCATGTTCAGCCACTTAATTTGGGAAAAGAATTTGCCGAACCGTTTCTCTACTGCTGCCAAAGTCTGACGCAAATCATCGGGACGCGATTCGCACAAGGCATGGAAATGCAATCCCTCTATTCCTTCAGGTAGCTCTTGCAAATCTTCCGCCAAGATGCCCAAGCGGGATCCCCGGTTACAAGGATTGTATAAATCTGTTTCGACCGTTGAATATTCGGGATTGACACGCAGCCCGCAAGAGACCTTTGCCGCATGGGCTTTGTCGGCATAACGGGAGTACTGTCCCAAGGAATTGAATGTGATATGGCTGCTCAAACTTAATATCTCGTCTATCTCCTCAGAAGTATAAACCGGAGCATAAGTATGAGTCTTTTCTCCATACTCTTCATAAACAAGACGAGCCTCCGCCAAAGAACTGGCAGTGGCTCCATCGGAATGCTGCTTCAATACAGGGAAAATGCTCCACATGGCATTCGCCTTTAATGCAACGATGACATGCGCCTTGGTAGACTTCCGCACCTTATCTATCACCTCCATATTGGAATCCAGCATGGATTCATGCAGCACATAACAAGGTGAAGGAATGGAAGAGAAATCCCATTCCTTCAACAATTGTTCTTTATCTATCATACTTCCAAGTCTATATCAAACTTCTCAACCCAAGGCAATCCTTGTTCGCCTAATTCAGCCAAAAATGGATCCGGGTCGAATTGCTCGACATTATAAACTCCTGCGCCTTTCCATAATCCACGGACAAACATAGCTGCTCCCAAAGCTGCCGGAACACCTGTTGTATAACTTACAGCTTGGGTTCCTGTCTCTTTGTAAGCCTTCTCGTGGTCGCAGTTATTATATATGTAATATGTACGTTCTTTTCCATCCTTGATACCACGGATACGGCAACCAATAGAAGTTTCACCGTGATAATTGGAACCTAACGATTTAGGATCAGGCAACACTGCTTTCAAGAACTGAAGCGGAACAATCTTTACGCCGTTGTAATCCACTTCGTCAATACGAGCCATTCCTATATCCTGGATTACTCTCAAATGGGTCAAGTACTCTTGTCCGAATGTCATCCAGAAACGGGCACGCTTCAAAGTCGGGTAATTCTTCACCAAAGATTCCAATTCTTCGTGGTAGAGCAAATAAGAATCCCTTTTTCCAATGTTAGGATAAGTCAAATCCTTGTGAATCTCCAACGGTCCGGTTTTCACCCATTCACCATTCTCATAAAAACGTCCGTTCTGAGTAATCTCACGGATATTGATTTCCGGATTAAAGTTGGTTGCAAACGCTTTGCCGTGGTTGCCAGCGTTGCAGTCCACGATATCCAAATAATGGATTTCATCAAAATAATGCTTAGCCGCATAAGCCGTGAAAATTGCAGACACACCCGGGTCGAAGCCGCATCCCAAAATAGCAGTCAAGCCCTTCTCCTTGAAGCGATCCTGATAAGCCCATTGCCAGCTGTATTCAAAATGAGCCTCATCTTTCGGTTCGTAGTTTGCAGTATCCAAGTAATTGACACCGCATTCCAAACAAGCGTCCATGATGGTCAAATCTTGATAAGGCAACGCTACATTAATTACTATTTCCGGCTTGAAAGAGCGCATCAAAGCTACCAAATCCTCTACTTTGTCCGCATCCACTTGAGCCGTTTGTATCCGGTCACCTCCGATAGCAGCCGCTATTTGGTCACATTTTGATTTCGTACGGCTTGCCAACATAATGTCGGTAAAAACTGGGTTCTTCGCTACTTTATGTGCGACAACGGTACCTACGCCTCCGGCACCAATAATTAAAACTTTAGACATTGAAATTATTAGTCTGTTAAATTTGCAGAGTACAAAACGAGGACTCTGCGGACTCACAAGTATGCTTAATTATTTTGCGGGGTGAAATTACTATTATTTCCCGACATGACCATAAAAAAGCACAAGGAAATTCTTTTTTCACCAAAATAAGCGCATATCAAACCACTCAATCCTGAAAACAAATTCCACGTTATATTTTTTAAGGAAGAATGTTCTAATATTTAATTAATATACTTTACCTTTGCGATTTATTCATAGTTTCCAAAAGCATTTACAGCTTTCATACTATAAATCCAGAGGTCGAGAGACCTTGCCAACACATTGATAAGTAAATTAGAATGAAAAACGTCTCAACAATTCATAAGATAGTCGCAACCGGATTCGGATCGGGCTATTCACCAATCGCCCCAGGTACAGCAGGAGCAGCTTTAGCAGTCATACTTTGGTATGTTGCCTCCCTTTTCATTTCTCACGCGTATCTTACCGGAGCGACGTTGTTATGCGTGATTGTGTTCACGTGGTGGGGAATCATCGCATCTTCCGCTGTTGAAAAAATATGGGGAGAAGACCCGTCAAGAGTGGTGATAGACGAAATGGTGGGTGTTTGGATTCCCTTGCTTGCCGTTCCCGACAACGATTATAAATATGGCTATGCTTTGGCAGCTTTCATCCTGTTTCGCCTGTTTGACATATTCAAACCTTTGGGCATCCGCCGGATGGAAGATTTCAAAGGCGGCGTAGGCATCATGATGGATGATATCTTATCCGGCATTTACAGTTTAATCATCTTATTCATTGTCCGATGCATTGCCGGTTGACCCACATGCTAAAAAGAGGCTTCCACAAAGATGGGATTTTCATGTTCCTTCGCGCCCAGTTCTCCTCGCAGATATCCAGCGTGACCGACTTCCTTGTCACCATTCTGTGCGCGAAGCTATTCCATATATATTATGTATATGCAACAGGAATCGGGGGAATCGTCGGGGGAATCGTCAACTGCTTCATCAATTACTATTGGACATTCAAAGCGAAAGATTGCAAGAAGAAATATGTCGTCATCAAATATGTCCTTGTCTGGATTGGCAGTTTCTTCCTCAACACTTGGGGTGTCTACCTCATGACTGAATCCATCCAAAGTTTGCCTTGGGTCCAAGAGACTTTGTCCCATTTCTTCGACGATATATTTTTAGTCAGCAAGCTATTTGTATCTTTGCTGGTCGGTTGGGTCTGGAATTACAATATGCATCGCATTTTCGTCTATAAAGACTGCAAAATAAGAAGGCCTTTGCGGAGAAAGCAAAAGAGCCAATGACAAACAAAAGCAATTAAACAGAATAGAATAACAGAAAAACAAAATAGAACTGATATGAGTTTTAAAACGACAAGGGATTGGTTGCAACAGACCATCTACAAAATCATCGCACCCATCGTGCATGGAATGATTAAAATCGGCATCACGCCTAATGTCATTACGGCAACCGGATTAGTGTTGAACATTGTTACCGCTTGTGTTTTCATTTATGGCGGCCTTCATGCCCAGGCAGACGACTACTCTTATGTCGGCTGGGGAGGAGCCATCATCTTATTTGCCGGGCTATTCGACATGATGGACGGCCAAGTGGCACGAATCGGCAATATGAAATCCTCTTTCGGGGCTTTGTTCGACTCTGTCCTCGACCGCTACAGCGAGTTGTTCACCTTTTTCGGCATCTGCTCCTATTTGACCCTCCACAATTACACCTTTGAAGCGATTGTGGCATTCGTTGCTTTGATAGGATCGTTGATGGTCAGCTATGTCCGGGCACGTGCCGAAGGATTGGGAATCGAATGCAAAGTGGGTTTGATGCAACGCCCGGAGCGTGTTGTGCTGACCAGCTTGGGTGCTGTTTGTTGCGGGCTTTATGCCCATTTCGCAGGCGGGAATCCGGCATTCAATCCTATTTGGGTATTAACAGTTCCATTGCTATTCGTGGCTGTATTCTCCAACATCACCGCTTTCGGCCGCTTGAGACACTGCTACAAGGTGATGAAAACGATGGATAACAAATAAAGGGCGGAAGATATGACTTTACCAACCCGTAAAGAGACAAGAAGCGTCCTTATCGGCACTCTCCTTTTCTTCCTGCTGACAGGTATATTCCTCGGGATTCGTCCGGAACACATCTACTTGATGGGATTGTTCCTGTTTCTTTTCTTTGCCAGCTCCTTTACCCGGAAATTAGCAATCGCCTTGATCCCATTCATGATATTCGGCATATCATACGACTGGATGCGCCTTATCCCCAACTACGAAGTCAATCCTATTGACGTGAAAGGATTGTACGAAGCCGAAAAGGCGCTGTTCGGCATCCAAAGCGAAGGGCAAATAGTCACCCCGAACGAATATTTCGCCATCCACAACTGGAAGGTGATGGATTTCCTTTCCGGCATCTTCTACCTCTGTTGGGTGCCGGTTCCTATATTGTTCGGCGTTTGGCTCTATTTCAAGGGCGAACGAGAGCTCTATTTGCGTTTGGCACTGGTATTCCTGTTTGTCAACCTCATCGGATTCGCAGGATATTATATCCATCCGGCAGCTCCGCCCTGGTATGTCATGCTCCACGGATTCGAGCCTGTGCTCAACACTCCGGGGGAAACTGCAGGGCTTGCACGTTTCGACGCTGTGACCGGCTTGGAGATTTTCGGATCGATATACAGCCGCAACGCCAATGTATTTGCCGCAGTGCCCTCGTTGCATTCCGCTTATATGGTCATCCCTTTATATTACGCCATCAAGGGCAAAAGCCATCCTTTGCTCATCGGGCTGTTCGCAGTCATATTGGTCGGCATTTGGTTCACTGCAGTCTATACGGCGCACCACTATTTGATTGATGTCCTCTTAGGCATCGCCTGTGCCCTTGTCGGCATCTTCGTATTTGAAAAAATATTACTGAGGACAAAATGGTTCAGCAAATTCTTTAATACTTATTATGGTTACATTCGATAACTATTCTAATTAATTTTGTATATTTGCCCAAAAATCAAGGGAGCAGGAGGGGAAGGATGTAAAAACTCCTTCTTTTGCTGTTTTATTTTTAAAGAATAACTAAATACTTAAGTGTTATGAAATTTGTAACAAACGAAAAGCTTACTATTGTTGGTGCTGCCGGTATGATCGGTTCTAACATGGCTCAGACTGCTATTATGATGGGCTTGACTCCTAACATCTGTCTGTACGACCCGTATGCTCCGGGTTTGGAAGGTGTTGCAGAAGAATTATTCCACTGCGGTTTTGAAGGTGTAAACGTCACTTTCACTTCTGACATCAAAGAGGCATTGACAGGTGCTAAATATATCGTTAACTCCGGTGGAGCTGCTCGTAAGGCTGGTATGACTCGTGAAGACTTGTTGAAAGGCAACGCTGCAATTGCTGAAGAATTCGGTAAGAACGTTAAGGCTTATTGCCCGGATGTTAAACACATCGTTGTTATCTTCAACCCGGCTGATATCACTGGTTTGATTACATTGCTTTACTCAGGCTTGAAACCTTCACAGGTTACAACTTTGGCTGCTTTGGACTCTACTCGTCTTCGCAGCGAATTGGCAAAACATTTCAAAGTTGCTTTGGATGCTGTTGAAAACTGCCGCACATACGGTGGCCACGGCGAACAAATGGCTGTATTTGCTTCTACTGCCAAAGTTAACGGCAAACCATTGACTGACATCATCGGCACAGACGAATTGACAAAAGAACAGTGGGCTGAAATCCAGCAGAAAGTTACTAAGGGTGGTGCTAACATCATCGCTTTGCGTGGCCGTTCTTCTTTCCAGAGCCCGTCTTACGTTTCTATCGAAATGATCGGTGCTGCTATGGGTGGTAAAGCATTCCGTTGGCCAGCTGGTACATACGTATCTAACGACAAGTATGACCACATCATGATGGCTTGGGAAACTGCTATCACTGCTGATGGTTGCCATTGCGCTTCTTTGAACGGAACACCAGAAGAACAAGCTGCTTTGGATAAGAGCTACGCTCACTTGTGTGAATTGCGTGACGAAGTTATCGCTATGGGCGTTCTTCCTGCAGTTTCTGAATGGAACAAATTGAATCCGAATATCAAATAATTAAGGGTTTATAAAATAATAAAAGGGGCTGTGTCAAAACAATTGTTTTGGTGCAGCCCCTTTAAGGTGTATCAGAATTAGTAAAATGCAAGAAACCGGCAGGAGTTTACTGATGTAAATGACGGAGATTGAATTCCGAAAGCGACGAAGCGGTTTGCAATTATGAAACACCGACTTTTTATGCTAACACTAACTTACCGAAATGGGATTATTCATAAAAAAGCCATTGGCTGAATTGATAAGCGAAGCCAACGAAACAGGCAACAAATCACTCAAAAGAGTCCTCGGTCCTTTAAGCTTGGTCGCATTAGGCGTAGGCGTTATCATCGGGGCTGGACTTTTCTCCATCACCGGGGCTGTCACAGCCAACTACACAGGTGCGGCTATCACCCTCTCTTTTATCATCGCAGCTTTGGGCTGCTGCTTTGCGGCATTATGTTATGCGGAATTTGCCTCAATGATTCCGGTAGCCGGAAGTGCTTATACCTATTCCTATGCAACCATGGGCGAATTGATTGCTTGGATTATCGGTTGGGATTTGGTATTGGAGTATTGCGTGGCAGCTACGACCGTCAGCATCAGCTGGAGCCGTTATTTGATAGTCTTTTTGGACGGCTTCGGGATTGAGTTGCCGCAAGCCTTGACTGCCTGTCCGTGGGATGGCGGGATTGTGAACATTCCAGCTTTCCTGATTGTCGTCATCATGAGTCTTTTCCTGATACGGGGAACGGAAGGCAGTTCCATATTCAATGGAATCATTGTATTCCTGAAAGTGGCTGTTGTCCTGACTTTCGTCATTTTAGGATGGAAATATATCCGTGCGGAGAATTACACTCCTTACCTTCCTGCCAATACCGGCACATTAGGAGAGTTTGGCTTTTCCGGAATATTGAGAGGTACCGCCATTGTATTCTTTGCCTTTCTCGGTTTCGATGCAGTCAGCACTGCCGCACAAGAGACAAAGAACCCCAAACGGGATATGCCGATTGGAATCTTGATGTCGCTTGTCGTTTGTACCGTCCTTTATATCCTCTTCGCACATGTCATGACTGGTGTTGTACACTATTCCGCCTTTGAAGGGCATAACGGGATAGCTCCTGTGGCTATTGCCATCAACCACATGGGAAATGCGGATGCTAACGGAATCATCCAACCCGACTATCCTTGGATGAACCGGGCCATTGTCTTGGCAATCCTGTTCGGTTATTGTTCAGTCATCATGGTTACCCTGTTAGGGCAAAGCCGCGTTTTCTTGAGCATGAGCAAAGACGGATTGTTACCTCCACTCTTCTCACACATCCACCAAAAGTACCGGACACCGGCAAGGAGCAACCTGCTATTCATGGTATTGGTGGGATTGCTGGCAGCTTTTGTCCCGGCAAGTGTAGCAGGAGAAATGTGCAGCATCGGTACGCTTTTCGCCTTCACATTGGTGTGTGCTGGCGTATTGATTGTCCGCAAGACCATGCCTGATGCGCCACGTTCATTCAAAACGCCTTGGGTTCCGTTTGTGCCCATAGCAGGAATCGTCACCTGCCTCATCATGATGGTTTTCCTTCCTGCCGACACATGGATTCGCCTGGTTATATGGATGCTAATCGGATTGGACATTTATGTCAATTATGGCATCAAGCACAGCAAATTGGAGCACATGCAAGCACATCGGAAAGGGGAATCCGTACTTAACCTGATTGCCATCCTCCTTTCTGTACTTTGCGTAATCACCGGGCTTTGGCATCAACAGACTGTAGGATGGAATGAGAGTCATACTTTGCTGATTATCTCGTTCCTATTCGCCTTCACTCATTTGGCTTATTACTTGAAGCGCATGGGGAAACAGGCAATAGCGCACCCGAATGAGTAATTACTTCAATTAACAGATACGTCAGAATTAGTAAAATGCGAGGCGCTGAGGGGAATCCCGAAAGTAACGAAGTAGTTTCGCCTCACCGCACTTGCCTTTAGGTATTTACTTCGGAATTTACCACCGTCCTTAAAACGGTGTTAAAACGGCATTTAAACAGTGTTTTAATACCGTTTTAAGAAGGATACTGTCCAAAGTTGTTGCCCGATAATCCATTCTTCTTGTGCATCAGCAAAGCAACCTCTTCTAATCTACTTTTTGTAACTCGATTCCCTTCTCCCGGCTCTTCACCACATTGTCCAATTGAATCTTCCTCTTAGCGTTCTTACGCAAAGTATACCTTACCAATATCCAAGGGCGGAAGGAGTAATCCTTTTGCTTTACCGATGAAATGGAATGGTAGCTGTCGCCCACTGTCAACGTGGTCGTATGCAAAGGGGAATTCAAATACTGCAATGCTACTGCCACATAAAATCCCGGCAAAATGGTATAATTGATTTGTACACTCGAATAATCAGGAGCATGATATCGGGTACGGCTGATGGAAGTATAACTGTAATTCTGGTAATTGACATCCCCGACAAGCATCCATTTCTTATACGAAGCCGTAAAGCCCGCATTGATGCCAAAGAACTTTCGTGCATCTACACCTTCAAAGTAGTTTACTCCATGATATGCATTCGCATACATATTCCCCCAATTCCCTAAGCGGGCATTGACAGATCCTCCCAAATACAAATCTCCAAACTTCCCGCTGTTACGATATGTATTAACATATATGTCATTCTGGCTATATCCATACGGTTCTATCGCATCCGTCTTGAGACTTCCTTTTATATTAGGAGAAAAGTATAGCCATTTGTAATTCAATGTATAAGTCAACCCTAACGATTGAATCTGCATGGGAGTCAAGCCGGGATTTCCGATATTCCGCACCAAGGAGTCTGTGGAGACATTGTATGGATTCAACTGGTTGACATCCGGGGCTTCGTTGGTCAACGTATAATTCAATCGCAACGATTGAAGATGATTCAATACATACGTCAAACCTCCGGAGAGGCGGGGACGGACATAATTGGCAGACTCGTTTCCCGCTTTCAGCCAAATGCCTTCCACACCCAAAGATAGCATATAATTAAACTTTTTCCACCTGCCCACATAAGACGCATACAGGTATTCGTTCCATTCCCGATGATGGAATTTGGGAGCCACATCCAATGTTTGATCGATGTGGTCATTCAAGAAAAGGGTCTCGCTTCCTATATTCAAACTATTCTTGGAATCTATCTTCCATGAATAATCAAGGTTCAAGGTAGCCGACAGCCGGTTGTTATCATAAAGATAACGGTTATGATATTCCCAGTCCGGATATGACTCCATACGCAAACCCTTGTTCCTGTTTTGGTTTTCATTGACAGCCAACGTCGTTTCCAAAGTTTTCTTGTCGGTAAAGCTATGTTTATGGTACAAACTTCCGGTATAAATATTGGATTTGTCCTTATTGGCTGAGGCAAACGAGAAAGATTGGCTCAAATCTGTTTCTAAAAATCCACTTCCTTCCGAATCCAATCCTGACATCCGGTTTCTGCCATACACATGAAACGCAAAGTAATCTTTCGGAGTGGATTTCCATTTAAACAGCAGTTCTCCGATAAACGACCGGGAATTTCCTAAAGTGGAACTTAAGCTCCGTTTTTGATAAGTATCACCTTGTTGAAAAAGATCCATATCACTGTCTTTGTGCCATGTTTTGTCAAATGCACCACGACCGTAAAGCGAATATTTTTCATTTCCCACTTCAAAATACAAAGCGGACATTTCCTGTTTGTCCGGCAGGTCATAACGGTTCATCACCTCAAAATAGCGATAGGGTTCTATCTTCTTCTTCAACTTGATATTCAGGATATGTTTCGCTCCTGTCCTGAGATAGCGGGCATCCACCACATCCACCACCTCTACAGATTCTATATCTTTCGGGTCAATCGGCGCAATGCCTGAATTGACTGCTATGCCGTTTATCAGGACAAGCGGTTGCGTCCCGTCTTCCATCTTTACACTCTGCAAAGCGTCGTTCGATATCAACCGGGGGATTTCACGCAAAGCCAAGAAAGGATTCCCGCTGTTCTTTGCCTTTTCAGACAAATAAAATATTTGCCCCGTTGCCGTCCGTTTCACCAAATCTCCACGGTTGCCCGTGATTTCAACCTTTTCCAGCTCCACACTCATCTCCGGGACCAGCGAGAAGACAAAACGCTGGCTCTTGTTAATCGTCCGTTTCTCTTCCAAGGATGTGTAGCCAAAAAACGAAATGGAGAGGTCATACGTTCCCGTTTTGATTTGCCGGATGGAAAATGCACCATTCGCATCCGTCAGGGCAGCGGCATATATGGAATCTCCTATACTTAACACCACTTGTGCACCCGGCAGCTGAACGTTATTCTCGTCTGTCAGCTTCCCGGAAAAGGTATGTTGCGCCGACACCATGGGAATCATCAACATACATAAAACGATTGTCATCAATCCTGCCTTCATGATCTTTGTATTCATTGTCCGATTGTTCTTCCAATCAGATAGTAACATTATTCTTCCATCTTGTTTTATGATGTATCTTATTATCATAAATAACGGAAGCAAAGGTACATCTTTTTTTTTACAACTCCGGATTACATTTTTCCAATACTTCAGCAAGTTTTCATCTAAACCCATCCAATAAAAGGTTATGAGCTTTTTCCAAAAAGCATACTACCTTTTCCCAAAAAGCATGGTAGCGTGTCATTATTGCAAACGGCAGTTTTGCTTTCAGGATTAGGTCCAGGCTATTTATCATCACAAATCGATAACTATCTCATTATAAACGTTTTCAATTTTGCCAATGGCGGCATTTTAAAACATACTTCGGAATTACCACCGTCCTTAAAACGGTGTTAAAACAGCATTTAAACAGTGTTTTAATACCATTTTAAGATAGATAAGACTATTATTAAACAGAAAAAACTTTTAATACTCTCGTCCATTTGTTACTACAGCCTGTCGAATCATAGTCACGGCAAGAAAAGCCTGTTCCATGAGAGAAGTTCCTTTTTTGAAATGAGTTATTACATTGCCAAAATTCGCCATATTTAGTGTTTTCCACATTATGGTATAATATAAATGTAGGCTCATTACTAAAATGCTTCATAAAAGAATTAAGTCTGGCAGTTTTTATATCATCAATATACGGACTGACACAAACAAAATAATTATTGCAAGTTATAATACTATCAACTATTGAAAGAAGATACTGACTATTGTAATCATCAATGTCAAGTATATTTGAAAATAAATGAATAGTGGGCACATTACGCTGAACTCTTATATCAGAAGATACTACATCATCCAACTTCTTGCATACAGTTTTTAGTTTACCTTTTGTGGAAAATATTCTGCAATGTAGAGCAGCTCTCTTCAATACAATTTCTGACGGTTCTACCAACGTGATATTGCGAACATTTAAAGATGGGTATTTTTCCAATAACGTGATAGTCGCTAACCCTTGTCCACATCCCCAATCCACTATATTTACTGGTGTATCGAAATTTCGAGGAAAAATTGATTCAAATGAACTTATAAGTTTTGCATAATGCATTTTACCATAGCGTTTTATATACTCAAACATTTCCTCTTCCGAATATAATTGGTCTACGCCTCGTCCTTTAAGAATACCGTTTGCTCTATCAACACTAATCTGACGAATTGACATGAAATTAATTGGTACATGGGAAAGAGCATCGCAATAGTCTGTTCCTTCTTCAATTAACAAGTTGTCTTCTGATTTGACCGTAACATTTGAAATTCTCCTAGTTAAAATATCTATTTTTGCTTCAATTTGTAGATAAACTGATTGAGGATTAGATACATCTAGAAGAGAAATATCTTCTATTTGTTTAAGCCAATTGTATTTACCGTTTTTATTAAGGTCACAAAACTTTTGTTTTGCTTCTGTCGCATAAATAATGTTGGTATTATAAACTATGTGACCATAATAATTGAGAAATGTCACTAGTGCTTTAGAAGGATTGTCCTCTTCTTCAACAATTGCATCATTCAACAGTTTACATATTTCATCGAAACGACCAACCAATTCTTCATTCGAAGATGGGTGTGGATATAGAAATCTTAATGCTGCAGTCATCCTTTTGTTGATAGCAATGTCATTCCTTTCGATTATTTTCATTATACGAGGAATACAACCATGCAAAGCGAATCTTTCACTCAAATCGAGGAGAATAAGAATAAAGGAACGACTTTCTATGGTTTGAAAATCATACATAGAAATGATGCCATTCTTCAGAAATATTAAACGTTCTATATCTTCCTTTTGTTGACATTGCATTTGATATGGTGCATTAAAGAAATCCTGAATAGTCAAGAAATTACGTTCAAGACTGTCCGCAAATGATGTAACATCACTGATTTCTTCGAAAATTTTTTTAAATATTTTTTCCATAATTAAACATCATGCTATCTTAGCGATTTTCTGCACGAAGAATATAAATAATCAAATCTACCTTTTTACTCTGATTGTTTACATTGCAACCGTATTTCTTCGCCAAATCTTTTAAATCTTTCAATTTCAAATTACATAATTCAACAACTTTTTTTACATAATCTTCATTAAGACATGCATTCTCCTGCCAACCTATCTGTACAGAAGAGGGAGCATTATTAATCTGAAATGCCTCCTTCTTTTCGTTCTTTTCTATTGCGAGCAATTGTTCCTTACAATCGTTTAACTCTTTTTTTAAACGTAGTACATCTGCTTCGTTCGTGTCTTTAATTATCCGAATAGCATCTTCATATTCACTTGAAATTTCGTTTTTCAATAAAGATACAAAAGGTTTTAGGATCTTTTCAATGATTATTGACGAGAAATCATAGCCCAGAAAATAGACCTCGTCTTTTTGTAAAAAAGATGACAAATATTTTTTCCACCATTCTTCGGAAAAAAGGACTGCTTTTTTTTTATCACATACAATAGTATCAAGTATCTGATATTCTCCTCTTTTTGCTTTTCTTAAAGGCATAGGTCTTACCCAAGAATTGAACAAATCCAATTCTGATGATACAGTATTATAAAAAGTGTATCTATAAATACTTTCTATTGTATAGTAGTCAAGCAATGAATTTAGTTGATATTTTACATCTTCCGTCTTGCCATCTTTTCTATATTGGTTGCTAAACGATGCGTACCCTCTATTATATCCATAGTAAAGAGCACAACTTTCTTGGTATCCTTGCTTAAGACCCGTAAAATTGTTTAATATTAGTTCATCGATTTTATGACGATGGGCTTCTTCACCTACTCCGTAATCATAGAGAATATAGCAAAGATATACGCTGTTTTCGAGTTTGCTCGGGTCAATAACTTTTGTTAATTTGCTCTTACAGATAAATTGCTTTTTCTCTAAAGCTTCTTTTTCTAAAGTTGCATAATCAACAACATTGTCAAGAAACGTGGGGTGTTTTTCAAAAACATTATGGAATTTGGTATCAACATCAGAAATCACCGCCTTCTGACTTTCTATATAAGTGTTGAACTTTGAAAGTAAGTCAATATAATGAGCAGAATAATTGCATCCATCTTCATGAGCGGTTTTCATTAAGGCCATTGCGCCCAATATGCGATTAAACTTTTCATATGATTGTTTCACTTTCTCTAATAATGGCACAATATTTTTGGGGGCCTCTACATCGTTGATATTTGCATCATCAAATTTATTGTTGTTCAAATCAACTATAGCATTGGGAATAAAAGCCGTAGAAAGGTTAATATTAGAAATAGTTCTTTGCGATTGAGCAAGATTTTCAAAAAATATCTTTTTAATTCTAGATATTGGCAATGCACTTTCATACAAATAAAAACCTTTTTTTATGTCTACCAGTGAATTTTCCTCATCTGAACTTAAAATAACCTCTAGACAACAATCAGAATCCATACAACCAAAATGACTGGTAAGCAAAATGAAATTTTCAAATTTGCTTTGAATGTCTGACAGCCTATTCCTATACAATGAAGCTGGGAGGATACATGCTCGACCAAAAATCGAGGCCAAAGATGTTGACGATATCGGATAATAGTATGTTTTCATAAATCAATTGTTTATTCAACGACATTTTTAAATTTTGGAATATTATAATTGCTAAATAGGTACAAATTAGTTCTAGCTCTAGTCACTGCGACATAGAAATCGTGCCAATCTAATACGTCATACCTACTGCATAAATAATCCATTGAACCAAAATCTGGAATCATAACGGTATCAAATTCCAAACCTTTTGCAGATTTGAAGGTTGTAACGTGAACGTTATCTATCGGTGGGCAACCGTCCGGGAACTGTTCTTGGTCTTCATAGTATAAGCTATGAGAAATATCCATTTCATCAAGAATTTCATGATAATCCTTGACTGTGTTCTTAAATGGAAGAAGTATAGCTATATTATGAGCGTCTGTCCTAAAAGTTTCAATTATTTCTCTAATTGCATCGTTTCGTGTACTTCTGGCATTCTCCTTAAACAAAGGATTGCCATCAGTCACTATCAAGGTTGGCTTTTCTCCCGGGTTATTAGCCAGTGCATCAAGAGTATTCTGTGGTATATAAGCATTTGGAAATGCAATGCGAGCAAATTTCATAATTGCCAAAGTACTTCTGAAATTTCTATCAAGTACGTATTCTACATTATTATCAAAACGCTCCTCCAATTCTTCTTTACTTGAAGAATGCTCGGGATAAAGAATCTGAGCATTATCTGCTCCATACGAAATGTTAAATCCAGAAATTTGGTCAAAGTATTCGGCATCAAGGTCTTGGGCCTCATCTATTATAATTTCACTAAAATTCTCTGTTCTCTTAGGACGACCCGCATATGCAGAACGAACGTTTCTAGATGCTTCAAGATTCTGCAAACGGCAACATTCAGACAAATATCTTGCCAAAGTTGTTGTATACGTTATAAGCAGACTTCTACTACCATTCCCATGATTCGCAAGATGACGATAAAGCGAAACTACACTTTTCCCTGTACCTGGACCTCCTGAAAGTGCAATTTGCCCAGTCTCATTGAGTGCAGCCTGCTGTGGCAGCGTCAAATCATCGATATTCGGTAATCTGAAATAATATGGCATATTAAAATAAATTAAAAGTTATCATAAAAATGATGCATCATTAAGATTGCGACTGTAGTGAAGTAACTCTTATCCATCATAATCGCCTAATCGAATTAGCACATCAATAGCTTGATTAGCTCCACTCTCCGCAGTTTGCTTGTAAAGGTTGCCCTAATCAAATCAGTTTTAATGCCTTTGCCCCGCATTCAAGAGCAACAGCAAAGTTGTATTTTCCAAACGGATGCCCTGCTGCTTTCTGATAGTAGTAAACCGCTTTTTATAATTAACTTCAGCTCAATTGCTATAAAAACAACTTACACCTAAGTTATTATAAGTCTTAAGTGGAGTAGACATTCCGCTTTCAACAAGATACGCTCAACATTCAATGGTCTCTGTAAACATCAAAGTTCATATAAAATCTGTTCCAATATTGCTTACATCTATTGCATCGCCATTGAGTGCCACCTATAGTCTGTTTTCACCATAGCAAAAACAGTTATAATATTAGAGATTATCTCTTCCAAGTCTTTTTTCATTATATTTATTATTCTCCAGTTATAGTATCAGCAAAGGAACTTTCCTTATGCTTCTTCCAATTATTGATAGCCACTTCTTTAGTTGCATTAGCATAACAATACTCACACATATGAATACATGTATTGTATTGACCTATATCCTTACTTTTTATACAGCCACAAAATTCTCTTTGCCCTTTATCTTTATTGTCTCCATGTATGGCATACATTCCATTAGGCAAGACAATTGCTCCTTGTGGCAATGATTCGATACCGCCAAATAAACTTGCCTGTGGCATTGGAAATAATTTGACCTTAAGATAATCCATTAATTTTTTATCATCGTAAGCTAAACGAATGATGAGTTCATCGTCAACACAATGATTATGTTTTACCCCAAACTCTTTTAAATCAAGTTTTTCACCACAAGTAGCCAATTCGTAGTTCCAATTCTTATTTAAAACAGACAAGCGTTGTGCAAAGTCTCGCATCTGGACTTCTTGCCAATCTATATAATGAACTTTTGCTTTTTCTAAGTTAGCTTGTACTTTACGATATGAAAGTATATCGGCAAAACTAAACACTAATTTTTCAGTATACCCATATAGCTGATTGCCAATATTTTCTATCTTTCCAAGAAGTTTATCTACATCTATCTTATCTGTAAGAATGAGAGGATCATAACGCCAAATAACGTGTCCTTTTCCTAACACATTAACGAGTTCTTTAAATGTATCTATACGCTGAGCTAAAGGTGGAACATTCTTTTCCAAATCATCTTCTTCATAATCATTCAACGAATATTGTATATAACATTTTATGCCTCTTTCTCTTAGAATTGGCAGATACATTAATAATGGTCTTGGATTCTTTGACCAAAAAACGATGAAACGTGTGTCTTTATACGATACATAACTCTTCTTGCCATTAAACGGATTCGTCCATGCTGAATAGCCAACTTTGTCAAGTCTATAAAAAAACCAATCGGCATAGAATGCTGGTATATCCGTACTACGACTTGCAGAAACGAGAATTGGAACTTGCATTTCAACAAGTTCTCCATTCTCCCGTAACCGTATTTGTTTTGTCCATGTTGCCATTGTTAATTATAATATTTACCCGCTGCGGAATTAAAATCATAAAATATTCATGATTAATAGTCGCTCCTAATATTGATTATCAGTATATTTACAATATTCAATCAATTAACAACTAATTCAGTTATGCAATATTCGCAAAATTTTGCGACATCAGCAAGCAATTAGCAAAGAATTTGGTCAACGAACGAGAAAATGATATTTAAGCTGTTATTAAAACGGTGTTAAAACAACAATTAAACAGTGTTTTAATACCATTTAAACGATAGACAATCTTTTTTTTACAATTTCAGGTTACATTTTTTCAATACTTCAGCAAGTTTTCATCTAAACCCATCCAATAAAAGGTTATGAGCTTTTTCCAAAAAGCATACTACCTTTTTCCAAAAAGCTTACTACCTTTTCCAAAAAAGCATGGCAGCGTGTCATTATTGCAAACGGCAGCTTTGCTTTCAGGATTAGATTCAGGCTATTTATCATCACAAGCTGATAACTATCTCATTATAAACGTTTTCAATTTCGCCAATGGTGGCATTTAAAAACATACCGTTGTTTTGAAAAAAACATTGGACGTTTTTGAAAAAACATTGGACGTTTTCAAAAATTCCTCGTGATGTTTTTGAAAAAACAACGGTATGTTTTTTTCGATGTTTCCGACATGTTTTTTCAATGGGGTCGGAAGGATTTTTTATCCAATAAATATACTGTAGTAGATAAAAAACGAATTTTATCCACTATGATGCTATTTTGTGGATAAAAACCGGAAAAATCATTTATCCCGCTGTCATTTCTCTAACCTTTTCTTAACAGAGCCGTCGCTGCACTTTACGATACGGAAGCCATTGATAGAAAAGAAACGGTGTTCCATTTGCCATTCAGCAAGGCAAATGTACTCAGCTTTCCTTGAAACGCAAAGCGTTGAAGGAAGAAAAACAAGTAGCCACTCCATATTCCCTCCGCCTTTTTTCGTTTGGATGCTATCAGTATCATATTTCTACAAGTTTATCATGAAACTCTTCTGGTAATAATCGCATAAACTTTGCCATAGATCCTTTAGGGATGTGGATGGTTTGCAGTGCATTGCAGCAACTAAACGCAGAATCACCAATATAAGTTACGGAGTTGGGGATATGGATGTTTTGCAGAGAACTGCAACACCAAAACGCATCTCTGCCAATATGAGCTACGGAGTTGGGAATATGGATGTCTTGCAGTATCTCGCACTCACTAAACGAAGAATCACCAATTTGTGTTACGGAGTTGGGGATATGGATGTATGTATCTTCAGAACAACAAGAGATAAGAGTCCCGTCTGATGATATCAATAGCCCGTTTATTACTTTAAAATGAGGATTATCGGATGTCAATCGCAATTGAGTGCAATTGAGAAATGGGTTTATACCAATGTATGTTACAGAGTTGGGGATATTAATCTCTTGCAGTGCCTTGCACCAGCTAAACGCCTCATCACCAATATAAGTTACAGAGTTGGGTATGTTGATGTTTTGCAGTGCCTCGCACCAGCTAAACGCACCACAACCAATTTGTGTTACGGAGTTTGGGATATGGATGTCTTGCAGTATCTCGCACCCACTAAACGAAGAATCACCAATTTGTGTTACGGAGTTTGGCATATTTATGTTTTGCAGAGAATTGCAGTTCCAAAACGCAGAATCACCAATATGAGTTACAGAGTTGGGAATGTTGATGTTTTGCAGAGCCACGCACACGCTAAACGCATAATCACCAATATGAGTTACGGAGTTGGGAATATGGATGCTTTGCAGAGCCTTGCAGCCGAAAAACGCATAATTACCAATATGGGTTAATGAGTTGGGTAAACTGATGCTTTGTAGAGCCTTGCATTCCAAAAACGCATAATCACCAATATGAGTTACGGAGTTGGGAATATGGATGCTTTGCAGAGCCTTGCAGCCGTAAAACGCATAATTACCAATATGGGTTAATGAGTTGGGAATATTGATATGTGTATCTTTAGAAAGACAAGAGATTAGAGTCCCATCGGATGATATCAATAATCCGTTTATTACTTTAAAAAGAAAATTCTCAGATGTCAATCGCAATTGAGGACAACAGCGAAATGGGTTGCTGCCAATGTATGTTACAGAGTTGGGAATATGGATGCTTTGTAGAGACCGACATTCCATAAACGCAGAATTACCAATATGATTTACAGAGTTGGGAATGTTGATGTTTTGCAGAGCCTTGCAATCATAAAACGCAGAACTACCAATATGTGTTACGGAGTTTGACATATTTATGTTTTGCAGAGAATTGCACTTCCAAAACGCAGAATCACCAATATGAGTTACGGAGTTGGGGATGTTGATGTTTTGCAGAGCATTACAACCATTAAACGCCTTGTCACCAATATGAGTTACGGAGTTGGGGATGTTGATGTTTTGCAGAGACTTACATCGGTTAAACGCACCATTACCAATATGAGTTACAGAGTTAGGTATATTGATATGTGTATCTTTAGAAAGACAAGAGATCAGAGTCCCGTCAGATGATATCAATAGCCCGTTTATTACTTTAAAATGAGGATTATCGGATGTCAATCGCAATTGATAGCAATTGCAAAATGGGTTTCTGTCAATGTGTGTTACAGAGTTAGGAATATTGATGTTTTGCAGGGAACTGCAATCTTCAAACGCACTATAACCAATATGATTTACAGAGTTGGGGATATGGATACTTTGCAGAGAACTGCACCCCCTAAACGCATCCTCTCCAATTTGTGTTACAGAGTTGGGAATGTGGATGTCTTGCAATTCCTCACGCCAGTAAAATGCTTCATTGCATATCACCTTCGTACCTTCTTTAATTTGATAAGATACTAAATTGTATGGAGCTTCAATCAATCTCATCCCATCCGCACTGTATAAAACTCCAAATTCATCTTCAACTGCATTTTGGCGATCTTCGTCCGTCACATCCGTTCTCCAAATCTCCTCTTTTGGCTTCTCCGGCTGTTGCAAGATAAAGAGGCGGAAGGAGAGCATGCCAAGGCTGTTGAGGGAGGATGCCAAAAGAAAGGCTGAGAATAGTTTTGCCAATTCAGCATCGGACGAGAGAGCAAGGATGGCTTGCAAGGCGGTGGACTTACCGATGTCCCGATAGTCAGATGCGGAGAGGAGCAAACGGTCGGCTGTGGCAAACTGATTGTAGAGCGATGGCTGCAAGGAGATTGCCTTCAACGAGAGAGCGATGGAAGCAATGGCGAAGTCGTCTATATGCTCATTGAAGGTGGCTTCGGTTCGGAGCGGATGGCGAAAGTCGGGACTTCCCAACTCGTTGGCGTTCTCGTCCTGCAAGGCTGGAACGAACATGCCGTCATAATCCACCAATACCAAAGACCCATCCTTTCTCACCAAGATGTTGTCGGGCTTCAAATCTCCATGCGCAAAAGGTTGAGAAAGCAACCACGCTCCCATGCGGCAGAAGCGGTAAGCCAACAGCTGCAAGACGTAGGAGTCATGCAAGTGCGCTTTCAAGTAGTTGTCGAGCGTTACACCTTCTGCCCAATCCATCACTAATACAGGAAAGTCGTTGGTACTGCTTTGTGTAGTGTCCACAAACAATTCATCCTCCATGTAGCGGAAATGGAGCAGATAAGGAGAAGAGGTAAACTCTAATTCCTCGGCAATCTTGCGGTAATGCTCCTCCCGTTTCTCCTGCTCACGAGTGAAACACTTCACGGCATACTGCTGTTGGGTGTTCACGTCCTGCATCTTGAACACCACAGCAAAGTTGCCGCTCGACATCACCGGGTTTCCGTTGCTATCGAGCACAGGCCTCAAATCGCTCAGTTGATTGAAGTTATCCTCTGCCGAGCGTATTGCCTCCACATATTCAGAGATTAATGGGTATTGCATAAGCTAACAACTAGTATAATAGGTACGACACAATTCGATTTGCCATTCAATAAGGCTTATCAGGAAACTGTTTGATTACATTCCTGATGATTTCATCTTGCTTATATTCCGATAAAGCTCTATATGTGATGAATAAATCCGTACTGTCTGGAAGGGCTATGACTTTCAGATAAGAATAGAAAGAGTTATCTTCATTTTTGGCACTTCCTGAAATTTCTAAAACAGAATCAGTCTTCTCATTTACATCAATCGTAAATCCAGCCTCAATCAAACCGTTTTTCAAGCTTTCTTTTCCATTCCAGATTTCCTCGTTGTGTGGTGCGGCCCATGTTTTTATGATTTCATTTTCAGTGGTTAGATTCATGCTTGAATTATCTTCGGCGATATTCAACTCAAAAGAATCGGGAATGACTAAATAGGTGTCCCATTTCGTGTCGTAAAAGAAGCAGATAGAATCTTTTCGCAAGATGCCTTTTTCAGAATCAACAATCTGAATAGTCGAATCGTTTAAAAATGTTCTAACGAATTGTAGCATTTCATCATTTTCTTCTTGGGCGATAATCCTATCATCCGTCGTATTTGACTCACTAACATACTTATACGAGAAAAAAGCAGCGATTATAGCTACGAGCAAACCGCCTATTGCTAAATGTTTTGTTTTCATAATTCAATTTATAACGTTGGTGCTTTTTGTATTGGCGGCAAAGTTAATGTTTTTTCTTTAGGCACGCTCCTAAGAGACGATATTATTTCCATGAGAAACAGGAAACTACCTGATTTTTGATGCCTTCCCATGTTTTTGAGTTTGCATCCAACATTTCATATAGCTGAAAAGTTCTTATCATCATAGTGAAAAGATTAATAAGCAGACACCTATGATTTTGTTAATTGTATCAATAGCTAATTCTTTGTTTTAAGAATAATCCAAGTTCCATCATTATCTTTGCCTTCATGCTTCAGAACACCTTTCTTTTGCAAAGCGGAAAGGTCGCGCTCGATGGTGCGTTGGCTCACCGACAAAGTCTCCGACATTTGTTTGCCGGTGATTGTCGGAGATTTTTTTATAAGATCGAGGATTTTCTGCTGACGCTCCGTGAGTTTCGTCTCCGACATATCTCCGTCATAGTTTCCGACATTCGAAGCATCGGAGGAGGCAAAAATGATGGTCTGGAATTGGGTCGGAGTGGATTTGAACACAGGTTTCAGTTCGTCCTTATAACCTTCCAAAGCTTTGGTCTCATTGCAAATGCGTGTGAGTCCACTGCCACGCTTCTCCATGTAGTCAAGTTGAGCCATCACATTTGCAAGTATAGGATTGCGCCTTTCAGAAGACACATCTTTGATGTCCAAATCCTGTATCAGCATTCCATTGTACATTCCTCCTGGAGATGTGACTGTGAGGCGATCGTTGTAAATGTCAAGATGAACTTCACCGCCCATCACTGTGTAGTCACGATGGATGAAATGGTTTACCATTGCTTCCAGAACAGCACGTTCTGCATACTCTAGTTTATTCTTTCGCCCATCAGGTAGTTTCTCCCAGCCTCTCTTTGTGTTTGACTTCACAAAGTTCATGGCTTCACGAAGCAGCATGAGGACATTGCCTGTAAACTCTGCATCGTTGATGGCATCGCCCTTTTCTTTTCCATCCCAACGGGTGCTATAAAGACGAGACTGCCACAATGGACAATCATCAGCAAACAATGCACCCGCATTCGTTAGATTCCCTTCACCAGTTACCAGTCCAAACGATAAAAGATACTTCTTATCCCAATCTTGTTTGGTGCGGTCTTTGAAAGTATTCGCTAATATCGTAAAAGCATAGTCTTTAACCTTATAATCCGTGTGAAGGGAATCGTAGGTTTTATTAGAACCTTTCAGTACCAAGCGA
>ULPT01007075.1_pt1 | contig 41376 bp, 40 predicted proteins | sample 1953751 | NCBI WGS metagenome assembly ULPT01 (sample SAMEA4835636, study PRJEB28245) | human gut metagenome | biome: gut microbiome; material: fecal sample | place: Denmark | collected 2008 | reverse complement strand
GCCCCAAGGATGGATGCTCTCCTTCGATTCCCATCCCCCAACTTTCCGTGAAGAACCAATTTTTAGGCTATTTTATGCCTTGAATTTACAATCCAAGAGCCTAAGGAAACTAAAAAATAGCATTTTTAGGCAAACCAAGCGAAAGAAACCCTGATATGACGCAGGAGACGACACAAAGACCAAGAAAACTTTCGCAGGTATTTGCGATGCAGTGCTAGAAAGGAGGGCACAGACAGTACTTGCTGTACGGCTGTGCCCGAACTGACAACGCAATGCTCGCAAAGACCAAGAAAACTTTCGCAGGGGTTTTCGATGGGATACTAGTAGCAAAGCATATGACAGTGCTATTTGCACGGCGTATGCTGTAGCGACAACGTAGACCACGCAAAAACCAAGAAAGAAAAAGGAACCGGCTTCTCCATTTCTAGAGTCCTCAGTTCCCTTCCCGGACCCTTTGTCTAACAGATATTGGAATCCACTCTTTTCTTTGTATAACGAGCGACTGAATTATAGCATGTTTTTTTCCAAAGTGAAGAGGAAATCTCAAAAACCAAATGATGTAGACCGTGAATGAAAGTCATCTGTTATTTGTATTACATTTATAGGAGGGTTTCATCATGCAAGACAAGCCTATTATCGAGCCTGTTATCGAGACAACCATCGAGTCCGGTATAAAGCCTACTATCGAATCGAACACGGAGAGGATAAGAGAGACAGCCAAGAGTCTTTTTGGAATAACCATGGTCAAACCTTTCCAGATGCTGGTCATGGAACGGATACTGGAACAGGACGCAGGAGCATTCGTAAGGCATCAGCTTGTGATACTGCCCACGGGAACCGGAAAATCACTATGCTTTCTAGTCCCAGCAGTGCTATGCAAGGGACTTACCATAATAGTCTATCCCCTGCTCGCCCTAATGAACGACCAAATGGCAAAGTTGAAGAAAGCCGGAATCGAATGTATATGCCTTAGGGGAGGACAGACGAAACAGCAACGCAGACAGCTTTGGAACAAGATTGACGGAGGGGCTAGGATGATCATGACCACGCCAGAGACCTTGTTGAAACCGGAGATTCTCAACAGACTAAGTCAGTATAGAACAAGCCTCATGGTCATTGACGAAGCGCATGTGATCCTGCAATGGGGAAAGGATTTCAGACCACAGTACTCACAATTGAAGAAAGCGGTCTTCGAACTCATGCCAAAACAGGTCCTTGCCTTCACTGCCACAGCCACCAAAGAAACCGTTGGTTTCATTGCACAACACCTATTCCCTTCCAAACCGCTTGTTGTAAGAGGAGACGCAGACAGAGAGAACATTGTCTACGCTGTCTATAGATGTCTGGACAAAAGGCAGGCCGTGGTGGATATACTTGAAGAATGTGAACGCCCAGCTCTGGTTTTCTGCAGGACACGACATGAGACGCAGCAACTTTGCTTTGAAATCACAAGAGACCTTGCAGCGAGAAATCCATGTACGCAACGCTCATTTCCAATCCGCTACTATCATGCAGGACTTTCCAAGAACGAGAGGGAAAAACTGGAACGCTGGTTCATAGAGACGAAGGACGGAGTTCTGGTATCGACATGCGCTTTTGGCATGGGCATAGACGTCAGATCGATTAGGACGGTGATTCACTACAACCTGCCAAAGACCATTGAGGAATACCTTCAGGAATCGGGAAGAGCTGGAAGGGATGGAGAGCTTTCGATGGCTTGGATTCTAAAGGAGACATGGAAAAACAACATGCAGAAGGAAAAAGGGCCATTGATATCGGTCTTTGAGGGAAACGAATGCAGACGACGTGGGCTGTTGCGAGCCTTAGGAGAGGAGAAGGATGAGTGCACTGGCTGCGATGTATGCCTTGGCATGGATATGGGAACGCCAAGCGACGAGGTCGTTCTAAGGAGATTCGTCAAGATGTTTCCGTTCAGGTTCTCGGTTGAAAGAGCTGCATATCTCCTTACAGCGAACAGAGACGCATCCGTGATAGACCAGACGGACATGGCGAATCCATTCTTTGGAGCGCTGCAGAACTGGAACTGCGCAAGGCTCAAGGATGCGATCAAAGGGAGCTGCATAAAAGAAACGGGAATAGGAAACGTTCAATTCTGCAGCAAAGGAAAATTGCTGTACCGCAGCGATGTTTCCCTGTATAATTTCATTGCACTTGTTCTTGGGAGGGTCAACGATGGATATCTTTGGATTGCAAAAGCTACAGGGTCTATACGGGAAATCTTTGGATGCAGAAGGAGCAGGGAAAAGGAGAAGAAGACTCGAAGACCTTGAAAAAAAGCACGTTGAGCTCTTTGGAACCATGCCACAGGCATTGTTCTCCACTTCTGGAAGAACGGAGCTTGGGGGCAACCACACTGACCACAACAACGGCAAGGTCATAGCAGGCTCGATAGATCTCGATACCATAGCCGCCGTCCATGAAACCATGGACTACAACGTCACGATCCTGAGCGAAGGCTACCCTGCGGTGAATGTGGATATATCGGACCTGAGCGTGCATGAAGAGGAACAAGGCACTACGCATGCACTTGTAAGAGGTGTTGCCGCAGCAATCGTAAAACGAGGGGGATGTCTTGGCGGCTTTGAGGCCAATACGGACTCAAACATATTCAAAGGATCTGGACTAAGCAGTTCAGCCGCCATAGAAGTCCTAATTGGCACAATATTCAACTCGCTCTTCAACGACGACCGCTTCACTGCCACAGAGCTTGCAATCATGGGACAGGAAGCGGAGAACTCGTATTTTGGCAAACCATGTGGACTCATGGACCAGATAGCCTGCGCCAACGGAGGCATTGTAGGAATAGATTTCAAAGATGCATCCAACCCTGCGATATCACCAATTTCAATAGATTTCTCGGAGTACGGATACGACTACATTGTGGTCAACACCGGTGGCAGCCATGCAGACCTCACCTGCGACTACGCCTCGATTCCACTTGAAATGAAGACCGTGGCGAAATGGTTTGGGAAACCGGTCCTGCGCGAAGTGGCACCCCAGGACTTCTTCGATTCGCTTTTCTCCCTACGCAAAGACCTTTCAAACGACCGGGCAATACTCAGAGCCTACCACTTCTTTAGAGAGAACAACTGCGTTGACAACATGCTCAAAGCCTTGTCCTCAAAGGACTTCGATGGATACCTGAACCTTGTAAGGGAAAGCGGCGAATCATCGTTCGAATTCCTTCAGAACATCTACAGCCCAACCTGCAGCACAGAACAAGGAATCTCCCTCGCCTACGCAATGGCCAAATCGTTCCTAGGCCACGAAGGGGCCTACCGTATCCAAGGAGGCGGTTTCGCCGGCACAATAGAGGCCTACATCCCGCACTGCAAGACCGATGCCTTTGAGTCCCACATGTCAAAGGTCTTTGGCAAGGACTGCTGCACGAAACTGGCTATACGAAGCCTTCCAACGATGCGGATAAAGTAGAGTTCTTTGGGGAAACAAGGGCTACAGGTTCTACACGTGTCACAGACTCTACACTTGCAACAGACACCACACCTCCAACACATGTGACAGACGCTACAGATGCTACAGAACGGCCACAGACTTTAGAGCAGTAAAGCATTCTGAAAGCTGAAAATCATTGAAATCCACAAAAAAAAGACTCCCTCATAAGGGAGTCCTTTCCTTGCGTTTGCACGCAAGCCTTCAATCTATCAGCTACATGAAGCTGTTTGGTCAGCGATTATACAACCTTCTGGACCTTTCCAGCTCTGAGGCAACGAGCGCAGACCTTGATTGTCCTTGGAGTTCCATCAACCATTGTCTTGACTGAGATAAGGTTTGGCTTGAAGACTCTCTTGGTTGTGACACCAATATGCTGACCGACACCGCCCTTCTTCTTTGGCTGTCCCTTTCTTGTAACGCTGTTACCAGTTATCGTACCTTTTCCACAAATCTCACATCTACGTGCCATAATATATCCACCTTAAATAAGCGTCTTTTTTAGCGTCTTTGCAGAGCAACATACTGAACTTATCAAATTATCGAAAAGATGTAAAGTCCTTTGCATGGTTATAACTACACAAAGAGGCCAAAGGGCAAGCATTGCATTGAGGTTTGGCTGAATGGCATACATCCCTTCCATGGCTGTTGGCCGTCATCGAGAACCTGGACCACCTATCCTGTGGAAGGTTGTCTGCAACTATCCTTTCAATCTTCAGAGGCTCTCTTGTGGAAAGCCCTAGCAAACGGGAGACGACTCTGGAGAAATGAGTGTCCACTACGATTCCAGGAAGTCCAAGGACATTTGACCTCAAACAGTTGGCGGTTTTTCTACCAACTCCAGGAAGGGAGACCAAATCCTCCATGGAAGAAGGCACAATGCCATTGTATTTCTCGCAAATGGCTTTGGAGCAGTCAATTATGTGCTTTGCCTTGGAGTTGAAGAATCCAGTGCTGTGTATTATGGATTTGACATCCTCCATATCCGCAGAGGCCAAAGCCGATGCATTGGGATACGAAGCGAACAGCACATGAGCCACCCTATTGACGGTCTCGTCAGTCGTCTGTGCGCTCAGAATGACGGAAACGAGGAACTGAAATGGGTTGCGCTCATCCAAGAAACGGATGTCCTTTGGATACTTCGCATCAAGAATATCATAGGCTTCGTTCAGCAGAAAATCATATTGCGGCATAAATCAACACTACCCTTCTTGACGCAATGCAGTCAATTGCATATACTCAACAAACGTTCCGGGGCGTTGCCTAGCGGCTATGGCGCCTGCTTTGGGAGCAGGATATCGGAGGTTCGAGTCCTCTCGCCCCGAAAGAAAAACCTACAGCGAAAGCTGTGGGTTTTTGTTTTCATAGGGCGAATCAGAGGCTCGACCCGACTCTTTAAGTCAGAATTGAATACACAAGCCTCCCTTTTTCCTTTGTTTTTCTAATTTCTGTTACCTTTTCCTTAGTTTCCTCTCATAACGATATGGTCACAATCGTAACCGAGTTTTGAATACCTTAACATTGTTCATAGGAATCACCGAAACTCAATAAAAATCTATTGAAGGAGTGGAATTAATATGTCAGCCCAAAATTACTCTTACTGCAATTCCACATCTACTAACAGAAAAAGCTTGACAGAAGCTTCCCCCCCCTAAGCTAATAACACCAATTTCACACACTTAGAAAAGGAGGCTTTTTGTCCATGAAGAAAGCTTTTGTATGCCTATTGGCATTCATGCTCGTTTTGGTTGCATTCTCATCTTGTGATAATTCAACTACCACACCTAATCCTGAATCTGGTTCTACTACAACCACTCCAGAACCTAGCACACCTACTCCCGGCTCTGGCTCCAGTACAGAAGCACCAAAGGAAGCTACAGATGTTCAATTCAAAGCTTTTGAAAAATGCTATGGTGCATCATTGATTGGTATTCTTTCCAAAATGTATGAAGACGAAAGTGCTCCCATATCTGGTGTTACTCAAGATGGAGAAGTATATTCATTCTCTGATTTCGAAATTCCAAATAAAGATGATGAAAGCGAAGCATTGGGTACACTAAAAGGCAAAGCAACTATCACACCAGATACACTATATCTTGATGTTGTATATTCAGATAAATCAGGTGGAAAGATTTCTGCAAGTGGAACTATAACAACATCTGTTTCAGAAGCAGTATTCACAATCAATGGAGATAAATGCATTATCACTAATGCTAAAATTCGAGACATAGTTGATGGAATATATGGATCCACTACCACACCATAGTCCATAAGATATAGCTATAACTTTAAGTTTATAAGAGGGTATTCTATGTTCTAGGATGCCCTCTTTTCATTACTAACGATTCATTTATTGTATTTCTTTTTTTCTGGTTCTTAACGGAAAGTTGGGGGATTGTCGATCGCAGTGATTCGGACGGAGGGCATTCGGGTTCTATAGACGGTTCCACAGGCAGAGAGCCTGTCTGGCTGAAAGTTGTCCATGAACCTTTTTTCTGCATCCATGGACACTTGGTTGTGCATAAATCGCTTGGAACCGACATCTATGGACACCTTCCCGCATCACAGTCCTTCATCCACTCCAACAAGGCGTCCCTCAAGCCCCTCTGAAGGTTCATCACCCAGAAAAACGTGAAGAGCCAAGAAAAAACCTACAGTGGAAGCTGAGGGTTTTTGTTTTCATAGGGCGAATCAGAGGCTCGACCCGAGCGATAGCCAAACGCTCGTCACTCTACTCGACGACTTCGATATAGAAGCTCACGGGTCTAAAGCCGTCGTTGCAGGAAATCATGGCTGAACGTGGGTTTTTCATCCATCCGTCGAAGAAGTTTCCGCCTCCGTTCGCCAAGGCAAAGACGTATGGATGGAGGTTCTGCCATGCGCTCTCGCAGAAGCCTGACGGCATTTGTGCCTCATGGGACACAAAGCGCATCCCCTCTTTCATGCAGCAGGAACCGTCAAAAGCAGGATTCTCATACACTGAGACCAAATCATCAAAGGAGGAAACCCTTGCGACTGTTATCAAGCAGTCCTTCATGAAGGAAGACCCAAGGAGCCTTTCACTCCATCCATGGCTGCAACAAGTCTGTCGCACCAAAGGTCGAAATCAGGATCCTCTCGCTGCAGCTCAGGAGACGACACTACATTGTGTATGGTACGTGCAAACCCCTCCTCCAAAGATATTGAGGCATGGAACGACGGCACGGCGGCCTTCACTTTGGAGTTGTCGAACACGACGCTGTTGGCCTTGTCCCCAAGGAGATTGCCCGTCATGTCGCAGCCGTTCACTGGGCCAAACGCCGCAACGATGGATGAAGGGACATAGCAAGGGATGAACTTTACCTCACGACCATATTCACGAGACAGACATGAGGCAATCGTCTCGTATATGCGGTTCCAGGTATTGGATTCGTCAGATGTGATATGGAAAGCCTGTCCTATGGCAGAAGGGTTGCCAAGAAGCCCAACGAAGGCCTTTGCGAAGTCGCGGCTGTCAGTCATGGTCCACAAGGAGGAGCCGTCGCCATGTACTATCACAGGCTTGCCTTCCAGCATGCGCTTTAGAACCTGCCAGCTGCCCTTGGCTCCATGGATTCCAACGGGAACGGAGCGTTCGCAGTATGTATGGCTTGGCCTTACGATGGTCACAGGGAAGCTCTCTTCCCTGAAAAGACGCATAAGGTACTCCTCACAGGCTATCTTGTTGCGGGAGTACTCCCAATATGGATTCTCAAGCGGGGTCTCCTCTGTGATCAGCCAGGTTCTGGGCGGCTTCTGATATGCAGAGGCGGAGCTTATGTAGACGAACTGGCCAACACGTCCTTTCAAAAGACTGCACACTGGCTCGAGGTCAGAAGGGACGAAACCAATGAAATCGCACACCACATCAAAGGACTGACCTTCAAGACACTTGGCCAAAGACGAGTGGTCATGGATGTCCGCTGTAAGCTGATGCACACCGGATGGAAGGTTTTCAAGCCTGTTCCCACGGTTGAGTACGTAGACCTCCCATTTGGGGATTTCAGACAAGTGTTCGACAATAGCAGAGCTTATCGTCCCCGTTCCACCAATGAAAAGGACCTTCACAGACAAAACTAATCCTCCTTGCCGTCCTTCATGCGGTAGCCAACGCCAAGCTCGTTTATGATATAGCTGTCATCGCCGGGGTTGAAACCGCACTTACGTCTTATATTGGCCATATTGACCTGGATCTTCTTGACGTTTCCAGAATCGTTGGCACCCCAAATGTAACGGACAATGGCGGAGTAAGTCAAAACCTTTCCGGCGTATTCGGAAAGAAGCGCAAGTATGTTGTATTCGGTCTGGGTGAGCTTCACATCCTCGCCTGCCATGGTAACAAGCCTCTTGTCATAGTCAATCACAAGGTCCTTGAGAACGAATCTGCCTCCCGGGACGGAGCAGGAATCGGCGCAATGGCGAGAGGTCCTCAACAGAGCCCTCACCCTTGCAAGGAACTCGTCTATACCAAAAGGCTTTGTCACATAGTCGTTGGCTCCACGATCCAAAGCCGCGACCTTGTCCGACTCGTGGGAACGCGCAGAGAGCACCAGAATTGGAACAGTGGAGTTCTCCCTCACATGCTCTATGAGTTCAAGTCCATCCATATCAGGCAACCCCAGATCCAGAACGATGAGGTCCGGGTTGTGGGAGGAGGCCATCCTCTCGCCAGACAGCCCATTGGTTGCGGTTATGACCTGATAGTTGGAAGTGGAAAGCACCGTCTCCACGAACCTGATGATAGTGGCATCGTCTTCGATTATCAGAACCTTGTATTTGTTGTTACTCATCATCTTCCTCCTTGTCCAACGTAAAGCTGAACACCGCACCTTTCCTTGAACCGTTTCTGGCGGTCATAGTTCCACCATGCGCCTTTATTATTGAATAGCAGACGGAAAGCCCTATGCCCATGTTGCTTCTCCTGCTGTCCGCCGTTTCAATTCCAGAGGTCCAAGAACCATTGAAAAGGGAACCCAACCTGTCGGCAGGAATACCGCATCCATCATCGCTTATCTCGAACACCACCCGTTTTCCACTTTCTCTCACCATAAAGCTAATGTAAGTAAGCCCCTTTGCGTGAAATACGGCGTTCTCCAAAAGATTGGTCATCACCTGTTCAAGAAGAATCGCATCCCCTCTTATGGTTATGAAGTGGTTTGGAAGCCTAACTTTAAGGTTCTGGCCAGGATGCATTTTATTGAACTTGGATACAGTGGTTCCAACAAGTTCCTCCAGTACTATGGAGTTCATCTTGAGTCGTACATCATCACCTGTGACACGTGTGACGGAAAGAAGGTTCTCGACCATTCTCATGAGCCATTCGCTGTCGTTCTTTACATCACACAGCAATTCAAGCTGCTGGGTTCTCGACAGTTCGTCGTACCGGTCGATTATGGTTGAGGTTGCACCGTATATTGCTGTAAGAGGCGTTCTCAGGTCATGGGATACAGCCCTTAGGAGATTGGCGCGCATCTGCTCCTTCTCCGCTGCAATCCTAATCTTCTCCTGCTCCTTCACTTGGATTGTGAGGGCGCTTGTCGTCAATGACACTGCAAGCGTAACGATGGCCGATGGTATCGTGTATGGTGAAAAATTGAAGGCCATGATCGGATCAACGAACACGAAATTGATCACGAACACTTCAAGAAACGAAACCGCTATGCCCCACCAGTAGCCATCGGTCCGTAGGGCTATGAGCATGACTCCAAGCACGAATATGAGAGGTATCTGGTCGGATGCGTCCAAGGAGAATTTTAGAAGAAGTCCTGCAAGCAGAGTGACGATGAAAATCATCACTGTGAATAGAAGGTCGTTGGCCGTCTTTCGTGTCCAGTTCAGTTTCTTCAAATCGAGGCTCCTTTGGTGCGCTGCGGTGCGGGGCGCCACCAATGTCTGCAGAACCCGCACACTACAGGTACATTATTGGATTCGCAGATGCAAACTGTCAACAAAACATGTTCTGCAAAGCAACGCCATTGACTCAAAACGCAAAGTCCTTAACTGGTTCTTAGCCAAGCTGTTCCTTGGCCTTGTCTCCTGTGCAGTACACCCATGCAATTCGCAAATACTGGAAAAAACAACGCCTTTTGGCTATCATTGGGCTATGGCGACTGCACCTCACGCGGTGGCCGACGGAGGGTTCTGGCATGGCATTCGACGACAACAAACCAATTCCGAACAAGTATTCGAAGCCGGTGACGGTCACGCCTGGAATGTGCGACTACTCCGGAAGGCTTGGAATCTTCGACACTTTCTCGCTTTTCATGGATTTGGCTGCAGAACATGCGGACCTCATAGGAATAGGCCAACCATACATGGTCGCACACAGCCTGTTCTGGCTCACGGTCAAGACGCGCATCCGCTTTCACGAGCGCCCGTTCATGATGGGTCGCATGACAGCCTCCACCTGGCCCGTCAAGCCCACATCCTTCAGGACAGACCGATGCTATCGTCTTGAACACGATGGAGTTGTCGTTGCAGAAGGCCGCACGGAATGGGCGGTCATGAACCTGAAGGAGAACAGGCTGGAAAAGCTCAACGACCTTTTCCCTGAGAGCTTCCGTTTCAGCGATGACGCGGTTCGGTTCGAGGGCTTCCCTCGTATTGATCCATCGTTCGATGAATGCACATCGCTTGGAGAAGTGACTGTAACGTCATCTGATGTGGATTTGGGTCATCACATGAACAACGCCGCCTACATTAGGGCAATTCTTGGAAAGTATACGACTTCGCAGCTGGAAGGCATGAAGATACAGGAGATGAGTGTTATCTTCAAGGCATCGGCCCATGAAGGCGATGTGCTAACCCTAAAGGAAAGAGCCGGCGTGCCAAGCGAGGGCATTGGTGGAAGGACCATAGAGACCGCACTGCTCTTTCCAGATGGCAAGCCAGCGGTCCTGGCCCAGATCGTCTGTGGCTGATCGGAGCTGCGAAGTACGAATATAATAGAATAGGAGGAAAGCGATATGAGAAGCGATGATTCGGTGGCTTTCGTAGAGGGAGTTCCAAAGGTTGACTACACGGTCCAAAGACTTGGAGAGGCTAAGATTCCATCTCCAATCGTCATGAGCGACGTGTATGGTGACGGGATAGCCAACTATGTATCGGACGACGAGCGCATACTCTGCAGCCTTGACTCCAAGAAACTGGACGATGGAAGATACGTCCCTGCATGCACGGATGTAGTGGAGCTTGCAGGTCCTCGCAGGATGATATACTTCAACCCAATCCACGTCCATGCGGCGATATGCACGTGCGGCGGAATATGCCCAGGACTGAACAACGTGATCCGTGCAATCGTAAGGTGTCTGTGGTACCGCTACGGTGTGCGACAGATAAGCGGCATCCAATATGGGTACCAAGGGCTGCTTCCAACCTCAAAATATCCTGTGATAAAGCTTGATCCGGACATCGTTGACGACATACAGGAAAAAGGCGGAACCATCCTTGGAAGCGCCCGCGGAGGCGGCAAGCAGACGGCGGACATCGTTGACACCCTTGAGCGCATGAACGTGAACATGCTCTTCACCATTGGAGGTGACGGCACTCTGCGCGGTGCATCTGCAATTGCAAAGGAGATAGAGAGCAGAGGCCTTAAGATATCAGTCGTGGGAATCCCCAAGACCATAGACAACGACCTTTCGTTCATCCAGACCTCGTTTGGGTTCGACACAGCAGTATCCATGGCCGTTCCAGTCGTCCGCGGCGCACACATAGAGGCTCGCAACTCCATAAACGGAGTTGGACTTGTCAAGGTCATGGGACGTGAAAGCGGTTTCATTGCGGCAAAGACTTCCCTTGCTCAGAGCGATGTAAACTTCTGTCTCATTCCAGAGAACCCTTTCGACCTCCGTGGCAGGAATGGTCTTCTCTCTCACCTCAAGAAACGCCTTCAGGACCGCGGCCACGCAGTCATCCTCGTCGCAGAGGGCGCAGGCCAGGACCTTCTACCCAAGACGGGCAAGACAGATGCCTCTGGGAACGTCAAATACAACGACATAGGCCTGTTTTTGAAGGACGAAATCACAAAGTACTTCAAGGAGGACGGGATGGAGGTCAACGTGAAGTACATTGACCCAAGCTACATAATCCGCAGCGCACCGGCCAACTCTTACGACTCCATCTACTGCGCACGCCTTGGCGCGCATGCAGTCCATGCCGCCATGGCAGGCAAGACAGCCGTTCTCACGACCATGATGAACAACCGCTTCGTGAACATGCCAATAAGCGTTGCAATATCGTCCCGTAACAAGGTCAACACTGAAAGCTCCCTCTGGCGCGATGTCCTTGAGAACACCCGTCAGCCGGACTCCATGAAGAACGAGTAGGACTTGGGGCCTGGGACTTGGGGCTTAGGGCTCACCGCCCTACCTTGAGAGAACCAGGCCAAAACTAAATTGCCCACGACACTTGAAACTGTGTGGGCAATTTACTATAATCCACTTGCAATGCGGCAATAGCTCAGTTGGATAGAGCAACTGCCTTCTAAGCAGTAGGTCCTTGGTTCGAGCCCAAGTCGCCGTAAGACAACAAACCGACCCTTGTGGTCGGTTTTGTTGTATTGGGAGACACGATGGGGCTCGATGTCTTGGACTCTGACAAGCTTACAACACACAGTACGGAAATCGAATCAAGGCGAATGGAAACGATAGACAACGATTCTGAATACATTATTGAGGTGACTCCAAGATAATAATCATGTTATATTGTTTGATGATGGAGTTATACGAAATATGGCAAACCTATCACAACTAAAGTGTACCCAGACCATGGCCTTTCTTGAGCAGTTAAAATATAAGCATGGGACCGATGATGATAAATTGATCCAAGTCTTTAAATCAACAATACTGTTTTCAACATCGACATGGCATATGACCATTTGAAGTCTCTCGAACGATAGGAGTTTGATATGAGCAAAATACTTGATATATCCAGAATTGATGGCCACAAATACAATGTAAGACTTTCATTAAACACCTGGAGCCTCTCAAAGGAAGTAACTGACATGGAACTTCAGCAGTTGGCTGACTCAATCAGTGAAGTTCGTGGATTAAGTCAGATAATGGATTTGTTCAAATGCACAGAAGAACAGGCATATAAACTCCGAAGCTGCTGGGGAGAGGATGGAACAAGGCCTGATTCCGATTGTAAAGAATGTCAATTCAAGCGAAAGGAATGCTTCAAATGCCAGTTCATATGTATGAGCCCACTCGAAAAGGCTATGTTTCTTGAATTCAGAAAACGTGGAATAGATGTTGTCCTTCAAAGAAGAATCAGGAAAGACGGAACCTATTATGACTATCCGGAAGATATCGATAAAGAGACCATACTGACAATTCCGGATTTCTACATTGAAGGAAACCTCAACAAGGTTTGCGTATATGCGGACGGAGTCTCTTATCATTACAAGAATGAATCCAAGATTATCAAAGACAGAACGATTGACATTAATTTGCAAAACCTCGGATACAAAGTTGTTAGATACCTAGGGGAACAGATACGAAACAATCTGGACGATGTCATTGACAGCGTGATGCGAAGTGTTAATGAGACGACTTATTCAGAAGGCAAGCACGAAACGGCACCAGAAAACGTTGGGTTTTGCATTAGGTGTGGAAGACAGATTCCATTTGATTGTGATAAACCATATTGCCGTGATTGCTATTCAGAGTGGCAGAGCGAAGGTGGATATTTAAACTGCCCAGAGAAATTCTGTCATAAATGTGGAAAAGAAAAGCATGGAATCTATTTTATGCATCCGCTTGATTACGATTGCTACAACCAACTCCAATAATCATTACATTTATGGATGAGATTGAAACAAAATCAGTTTTGGAATCCTTAAGGCATTTTTCTATGACAAGAGCCTTTCCAGTCTGCCTTGCACCACTTATTAGAAGGGCTTCTCCACCCTCTTTCAACCAATCGTTTATTTTTGTTTCAATCCTTCTCCAGAGCATTTCATTTTCCCATAATAAAAACAACCATACTTGACCCGTTTTCCATGTATGTTTTCACATGTTTTGACCCGTTTTCCAAGACTTTTCAGGCTATTTTTGACCCGTTTTCCATAAAAACGGTACTTGTGGGTACCTGTCAAGAAAAGTGGACTCCACAGATTGGTTTGGATGGTTTTCATTTCCAAGAGTGTACTTCCTTGTTTTCCTACAGCCTTTTTGGATTTTCGATAGTATACGTTTTCCAAATGTTTCACGGTGTTCGATTCCACCTTCCATGAACATTCTGTAGTAGTTGTCCGAAGTATCATATCCAATCACCTAGGAAGGCCTCTGGAAATTGTAGAAGACCACATAGTCCTGAATGCCGTCATGTCCGATACAACCACCTGTCTGGAACTGTCGACAAGGACCCAGGTGCTGAAGACATGAAACAAGCATTCTTCACAAAATCGAAAAAAGCAGATTTATGAAGAAAGTTTTCTTCAGCAAAGCCAAAACCGAAAGAAAAAGAAGAAAGTCATTACCTTTCAGTGCTGAGCAGTTGCTTTCCGCTTTATCACAGATGCATTGATCCTTATCGAGAATGTGAATTGGATATTTGATTTCGCACTTCAGACACCAGTTTCAGATGCCACGGATTCAACCACGCCCACCATGCTCACCATGCTCACAAACCCACCATGCTCACAAACCCACCATGCTCACAAACTGCTTACAATTATTTTTCGAAGGCTCCAAAGACAATGAGTTTCAGTAAGTGCCAGCCTCAATATACAAGCATCATAAGAAGAGTTGCAGGATGTCAGAGCAGAGAAAAATAACCATATTGATTCGAATGGCGACAAAACATAAACTACGTCCATTGGAGAAGCTATATGGCTGGAAAACTGACTCTTAAGGAAGGAATAAAGGACGGATCTCCAATATTCGTAGGCTATTTCACTACAGCGCTTGCTTTTGGACTTCTCACGAGAACTAGCGGACTCAGATTCGTAGAAGGCATTCTCATCAGTCTGACAAACTACTCGGGCTCTGGACAGTTTCTCATGATGAACCTCTACAACAGCGGAGCCCTCCTATTGGAGATATGCATTTCTGTGCTTTTCATAAACACAAGGTACCTTTTCATGGCAAGTTCACTTGTAGGGCGACTTGAAGATCCCAACAGCATCCCTTTGAAGCTTGTATCTGGATTTGGAACGACCGATGAGGTGTTCGCAGTTGCATCGTTCAAAGGTTCAAAACTCAACATGCAGTACATGTGCGGACTTGTATTCACTTCATATATAGGATGGTTTTTGGGGACAGCCGTTGGATACGTTGCAGGAACGTTCCTGCCTGAAGTCATACAAAAGGCATCTGTCATAACTGTGTATGCCATGTTCGCATCCCTTCTTGGAGGAGAAACAAGAAAGCTCACAAAGACAATCTTCGTCTTTATGCTGTCAGCCGCATTGAATTCTCTTTTCATAATTGGATTCTCCATGTCCGTTGGGATTTCGTTCATAATCTCCATGATTGCCGCAACCCTCTTTGGAGCCAGAATATACACTGATGAGGAGGTAGGAATAGCATGAATGTCATGGAAATGATTCTGTTGTGTGCACTTGTAACGATGGTTCCCCGTATCCTACCTCTTTTCATGCCGTTTCTTTCAAAGCTCCCTCGCTTTGTCAAAAAATGCATGATGCTCCTCCCTGTAGCCGCATTGGGAGCCCTTATATTCCCTCTCGCACTCACTGATTTTGGAACGGAATGGATTGCAGGACTGTTGGGTGTAACCACAGCATTCTTCGTCTCATACAACAAAGGCTCAATGTTCGTATCAATCCTCTCTTCCCTTGCTGTAACAGTCGCGATCCTGCTGGTACTGGTTTGAAATGTAGACGGATCGACATCTTTACGGACAACCAAGCACCATTGGCATGGTATTATTCTCAGCCCCTCTGCAGACGATCAGTCATTCCTCTTAATGGTGTTCAGCAAGACGTATCCTCCAACCAACACAACCAAAGAAAGAATCATCACAGCATACATTGATCCAATGCCCACCTTTTCTCCAAGGAAATAGAGGTTGCAGTCTATTGAATCCTTTATTCCCTCTACTATCTCCACAGGAAAACCAATGCTCAGCATCTCTGCATACACACCTCTTAGAGCATGGTTTCTGAACAAAGCCGTTCCGTAGGTTCCTGGAAGAAATGACAAAACCTTTTGCAACCCATCACCAAAATTGGAAATTGGCATATACGCACCGCAGACAAAGCCGTAACCTGCACTTACAATGGTACCTACGGCAGAAGCCTGGCCATTTGTTGAAAGGTTGCAGTTGACGATGGATGACAGAGCGGTACCAAACAGAACGAGAATGAAAACATCCACGCATAGCAGGAGAACATCCTTCACTGTCATATACCAACCGACTATAGCCAAGTATACAAGACATACACTCAGTGCAACAAAGCAGATCAGCATTGTAGACAATGCACTTGCTGTGAAGTAGCTAAGAGCCAATGTGGATTTGGACACAGGGCTCATGGTCAAATCCCTCCTTGCTCCGCTGACTTTGTCCTGCACCATCAAAAGATTGGAGCAGAAAGACACCGTCACACAGCAAACCGCCAGCAGAGAGGAAACGAGCTGACCTCCCACAGTTCCATTGATGAGGGAATCGTCCAAAGCAAATGCAGCAGGCAAAGCGGATGTGAATGACTCCTTATAGACCTTCGCAAGGAACGTGACATACAACACCAAAAGAATCGCAGGAGTGATGAGTGAGGTAAAGAACATACCCTTGTCCCTGAAGAACAACTTGCAGTTTCGTTTCGTCAATGAGAAGAACCCTGTCATTTTCCTTCCCCTCCATTGAGCTTCTTGCCAGTCACGGCAAGAAACACATCGTCCGTTTTGCCTTTTGTAATCTCATAGTCTTCAAAAAGCTCAGGATGTTCCAAGATAAGCTTCGTTGCTTCACTTGTAGTCGCCACTTCAATACGCCAACCATCCCTTATAGGTACATAAGGTAGTCCCAAAGCCCCAACGGACTTTTCATCAATGCCATAAAGTGTTACATAATCGCCGGCATAGGTGTTCTTCAACGATAACGGAGTCCCTTCACCTGCAATGCTGCCGTTGTCTAGGATGATTACATAGTCTGCATCCGTAGCCTCTTCCATGTAATGGGTGGTAAGGAAAACGGTAAGACCTTCCCTTTCCCTTAGTTTCGTAACGACATCCCACAACAATCTCCGAGACTGAGGGTCGAGACCCGTAGTGGGTTCATCCAAAACCAGGATTCTGGGATGATGGATCAAAGCCCTTGCAATGTCTATGCGTCGACGCTGACCTCCAGAAAGTTTGGATACGGGACGGTTGATTACATCCTCAAAGTCCAAAAGATTCGAAAGCCTTTCCAAACGCTTCTTAAAGACAACACCTACAATGCCATACAAGGCAGCCCGGCTTTGAAGATTGTCTCGCACTGTCAAGGCCCCGTCCAATACAGAGTTCTGAAAGACCACACCCAGTTCTCGTTTGATACGGACAGTGTCATGGTCCAGATCCATACCGTCTATCTCCACTGTACCGCTATCCTTTTGGAGTTGACCGCATAGTATGTTGATGGTCGTGGATTTTCCTGCGCCATTGACACCAAGGAAGGCGAACAGCTCCCCCTCCTTTACACGGAAACTCAAATTCTGCACCGCTTTGACAGCTCCAAAGCTTTTGCAAAGATGCTCTATTCTGATAATGTCGCTCATTTCAACTTTGTTCCCTTCTTGAAAGTCCAACGACTACATTCACCTCAACTGTCCCTAGATTCCAAAGTTCCGTATCACTTCCACTTGTTGGAAACGCATCACTTGATACGCATCATGTGATGCGCATAATTATTACATTCATTGGGGCTCATTTGTCAATGCACCAAACATCAAGGATCAATATGCAAGGATAGGAACAAGAGACAGTGCTGGATGCACGGCTCGAGAGAGCTGACGCAGTAGAAGAACCAAACAACGAAGAATTCTCGCAGCTATTTGCAACCATAAAAATCCTCGCAGGTATTTGCGATGCAGTGCTAGAAAGAAGGACACAGACAGTACTACTTGTACGGATGTGTCCGAACTGACGACGCAATGCGCGCAAAGACCAAGAAGAAAAGACTTTTCGAAGTTAGTTGGCTTCATATACAAGGATAGGAACGAGAGACAGTGCTGGATGCACGGCTCGAGTGAACTGACGCAGTAGATGAACCAAATAACGAAGAAAAGAGGGTCTGCCGCCCGGAGGGGAGAGTAATATGAAACTCTTCATGTGGGGATGTCGGGCGGCAGACCAATTGGGAAGGGAAAAACTATATTACCTGCCAAATCGCTTTGGTCTAAGGTACGATTCAGTTCTCCGTCTCTGAAGAAGGTGCTTCAGTGGCGGATGAGTCCGCTGTGCAGTTGCAGCAGGAAGCGGCAGTCTCAACGACATCGGGCTGTGAAGGCGATGGTGCCTGCGTTGGCTTTGCGGTGCAACATTCCACGGCGCAGTTGGGCTTGGCTGGGCGGGTTACGGCTGCAAGGATGAAGAGCAGAATGCCGCCAAGGAAGGTGAAGCCTCCAAGGAGAATCATCATGAATCCGTTTGCAATCCTGGCAAGCGAGAAGTTGTAGGAAACGCGCATATAGCTGTAGCCGTTGCCGATCCTTGAGTAGACCTGGGTGGCGTTGACGTTCAATGCGCCCAGAACGAACAGTGCAATCGAGGCCACGACAAGCACGATGGCTACGATGAAACTTGCTGTAGATGTCTTTTTCATAGAAGTGAACCTCCATGTATCAAGGCCGCCTTTCCAGCAACCTCGTTGACTGTCCCAAATATACACCACACGGACGAGAGGTCAAACGAAAGAGTACAAATCAACATTTTTCTTCACAAAGGGGCGATATTCCCAAAAGCCGAAAGGCCAAGAAAGAAAGGAGACCAAGCAAAAAGGCTCAGTCCTGGATTCTGAAGCAAACCTTCTTTACGATGGAAGGCTCTCCAAAGGCAACGCCTGTCTTGTGGAGCTCACCTGGGAAGAACACTGCAAAACGGCCCTGGGTGGCCTGCAGAACTGATATTGGCTCGGCGTCCGTGAAGCCTATGTCAGATGCAGCGTTGAAGTTCTCGCACTGGCTCTTGAGCTCGCGCCATGTAGTGCTCATGAGCTCCTGGCCCTTGAGGACTATCTGGACGCAGGAGTGGTCTTTGTGGAATTCGAACTGCCTACCACCAACGGAGGTCTTGTATTCCGACACCACGTACGAGACCTTGTCGTCATAGGTGCTATATGTACCGCACTCCTTGTCGTACACGTCATCGTGGTCCATGACATCCGCAACCACGCGCAGGGCTGGAAGGATTGGAATATACATCTCAAGCTGATCCAACGAATCGAAAACCATATCATCACTCCTTGGGGACTATCTTCTTGGGTGCTTTTTCCTTGCTTGAAGGTTCATCATTCGCAGCGGAGTCCTTGGCAAAATAGCCCGATGTCCTAGCGTAATGGAAAATGTACTGCTGGGCAACGCCGGCGTAATCCCCAAAGATGGATTTGTCCTCGTTTGGAAAGAACTCCGCCATGGCACGCTTCATCCAAACATCCATTGGGAAGCAGTCAAGTCTATGGCATCCAAACAGGAGGGCGCAGTCCGCCACCTTTGGTCCAATGCCTTTCACCTTCATGAGACATGCACGGGCTGCATCTATGTCCATTGTCTTAAGAGCGTCAAGGTCTATGTCGCCATAGAGCACGGCCTTTGCAGTGTTGACTATGTATGAAGCGCGAAATCCTAGACCAATGGCACGAAGATCGTCCTCGCTTGCATCAGCCAGCGTGGAGACCTCTGGGAAGCCACCCTCTCCGCTGCAGGCTCCGCCATAGAAATTGCACATCCTCTCTATTATCCCCATTATCCTCTTTATGTTGTTGTTCTGGGAGACGACGAAACTGCAAAGGGCCTCCCATGGGTCCTGATTCAGGATTCGTATGCCAGGTGCATATGAACAGGCCTTGGCCATTACTGGAGACAGTTGGGAGAAGCGTGATTTGAGACACTCGTAGTCAAGGCCAAGGTCAAAGTAGTTGGACCAGAACGGGTCTTCCGTTATTGGACTCAAATCATCTTGGGAAACCGTCAAGGTCCTCAACGATGCCCCAACTCCGGCCTTTACAGTCCAAATTCCATTGCATTCGCCTACTCTGAAGCATTGTCCGCTTAAGAGGGTGTCCTTGAGGCTCAATTCCTTTTCGCCAAGCCCCTTCTCCGTCATAAGACGATTGACAGTCATGTTCTGCATACATGTGATTATAGAAACAATGTCGCATTTTAACAATCATCAGCAACTTGTCGGCAATTGCCATCTCCCCTTTGAAACGGATAGAATTCAAGCCATGAAGAACATTAGAAAGATTATCTCAGTTGCTGTTTTGATAGTGTGCATGACCCAGGTGTATGCACAGGCTGTGAACGAAGGGAACAACGGCGCGGTACGCCTTGGAGTCATGCAGGGACCCACGGGGTTCTCAAGTTCCATGATTGGAGACTTCGTTGGGGAAATGGCACAGATAAGCGTATATCCATCACCAAACGAAGCGGTCGCCCGTCTTGCGAAGGGTGAACTTGACATGGCGGCGCTTCCTGCGAACGCTGCAGCCAACCTCTACAACAAGGGAGTTGGAATAAAGGCCGTAGCCATCATAGGAGAAGGGATGCTGAGCGTGGTTGGCACGCAGGAAGCCTTGGAAGATCCAAGCACCAGCCCCATCACGATAAACGTTCCTGGGGCAGGAGGTACACCTGACCACATGGCGCAGCTGCTGTATCCACAATACGAAGCGAACTACTCTGTCACCGCACCTGCTCAGCTTGCACAGCTGGTGATCGCCCAGAAAGCCAATCTGGCGATCCTCCCCCAACCTTTCGTCTCCATGGTCCTTAGACAGAATCCAAACGTGAGCATTCTAAGCGATGTCCAGGAGAAATGGACGGAACTCACCGGTCAGGAACAGTACCCAATGAGCATCCTCGTCGTGAGGGATGAGTATGCAAAGGAAAACCCTTTGAAGGTCGAGAGAATCAAAGAGGCCTACAGGAATTCGATAGAAAGTATTATCTCAGATCCACAGACCGCAGGAGAAAGGATAGAGGAGCTTGGGATAATGAAGGCTGCCATGGCAACTCCGGCAATAGCCCAATGCGCTCTGGTCTACAAAGACGGAAAGGCAGCAAAGGAAGAGACCGCCGCATATTATAAGACTTTGCTTGCCCTCGCCCCCGATGCAATAGGAGGCAGACTGCCGGACGAGGACTTTTGGCTTTGAAGATCATGTGAGGCCACAACAAGTAAGAGCCCTCTAACTTTTGTTAACAAAAGCCCTTGTTTTGGAGTATGATTGCGTCATTATGCAACTCAGCTTCGTCTTTTTTCTGAACACCTGCCTTCTTGGCATAGGGCTGGCGATGGATGCATTCTCCGTCTCCCTTGCAAACGGACTTAGAGAACCCAAAATGGAGTTTGGCAGAATGAGCCTCATAGCAGGGACGTTCGCAGTCTTCCAGTTCGTAATGCCAATGACAGGATGGATATGCATCCACACGATTGTGGAGTACTTCAAGAAGTTCGAGAAGTTCATCCCTTGGATTGGATTTGCAGTCCTCATGTGGATTGGAATCGAAATGATAGTCGAAGGCGTGAAGGGCGAAACCAAGGACGAAGACGGCAACGTAAAGGTTCTTTCCTTCAAGAAGCTGTTCATCCAAGGGGTCGGGACATCAATAGACGCCCTCTCCGGGGGATTCACGATTGAGCAGTACGATATCCAGACAGCGCTGGTTGCATCCTTCATAATTGGGGCCATAACGTTTGGAATCTGCATAGCCGGAGTCGTCATAGGCAAACGCTTTGGCACCAAACTTGCCCAAAAGGCCACGATTCTTGGAGGCATCATACTCGTAGGCATTGGCATAGAGATACTACTTGGTGGTATACTGTAGGCATTGGTACAGACCGATATCATAGGCCGATGTCCCTGAGACAGCCACCAAGGAGATTCAATGAACCACGAAGAGCGAAGAAACAGACATGGGTGTGTTTCAGTCCTTTCATGCCTTGCAATTGTTCTCGTATGGTGGGTGGCTGCGGTTGCATTGGATGTACCTGTAATACTTCCAGCTCCAGACGAAGTGCTCAGGACGACCATTGGACTGTTTGGCTCCAAAACGTTCCTTTCAAACATTGGAGGCACTGTACTTAGAGCACTGTACAGCTTCGTACTCATAACGCTTTGCGGAACGCTTTGCGGGGTTCTTGCAGGAAGGTTCGTTGCTTTTAGAAAAGCAATAGCCCCTCTGGTAGCCCTCTTCAAGGCCACTCCGGTCATGAGCGTGATACTTCTTGCTTTCATTTGGCTTGGGACCTCAGCTGTGCCGGTTTTCAGCGCATTCCTCATGGCATTTCCTGTCATGTTCGTCCAAACGATGGACGCATACTCCAATATAGATGAAAAACTTGAGCAGATGTGTATGGTATACGGCATCGAAGGCTCTCGCAGAATGAAATACCTAATCATACCCTCCATGATGCCGCAGATCCTCACAGGTGCACGTCAGACCCTTTCCATGGTATGGAAGGTCGTGATAGCAGCAGAGGTGATAGTCCTACCCAAGTACGGAATAGGCCGTTCTCTGCAGCTTGCCCAGATTCAGCTTGAAACCAACGTAGTCCTGGCATGGACCATAGTGGCGGTCCTGCTCACAGCCCTAGGAGATGCAGCCTTCGACCTTCTTATTGGAAAATCCTCAAGAAGGAGGCCGTTGAGATGAAGATTGAGAACCTAGACAAGACCTTTGGGTCCAACTCAGTAATGAAAGGTTTTTCCCTCGATGTGAAGCCTCATGGGATAACATGCCTTATTGGACCGTCAGGATGTGGAAAGACGACTCTTCTCAATATCATTGCAGGAACGCTTTCTCCTGACGGAGGAGCAATCAAACGCAATGCCGATGAAGAAGGAAGGACAAGCTACCTTTTCCAGGAGCCAAGGCTTCTGCCTTGGTTGACGGCATTGGAGAACGTTGCAGTAGTGCTGGAAGGAGATGCTTCAGAGGCAAGGAACATGCTCAATGAGGTAGGGCTTGAAGACAGCCTTGAAAAGTACCCAAACGAACTTTCAGGAGGGATGAAGCAAAGGGTTTCCATGGCCCGGGCCTTCTTGTATCCATCAAGGCTACTGCTCATGGACGAGCCGTTTCAGAACCTTGACACAAAGTTGAAGTCGGATCTTCTCAAGGTCTTCGTAAAGCTTTGGAAGCAGGATGAAAGGACCGTTATTTGGGTCACGCATGACATAACGGAGGCCTGTCTTGTTGCAGACACCATAGTGTGTCTTTCAGGAAACCCAATGAAAATTGAAGGCTCGTTTCACATGGACATACCAAGAAACGAGCGCACATTGGAGAATACAGCTATCATTCAGGCAAAAATATACCGGACGCTCATAGGCTGAACAACCTTGATACAGCCTTTCGCATCCGGTACTTAAATCAAGACCCGTAGGAAATCTTAGACTACTCTACGACGACTCTCATTATACGCTTCTTTCCTGCTCTTAGAATCATTTCGCCGTCCTTGGCGTCGTCCTTCGTGATGACGGCCTTGACGTCTGTGATCTTGTTGTCGTTCACAAAGCATCCACCGCCTTCCACCAGCCTTCTTATGTCGCTCTTTGTAGAACCAAGGCCGGCTTCGAAGAACAGGTCTATGACTCCCTTGCCTTCGCCAAACGCCACATTGACTGTTGGCATTGCGCTACGGTCTCCACCGTTTCCAAAGGCGGCCTTGGCTGCAGCAACCGCTTTTTCAGCCTCTTCTTCGCCATGGATTATCTTTGTGATCTCGTATGCAAGCTTTGCCTTTGCATCGTTGATGTTCCTTGCAGGGTCGTCATACGTTGCAATCTCGTCAAGGCTCATGAATGTAAAGAGCTTCATGAACTTGATGACATCGGCATCTGCTATGTTTCTCCAGTACTGGTAGAAGTTGTATGGAGAGTAGAGCGCAGGATCAAGGAACACAGCCCCCTGCTCGCTCTTTCCCATCTTCTTGCCGTCTGCCCTCATGATGAGGTTGAACGTAAGTCCATAGCACTCAGGACCTCCCATCCTTTGGATGAGGTCTATTCCAGCCACTATGTTGCCCCACTGGTCTGCACCTCCTATCTGGAGCATGTTGCCGTAGTTCTTGTAAAGCATGTAGTAGTCGTAGGACTGAAGGAGCTGATAGTTGAACTCTATGAAGGAAAGTCCTCTTTCAAGTCTCTGCTTGACCCCTTCGAACGTGAGCATCCTGTTTACTGAGAAGTATTTGCCTACATCTCTGAGGAATTCAATGTAGTTGAGTCCAACGAGCCAGTCGGCGTTGTTCACTATCATGCCCTTGCCGTAGCCTGCAGGAGGGACTTCATCGAAGTTCACGACCTTTGCAAGCTGCTTTGCAATGTTCTTGGCATTGGCGTCTATCTGCTCAGGGGGCAGTATCTTGCGCATCTCCGTCTTGCCGGATGGGTCTCCAATGAGACCCGTACCGCCGCCGACCAAGGCGATTGGCCTATGCCCATGTTCCTGAAGGTGGTGCATCGCAAAGAACGGGACGATATGGCCTACATGCAGGGATGGGCCCGTTGGATCTGTGCCGCAGTAGAACGTGACGGGGCCCTTGTCCATTAGATCTGACAGGCCGTTCAAATTGGTGCAGTCCTTAACGAAGCCTCTGTCTACGAGTACCTGTAACGCTTTGTTCATACTCATACCCTCTTGTATTCCTTGGTCGCCTTCTTGATCTCTGCAACGAGGTCCTTGACCGGGACTCTTACCTGCTGCATGGAATCGCGGAACCTGAGCGTAACGGTGTGATCCTTAAGTGTGTCGTAGTCAACGGTCACGCAGTAAGGGGTTCCAATCTCGTCCATTCTTCTGTAGCGGCGGCCAATGGCTCCGCTCTGGTCGAAGAACGTTGCGAAGTCCTCTCTGAGCTCATGCTCAAGCTTGTCGGCATACTCTCCTATGCCGTCCTTCTTGACAAGAGGAAGGACTGCAACCGTGATAGGTGCCACGCTTGGATGGAAGTGAAGGACGGTTCTGACATCGCCGTCTTCGAGCTGCTCTTCGTCGTATGCATCGGAGAGGGCCATGAGGACGTTTCTCGTAAGTCCTGCAGATGTCTCCACGACATAAGGTATATACTTCTCGTTCGTCTCTGGATCAAGGTACGTGAGGTCCTTGCCTGAGAACTTCTGATGCTGTGTGAGGTCGTAGTCCGTTCTGCTGTGGATGCCTTCAAGCTCCTGCCATCCCATTGGGAAGAGGAACTGGATGTCATATGCATCCTTTGCATAGAATGCAAGCTCATCAGGTCCGTGCTGGTGCCATCTGAGGTGCTCAGGGATGATTCCAAGCTTGTTGATGTAGAAGTTCATCCTCTGCTCCCTCCAGTACGGAAACCACTTCTCGTCGGTACCTGGCTTGCAGAAGAACTGCATCTCCATCTGCTCGAACTCGCAGGAGCGGAATATGAAGTTCTTGGTCGTAATCTCGTTTCTGAAGCTCTTTCCAACCTGTGCGATTCCAAATGGAATCTTCACACGGGAGGACTGTACGACGTTCTTGAACTCAGTGTAGATTCCCTGTGCTGTCTCAGGTCTGAGATAGATTGTGGATGCTGCATCCACATCAGGTCCAATGTGGGTGGCGAACATGAGGTTGAAGTTCCTTGGCGCTGTGAACGTACCCTTGCTTCCACACACCGGGCATGGTCCGTTGAGGTCTATCTGATCCGCTCTGAAACGGCTCTTGCACTGCTTGCAGTCAACCATTGGGTCAGTGAAGTTGCTCACGTGTCCGCTTGCCTCCCATACCCTTGGGTGCATGAGAATGGAAGCATCAAGTCCAACGATGCTGTCATGGAGCTGGGTCATCTCCTTCCACCACAGATCCCTTATGTTGTTCTTGAGCTGTACTCCAAGTGGACCATAGTCGTAGGCGCCGTTGAGGCCTCCGTAGATCTCACTGCTCTGGAATATGAATCCTCTTCTTCTGCAAAGCGAAACTATCTTGTCCATTGTTACTTCAGACATTCTTCTCTACCTCTCTTTCCAAAACTTCTATTGCACGTTCTATACGTCTGTACGACTCCTCTTCTCCAAGGAGATGGATGCAGCTGAACGGCGGTGGGCTAACCTGAAGTCCAGTCACCGCTGCACGCAGAGGATTGAAGACTCCGGCGTTCTTTATCCCAAGCTTCTGCGCAAGTTCACACATATGGTTCTGCAGTTCATCATCCGTCCTACCTCTCGAAAGGTCGTCCTTCACAAGTTCATATACAGCCTTGAGGGATGAAAGCGACGAAGCGGCGTCCATCTTCTTTGGAATGAGGATGGCTGCGTCAGGCTCGCCATGGTCCTCAAGGAAATCGGTCATGGCCACGATGTCTGACAAGAGCGTAAGCCTGTCGCGGACACCGGGTACGAATGCAAGGAGTCTGTCGTAGCCGGAGTCATCCAGCCTGCCCGCCTGCTTGAGGTATGGCATGAGGAGGTCTGCAAGCTCCTTGTCGGACTTCTGTCTTATGTACTGGGCGTTGAACCAGTCGAGCTTCTGGTAGTCGAACACGCCAGGGGCCTTGTTTATCTTCTCCAGTGAGAAGCACTTCTCAAGCTCCTCCCTTGTGAAGAACTCCTTCTCTCCATCGTACGACCAGCCAACAAGGCTTACATAGTTGAGAAGGGCCTCTGGGAGGTATCCCTTTGCCCTGAAGTCACGCACACTGGTCGAGCCGTGGCGCTTTGACAGCTTGTGGCCATCGCTTCCCATGACCATTGGAAGGTGGCAGTATGTTGGAACCTCCCACCCAAAGGCTTCGTAGAGCAAGACATGAAGGGGTCCTGACGGAATCCACTCCTGTGCACGCATTATGTGGGTTATACCCATGAGGTGGTCGTCTATCACGTTTGCCAAATGGTATGTTGGAAAGCCGTCGCTCTTGAGGAGCACTGGATCCGGGCTGACATCCTTGTTCTCCCTTGTTATGTCGCCCATGAGGACATCGTGGAACGTGGTGCTTCCTTCCCTTGGGACTTTGAGTCTTATGACAGGCTTGAATCCTTGGGCCTCGAGCTCCTTTCTCTGCTCGTCCGTGAGGTCGCGACAATGGCCGTCGTATCCCTGAACGGGACTTTTCTCTGCAATCTGCTTTTCTCTAAGCCGTTCGAGCCTTTCAGATGTACAGTAGCAGTAGTAGGCCTTTCCCATGTCAACGAGCTTCTTTGCATACTCCTGATAGATTGCGGTCCTTTCGCTTTGGATGTATGGACCATAGGGACCGCCTACAACAGGGCCTTCGTCCCACTTCACGCCAAGCCATTCAAGCGTATCGTACAGATCCTGGAGCGACTCGTCGCTGTAGCGCTCCTGGTCCGTGTCCTCGACTCTGAGTATGAACTTGCCTCCGCTGGATCTTGCGAAGAAATAGTTGAAAAGGGCGGTCCTTACACCGCCTATGTGCTGCAGTCCCGTGGGGGACGGTGCATATCTTACTCTGACTTCCATAGAAAACTCCAATGGCATGCATGTCTTGCAGTACCGCAGCGCAATGCCATTGTATATGTTTTACTAGAAAAGAGGTCTTCTTTCAACAAGAAGGGGCGCTAATGTACACTGAATATATTATTCAGACTGGATATGGCCGCTTTTGGACGTCTTTCGATGTCCATGAGTCCGTTTATCTCCTGGAATACGTCGGTGAACTGCGTATAGCAATAGCCGTTCACACGTGGAAGCGAAAGAACAGCCGACACAAGGCCTCCGACTCTGGAAAGCAAGCCTTCCACATTGGATTCGACACCCTCGTATCCCCATCCTTCCACAGTTGTGCAAGCCTTGCCGGCATCGCCGTCCGGTTCCGAGATTGGTTCGGAGTCGGCACCACAGAGGTTCTTCAGCGCTACACCTCCGAACTCGGTAATGAATACTGGCTTATCTTCATATTCAAAGCCGTTTGCATACGTCTTCCTCTCTGGACAAGCCAGTGGTACGGATTCTCCGTTCCATCGTCCCAAAAGCACAGCGGCGTCCTTTGCGTAGTCATGGACGGCACATATGTCGGACTCCACCTGCTCCCATCCGTCGTTCGTACTGACCAGCCGTGTTGGATCCAGAGCCTTCACCATATGGTAGAGACTCACCGCAAAGCTCTGAACCTCCTTGGATGCGCATATCTTGCGGACACCCCAGGATTCGTTCAACGGAACCCAACACACCACGCAGGGATGGTTGAAGTCCCTTTCGATCAGACCGTGCATCGTTTCATAGAGCTGCTTCCTTTCGAACGAATCGAAGCTGTAGCCGCTTGGGACTTCGTCCCAGACAAGCAGTCCGAGCTTGTCAGCCAAATGGAGGAACAAAGGGTTCTCTATCTTCTGATGCATCCTCACTCCGTTGAAGCCAAGGTCCTTTATGAGTCGTATGTCGTGCTCGAACTCAGATTCGGTTCCGGTCAGAAGACCTTGAGGAAAGTAGCCTTGGTCAAGTACAAGACGCTGGAAATATGGCTTGTTGTTCAGAAAGACCCTTCCATCGATGACATCGATCTTCCGCATCCCGAAATATGTGGATACATGATCGCATGGCCCATCTCCGAATATCGTGGCATCAAGTCTGAACAGAACGGGGTTTTCAGGACTCCAATAGTTGGTTTCATCGACCTCATCGCCGACTGGAATCGGGACGCAGACGGAAACCTCCCTTCCCGAACTGCATATTGAGGCGAATACGACCTCCGCTCCATCCTTCGATACGGAAAAACCAATGGAACCGCTGAAACGAACATTGAATACGGCTCTGACATGTACCATGGAACTGTCTATGTCCGGAGTGCAGAGTATGTTCTCGATGTAGGTCCCAGGACGTTCCTCCAGGTACACGCTCTGCCATATCCCTGAGGATGGGATGTACCAGCATCTATCTGGAAGGTCCCTCCAGTACTGTTTTCCCCTGAGTTGGGACTCATCGTTCCTATCCTCCACCCTTACGACCAGTCTGTTCATACAGCCGATCCCATTCAGAAACGGCGCCATGTGCAGAGAGAAAGGAAGATATCCGCCTTCATGGTCGCCTACGTGCATCCCATTGACGAACACGGAGCATTTGAAGTCCACCGCACCGAAAACGATGTAGGCGTTGTCGAACGGGGTCTCAAAGGATGTTGCATACCACATGATTGGATGGTACGATGCATCCTCCACCATGGACTTCCTACATTGAGGGACATAGGGTACGTTTATCCTGTTCTCGAAGGCATGGTCTTCATACCATTTGGATGCAAGGCCTTCGTTGGAATCATCGAATTCGAAGTCCCAGAGGCCGTCGAGCACCTGGAACCTATCCCTTGCGAAATCCAATCTGGGATGTTTCATTGGAACCTCCAATCATGCATGGTTCGATGAGCGGAACCAAAGGCTATATCTCAGCCACACTTCTGAAATCGGACGGCAGCCATCCACGCTCCACGCATGAACGGAAATCCCAACCAAGCTTGTCGTAGCATTCCACTCTGTATGACCAGAAATAATGTGCGAATGCGGCCTCGAACGTCATGAGCTGTGCGGCGGACATGAGCCTGTAGGATTCATACCGCTGCTCTGGAGACAGAGAAGGAAGTATATTGTGTGGAAGCGACCACTCTCCAATCATGATTGGAACGTATTTCTGACACTCGTCTATGGAGTTCTTCCAATCGAAGAGTATCCTATGGAGATGGTTCTGCGTGGACGTAGTCTCCGTAACCCCCTCCATATCAAGATAGGGATGCGTATCCAGAACCACGTTCTTGAATCCGGATTCCCTTATGAACGTCTTGACGAGGTTCAGCCTGAATCCATCGTGGAGGATGACAAACCTGTCGCTTGGCATATGGCGTCTGACTTCTTCATACGCCCTTGTGTAGAAATCGAACAACACCTCGACCGGCACTGAGCTGGAGCCCTTGGACCGTTCCTTGTCATGGACTTGGTAGAACCGTTTGTTGCGCTGCCAGACCTCCTCGGACGCCGGTTCGTTGAGAAGCTCAAGTCCAAGGAAGTTCTCCCTTTTGCCGTATCTGTCCGCAAGCATGGCAAGGACATCGATGAGACGGGCTATGTTCTGCGGCTTCTGGTGCCACTTGCATACGGCGCAAATGCCACCGTTGTCATAGCCGTTCTGTGAGTCCGGGGCTGTATGCATGTCGAGGACGACGCTTAGACCGTACTTCTGCGCCCAGTCGAAGCATCTGTCCACATACTCTAAGCAGCCAACGTATGGAGTGCAGTATGCGGAATCGTCCCCAAAGACGAAATGGGGGATCGGAAGCCTCACGGAGTCCAGTCCACATCTTCGAATGAACTCGAAGTCCTTCTCCACTATGAACCCATCCCTGTGTTCCTTGAAGCGTTCGGCCTTCGCACCATCGTCCAACTGACGGCACAGGTTGTCCTCGTCCCTTGCATCCGTACCACGGAAGACGGATGTATCCATCCATCTCTCCAACACAAGCCACTCGCCAAGATTGACACCTCTTATTCTACTCATCGGCAAACTCCATATTCGTTTTCATCTATTTCAAGGACTGTCAGGGCATCGCTCTCCAACGAAAGCCTGAAGATGCATTCACCTATCCTAACATTGACCACACGGCCGCATGCGGCCTTTCCATCCTTGCCTACACCCGACACTCCCAAGTCGTCCTCGACGACACCTTCGAAGGCCCCGAAGACGATTCCTATCGAACCGTCGGCCCTCAGGAACGAAACGGCGTCGATGTCGCTTCTGAACGACGAATGGTAGAGGACCCTGCCGTTTGAACCCGCTGTGCGCGAAACGGCCTTTATCACCTCGAACGCCATGTTGGAATGTGGCTTGAACCTGGAATCTGCCATGAACGGCGCCATGCAGTAGTTCCCTACATGGTTGGGACCTCCATTGCAGTCAAGGACAAGGTTCCAGTCGATCATCGTATCCGCGCCGTAGAAGACGTCGTTGATGTACTCATGGCCGTAGACCCTGAGCTGTTTCAAGTAGTCGTCCCTATCGTCGAAGCCCATGCAGAATTCGCTCATAACAACCCTATGCATGGGGTTGGAGGATCTATACCAGCCAATGTTCCCGAAGTGGTCTCCACAATAGCCGTGGAACGCTATGCCTCCTACGGCTTTTCGTGACTCCTCGTCAAGGAATGACTCAGCTCTTGAAACGAGCCTCTCCTTGTTGTGGTCCCAGAACAGCACAAGCACATCGCCAAGGCCGTTGGCCTCAAGAGCATCCTTGAGGTGTTCGACAAGGAACTTCCTCTCTTCATGGGCGGTGTAGAGGCAGCTGTCCCAGGTCTGGATCGCATGTGGTTCGTTCTGTATGCTCAAGGCCCATACGTTGTAGCCGCGCCTTCTATACTCACAGAGATATCTGGCTATGTAGAGGGCCCAGTCGCGATAGCATTCCTCCCTGAGCCGCCCCCCTTGGATTCGGCTGCCGTTGTCCTTGAAGTATGCAGGAGGAGACCAAGGGGAGAACATGATCGGTACATTGCGTCCGGCTTCCTCGCAGATGATATCGAGGTATTTGAATATATAGGCCTCGTCGTTTGAGAAGTCGTAGGCGCCGTTCTTGAAGTCCTGCAGGGTACGGCATGCACTGTACTGCCCCGTCGAGAAATCGCAGCTGTCCATGGGGACCCTCACAAAGCCGTATCCAACCCCGTCGTTGCCGTAATAGGAGGCCAGGACGGACCTTGCATCACGACTGTCCATTTGGGAGAGCACGTACCCGCTGGCCTGCGTCAAAGCACCGCCGAACCCGAAGAAACGATGTTTTTGGATTGCAGGGAACACTTCGAATATGTTCTCCTCCATCTTTCTATGGTTGATGTCCCGTTCCACAGGGACGACACTTCTTTTCAAATCACATCCTATGCGATAGGCATTCATTTTACAGCTCCTATGGTAAGTCCGTTGATTATGTACTTCGAAAGGAATAGGTACACCACAATCACAGGCACCACGGATATCGCTATGGCGACGTACATGGCTCCGTAGTTTGCGAGGAATATCCCCCTTATCGTGGATATGAGTATGGGCATTGTGAACTTCTTGGCGTCGCTGAGGACGATGAGTGGGGCCAAGTAGTTGTTCCAGCACGATACGAAGTTGAATATGCACATGGTAGCGACCCCAGGCATCACGCAGGGGAGGACGATTCTGTTGAAGATCCCCAGTTCGGAGTACCCCTCCATCCTCGCCGCCTCGATGAGTGAAGTCGGAACGGTCTGCTCTATCATGCCCTTCAGGAAGAACACCGCCGACGCATTGGCGATCCCTGGTATTATGAACGGCCAGTAGGTGTTCAGGAGTCCAAGTTTGAGGTTCAGCTTGTAGAACCCTATTATGCTGAGCTGTGATGGAAGCATCATGCTGGCGAGCACTATGCAAAAGAAGAATCCACGGCCCTTGAACCTATACTTGGCGAAGCCGTAGCCTGCAAAGGCTCCGAAGTACCCGGTGAGCAGCACATAGGGGACGGCGATCAGAAGGCTGTTTGCAAAGCCTCTCCATATGTTGGTGAGTTCCTGAAGCTTTCCGTAGTTCTCAAGGAAGCGGTCTCCAGGAACGAACTTTATTCTCGTCACTATGTCTATCGAGCTGTATGTCGAATTCACGATGACAAGATAGAACGGAAGTATGCATATCACGAGTAGGAGTATGAGGAATGCATATATCAGGACTTTCAGAACCTTCTCCATCATCTGTCCTCCTTGCCCTTCATGGTTTTGAACGCGAGATAGCTCAAAGCCGCGATTATGACGAACAGCACAACCGACAATGCACTTGCATAGCCGAACGAGTTGTTCTTGAAACCATGCTGATACACATACATGGATGACGTGAGGATTGCTTTCTGAGGATCCCCCTGCATGTTGGTGACGTTGGCGGGCACATCGAATATCTGCATTCCGCCTATTACGGATGTTATCGTTATGTATATGATCGTAGGCCTTATCAACGGCAGGGTAATCCTTACGAATGTCTGCCATCTGTTGCAGCCGTCGATCTGAGCCGCTTCGTACAGATCCGGTTCTATGGATGTTATTCCGGCCATCACTATCACCGTTGTATAGCCGAACCACATCCACCAGAGTATGTAGGAAACGACCGCCTGGGTCATAGACTGGGATTTGAAGAACGCAATAGGCGCGGACTTGACCCCCAGCATGGATAGAAGCTGGTTGACGGTCGATTTGTCGCCGTTCATGAGTATGTTGAACAAAAGCCCTATGGATGCGGCGGTTATGAGGTTGGGAAGGTAGTAGACGGCTCTGAAGACCTTCATCCCCTTGATTCTGTAGAACGTGAATATCATGGAAAGAAGCAATGCGAATCCCAGCTGGGGGATGAAGTCGCAAAGCCATATCTTCAATGTATTCTTTACGGTGAGCGGAAATGTACTGTCGGCAATGATTCTCTTGAAGTTTTCGAACCCAACGTTCTGAACCGCACCGAAGCCGTTCCATTTCTGGAAGGAAAGCTGGAACGTATAGACCATTGGATACAATCCGAACACTATGAACACTATTATGAACGGGGCTATGAAGAAATATCCCCAGTTGTTCGTTTTGGAAGCCAAACCTTTCTTCGACATTCAACTCATCTCCTAAAAACACCTCTGGAGAAGGGCCTCGCAGCCCTTCCCCAGCAAACGTTGGACGGACAGGTCCTTCCCTCCATCACTCAACGATGAGATCAGGGAAGGCCGTCTTCACATCGTTCTTGAACTGCTCGATCGCGGCGTCCTTGTCGATTCCGGCGGCGTAGGCCTTTATCGCAGAGACGAATGCGTCGTTGAGCTGTGAATCGTATGCGGTGTTCAGGCTTCTGAACTCATGGTTCATGGCTTCGATGAACATTCCGTTAGGATTCTGCCCTCCGAGGACCTCCTCGCCTTCGCTCTGGGCGAGCTTCTCGCAGACGCTCTTGAGGACGACGAAGTCTCCGCTGTTCTTTGCATACTCATACAGTGCATCATCGTTGAGCATGACGTACTCGAAGAACTTCCAAGCCTCTTCCTTGTGAGGTGTGTTCTCATATATGCCAAGGTAGGAGCCTCCGGAAATGTAGGAGGTGGAAGGCGTCGTAATCGCCCACTTGCCGATGGTCTTGTCCGCAGCCGGCTTCACGACGTACTGGTATCCCCATGGCGGGAGGATGTAGCAGAAGAGGCTGTCGGATTCGACGGCTGCGATCCACTCGCTCGCCCACTGGTCGACACCCAAGTCGTATCCGTTGGCGATGATCTCCTTCGCCATATCCATGAAGTCTATGAGCTGCTCGTCGATGACAAGCTTTCCGTCAACGACCCAGGGGTTCGTCCTCGAGGCGACCTTGCTGTCATAGAGGTCCTTGAAGCAGGATACGAAGCTTACGCCCTTCTCCTTCATCTTCCTTGCGACTTCGAGCATCTTCTCATCCGTGTCAAGCAAGGATGCAACCTCTGCCGGGTCGTCGGTGCCGAGGAACTCCTTCGCGATGTCCCTACGATAGATGATGGCACCAGGGTTGGCCTGCCAGGTCAAAGCCCTAACGACACCTGTGGAGTCGGTTCCAACCTTGAGGATGGCATCCCAAATGTTGTCTTTGTAGTCGTTGATGTGATAAGGTGCCTTGTTGAGGTCTGCAAAGCATCCTGCTTCAACCAAGTACGTAATGTAGCTCGCTTCCTGCATGAAAAGGTCTGGAACTCCTTTTCCACTGCCAAGGACGGTTATGAGCTTTGGTGTCATCTCCTGGTCGGGAATAACCGTTACGTTCACCTTGATGCCAGGATTTGCAGCCTCAAAACCTGGAACCCACTGTTTGATTTCATCGCCTCTCGCCCAGACTTCAAGGGTCACCACGTCCTGACTTGAAGAGTCCTTTGACTCTGAAGCGGACTGGGCGAACAGAAAACCCGATGTTAACGCTAACATGAAAGCGATAACAAGAACTGCTTTGATACCTTTTTTCATATCAAAATCCTCCTTAGATATTCTTCACCGACTCCTCTTCGTCCAAAGCACCATCGACCAGCCTATAGACCGGCGGCAGCTTTGGATTTCTGATTCTGTCAATCAAGCATTCAGACAAGACCCGCGAGATTTCATACACGGGCTGCACGATGGTAGTAATCTTTGGCGATGTCATCAGGTGATGACCCAAACCATCGAAACCGACGACCGAAACATCGTTAGGAACATTGTAACCATATCCCTTTATCCCCATTATGAACCCAACGGCGATGATATCGGTTATGAAGAATGCGGCAGTTGCATTGCATTTGGTATCGTCGAACCATTTGGCGGCGGCCATCCCTCCCTGCACGGAGTTGTCCACTACATGTATCAGACCATTGTCGAGGGGTATCCCGTTCTCCTCCAATGCACTTCTATAGCCTTGGAAGCGGTCGTTTACGTAGGTACCCTTGACGCTGTTGAGGAAAACAGCGATCCTCCTGTGCCCCTTCGATATCAGGAACTCGACTATCTTCTTTGCAGAACTGACGTTGTCGGTATCAACGCTATCGACGTCCGGATCCCTGTATGAGCTGAACATCACGACAGGCTTTCCAGTCCTCTTCGCATCGTCCAGAACATGGTCCGAGTAGTTGTAGCCAGAGAGTATGTATCCATCGCAGAACTGGGTCGGCTTTATCTCGCTCACTATCTGTATCGAATAGTTGGCCTGGGACAGGAAAGTACCTACGCCGACGAGGAACTGCTGGAAGAACGGATCCTGATACGCCATATCCCTGGAGGCATGTATGCATATTATCCCAGACTTGTTGGACGCTAGGTTGTGCGCCGCTGTGTTGCGGGTGTATCCTTCGTCTTCAAGGAGGGCCTGTATGCGCTCACGGGTCTTTTCGGAGACCTTCTCCGGCGTATTGATAACCCGCGAAACGGTTATCATCGAGACCCCTGCCTTCTGAGCTATGTCCTTGATGGTCAATCCAGTTCTTCCTTTACGTCAGGCCTTCGCCCGACATATATGCCAAACATTCCAATGTTATCGCTAACATTCATGATTATAGGAACGACTTTCGAAAACTGTCAACAATTTTATTCACGAAAAAAGCAATCGCAATGCTAGGCCCATCGATGCAGGCCAGTCCGCAGAGGCGACCTCCATGCGACACCTACGCTCAAGGACCTTCCTTCAAGAGCTTTAGCAGGTCTATTCTGGAGCGAACACCCATCTTGTCGAATATGTTCGCAACATGGTTGTTGACGGTATTGACGGAGATGGACAGTTCCCCTGCTATCTCCTTGTTGGTAAGACCATCGCATATTAGCTGGATTACGGAGAATTCTCGCTCTGTTATCTTGTAGGAGGCAAGGCTTTCAAGGCTCAAGGTGGAGCGCTCCTTCTCCTCGACATCTATCGTAATACGGGAATAGTAGTAGACCAGCATGATTATGGAGAAGGCCAGAACATAGACTGGATAGCTGAAGTCCTTGACGGCTGCGAAGAACAGGGAGAAGAAGCAAAGGGGGATGAGTGCAAGGCTCACGATGTTTATGGCAAGGCATACATCACGGGACTGTTTGTTCTCTATGCTCTTGAGGTTCTTCCAAAGCGTCACGATGCAGAAAACATACATAGTGAGGAATACAAGGGTCTGTCCCACTGACACCCAAAAGAAGAACCTTTCGCTCTCAACAATCTGAGAAGCAAGCCCTATCCCAAAGTAAACCAACGCCAAAGGATAGAACGCCATGCGTTGCAGCTTTCTCCAGGGTTTAGCTATTACCCAGCTGAGGAAGAACGGAAGAAACACAATCACGAACGCCATTGCGGCATGCAACAGCGTCGTGAATATGAAGTTGAACACCGCATAGACCCGATTTGGCATGAAGAACAATGAAAGGCCACGAGCCAAACCCGTCCCCATTATCCCAATGAGACAGCTTTGGAATACCACGTAGTTGCCGGTCCAAGGGTCCTTGCGGAATATGCGTGCGGCTATGGCCAAGGCCAAAGCCATGCACGACACAGCTATGGAGATTGTATAGGTGAACAGTACGAACCCGCCCATCTCATCCCCTTATTTGGAAAGAAGCTTCTGGTTGTGGGAAAGGTCCGCCTCTCCACAGATTTCCTTGATGTTTTCATACAGCAGAGGGAAGCTCGTGGCTGCAAGGCCGGTGGCCTTTTCGCAGAGCTTGTTGTATGAACTTGCATTGAGGACTGCGGTGCTGAACGAAGAGAACAGTCTAAGATGGATGTCCTTGCCTTCGTTGGACATGAAGTCCTCCGTCTCCTGATAGCCAGGGAAGACCTTTGCAATGGCCTGATCGAAGGACGCTGCGTTGTCAACGTAGACGTTGATTGGCTTGAGGTGGAGGAAGAGCCATAGGCTAAGGCTTGGGTTGGTCCATCCAAGCTTCACCTTCTTGGAATCGGCAAGCGGAGCCAAAGCGTTCACATCACCGGCCTTGATACCAAAGTCATCGAATGTGAACACAGCCCAGGCGCTGGAGTATTTTCCTGCAATCCTTCTCTTGGCTGTGACCTTGATGAGATCCTCAAGGCTATCGGCTGTCTGGCACTCTACAGTGAGGCTGACATATCTGCAGTCCTTCCTGACCCTTGAGAAATAGACTGCAAGGGCTGGGTTGGAAGTCACGATAAGCATAGTCTTTCTTGGTTGGACTGGATTTCTCTTTCGCATCATGTCATGCCTCCTCGTTTACAAAGCGGAATTCGCTTGTGATTGGAAGAGCTCCAAAGGCTCCGCTCTCATACATTGCACGCGTCTTGGCACTTGCACCAAACTTGAAGTCGCTGAGAGGATAGTAGATAGTTGATCCCACGCTGTCCTTCTCTGCGAAATAGATGCCGTCCCTTCTGAGAAGACCGTCCTCAAGGAGGGTCGGGTTGCAGTCGAATACGAAGAGCTGGCTGGCGCGCTTGCATCCGCCGGTGAATACGCTTGTGAGGTAGATGATGACCTCTGGATGCAGGAACATACCATAGTCATCGACTACAAGGACCTTGCCCTTTGTGAAGGCCTCGAAGAAGGCCAATGCAAGGAGCGAAAGCCTCTTCATGGAAAGGCTCTCCTTTGCATAAGGGCTGAACATTGCAGCCTTGGTGTTGGAGTGGATGAAGAAAACCATGTCACCATCGTTGGACTGGACGAACTTTCCATCCTTGTTGCAACCAACCCTTATGTCCCTTATGTCCGTGATGTCCATGCTCCAGAAGAAGTTTATGAGCTGGTCCTTCCATGCAGGATGCTGGTTGAGCATTGCAGCCACATACTTCTCGGAGGACGAACCAACGCCCATTGGAAGGATGTCCAGAGTGTTCTCGAACCATCCGTAGACCTCAGAGCAGGTCTCACCGCCCTTGGAGGCTGCGTGTTTGAGGAACGAGTGCTTGGAATCGACAGCCTTCTCGCTGCGCTTCTTGTCGCCTCTGTAGAGCTTGCCCCAGCGAACCTTGTAGGAGACCTCCTCCTCAAGACCAGACGAAGCTATCCTCTCGAACATAAGCTTCTTGGAGGAGCCAAAGTTGTAGTAGAGGCTCTCCTCCCAGACATGGTCCGTATCGGCCTTTATCGTATATGTAGCGATCACCTCCCGCTCACCCTGTGTGGCCTCTCTCAGAAGCACGCGCACGGTGAACTCGGCAGGCTGGTTCTTGATTTCGTTGTAGGCGAATATGGAACCTGTAAGGATTCTCTTGAGAGGGTTCTCCTCTGAGAGGTCCGCCGTAACGATGCCCTTGATGGCTTCGAGGGCTCTGACAATGGTGCTCTTTCCTACACCGTTGGGACCTACGACCGCAACGGTTCTTAGGACCTTGAGTTTGTCGGACACGATCTCGACCTTTGACTGGTCAAGCCTCTTATCCTTCAAGGCCGCAAACGAAATCGTCTGGGGTTCCTTGATTGACCTGAAATTGGCCACAGTAATATCAATAAGCACAAAGGCCTCCTTTGCCGACAAACGGCATTTTCACTGTTTCACAGCATAAAGTCTAACCGAACATTCGAAAAAATGGAAGAGTAAACATGAAAACATAAAAAACAGGCCATCATTCGTTAAAAATGATGGCCTAAATTGAAATTTTACGTTAAAAAATCAGTTTTTTATTAGAAACAGGCCATAATAAGCCATCAAAATCCTATAAGCTCACCAGATGAGGATGGATTTTTCGTCGTGCTGTTCATCTGGTCGCGTGCAGCCTCCTGCTTTTCCCTCACATCCTTGAGTCTATAGTAGAGATCCAAAGCCTGTGAGTTGCCGCTCTTCTCGTAGACGTCCTTTGCCATGGAGAATGCTTCTTCGTACTGACCAAGGGTATAGTACAGGATTGCGGCGTTGTAGCCAGCCGCCACATGGCCGGATCTGTTGTACTCGGCCACGAAAAGATCCAGAGCCGTTCTATAGTTCTCGCTCTTCACATAGTCGTAGGCGCTCTCTAGGGACTTCACCTTTGGCTTGTTGTCCATGAGTCCAAAATAGGATGTCACATAGTGGGGCGTGAGCTTTCTTGTGATGTCGTCCACAAAGCCGTCTATGAGGTCGTCGAAGATATCCGATGCATGCCTGAGCTCGAAATAGTTGCGGTCCGATACGAACTCCTTGGCATCGTTCGTATGTCCTATGAGGGTCCTGAACGGTCCACATGACCTTGTAAGCGTGTCGTTTCCTATTATCACGTTGTTCTCAACGTCTATGACGGAGTACGTAAGGCTTATGGTCGCGCTCTGGTTCAGATAGAACCTGTAGCCAACGACGGTGTTTGGAGTCTCCTTGGAATAGACAGGCTCGGACTCTATGAACTCGTCGTAGTTCATGTAGCTTATGTTGGATGTGAGCAGTGCATCCACACCATTGTCCATAAGGGTCTGCCTAACGGTTCCAAGGCTCTTTCCAACCGTTATGAGAGAGTCTGTAAGATTTGGGGACTTTATATCGAAATATCCCTTGTCGATAGCCTTGACGAGGTTCTCCGATGCATATTTTGCAACATTGCTCGACGTTGAGGCATCGAAGAGCGAGAACTTGGTAAGGTCGTTTATGTAGCGCTCCTCTACATTGCCCCTGATTGGGATGAAGAAATACCTCCACCAGAGATCAGACGGTGAGTAGTTGTACGCAGTGGATTGCACGGCAATGGTCTTGTAACCGCTTACGTTGACCTCAGCCGGGACGAGTGTCCTGAGAGCTATGGATGTGGAGCATCCTGCAGCGGAGAGTAGTATGGCAAGTGCTAGAAGCAGCACTACGGCTATTCTTGGTTTTCTGTTCATTTTTCGTTCCTTCTCCTTTATCTATTTAGTGAGTGGATGCGCAGAGTATAGCAAAAACTCAATTGACATGCCACCGCTATGCAATTATCCTTTCAGACAACCGGAGGTTGCAATGTCTGATTGGGACGATGATTTGTTCGGTGATGACGACACTCTCGAAGACGATGACTTCGATGAGGATGATGAGGACGATTTCGACGAGGACGAGGAATTCGAAGACACCTACGACGCACCGGATGTGAGCGACTACGAAGACTACGACTATCAGGATGACGACGAGGACGAGGAAGACGAAGAGGATGACCTGATGGGCGACGGCTTCTACTATGACGACGAGTACTCGGACGACAATCAGGACGAAGACTACTGAGAATCCTGAACCATAAGAATGGACAGAAGGGCCAATGCACCGGACACGAACGGATCCGAGACTGCGTTGGCCTTTTCGTTTATTCGCACGGCATCGTAAGGAAGGCCTACAATCTCCTGCTCAAGCCTTTCAACCCCACCAGACACCAAGGTATCGCTTGAGACCGATGTCTCTGAGACCACGCCTTTCTTCACCACAAGATAGAACGTAACGCACCCAAGCTCGAACCTTCCGCTGAACCTATCCGTGAACGTAGGAGACTTTCCAAGATTCCAATCCCTACTTGAGAACATTTCAAACGATTGCCTTAAAGACGGCCAGGCCTTTGTTTTTTCAAGTCCAATATGCTCTGTGGGGCATTTTTCAGATGCGCTTTCATTTGTACTGCCACAGAATTCTTTTTCAAATGCCTTCTCCATGCAGGATGCGAACATCTCCGTCGTTGCATTTGGAGAGAACTCCACGAGGTTTGCCACTCTGGACGCCACAGAGCGTACTCCATGGCTCTCAAGCTTTCTCTTGTTTGGAGTAAGGTAATTTGGAAGGCAGGAAAGATCAGTGGAGACCAGCATGGTCCCGTGATGGCAGAACCTGCCCTTCGTTGTCTGGAACGCACTGCCTGACACCTTGCGGCCATCTACGACGACATCGTTCCTTCCGCTGACCTGGGCCTTTATGCCCATCATGTCCAAGGCCTCCACCACAGCCTTGAAGTTGCGGGCCTTGTCGCTCTCATCCGCTGGGGAAATTATCGTGAAGCAAATATTTCCAAGGTCCTGATAGACCGCACCTCCCCCGCTGCAACGCCTTGCAAGGACGACGTTGTTGTCCTCCATTGCAGAGAGTCTACACTCCTCCCAAGGGTTCTGATAGCGTCCAATGACCACAACAGGGCTGTTGCGCCAAAGGAAAAGAATTGTGGACTTAGGGTCGAACTCCTCTATGAGGTACTTCTCCAAGGCAAGGTTGAAATGAATGTTTGTCTCATCTGACACGAAAACGTAGCGGCTGTCCATGACGACAATATAGCACAAATATTAATATATATGCATTGCAGAGCCCTCGATGTGTCCCAGAATCCATTTCCCATTCAAAAAGTGACATCACTGTCACTTTTTCTTATAAAACATCGCTTTTTGTGACAATG